>Ga0105094_10000981_pt1 | contig 14687 bp, 12 predicted proteins | sample PPLLak1March2015_2_FD_87023 | JGI IMG/M metagenome (GOLD analysis project Ga0105094, IMG submission 87023) | Freshwater sediment microbial communities from Prairie Pothole Lake near Jamestown, North Dakota, USA - PPLs Lake P8 Core (3) Depth... | ecosystem: Environmental > Aquatic > Freshwater >...
CAACGGTTTCCAGAAGGTAAGCTGGCAGCTCGAGTTGCGGCATGTGCCCTTTGAGCGGTTTGGCGCAAAGCGTCCAGAACTCTTGAAGCAGGGCGCCACGCGCCCTGGACTCCTGGTATCCAATGGCCACGATTTCCTCACCGCGCAGCACCAGGGCGGCAACCTCTTCATAATCCATGTACTGACACGAGGCCTGGAGTCGGCGAAGGATCCCCTGGATCTGCTGAAACTCCTTCTCACTCAAGGGTGGGCCCGCGGGGGAGGCCAGGGCTGAGCAGACCTGATCGATGCTCTCCTTGAAAGAGCCGACGAAAATGCTCAGGAGCTCGGCGTCCTCTTCCTCCAACTCCGCAAGACTCTCCTCCTGCAAACTTACGCTGGATGAGCATGGTGGAACAGACTCTTCTTCATGACCTTTCTGACCGGCCTCCGGCATGTCCGGGAACAACACGGATGAAAAATCCACTTCGAAATCGTCCAGGTTCTCGTCGCATGCCCCGGGAGCCACGGGCTCTTCAAGGTCTGGTCCCGGATCTATGCTGCGAATGTGCTGCAGCGCGTCCAAAAGGGACGTGGGAAGGGAAGGCTCCGCTCCCGAATCCTGCAGCTGGCCCACGGCGCTGGCGATGTAGTCCACGCAGGCCAGAATGGTGCTGATGCCCCTGGGGGTGACTTCCAGCGCATTGGATTGCACTTCCGAGAAGAGACTCTCAAGCTCGTGGGTCAGGTGGGCAATCTGTTCAAATCCCATGTAAGCGGAAGCACCCTTGATGCTGTGGGCAGCCCGAAACAGCTGACTGATCTCATCCTTTTTCGTGCCTTCGCGCTCCAATGTCAGAAGGGATTTCTCCAGCTCCTGAAGGTGCTCTCTCACTTCTTCCACGTATTCCTGCAAGAAATCCTGAGGTTCCATTGGGTGCTCAATCCTATAGGTGCAGTCTGGTCAACTCATTGACGCCAGTGTTTGCAGCAGGTCGTGCTCGTCGCCTTTTCGGATCAGTTTCTTCACTGCAAGCTGCTCGATTTGGGCGGTCAAATGGGGAGCATCGAGCAAAGTGTAGAAGACGATGGTCGCCGTGGGGTCGATGGCCAGAATCTCCCTTGCGGCCGTGATACCATCCTTGCCTCTCATGGTCGCATCCATCGTGACGACATCCGGAGCCAGCTGCCGGTACAGGTCAATGGCCTCACCCCCGTCTTTAGCCTTTCCCACAACGTTGTAGCCCGCATCGGTCAGGCACTGGACAATACGATGCCGCATGAGATTGGAGTCATCTACAACGAGAACACGCTTTGACATCTGTTCACCTCAGTCCTTTCTGGACACTATCCATTCCGCGTTGCGGGGGCCTGGTCCCGCGGCGGGAAACCCGACTCGGGACCAGGGCGTATTGACGACGATCGATTTGGTGTGCAGGTCTTGAATTCAGAGTCAAGGACCGTCGCCGGCCCTTGACTTTGGTCGCTTTTCACCGCCGCCCCTGATCTCCCGGGGCTCGGAACGGCTTCACGCGTTGCCGTGATCCAATCCCTCCGGGGTCTTCACACGGTCATCGGCTTTCAGGGTGGATGTCATGTCCACTCTGAACCCGTCGGTTCCCCTGGGGACGGACCGGCCGTTTCCATTCCCCTTACCCTCGCTGATCTTGAACTGCTCGATCAGCATGCTGAAGTGATCCATCACCTCTGACAGCCGGAGACTGAACTCCTGGGAGTTCTTGGCGCCAGAGGCGTTGGTGAGGGCGACGCTGCTCATTTCATTCATGATTTCCCGGAGGTTCTGGCTTCGCTCTCTCTGCTGGGTCGTCATCTGGGTGATGTTCTCGGCGCGCTTGTTGGCTTCCACGACCTCTTTCATGACCTGGTCAGCACTGCGCACCTGCTCCTGCGTCGAAACGGACACGTTCTGGGAGAGCTTCGAGATCTCCTCGGTGATCTCGGCGGCCCGCAGACGACGTTTGCCCTGCTCGCCGGTCATGTCGGTGATTTCCTGGGAAAGCTGTCGGAGTCGTTCCATTTCCTGAACCACTCGCTCGATGCCTTTGGCCTGCTCGCTGGTGGTCTTGTCGATGTCGCGGACCAGTGCATTGGTCTGCTCGACGGCCGACACGATGTTGGCGAGCGCCTTCTGGCTCGATGTGGCCAGCCCGGCTCCTTCCTTCACGCGCTCGGCGCTGTTCTTGATGAGGACCGAGATCTCCTTGGTCGACTCAGCCGTTCTTTCAGCCAGCTTCCGGACTTCCTCGGCGACGACGGCAAACCCTCGGCCGTGCTCACCGGCCCGGGCAGCCTCGATGGCTGCGTTCAAAGCCAGCAGGTTGGTCTGATCGGCGATGTCGGAGATAACCTCGATGATCTCGGTGATCTGCTCGGAGCTTTCTGCGATACTGTACATACCCTGAGCCACCTGCTCAACCGCCTGGCGGCCTTCGATGGCTGCTTCATGCGACAGTTCGGACTGCTTGTCAGCCTTGGACGCCTTGTCGGCCACGTCGCTGATGGATTCGGCCATCCTGCGGGCTGCTTCCGCGGTCTCGACAGCTGCGTGGTGCTGCTGATTGGCGCGGGACGAGACTTCCTGGGCCGTTTCACCCATCTGGTTGATGATGTCGCGAGCTTCCTTCACCATGGCAGCCTGCGTCTGGGCCGCCTGGGCGATCTCCTGGATGCTCGAGGTCAGCTGCGTGATGGAGACAGCGGTATCATCGTAGGAGCGCTGGCTTTCCGCAGCATTTTCCTGGACCTGGCTGGCCGTGGTCCCCATGGTCTCGATTCGGGTGAGCACGTCCTGGGCGCGTTTGGCCTGCTCCGAGGCGTTGGTCACGATGCGGCCGGAAATCTCCTTCACGCGCTCCACAGCCACTGTGACCTGCTGTTTCCCGTCGACGATGGACCCGAAGGTTTCACGCAGTTTCTGGAGCAGCATGTTGAAAGCTTCTTCCATCCTGGCGATTTCGTTTTCGCCCTTCACTTCGATCTGCCTGGTGAAGTCCAGATTCTTCGTGATCTCAACCATCATGCTGGAGGTGTTGAGGATCGGCCTGGAGATGTATCGGCTGAGGAAGAAGGCGCCGGCCATGAGGATGCCGATGAAGATGGCGGAGATGGCAATGCTTCGGTTTCTCAGGGTGGGCAGGGCCGCAAAGACCTCTTCATAGTTGGCGCCTGAGGCCACGGCCCATTTCTTGGCGACGTTGGCGTACCCCTTGTTATGCGCGAACCCGACCGTACGGTTGGACGTCTGATTAGTGGCGGGGTTCTTGAACTCATAGACGAGGAAGCCCGTCTCGCTGCCCCCCATGGCCTGGGCCACCTGGGGAAGGTTGATCTTGGCATCGGTCAGCTTCATGCCGACGATTTCACGGTTGGGGTGGGCAATGACCATCATGTCGGACAGATTGACCATGTAGGTGTAGCCGGTCTTGCCGACGGGGAAGGCTTCGATGATCTGGTTCATGACTTCCCAGCGGATGTATCCGACCAGCGCCCCTTTGATCTCATTCATGATCTTGACCGGGATCACAATGGGCAGAGACCAACCGCTGGAGTTGGGGATCAGATTCTTCAAGAATGCGATGTTTCCGAAATCCCCCACATGCTCCCGGCCTTCCATGACACTGCCAAACCAGCCCTGATCGCCCATTTTGGTGCCCACCGCTGCAGGAGCATTGGCTGCGATGCATTTGCCCGAGCGGTCGACGAGCATGATCAAGTCGAAAGTTCCATAGTTCTTGACGAAGTTCTCGAACATGCTGTTGCCGCCCGCCTGGCCACCGCCGATTTCCAGGGCTGTTTTGACCGTTTCCAGGTTGGACCATGCCGAGACGTCTCCCACACGCTGGGCGAGAGCCATGTCGATGGCCTTGGCGATACGCTCGGAGTAGCCGCTCAACCTTTGTTCCTGGTCCTCAAAGAGCTGCCGGCGCATCGTTTCATAGCTGATGATGTTGAGCACGCCGAGCGGGATGAGGGTGATGAGCAGAAGGATCGCCAGCAAATAGCTTCTCAGTGACTTCTTGAAAAAACCTAGACGGAACATGGTTTATGACCTCCTCTTGCCTTCTCATTGATTCTCTGAGTGAGGAACGCTTGGAATCCCGAGCCTGGGGATCCCGACATCTTTGTCATTGGGTGGGGTATGGAAGTCCATCCTGTCCATATCCCGTCCTTCCTGCGGGTTCAGAATACGACTGAAATCCAGCAGCATGATCAAGCGGTTGGGCAGCTTGATGACGCCCTGGATGTACTCCGCGTTGACGCTGGAGGCCACCAGATGCGGAGTGGGCTCGATTTCGGCATCGGCAACCTTCATCACTTCCGAGACCGAATCCACGATGAAGCCTGTGACATGGGTGAACATCTCGACAATCAAGATGCGACTTCTGCGATCATTCTCCGTGCGGGCCCCCCCGTTGATCCGGAGTCGCTGGCGGAGATCGATCACCGGGATGATCTTCCCGCGCAGGTTGATCATCCCCAGGATGAAACTGGGCGCGTTGGGAATGGGTGTGATGATCGGCAATCGGATGATCTCCTGAACCATCAGGATATCGACCCCGAATTCCTCCTCCCCGATTCGAAAACTGACCAGCTGCCTGGTCTGCCGCGGCTCTTCATCGAGCGCGCGGGGAGTACGTGACATTAAGGCAGGCAAACCCATGCTTTCTCCTCCCCTGAAGGGAATGGTTGAAGAGTATTTTTTCAGTGGATCTGCTCAATGAGTGCGGCCATGGCTGAGGTGTCCTTGATTTCCCGGGCACCGATGGCTTCGACCACCCTTCTGGGCAGATCGGGTTTCAAACATGCATCGGGTGTGAGAGTGCACACACTCCCGCCCCCGTCCTTAACCTCCATCATTCCTTTCATGCCGTCCGCGCCATTGCCGGAGAGCAGCAGCACCAGGGTTGCCGGCCCGAAACTGTCCTTCGCACTTTGCAAAAGCCGGTCAAAAGGCTGACGCCCACTATTATCGGTCCGTTCGGGTGACGGCTTTATGCCTTCTGCGTCTCTCTTCAGGATCCAGTGGCCATCGCTCGAACAGAGGTAGCATTTCCCCGCTGCCAGGGTGTGGTCGGTTTCGAGGAGCTCGACGTCCAGAGTGGAGTCCTTGGCGATATTGGGAAGCAGAGCCTCCACGACATGGGCCGGCATGTCCAGACAGGCCACGACGGCATAGGGAAGATCCTTCCTCCTGATGGAAAGGAGAAGCCGAACCAGGCCCGCAAATCCGCCCACCCCGCAGAGAATCACGACAACCCCCTGGGCCGGTCCGGCAGGCTCCGGGGATGCAGGGGATGAGAGACTCCCGGCACTTTCACCTGAGGTCTTCCGGGAGCGGATGTACTGAGCCGCCACAATCCTCACCGCTCCCGCTTCCCTGATACGCCTGCACAGCTCTTCCTGCTCCATCTTCAGGGAAAGGTCTGACTTCTGGGACGGTTTGGTCAGGACGTCCACTGCTCCCAGCTTGAAAGACTGGTACGTGAGGGGAGATGTCTGCGGTGTGAAAGCGCTCAAGACCACCACGGGCTTGGCACTGCGGATCATGATGTGCTTCAGGGCTGTCAGGCCGTCCATGCGCGGCATCTGCAGGTCGAGCGTCACCACATCGGGGTTCAGCTCGTCGATGAGCTTGAGGGCTTCGATCCCATCGTGGGCCTCTCCCTGGACCTTGATGGCCGGGTCTCTCGACAGTGCAGCCGCGAGCGCCTTGCACATGAAAAGTGAATCATCGACGATCAGCACCCGGCAGGAGCCGTTCGGCCTGGCTTCCTGCTCCACACCGATGTCGCCTAAGGAAAACCACTTCGCCAGGCAGCTCATGGTCCTCGGCAAAGAGAGGGGGGAGGCCTGTGCGATCTCGGCAATGGAGAACTTGCCGTTGATCAGAGAATAGATTTCCTTGATGGAGGTGAAATGGGCCACAGCTCCATCATCCAATGCGGACTCGGAACTGGTCCTGTTGATTCGCAGCCGCAAATTGGACGCAAAATGGAAAATGAGATTGGCATCCTGCACGAGCCGCAGGGCTTCATGCGCAAGATTCGTGAGAGGCTGTGGCTCAATGGCGCAGCCTGACGATGTTTCGGATTCCCAGACGTAGTCACCTTCGGACCAACAGAAGAACTCGAAGAAACCCTCGACTCCGAAAAGATGTTTCACCCTGGCGTCGACCAGGCTTCCACCCTGAAAAGCGAGCAGCCCTTCGGTCGCATTCCGGTCGCAGACCCGGAGAGTGCCCGTCGCTTTGCGAAGGGCCAGGGCTGTGATGAATTCAATGGGGGTTCTTTTGGAGAGGGATCCCTGGTCCTGAATCATCATGCGGGATTGCTGCCAGTCATGAATCTCGTCGATCCATGCCGCGAAAGCCTGCGGTTCACGCAGCTCCCGAACCTCATCGATGGACAGGGTGGGCCAGATGCACTGATCGTGAAACTGTTCTGAATCTCCCGAAATCCAGCACGGAACCAGGTGAGTGTCCGCATGAGTGCGCCAGCTCAGAAGGCCGTCCCGAGAACGTGCGTTGGAGACCATGGCACCGTCTGCGACGATGATATCCACACCGTGCTCTTCAGAGGGGGGCATTTCTCCCGATTCGGGCGCGATGACCTTCACGTCGTCGCGCAACCGCTGTATCTGCGAAATCGTCTCGGTCAGACGATTCTGCGGATCCAGAACCAAGATCTTCATGAACGCTCCTGTTTACAAATCGCCAATAGGTCGGAAAGGGGAGGACTGTCTTCTGCAAGGACTTCGCTGGCGAAGCGGCCGTCGAATGTCGCCGTTACATCGATGTCTCCTTCGATCAAACCCGTATTCCTCATCTCCTGGGCGACAGTCTGGAGCTCCTTGTGTGAGGGTACGGGCAGGTCGTAGCGAAAACGATGCGGGGGGGTGGTGAAGGTGAAACGGACCAGGTCAGGGGATTGCCCCCAGTAGCCGGCCACCAGGTCAATGACTTCGTCCTGGTGGCTTTGAGCCCACATCCCCGAGCGGACAGCCGCCGAGACAAGCCGCCTCACCCGTTCGGGATGGTTCTCAATGAGATCCTCGCGGACGATCATGAGGTTGCAGATGAAGCCCGGCCAGATGGATTCCACATCCATGAGCCGCCGCCCCACCCCGCTGTGAATGGAACGGCTCGCAAAAGGCTCACCCACGAAATATCCGTCGATGCCCCCCGTGGAAAGCGCTGCAGGCATATCCGGCGGCGGGATTTCGACCAGTTGCACCGCCGACTCTCCGAAGCCGGCATCCCTGAAATAGCGCTTGAGAGCCAGCAGATGCCCGGAAAAGCGGATGGGAACGGCCACTTTCTTGCCCACCAGGTCCCGCATGCTCTGGATGGAGCTGTCGCTTTTGACCACCAGCGTGCTTTCATGGCGGTTGCCGATGTAGACGATCTTGAGGGGCACCCCCTGCTGGTGCAGCGCCAGGGCCAGCGGCGCCATGATGTAGGCGACTTCAATGTGGCCTGCACGGAATGCCTCTGCCATTTCCGCAAAGGAAGGGAACTTGATCGCCTCGAATCGCAGGTCCGACTCCCTCGATGCCTGGTCGATGATAGGCGCGGCGAGGTTGGTGACGACGGGCATGTATCCCATCCGAAGGGTCACCCTCTCCCGGGTGCATTCCCCGTTCAGCTGGCTGTGGAGCGTGCCGATCAAAACGAGCCAGAGCATGGCAAGCCCAAAGACTCGAGTGCCTGCAGGGATCTTCTCGAAGAAGCCGTTCATCATAGTGCCGAATGAACTCCCAAATGATGGTGAATGAGTGAGCGCAGTTCACCCAGCTCCGGAGTCGACAGTGTTCTGGGGTGCGGAACGCGTATGGTGCGGCAGCACTTGATCTGGGATGGAGGCTCCCCGAGGATCACCAGCTTGTTGCTCAGCTGCAGAGACTCATCGATGTCATGGGTCACGAAAAGGATGGTGGTATTGGGCAGCATGACGTGGAGATAAAGCAGCTCTTCACGCAAATGCAGCCGGGTCAGCTGGTCCAGCCCCGAAAAGGGCTCATCCATCAGCAGGACATCGGGTTGGGCAGCGAGGGCACGGGCAATCTCGGCCCGCTGACGCATGCCGCCCGACAGCATGAAGGGGTAGTGGCTCTCCACCCCCTCCAGGGCAACGAGCTCAAGGTATTCCCTGGCCTTGCTGTAACGTTCGCGCGAATCCTTCACGGTTCGCAAAGCCAGGGCGACATTCTCGATGATGGTCAACCACGGAAAGAGGGCCCCTTCCTGAAAGATGAAGACGTGTTTGGACTGTGGGCCTTCCACCAGCTTGTCGTCAATCCACACGCTTCCTTGATGAGGCTTCAGGAATCCGGCAACGATTTTCAGGAGCGTTGATTTTCCACAGCCGGAATGTCCGAGTATGGATACGAATTCACCGGCATGGATCTCGAGGTCAATGCTGTTGAGGATGATCTTATCCCGGGTGGAGAGGTCGCCGCCGTTGTCCGCACCACGCTCCCCCTTCCCTCTGGCATGGCCGTTTCCGTAACGGACGGTGACCCGCTCAAGGCGTATTTTAGGCTTGTTCAAGTCTCCACCTCACGGATTGCAGTCGTTCGAGCCGGGTCATGATGCTGTCCAGAACGAGTCCGATGGCTCCAATGCTCAGAATGGCCACCACCACGTAATCCATCCGAAGGGCGTTGCGGGCGTCGATGACGAGATATCCGAGTCCACTCTTCACCGCGATCATCTCCGCCGCAACGACGACCAGCCATGCGATCCCGAGACTCACCCGGAGGGCGAGAACGATCTGCGGAAGGACGGCCGGGAGAATGAGGAAGCGCAGAGTCTCCACCAGGCCTAGCTGCAAATTCGCTGCCACTTGAAAGTACATGGGATGGATGGAGGCGGAGGCCTTGATGGTGGAGATGAGCAGGGGGAAGACACTTCCAACGAAGATGATGAAAAGCGCCGGCTTGTCTCCGATGCCGAACCACAGCATGGCGAAAGGTATCCACGCCAGTGGGGAAACCGGCCTGAGAAATTGGATCACAGGATTCACGAGACGGTTCACCCTTTGAATCCGGCCCAGGAGTATCCCCAGCGGAACCGCCACAAGAATGGCCAGGTAGAACCCAACAGTGACCCGGAAGAGGCTCGCCACGGTGTAGCGCGCCAGAGCTCCGTCACAGGTCAATTCCCAGAATGCCCGGAGCACGGCGCCCAGGCCCGGGAAGCTGCTGGTGCCCTCCCAAAGGGTGAACCACATCGTCAGACTCCGCTTTCGGTCAGTTCAGCTTGGATGGTGCAACGGTCAATTGTAGAGAGGCTCCAGCCGAACAGGATTCTCCTCACGGCTCTGAGCCAGGTCCTCACCCTTATGAGCTTCGAGTACCTCGAAGACATCCCAGATGTCCTTCTTTCCCGCCCCCTTCCCCCTCACCAAGTAAACGCTCTGGATCGTCTGGTGATCCCAGGAGCGGATGGTCTCTTCATCCTTGAGCCCGGTGAAGGTATGACCCTCCAGAGCGCGGATAACGGCTTTCGGGTCGAAGGACTTGGATTGCTCCACGGCCCACTTGTAGAGCATGATGTTGGTGTATGCCGTTGCGGCTCCCGAACAGGGCGGCTTTCCGAAACGGGCCCGATAGTTCTCCACGAACGTCTTCCCGCCCTCGAAGTTGTATTTGTAGGGGATCTGCCAGTACCAGGGCACCGCCCCCAGGATGCCTTCCGTGGATTCATCGCTGGAGACCAGCACCATGTGCATCTCAAGGTTCGGCACAACGATCTGCATGGTGTGCTTCACCCCCATGCTCATGCACTCCTGAAGGGCGGCCATCATGTCCCGCCCGAAAAGCACCAGCACGAGCACTTCGGCTCGCTCATCCACAGCCTTCTGAATGGCGGCTCGATAGCGCGGCGACCCCATGGGCTCACCGAAAGGCATCAGGATATCTTTCGCCTCTTTGGTTCCCGTGAATTGCTTGAGAGAGTCGCGGGTGGTCCATCCCCAGGAATAGTCCGAGGTGATGTAGAAGTATTTCTTGTTGGCAAATTTTGTGCTGAGATGCCTTGACAGCGCTTTGGCGGCCATCCAGGAATTGTAGGTTTCACGAAAGGTGTAGCGATGGGCGTCTTTCTCGTTGAGGTCATTGGAATAAGTCAACGTCGCCATGAAGAGTCGTGACTGAGCCTGACAGAGCTTGCTGACGGCGATGGCCACGGCACTGGAAGAGCCGCCGGTTACCATGTCGACGCCCTCTTCGATGAACTTCTGGACATTCTTGACCGAGATTTCAGGGTTGGACTGGCTGTCGGCCACCAGGTATTGGATGTTCTTCCCGAGTATCCCGCCCTGCTTTTCAATTTCCAGCCTCGCCATGGCATAGGCGTTGATCTGGTCCTTTCCCTGTAGAGCGTAGGGTCCCGTTTGAGGAACGTTCAGGCCGATGATGACCTCCTCGTTTGTGAAACCGTGGACTGAGGGACTGAACGGTCCCAGAGCCATGATGACCACCAATGCTAGAAATCTGACTCGACACATGATTCTAACCTCCGACAAGATGCTGGGTTCTTGCCTCCAACTGCATGGGATGAGCTCCGAGTCGAGGAGGAGAGGGCTGAGTCTGCGCAGTCGGAAGCACGCAACCTGGGAAAATCCTGGGTCTGGCGAGAGTGTTCTCAGAAGAACCCTGCCAAACCATTGACATAAATGGAGCTTCGTTTCATGGGTTACAATCGGGTGGGAATGTCAAAACTTTACCTTTTTGTGGGTATTGCAGAGGGGATGACGCAGGCGGATAAGTCAGAAGTTCGGCCCCAACCTTGAGAATTCACTTTACACTCAGGCCACCGCAGCACTTACGCTGGAGCAATCAGGATCGTTCGGAGGATGAGCGTCTGAAGATCTTTACAAATCAGCAATGCTTGAAGGGGTATCAGGGATGAGCTGACCGCTATTGAAGGGAGGGCTCTCATTTTTTCGAGAGGTGATGATGAACCCTTGTTTAATTTGCAGACCAAGGAAATTATTGTTCAAAATCTCCAGTATTCCGTGCTCGATTTCAATGGTGCGATTTAGGACTTCTAACGCAGGATTATCCTGCTCTATGATCACTATGCGGGACAGCTTGAGCAATTCCTCATCAGACAAAGCATCTCTGATTTTTCTGGCAATGTAATTCAGGGACTCAGATTTGTTTTCGGATGCCCAAGGAGCAGAGACTATCAGATCCCATAGGTCAGGAGCATCTTCTCTCAGGAACAAGGCGAACAGAAGGAGGCAGCCCTTCTCCTGAGCCATTTCCCTCTCAGCATGAACAAGCTTTTGGACAATTGATTTCATATCTTCCTCAGCAGAACCCTCGCCGCGGATAACATCAGTTTAGCATCTGTCTCTGTAGCAGTTCCAATAGCCTGATACCTGGCTGAAGGGTTCCACTGAGCCACGGCGGACCACTCAGCCAGATAACCTACCTTTATCTCTTGTTCTCGCCCTGTCAAGTGCAGGAGCACATCAAGATCATGCGTTCTGAAGCTCTGGTAGTCCTTGAATTCGCCAGAGGTCGACGGATACCCTCGCCACTTGAGAGTCTTGCAGACCCTGGCTTTCAATGAAAGTTCAATGGCATAGCCGCATAGGTAGATTGCCCCGTCGTACCTCCGAGCTTTCAGGAGGACATCGGAATCCTTGAACCGTGCGCTAGCAAGCTTCTTGAGTTCCTGCACCGCTATCACGTTGTTTCCCTGGTAATCGAACCCTGTGGGCTCCGAACCCTTTGGCCCGGAAGGAGCGTGCTAAAGCTTGACCTGTTGAACCGACAGAATATTGGGGTGGTTCAAGAGCTCATTGAGGACCTGAGCCGGGGCTTCGGCATCGATGCGGATGATGGCGACGGCCCGGTCTCTTTCCGGGGTACGGCTGAGATGCATGTTGGCGATGTTGACCTGGTGCTGCCCGAGAGTGGTGCCGATGACCCCGATGGTGCCTGGCTTGTCCAGATTCTGGATGATCAGGTTGATTCCCTCGAGCTCGGCTTCCAGCCGGTAGTTGTTGAGTCGCACCAGTCGCACTTCATCATGCTGGAACACCGTGCCCGCTGCCGCCCCTTCCTGCTCGCCGCCGCGAACCCGGACGGTAATGAGGCCCGTGTATCCCCTGGAATGAGATGTGGTCGTTGTGACCAGCTCGACCTGCCGCTCCTTCAATAGCAGCGGAGCGTTGACCAGGTTGACTTTCTCTCCCAGAACGGGCTCCAGAAGCCCTTTCACCACCATCTGCGTCAGGGGCTGCAGGGGAAGATCCTGAAACTCCGGGCCGCTGTACTCGATCTCGAGGCGCTGGACGGGGCTGAAAAGCTGCCCCTGCAGCCGCCCGAGCGCTTCCGCAAGGCCCAGGTACGGCCGGATGCGCTCGTAGTCCTTGGCCCGAATGGAGGGGAAGTTCACCGCATTGCGGATGATGCCGAGCTGCAGGTAGTCCAGGACCTGGGATGCGATGGCCCTGGCCACGTTGGCCTGCGCTTGAACGCTCGATGCTCCGAGATGAGGGGTGAAGATCACATTGGAAAGGCTGAGCAGCGGGCTTGCGGCAGGCGGCTCCTGGGCAAAGACGTCCAGAGCGGCTCCGGCGACCCGCTTTTCCACCAATGCATCGTAAAGGGCGTCCTCGTCAATGAGCCCTCCCCGGGCGCAGTTGACGATGCGGACGCCGGGTTTCACTCTCTGCAGAGCCTCACGGCTGAGGATGCTCTTCGTCTCGGCCGTCATGGGAGTGTGCAGGGTGATGAAGTCGGAGCGGGCGAGCAGCTCGTCCAGGCTCACGCACTCCACCCCCAGAATCGCCGCAGCCTCGGGAATGATGTAAGGATCGTAGCCGATCACCTCCATCTTGAGGCAGAGCGCCCGGTCGGCCACAATGCTCCCGATCTTTCCGAGGCCGATGATGCCGAGGGTCTGCTCGTAGAGCTCCGTCCCCGTGAAAAGCTTTTTGTCCCAGCGCCCTTCGCGCATGGACTGGGTCGCCTGCGGAATGTGGCGCGCCATGGCGAACATCATGGCGAGGGTGTGCTCGGCAGCGGCCATGGCGTTCGCTCCCGGCGTGTTCATGACCAGGATGCCGCGGCTGCTGGCAGCCTGCACATCGATATTGTCCACACCCGTCCCCGCACGACCGACCACCTTGAGCTTCGGCCCCTTTGCCAGAAGCTCCTCGGTGACCTTGGTACGGCTCCGCACCACCAGGGCATCGACATCCGGAAGCCTCTCTCTGATCTCCTCGGCGCTGGGTTGATCCGGTGCATCCACCTCGACCCCCTGGGCCGCCCTGAGGAGCGAAAGGCCACTTTCGTGCATGCCGTCACAGATGAGAACTTTCATGGACTCCCCCTGTTCAAAGGCAGCCTCGCGCCGAGACGCGGAGAAGAAACTGCGGATCGACGAGCTACCCCAAATAGGCCTTGCGGATCTCGGCGTCGTCGGCAAGATCGCTGGCGGAGCCTGACATCACGATGCGCCCGGCCTCCATGACATAGCCCCGGTGCGCATATTTGAGAGCAATTCGGGCATTCTGCTCGACCACCAGGATCGTCGTCCCCGCCTCGTTGAGCTCTTTCAGGACCCGAAAGAGCTCCTGCATGAGCAGCGGCGACAGCCCCATGGAAGGCTCATCCAGCAAAATGAAGCGCACACCGGTCATGAAAGCCCGCCCCATGGCCAGCATCTGCTGCTCGCCTCCGCTCAGGGTGTCCGCCCGCTGGTGCTTTCGATCGGAGAGGCGCGGGAAAAGGCCAAAAACCCGTTCGTAATCGGCGGCAATCCGGTCCGCATCCCGGCGCGCGTAGGTCGCCAGCTTCAGATTCTCCTGCACGGTGAGATTCCCGAAAATGTGCCGCCCTTCGGGCACGAGGCCGATGCCGTGCTGAGCCACCACCTGGTGGGCCGCAACGGGCATCAGGTCCTGGCCTTTGTACCGGATCGCCCCCTGGCTCACCTGCGGACCTTCGGGCGGCGGGAGCCTCATGATGCTCATGAGGGTGGTGGATTTCCCTGCACCGTTGGCCCCGAGGAGCGCCACGATCTCCCCTTCCTCGACAACGAGCGACACCCCGTGGAGGGCTTCCAGATTGCCGTAGCGGACGTGGAGGTCTTCCACCTCAAGCATAGGCTACCTCCTCGTCTCCCAGGTAGGCCTGGACCACCCGCGAATTCTGCTGCACCTCGGCCGGAGACCCCTCGGCGATGGTCTCCCCGAAATCGAGCACCTTGATGATTTCGCAGAGGTTCATGACCACCCGCATCTGGTGCTCGATGAGCCAGATGGTCAGATTGAACTCGTCCCGGATCCATCGGACCAGATCGATGAGCTGATCGACCTCTGAGGGGTTCATGCCCGCAGCCGGTTCGTCCAGGAGCAGCAGCTTGGGGTGCAGGGAGAGAGCCCGTCCGATCTCGACCCGGCGCTGCATGCCGTAAGGCAGGTTCTTGGGAAGCTCATCGGCGTAATGCGACAGGCCGAGGATTTCAAGGAGCTGCTGAGCCGTCTTCCGGATGCGACGCTCGTTTTCGTGGTAGCTGCGGGTGCGCAGGACGGCGCCCAGCAGGCCGTAGCCCAGTTGATAATGCTGGGAAAGGCAGAGGTTTTCGAGCACCGTGAGGCTGTTCCAGAGCCGAATGTTCTGGAAGGTGCGCGCCATGCCCCTGGCCGTGACCTGGTGCGGGCGAA
>Ga0105094_10000982_pt1 | contig 14685 bp, 13 predicted proteins | sample PPLLak1March2015_2_FD_87023 | JGI IMG/M metagenome (GOLD analysis project Ga0105094, IMG submission 87023) | Freshwater sediment microbial communities from Prairie Pothole Lake near Jamestown, North Dakota, USA - PPLs Lake P8 Core (3) Depth... | ecosystem: Environmental > Aquatic > Freshwater >...
CCCAAAGCTGGCGTTGATGTCTCGCCAGGCATTTGCACGACGTCTGTGACATCGGCCTACCAAGCCCCGGCCCCCGCAGGGGGGCGACTGGCCAGGAGCTTTGCGCCTGTGCCAGCCAGGCTCGCCATCCGTAGTGCCTGGCCAAGGGATCCATCCGGGTAGACCGATCCTCCCTGGGTTCCCTGCCGGCTTGTGCGCAAACGGATGGATCCTCTTGGGAGCCTGGATCGGGAGCACCGATACTCTGGTGGCAAGCCCATGGGGAGTAGACTGCCAACCGCACACTCCCCGCTGGACGGAGCCTGGTCGTACCGCCGCGAAGCTGCGGTCGAGCGATGAGCTCGGGCGAGATAGTCCCGCTCCAACGACGCAATGGGCGTCCGGCCAGGCGCCGCCAGGCGCGATCGATGCGTTGCCTGAGCGCTTGACCCCCGTGCGACCCCTGTGCTAAGATCAATCTACCGAACGGTCGGTAGAGTGATCATGCAGCGTTCGGACATCATCCAGGCTGGCGCCCAGATCTTCCGCCTCAAGGGCTATCATGCCACCTCGATGCAGGATATCGCCGAGGCGGTTCACCTGCAGAAGGCGAGCCTGTACCACCACGTCCAGAGCAAGCAGGACATCCTGGTCACCATCCTCGATCAGGCGCTCGACCTGATGATCGCTGACATGGAGAGTGTGCTGGGCTCACCGGCGTCGTCGCCGGAAAAGTTGACCTCCGCCGTGCACGCCTACGTCCGGCACCTGGTCGACCAGCGGGATCTGGCCGCAGTGCTGCTGTACGAGTACCGCAGCCTGGACAGTCGCCGACGCACCCGCCATCTGGCGCGCCGCGATCGCTTCGAGGGATTGTGGCGCTCACTGCTGGAGCAGGGTGTCGCCCAGGGCGCCTTTCGCCCACTCGACGTCCCGATTGTCGCCTCGGCCTTCCTCGGGGTGATGAATGGCATGCTGGCCTGGTATCGGGCGGACGGGCGTCTCTCCTCCGACCAGATCGCCGATACGTTCTCCGATCTCTTCCTCATTGGGATTCGGGCAAATCCATGAGCGCCGGACTGTGACCCCCGCCGTCGAGCAGTTCCTCACCTCCCGGGGTGACCGCATCTACCGGATCCCGCTCGAGGTGTTTCCCGGGTTCTGGGGCTACTCGCATCTGGTGCTGGCTGACTCGCTCTGCTGCCTGGTCGATGTCGGCTCCGGGATGGAGTCGAGCAATCAATGCCTCGAGACCGGGATGCAGTCCATTCGGCAGGAACACGGGGAGTCCATCGACTGGCGCAGCCTCACGCATGTCGTGATCTCGCATGGCCACATCGACCATTTTGGCGGCCTGCAGTTCGTCCGACAGAAGACCCTTGCCCCGGTGGGGGTTCATGAGCTCGACTGGCGAGTTCTGGCCTGCTATGAGGAGCGGTTGGCGGAAGCGGTCGATTCCCTGCAGCGATTCCTGCGCACCTCCGGACTAACACCCATGGAGCAGGCGGAGATCCTCGAGATCTATGGCGTGCACAAGAGCCTGTTCGCCTCGGTGCCGGTCGATTTCACCCTGTCCTCCCCCTGCACCAGGCTGGGGTCGCTGACGTTCATCCACACCCCTGGGCACTGCCCGGGACAAGTGGTCATCCAGGTGGACGACATCCTGCTGTGCGGGGACCAGGTTCTCAGTGACATCAGCCCGCATCAATCGCCGGAGCAGCTGACGGCATATACGGGGCTGGGGCACTACCTTGACTCGCTGCGTGTCGTCGAGCAGCTGGCGCCGACCATCCGCATTGGCCTCGGTGGACACCAGCGTCCGATGCTCGACTTGGCGGCACGGATCCAGGTGATCCGGGTGGGGCATCAAACCCGGTTGAGGGAGGTGCTGGAGCGCATGGCCGTGCCCTCGACCCTGGCGCAGGTGGCCAAGGCGTTGTTCCCCGAGGCCGATGGCTACAACCAACTGCTGGCGCTGGAGGAAGCCGGCGCCCATGTCGAGTACCTGTTCGCGCGTGGCTATCTGGACTGTGTCCAACCAGGCGCCGCCCCGGTGGAGGGTGACGGTCAGTGGTTGCAGTCGCGGCCCGGCCGCCCAAGCCCTGCACTGGGTGCAATCGGTGACGGATGTGCTTCCATCGATAGCCTGCACCCGCCGGCGCCGGCGGGCTGACGGCCTTCGAGAAAGGAGACGCTGATGTACGGCTTTGAACCGACCGATGAACAGAACATGCTCATCGACGCGGTCCGGCGCTACGCTGAGAAAGACCTGCGCGCCGCCGGCCATGACGCCGATGAGGCCGGGGAGTTCCCCCCGGGATTGATCGAGAAGGGTTGGGAATTGGGTGTGCTGCAAGCCAGCATCCCGGAGGCGTACGGCGGATTCGGCGAGCGCTCCGCCGTGACCGGCGTGCTTGCCGCCGAGGAGATGGCCTGGGGCGACATGGCCGCCGCGCTGGCGGTCATGACCCCCGCGACCTACGCCATGCCGCTGCTGCTGGCTGGGACGGAGGAGCAGAAGCGCAACTTGCTCCCACCGGTGATCGAAGGCGAGTGGCAGCCCTACACGGCGGCGTTCATCGAGCCGGACTTCGATTTCTACGCCGGTGAGATGCGCACCCAGGCAATGCCCAGCAACGGTGGCTACAAGCTGACCGGCACGAAGGCGATGGTCCCCTATGCCGATCAGGCGCAGGGCCTGATTGTGTACGCCGCCTGTGAGGGCCGGACGCAGGCCTTTGTCGTCCCTGCGCAGGCAGTCGGGATGCGAGTGGAGGGGCGCGAGGCGCTGCTTGGGCTCGGTGCGTTGCCCCTGTTCCGGGTACAGCTGGAGGACGTAGAGGTGACGGGAGACAGTCGTCTCGGCGGCGCCCAAGGCCACGATCCGAACCCGCTGCTGGCGGCCGCCTCGGTGGCGGTGGCCGGCCTGGCCGTCGGACTCAGCCGAGGCGCTCTCGAGTACGCGATTGCCTATACCAAGGACCGGATCGTGTTCGGAACCCCGGTGGCGCAGAAGCAGTCGATCGCCTTCGGTCTGGCCGAGATGTCCATCGAGATCGAAGCCATCCGCTTGCTGGTTTGGGAGGCGGCCTGGCTCTTGGATGCCGGTAAAGATGCCAGCCGGGCGGCGTACCTGGCGCTGACGGGCGCGGGTGACATGGCCATGATGGTCACCGACCGGGCGGTGCAGTACCTGGGCGGCCACGGCTACATTCGCGAGCATCCTGTCGAGCGCTGGATGCGTAACGGCCGCGGCGTGCCGGCATTCCCCGGCCTGGCGATGGTCTAGCCCGGATCCGGGAAGAAAGGAGGCAGCCATGATCAGCTTCGAGATGCCAGAGAAGGTCCAGCACACCGTCAACCTGATGACGATGGTCGCCGAGAACATGATGCGCCCGGTGGCGCGCCACTACGACGATCATGAACACGAGATCCCGTGGGACTACATCAACTTCATGCATGACGCTGCCAAGCAGATGGGGGGGGGCTCGTTTGTGCCTGGCAGCGAGAAGCCGCGCAAGGAGCAGGCGGGCGACAAGCCGAAGCCGCCGCCGATCGGGTATCAGCGCCTGGCCTACACGGCGGAGATCCTGTCGTGGGGTGATGCCGGGATGTATCTGTGCACTCCCGCAGGCATGCTCGGCGCGGCAGCGGTGGCTGCAACGGGAACGCCCGAGCAGAAGCAGCGCTTCCTCACCCGCTTCGGGGGTGACAAGCCCGTGTTCGACGCCATGGCCCTTACCGAGTCCCATGCCGGCTCGGCCATGCCGGCCGAAGTGCGAACCAGCGCCGTGCGCGATGGCGAGGCGTGGGTGCTCAACGGGGAGAAGATCTTCGTCACGGCCGGACACAAGGCCCTGGTCGAATCGCAGGGTTTCATCGTGGTCTGGGCGACGATTGACCCAGCCGCCGGGCGTGCTGGCGTGCGCCCGTTTGTGATCGAGGCGGGCACGCCGGGATGCCAGGTGACCAAGCTGGAACACAAGCTCGGCATCCGGGCCAGCGACACCGCCTCGGTGGTGCTGCAGGACTGCCGCATCCCCTTCGAGAACATCCTGGGCAGCCCGGAGGTGGAAAAGAAGACGACCGAGGGCTTCAAGGGCGCTATGGCCACCTTTGACGCCAGCCGGCCGCTGGTGGCTGCTTCCGCCCTGGGCGTCGCTCGCGCGACGCTCGAGCGGTTGAAAGAGCTGCTGGAAGCGCGCGGGCTGGTCATCCGCTACGGCCTGCCGCGCAGCCGCCTCACCAACCTGGAGCGAACTGATTGACATGGAAGTCCTGCTGCGCTCAAGCTGGCTGCTGGTGCTCAAGGCGGTCTGGATGATGGACGAGCGCAAGCCCAACAACCTGGAGGCCTCGATGTCCAAGGTGCGCGCCGGTGACAGCGTGGTGCGCATGACACAGAGGGCCGTGGAGTTGCTGGGCCCATTGGGCTACTCGCGCCAAGAGCTGCTGGAAAAATGGTTTCGCGATGCGAAGATCAACGATCTGTATGAGGGGACCGGCCAGATCAACCGGCTGATCGTCGCCCGCCGCATCCTCGAGTACAGCCGACACGAGCTCGCCTGAGGCCGCCTCGGCCGGGGAAGGGAGGCATCCGCATGGGTTATCACATCCAACGCGCTGCGGTCATCGGCTCGGGCACGATGGGCGGAGGGATCGCGGCACTCCTTGCCGGGGTCGGCGTGCCTACGCTGATCCTGGACATCGTGCCCGACAAGCTGACGCCGGCGGAGGAAGCTGCCGGCTTGACCTTGAAAGACCGGGCTGTGCGCAACCGGATCGTGGATGCCGGCTGGAAAGTAGTTGGCCGTCAACGGCCCCCCTCGATCCTCAGCCAGGACTCGACCCGCCTGGTCACATTGGGCAACCTGGAGGATGACTTCGAGAAGTTGGCCGAGGTCGATTGGATCATCGAGGTCATCGTCGAGAACCTGAAGATCAAGCGCAGTCTGTACGAGCGGATCGAGACCGTGCGCAAGGAGAACTGCATCGTCTCGAGCAACACCTCCGGCATTCCGATCCAGGATCTGGCCGAGGGCCGCTCGCCGGGATTCCGAGCGCATTTCCTCGGTACGCACTTCTTCAATCCGCCGCGCTGGCTCAAGCTGCTCGAGCTCATCCCGCTGAGCGACACGCAGCCCGACGTGCTGCAGGTCCTGCGCGACTTCGCCGAGAACCGGCTGGGCAAGGGCGTGGTGATATGCAAGGACACGCCCAACTTCGTCGCCAACCGCTTCCTGAGTCTGAGCGGCGCACAGGGCATCGCCTACGCCCTCGATCACGGCTACACCCTGGAAGAAGTCGACGCGATTACCGGAGAACTGATCGGCCGGCCGAAGACGGCGACCTTTCGCCTGTACGACCTGATCGGGATCGATGTGATCGATCATGTGTCGAGGAACTTGTACGACGCCATCCCGCAGGACGAATCGCGTGAGATCCTCAAACATGCCGGCAGCCAGCGCATGTTCGGTCACATGATCGATCACAAGTGGCTGGGCAACAAGACCGATGTCGGTTTCTCGAAGAAGGTGATCACCGAGTCCGGCGCGCGTGAGTTCTGGGTGCTCAACCTGAAGACGCTCGAGCATGAGGCTCCTGGTAAGGCTCGCTACGGATTGGTGGGCAAGGGCCGCAAGATCGAGGACCTTGGAGAACGTCTGCGCTGGCTCACGGGGCAGGCCGAGGCGGCGGATGCCTCCGAGGAAGACCGTCGCCTGGCGCAGTACCTGTGGTCGATCACCGCCTTCGCCCTGGCTTACGCTTCGCGCCGCATTCCTGAGATCGCCGATGACCCGCTGGCGGTGGATCAGGCAATCCGTTGGGGATTCATGCACGAGATGGGTCCCTTCGAGATCTGGGACGCGCTCGGGGTGCGCCAGACGACCCAGCGCATGGAGCAAGAAGGTCTGGAGGTCGCCGACTGGGTCCAGCAGATGCTGGCCGGCGGCGCAGAGAGCTTCTACCTGCGGGAGGGCGAAGCGTTGACGGCCGTCTACCGGCCCGGCGAGGGGCGGCACGTGCCGATCCCCGCCGATGCGCGCGTGGCGACCCTGCGCCAGACCAAGACGCAACCGGGGGCCGTGCTGCGGCAGAACACCTCCGCCAGCCTGATCGATATGGGGGACGGAGTGGGCCTGATCGAATTCCACAGCAAGGCCAACTCGCTGGACCAGGACATCTTCGACATGCTGGCGTGGGGCCTGGACGAGGCCGAAGCAGGCCTTTTCCAGGCGCTGGTGTTGGGCAATGAGGGCCAGCACTTCTGCGCCGGGGCGAACGTGTTTGTCCTGTGGATGGCGTCCCAGCAGGGCGATTTCGAGCAGGTGGATCGGTTGATCCGCGGCATGCAGTCCGGGCTGCTGCGCATGCGCTACTTCCCGAAGCCGATTGTGGCGGCGCCCTTCGGGATGACGCTCGGCGGAGGCGCAGAGCTGGTGATGTCGTGCGCCCGCCGGGTGGCAGCCGCCGAGACCTTCATCGGGCTGGTCGAAGTCGGCGTCGGGCTGGTGCCGGCAGGCACAGGCTGCAAGGAAATGCTGCGCCGCGTGGTCAACCCTGTGATGCGGATCCCGGACGCAGATCCGATCAGCGTGGTGCGCAAGGTCTTCGAGCAGATTGCCTTGGCCAAGGTCGCCACCGGGGCGCATGAGGCGGTCGAGTTTGGCTTCTTCGAGCGCACGGATCGCATTGTGATGAATCGCGACCACCTGCTGGCGCAAGCCAAGCGTACCGCGCTGGCGATGGCTGCCGAGGGCTACCTGCCTCCGCCGCCGGAGACGGTGTATGTTGCCGGGCGCGATGTGCTGGCGGCGCTGCGGGCGGCCGTGTGGGGGATGAAGGAAGCCGGCTGGGCCAGCGAACATGACGCACGCATCGCCCAGGCGCTGGGCTGGGTGCTGTGCGGCGGGGATCTGACCGAGCCCGCCTGGGTTCCCGAGCAGACGGTGCTGGACCTGGAACGTGAGGCGTTTCTTGGCCTGTGCCATGAGCCCAAGACGCTCGAGCGGATGGCCCATCTGCTGCAGCACAATAAGCCGCTGCGGAACTAGCGACGGGTTGGCGGAGATAGGGCCCCGAGAGTGGAGACCTGGCCCTCGGGCAACGCGAATTCCCTGGAGTAGACACGGCTCAAGGCTGACGGCTGAGAGCTGAGAGCTGAACGCAGATCGCTCACATGAGGAGCCGCCGGGCACATCCGGGACTCCGGGAGGAAGGCATGAGTCGGGAGGCATACATTGTCGCCGCCGCACGCACCGCGGTCGGCCGGGCAAAGCGCGGAGCGCTGGCGACGTTTCGGCCGGAGGATATGGCGCGGGCTGCCATTGAGGCCGCCTGGGAACGAGCCGGGGGCCACGACCGTGTCCTTGTCGACGATGTCGTTCTGGGTTGCGCCTTCCCAGAGGGCAGCCAGGGACTGAACCTGGCCCGGTCTGTCGCCTTGTTGTCCGGCTTCCCCAGTTCAGTTCCGGGCATGACGGTCAACCGCTTCTGTGCTTCCGGGCTGCAGACGATTGCCCAGTCATGCGAACGGATTCTGGCCGGAGGGGCGGATGTGATCATCGCCGGCGGGGTCGAAAGCATGAGCATGGTCCCAATGACCGGGTTTCGCATCAGCCCACACCCGGGCCTGGTGATCGACATGCCTGAGGCCTACGTCAGTATGGGCCAGACGGCGGAGAACGTGGCGAACAAGTACGACGTGACCCGACCGGACATGGATGCCTTTGCCGTGGAGAGCCACGCCCGGGCCGCGGCTGCCCAGAACGCAGGTAAGTTCGATGACCAGATCGTTCCGCTGAACGTGCGATCGATCCTCCCCTCCGGGACGGTGGAGACCGAGTTCAAGGTGGATGAGCTGGTGCGCGCCGACACCACCCTGCAGGCGTTGGCGGCGCTCAAACCGGCCTTCACGCCGGAGGGCAAGGTAACCGCGGGCAACTCCTCGCCGCTCTCCGATGGCGCGGCAGCCGTCGTGGTGATGAGCGGCGAAGCCGTCAAGCGGCTGGGGTGCAAGCCGATGATGCGCTTCGTCGCCTACGATGTTGCCGGCGTGCCGCCGGAATTGATGGGGATCGGGCCAGTGGAGGCCGTTCCGCGCGCGCTGAAACGCGCCGGGCTGAAGATCGAGGCGATCGAGCTGATTGAGCTCAACGAGGCCTTTGCCTCCCAGAGCCTGGCCGTGATCCGGACGCTCGGTCTCGACCCCGCTCGGTTGAATGTCAATGGCGGAGCGATCGCCCTGGGACATCCCCTGGGCTGCACTGGTGCCAAGCTGGCCACGCAGCTGGCGTATGAGGCGCGGCGGCGGGGGGTTAAGTATGGTATGGTCACGATGTGCATCGGCGGCGGGATGGGCGCCGCCGGCATCTTCGAACACCTCAACTGAGCGGAGGCAGATGTGGCTGATGAACTGACGATCGAGAAGCTGATGGGCCTGATGCCCAAGGCCTTCCTGCCGGACAAGGCCGTCGGCGTCAACACGGTGATCCAGTACAACCTGACCGGCAAGGAAACGGGAGACTGGATCGTCACCATCAAGGACGGCGTGTGCACGACCGAGAAGGGCAAGACCGAGACTCCCAACCTGACCCTGATGGCCGACTCGCAGGACTACATCGATGTCATCACTGGCAAGCTGAACGCCATGGGCGCGTTCGCCGAAGGCAAGGTCAAGCTGAAGGGCGACCTGGGCGTCGCCATGAAGCTGATGAACTTCTTCAAGCTGCCGGCCTGACAGCGCCGAAATGACCCGTTTGCCGGCCGGGCTGCCCCACTTGCGGCAGCCGGGCCGGTTTGCGTTCGAACATGCGGCTTGAGCTGCCTGGCCGCGGAGGCTTGCCCGGTTGCCTCGGCTGGGGTTTGCCGCTGCGCATTGATCCATGCCGACCCGAGGGCTGTCAGCCCCGCATCGAAACCGATCCGTGGTTAAGGCTGGCGTTTCGAACCCGCGAAATGGGCAGCCGGGCGCAGGGAGGACTGCAACTTCTCTCGGACAGTAATGCCACGGCCAGGGGGGTGGGGGGGGTGACGCCGGCCTTATGGAGCCTGACGGCTTAGGTGGCGGATGGCGCCAGCAGCAGCTTCAGCCGAGTGATCCTGGCCGCGCCGAGATCGAGGGCGAGGGCGACCAGGACTTCCTCCGGGCGCCCGGTGGCGCTCTCTCGCGCCGCCAGCCTCATGCGCAAGGCTACTGGAACATCAGTGGCCCCCTCGGCCTCCAGGTCCAGGATGAGCGGTCGAAGGTCATAGTGCTTCCCGCGCCGCTCCCGCTCGATGGAAGGCAATGAGAGCACCCGGGCAACGCGGTTCTCAAGCTCTCCGGTGCTGATCGGCTCGCCCGGGATCGCCCGAAACTCGGCGGCCACGACTTGCTGCTGAAGAGTGGCTTCCTTCAGATCGGCCGACTGCACGTCGATAACCCAGATGCCCGGGGGTGCAGCCCGGCGCGTCCGCTCCAACACCTCCCCCGGATCGATTGCCTGCTCCAGCCAGACATCGAGGAGCTCCGCTTCGCCCAGCATTCCGAGCGGGAGGGCCGCGGCGAGCTGGATGCGCGGATGGGGAGAGAAGCCCTGCGTGTAGGCAAGAGGCAGTTGCGCCCGGCGAAAAGTGCGCTCCCAGGCGCGGTGCAGGTCCAGGTGCCCGGTGAACCGCATGGCCTCGGTCTTGGCAAACTCGATTCGATAGCGGCAGACTTCGCTTTCAGCCACGGCTTCAAGCGGACTCCACCAGCAATGGGATGCTGGCCCGTCGTTGCGGCGATCGAACCTCGGGACATTCCCACACCTCGCCGGGATACTCGCGCCGCAAGTGGGCGTACTTGGGCAGGATGCCACAGGCAAAGCAGCGGTTGCGGCAGTCGACCCGCGTCTGTCCCTGCTGGCTCATCAGGTAGTCCTCGGTCAGGAAGGACTTCTTGACGCCGCCGTCGATGTGGTCCCAGGGAAGGGTCTCGTCGATCGGGCGCTCGCGGTGGGTATAGAAGGCAGGGTCGAGGCCGGCAGCGGCGAAGGCTTGGGCCCAGGCGGCGGCGTTGAAGTGTTCCTTCCAGGCATCGAAGCGCGCCCCGCGCTGCCAGGCACCGAGAATCACCTCGCCCATCCGCCGATCGCCACGCGAGAGCCAGGCCTCGAGCATTGTCTCTTCCGGGCGGGTCCAGGTCATCCTCAATCCCTTGCCGCGCAGGTTCCGCCGGAGCAGATCCTGCTTGAGACGGATCTGGTCCAGCGTGTCGCACGGAACCCACTGGAACGGAGTGTGCGGCTTGGGGACGAAGGTGCTCACCCCGGCGTGGACCTGGGCCCGGCCGCCGCGCGCCTCCCGCCCGACTGCCAGCACCGCCTTGCACAGGTCGGCAATGGCCTGCACGTCGTCCATCGTTTCGCTCGGATGCCCGATCATGAAGTACAGCTTGAGGGTGTGCCAGCCGCGCTCAAAAATCTCGCGAGCCGTCGAAAGCACCTGCTCCGTGCTGACCGGCTTGTTGATGATCTCGCGCATGCGTTCGGTCGCCGCTTCTGGCGCCAGGGTGAATCCGCTGCGGTGTGACTCCGACTGCAGCATGTCCATCAACTGCGCCGAGAAGGACTCGATGCGCAGCGACGGCAGGGAGATGCTGAGATGCCGCGTGTTGAAGCGCTCGGCGACGGCCTGGACCAGGGGCAGGATCTGGTCGTAGTCGGAGGAGGAGAGCGAAAGCAAGCCGACCTCCTCGAAGCCGGTGGCAAGCAGCGACTGCTCGATGGCGTCGACAATCTCGCCGACCGGCCGCTCACGCACCGGGCGGGTGATCATCCCGGCCTGGCAGAAACGGCAGCCGCGCGTGCACCCGCGCATGATCTCGATCGGAATGCGGTTGTGGGTGACATCGATGTACGGCACGATGAACTGGGTGGGGGGAGGCGGCAGGACTGGGACGATCCGCTTCAGCACCGGGAAGGTGACGCTTGCGCGGTTGGGGGAGAGGCTGGCGACTGTGCCGTCGGGGTTGTACTTCGCGTTATAGAGCGAGGGTACATACACCCCCCACAACCGGGAGAGCTGCTCGAGCACCTCCTCACGCGGTCGGCGCCTGTTCTTCCAGGCCAGGACCAGGTGGGCGATTTCCAGGATTACGTCCTCGCCTTCGCCGATCACAAAGGCGTCGATAAACTCGGCCATCGGTTCCGGGTTCAGGCAAGCGTGTCCTCCGGCCAGCACCAGCGGGGCAGTGTCCTGCCGCTCGGCGCTGCGCAGCGGGATGCCGCCCAGGTCAAGCAGGTTGAGCGTGTTGGTGAAGAGAGTCTCGTAGGGGAGCGTGATGCCGAGGATGTCGAAGTCCGACAAGGGGCGCTTGGACTCCAGCGAGAAGAGCGGCAGGCCGTGGGTGCGAAGCTCGGCCTCCAGATCCACCCAGGGGGAGTACACGCGCTCGGCCAGCATGTCCGGCTGCCGGTTGAGCAGGTCGTACAGGATGGCCAGGCCTAGATTGGACATCCCCAAGTCGTAGAGATCGGGGAAGGCCAGTGCGACACGCAACGGGATCGCCTGCCACTCCTTGACGACCTGGTTCAACTCCCCACCGGTGTAGCGCCCGGGTTTCTGGACGCGGGTGAGGAGGGGGGGGAGTCGAAGGGAGAGATCGTTGGCCGGGATCATTCTGCCGCGCTCGCCGGATTTGGACAAGACCGGTTGGAATTATTATAGCACCAGCGTCCCCGCTGCCGATGCAACAAACACGCATGCGCAAAACGTTGACGAAGAATCTCGCTGCGTGGTAGCATTGGCCGCTTGCCCCCATCGTCTAGTGGCCCAGGACGTGGCCCTCTCAAGGCCAAAACCGGGGTTCGAATCCCCGTGGGGGCACAGGCCGAAGACGGAGCCGACTCAACCCGGCTCCGTCTTAATTTGTGGGTGCGAGCCTCTTCGGAGCACAGATCCTGCAACTTCCGGGCGTGTGGTTCTGGCAGAACCGCCTGCAGGACTCGGCGCGCCAGGCGTCAGGGCGGGCTGGCGTAGGAGAGACGGATTAGCCCACTGGACTACTCTGATTTGTAAGGCTTGTGCAAGGTTGAACAAGGGGCAGTTCAGGTAGCATGGTCGCTAGCCGGTTGCGTCCGGCGAATGCAGACTACTCAAAAGGAGAGCAATCATGTCGAAGGTTTTCCGCCCCCGTACGCTGGCCGTGATCGTGATGGTGCTGATTCTGTCCGCCACGGTCTACGCCTTCGCCGCGGCCAACACGGTGCCGGACCCTACCTATGCCGGTGACGGCTCGGGAACCATCAGCGGGTTCACCATCACCAATGTCAGCTACACCCTGAACCCGTCCAACCCGGCCAACATCAGCGCCACGACGTTCACCATCTCGCCGGCCTCCGCCAGCCAGGTCTATGTCTCGCTCGACGGCGGGACCAACTGGACCTCGTGCACGAATGCAGCCGGCAGCGTCAGCTGCTCGTTGACCGGGGTGACCGCGGCGGGCGCTACCTCGCTGCGGATCGTCGCCGCCGACTAAGCTGAGTCTGTGAGGGGGGCCCGCCGTTCGGCGGGCCCCCGAGAGCGGGGAGCATGTCGCTTCGAGAGCGGGTGACGTCGGCGCTGCGGTCCGCAGCCGGCTTGATGTTTGCTCTGGCGCTGTGGGCCGCGTTCGGCCCTACGGCTGCCGGGGGAAGCGCAAGCTACATCATGATCGCCGGGGCAAGCATGGAGCCCGCCCTCGAGACGGGTGACCTGGTCATCGCCCGCCAATCCACCTCCTATGCTGTTGGAGACATCGTCGCGTACCAGCACCCGCGGCTGGGTCCGATCATCCACCGCATCATCGCTGTCGAGACCGGACGCTTCGTCCTGCAGGGTGACAACAATGCCTGGATCGACTCCTACGAGCCTTCCCCTTCGGAGATCCTGGGCAGGAGTTGGCTCACGCTTCCTGGGGTGGCGACGCGCCTGCAGGCCCTTCGCCACCCGGGTTGGTTGGCGGTGTTCTCGGTCCTGCTGGCGATGGCGGTGATGGGCGTCTTGCGCCTGCCCGGCTCCAAACCGACTGCGACAGCGAAGCGCCCTGCCGACGGGCCGGCCAAGTCGCACGTGCCGCCCGGCGTGGAGTCGTATGTCCTCCTGTTCGCTGTGATCGGCCTGGCTGGGCTGCTGCTGGCGGTCGCTGCCTTCCGCCAGCCGGTTTCGAAGACCGTCGAAGCGATGGTGCCTTATGAGCAGGCGGGCGAGTTCTCCTACCGCGCCCAAGGCCCGCGCACCGTGTACGACCAGGGTCAGGTCACGACCGGAGACCCGATCTTCCGCTCGCTGATGGATAAGTTCGAAGTGCAATTCGAGTATGCCTTCCGCTCCGAGGCGCCTGCCGATGTTCTTGGAACGTACGCGCTCCTGGCCGAGGTGCAGGATGCCAATGGCTGGACACGCCGCCTCACGCTCGTGCCGCAGACCCGCTTTGAGGGGTCTGCGCTGACGATTGTTGGGGAGGTGCGCCTGGATGTCGTGCAGGCGATGGTCGACTTCATGCGCTTGCAGACGGGCCTGCAACGAGCGACGTTCACGCTTTCTGTGTTTCCGGAGATCGAGGTCACCGGCACACTCGCTGGCCGGGGGCTGGAGACCTCCTTTGCTCCCCGCTTGGACTTTCTTCTGGATGACCTCCAGGTGAGCCTGCCGCCTGATCTCTCGACGGACCCCGAGATCGACCCGCTCAACCCGGTTCACTCCGGTGGCCTGACGTACCTTGCCGCGCAGCCAAACTCCATCCGCATCCTGGGCATCCCACTGAATGTGCTCGCCGCTCGCTGGCTGGCGGTGATTCTGCTTGTTGTGGCGCTGGCAGGCCTGGGCTACCTTGCCTGGCGGATTGAGGCCTCCCGGCGGGCGGGTGAGGCCCAGTGGATTCAGGCTCGGTACTCCGATCTGATCCTGTCGACCCAGCTCCCGCCCGAGACGGAGGGGCTGGACGTGATTCCGGTAGCCAGCTTTGCCGATCTGGTGCGCGTTGCGAAGCACTCGAACTTGCTTGTGGCGCACTGGATCGGCGAAGGCCAGGACAACTACGCCGTGCGCCAGGCGGATCGCCTGTACCTCTATCAGGTCGCTGCGGCGCTACCACAGGACGCCGTGCAGGACACCCAGGATAGTCAGCCCGGCGAGAGCGAACCCGGATGAGCCCTGCAGTGTCCAGCGTTCGCCGGCTGGCTGGCGTGATTCTCCTGCTGCTGGGTGCGGTCAGCCTGCTGAACGCGATGGCTGCGGCGAACAGCGTGCCCGCCACACGCCTCGAGGCGGACTCCATCCCGATCACCGCCAACGACCTGAAACCCGCCCGCTGCAATGGGATCTCGCTGTCAACGGTGGTGACCGGGAGCGGATCCTTTGATGGGACTGGGGGCAATGACCTGATCCTGGGGAGCGCCGGTGCTGACGCCATTCGTGGGCGTGCGGGAAACGACTGCATTCTCTCCGGTGATGGCAACGACGATGTCCAGGGCAACCAGGGCAACGATATCCTGCTGGGTGGGGATGGCAACGACGTTCTGGATGGCGGACAGGCCAATGATGAGTTGTACGGTCAGCGCGGAGACGACACCCTGTCTGGTGCGCAGGGGACCGATGTTTGCGATGGCGGCCCCGGCACCGACACGGCCGATGGTACCTGCGAGACCGTCGTCGACGTCCCCTAGAATCCCGTAAGCCTCACTGACCGCTTGGAAGTGGGTC
>Ga0105094_10000984_pt1 | contig 14675 bp, 10 predicted proteins | sample PPLLak1March2015_2_FD_87023 | JGI IMG/M metagenome (GOLD analysis project Ga0105094, IMG submission 87023) | Freshwater sediment microbial communities from Prairie Pothole Lake near Jamestown, North Dakota, USA - PPLs Lake P8 Core (3) Depth... | ecosystem: Environmental > Aquatic > Freshwater >...
AGGAGCAGCCGTGCTGGCAGCCAAGGTACGGGTAGGCCGAATAGCGCGTCCAGAACCAGTGGTCCGGACGCTTGCTCTTGTTGAGGATCGAACGCGGAGCGTAGGGAACGAACTCAGCGCGGCGCCCCACGACGCGCCTCCACCGGCGGCCGGGCTCTGCCGGGAACACAGCGGCAGCGGACGGTCAAGTCGCCGGCTCCTCGGCTTGCGGTGCCGGCAAGGACAGCACGAACATCAGGTTGAGGCTGACGTGCGGCCAGTGCGGACCGCGCACGTAGGCGGCATGGTTGGGACCGGTCTGGATCTCGCCGAACAGGTCCTGCCGCGCGAACCCGGCCGCAGCGAAGGCGCGGCGCCACTCCCCCAGGCTGAGCGTCGAGCAATGGGTGCGGTCGAAGACATTGGTCAGTGCCGTATGAAGTCGCCCTACCAGGCTGTAGTTCAACGGCACCGAGCCCACCAGCACCCCGGCGGGCCTGAGCGCCTGGGCCATGCGGCGCAGGACATCGGCGGGATCACGCAAGTGCTCGAGCACGTTGAAGGCGACGATGACATCGTACTGAGCCGGTGGCAGATCGGTGCGTTCAACATCGCCAATCACAATCCGCTCGCGATCGGCGGGCTCGAGGTCGCGGGTCGCTTCCTCCGAGAGCTCGAGTCCTGAGACCGCGAAGTGCGAAGCGGCAAGCTGCATCAGATGGCCCTTCCCACAGCCGATCTCGAGCAATTCCCCGCCCGGACAGCAGGAAAGGATCAGTGCGAGGCGCTTCCGGCTGCGTTGGGAGGATGCCTTGGTGCGGAAGAGGATGGATTCGAAATACGCACGATTGTATGACGAGCGCAACATACTTGCCGCAGGCGGCCTCCCGAGGGGCTGGAGTCCGTCGTCCGCGAGGTCCTGCTCCTACGGACGGGCAACCAGGATCCCCCTGCCTCGGCCAAATCATACTGGAGGATTGCGTTCGGCTCCAGCCGGGATTGCGGTCAGTAGCGATGCCCGTCACGGGGCCCGCTTCGCGGGCCACGGGGGCGGGCCTGGACCCGCGTCAGCTTTCCTGCGGCTGACCGTGTGGGATCCTCCGGCTCCCGGCCTCGCAGCCTGCACGGGCTGGCGTGCCACCTCGGCCCCGTGGCCCAGGGCTGCTCAGAAGACGCGACGCAGGCGCTGCCCAGGGCCGACCTCTCGGCGACACCGACCGCTGGTTGGGTGGCCGGCAGCCCGGGTGCCGGGGGAGCATGCTCCCCCGCCCATCGCCGAGCAGCTCCCCCGGTTGTCGTCCCAGGCCACCTCAGAAGGCGTCCAGCGCAGGTCGACCGGCGAGCAGGATGTGGCCACGTATAATCACCCTGCATCCGGCGCTGGACGACGTATGTCCCCAGACACTCTGGCCGTCATCGATATCGGCTCTAACACCAGCCGGGTCACCGTGTTCGCACGCACGCATGACTGGCACTTCGAGGCTGTTGCCGACTCGCGTGCCGCGCTGCGGCTGCTGCGAGTACTGTCAAAGAATGGCCATCTCGCCGAGTCTGGGGTCCGCTCTCTGTTGGCGGCTCTGCGCGATTTCCAATCGGTGGCGCGCGGCGCCGGCGCCGAGACCACGGCGGCCCTGGCGACCTACACCGTGCGCAGCTCCTCGATGGCCCGTGAGCTGACGCAGCGCATCGAGGCGGAAACCGGGCTCCAGGTCCAGATCATTGATGGCAGACGCGAAGCGGAACTCGGGTTCCTGGGCGCCATCTACGGCATGGACATTGAGGACGGCGCCTTGATCGATCTCGGCGGAGGTAGCCTGGAGGTCACCTACTTCAAGCAGCGCAGCCTCAGCCGCTCCTGGAGCCTGCCGCTGGGCGCCCTGCTGCTCAACGATCAGTGGCTGCTCAGCGACCCACCCAAAGCGACGGAGGTCGCGGCGCTGCAGGAGCACATCCGCACTACGTTGCGGGAGGCGCGCATCCGCCCGCTCAGACCTGGCGAGCGCCTGGTCGGCACGGGCGGCACGGCGCGCAACCTGGCCAGGATGGACCGCAACGGCCGCCGCTATCCAATCACCCAGCTCCACGGGTATATGCTGCCCCGGCGGGCGCTCAAGGACCTCGCCCAGGAGCTCAGCGCGCGCCCACGCTCCGAGCTGGGTCGACGGCCGGGGCTCAACCCGGATCGAAGTGAATCGATCGGCGCTGGCTGCATCGTGCTCCATACCGTGCTGCGCGCCCTGAAGGCGGGAGGGCTGGAGGTGTCCGGCCAGGGCTTGCGGGAGGGCTATGCCCTTTCGACCGTGCTCAACCGGCTTCCCCCGGCACGCGCCGTCCGCAAGGTCGCCATCGAAGCCCTATCCCAGCGCTTCAACACCTGGGACCATCGGGCGGCGCAGCGGCGTTCCGCTCTGGTGGCGGCACTGCAGGCCATTCTCGATCGAGAGTGCGGCCACGAGCTGCAGGAGATGCTGGTGCATGCAGCCTGGCTGTTGGACATCGGCAAGGGCATCGATTACGTGGATCGCTTCCAGCATGCCGCCGATATCCTGACGACAACCGATCTGGCGGGTTTCACCCACCGCCAGATCGCCGTCTTGGCCGGGGCGGTGCGGGCGGCTGACAAGCGCAAGTACGATTGGCGGATCTACCGACCCCTGCTGACGGCTGAGGACGAGATCCCGCAGCAGCGCGCAGGCCTGATCCTGGCGCTGGCCGATGAAATTGAGAAGCGGCTGCCGCCGGACTACGGCATACCGGTCGTGTTCCATGATCTCGACACGAACCAGCTCGGGCTGGACCTTCCCGCTCCTCTTGGAGGCCGCCTTTCCGTGCTGGCCGAACTGTTCCCCAGGATCTTCGGCTGGGAACTCCATTTCGAAAGGGCTGCGTGAGCGATGGGGAACCTCAAGGAGTGCACCTACCCCGGTAAGCTGTTCATTGTTGAAGGCATCGATGGGTCCGGCAAGAGCACACAGCTGGACCTACTGCATAAGTGGCTCATGAGTGAGGGCTACCTGGTGGTATCCACCGAGTGGAACTCGTCTCCCATCGTCAAGAGCACCACCCGGCGAGCGAAGCAGCGCCGGCTGCTGACCCCGATGTCCTTCAGCCTGATCCATGCCGCCGATTTCGCCAACCGGCTCCACATGCAGGTCATCCCGGCGCTGCAGGCAGGCGCCATCGTGTTGGCCGACCGCTATGTCTACACGGCGTTCGCCCGCGACAGCGTGCGCGGGGTCGAGCGCAGCTGGCTGCGCAAGCTGTACTCGTTCGCCATCCAGCCCACCGTGTCCTTCTACTTCGATGTCCCGCTCGATGAAGCCATCACCCGCATCCTGGAGGGCCGGCCCGCTCTGAAGTACTACGAGGCCGGAATGGACCTGCGGCTGAGCCGGAATCCCTATGAGTCTTTCCGCCTGTTCCAGGGACTGATCAAGAATGAGTATGACCACCTGGCCGAGGAGTACGGCCTGGTTCGAGTCGACGCTACCAAGTCGCTTGTCTCCCAGCAGAAGCTGATGCGCCAGATGGTGCGTCCTTACATTGCCGATACACGGCGCCTGGAGGGGGTAGGCATCCAGGATGCGCTGAAGGAGCACCGCCTGGCCGGGCGTTACCTCGGCGAGTCGGACCTGCTCAAGGAGGACACCCTGTGAGCACGCCGAAGTTCTACGGCATTCGTCCGCCCGGCGTAGAGGCAGAGGTCCTGCCCGGACGCCTGATCGTGCTGGAGGGAACTGACGGGGTTGGCCGCTCAACCCAGATTGCCCTGCTGCGGGAATGGCTGGAAGGACGCGGCTATGCCGTGGTCCACACAGGCTTCAATCGCTCGGAACTGGCGAGCCGCGGGATCCTGCGCGCCAAGCGCGGCAACACACTGGACCCGCTCACCTTGAACCTGTTCTACGCTACCGATTTCTGGGATCGGTTGGAACGGCACATCCTCCCGGCCCTGCGGGCCGGCATGATCGCGCTGGTGGACCGCTATATCTTCACGTTGATCGCCCGGGCAGTCTTGCGCGGCGTCCCGCGCGACTGGATCGAAGATGTGTACGGTTTCGCACTCGTCCCCGACAAGATCCTTTACCTGGACATCGAAGTCGACCAGCTGCTGCCGCGCGTGATCGCCACGCATGGGCTGAGCTTCTGGGAATCCGGTCAGGACTACTTGCGCAATCCCGACTTGTTCAGCAACTACGTGGAGTACCAGCAGGCGATGCTGGCAGAGTACCGGCGGCTGGCATCCACCTACGAATTCGAGGTCATTAGCGCCAGCCGACCCGTGGGCGAGGTGTTCGCCTCGCTGCAGGCGGGGATCGAAGAAGTGCTGCAGGGTATGGGGGTCGATGAGGGGGCCGGTTTGCCGCCTGGCGCCTCGGGCGGGGAGAGCGGGCCGATCGCCTCGGCGTGACCGGGTAGGCAGGGCCGAGGGCAGGATTGCGAGTCAAGCCAAGCGTCGCAGAAGCCGCGGGGGCAGCGCCCAGAGGAGTGTGGCCGTCCCTGGCCTAGCTGCGTTGTCCAGCAGGAAGGCGGCCACCCCGCCCTTCTTGAACTCGATCAGCAGGCGCGCCGAATCCCCCGTCAGCAGGTAGGATGCCAGGAGATGCATCTGCGGCTCGTGACCTACCAGCGCCACGGAGCCCGCCTGCACATGCTGCCGCAGGAGCGAGGGCAGGCCGCGCGGACTCCGGTGACCTTCCAGCGCGTCGCACTTCTCGGGCTTGGGCCAGCCAGCGACTTCCTGCAGGATCTGCGCCGTCTCCCACGACCGCTTCCAGGGACTGCTCAACACAACGCCGACCTCCGGCACAAAGGTGGCCAAGCCCCCGGCCGCGCGGCGAAATCTGTCGGCCCCTTCCGGGGTCAGAGGACGCTTGGTGTCATCCGGCCACTGCAGCGGATCACGTACCTCGGCGATCGCGTGGCGGATCAGGTAGACCTGCACGGTCAACCTCCCTGAGGCTCCGGTGGGGCTGCGGCCTCGGGCCTGGCCGCTTCGGGCCAGGCCGCCGGCCGGCGCTTCTCCATCACCTGCTGAAGCCGGGTCCAGGGCTTGCCCTGAATCTGCCGGAAGGTCTTCGGGTAGCGCTTGCGCAGCCTGGCGGCCTCCTGCATGTAGCGCTGGGAGATCTGGCCCATCAAGAACAGCGCCCGGGGCGGCAGCCGGCGCGCCTCGCCCTGCAGCAGCTCTTCCAGGCTCGCAACGGCGACATACGCATCCTGATGCATTCCCAGCAAGTCCTGCATCGAGACCATGACGGCTACGAAGCCCTCCGCCGGCGGGCCATAGACCTCGCGTGAGAACTCCACCGCGTAGCGAAGCCGCTTGCAGCGAATTCGGAGCCGATGATAGGTCTCCGGCGATGAACGGGAGTCGATCCGCTCTCCCTGCTTGATCACCCGGGCGTGATGGGCGGCGATCATCTCCGGCAACAGGGCCAGAGCGGGTGTGCGTGAGTTCATCGACCTTCGCAGGGGCCCGCGCTGGAGCATCAAGGTGTAGCGCTGAACCAGCAGTTGGTAGCGGCGGGAATCGAGCGCCCGCAGCAAGCGCGTCCTGGCCCGTTGCCGCCTCTTCTCCAGCACGACGCTCAACGTGCGCAGCGAGGTAACCTCTGCTTCCTCGGCTTCGCGTGCCCAAGAGGCAAGCCGCTCGAGCTGGATGTCCGTGTCCCGGACCTCCCCCAGCGCGCCGCCGATCCAGCGCAGCTCCTGGCGAAGCCGTTCGGCTCTTGCCGGGAGCGCTGGGGAGAAGAGCGCCATCGCCGCTCTCATCCGCCGCGCCGCCACACGCATATCGTGCAGTGCCTCCGGGTCCTCTCCGACGCGTGTGCCGGGTTCGTTCTGGAGGAATGCCTGGAACTGGCGTCGCAGGATAGCAAAGGCCAGCTCCCCGATCGTCTGTGTGGCGAACACACCCGTGGGACCCAACTCGGGCTGGGGCTGTGGCATGAGCCCATGCGCCAGCAAGCCGGCCTCGAACTTGGAGGTCGTGCCCGGGATCAGCCTGCAGGCCGCCCGTAGGTCTTCCAGGAAGGGGCGCAGGACCTCGACGTTGTCCGCGGGAACTTCAACCTCGACCCGCTTCAGGCGGACCGGATCACGGGTCTCGGGCATCGGGATCAGCGTGTCATCGAGGTCGATCTCGCCCGCGTGCTTGCCGTCGACGAGAATGGAATACGGTTGGCGATTCGAGTGCAAGGTGAACAGCGGATGCAGAGGCTGTGACCCGGCCAGCGCGCGCACCCACGCTCCGGCGCGCGACTCCGACTGGAGCAGAGCTTCGAGATCGGCAGAAGGCAGCCGATCCTGGATTTCCGTGCGAACCCGCAGGCCGTCCACCGCCGCCTCGGTCGTCTTCAGGGTGACGGCGTGGGCGCCATTCTCGGTGCGCAGTCGAAGCGTCAGGCCCGCCCGATGCAGGCACCAGTCGGCCGTGTCGAAGTAGGTGTCGGCGATGGAGCGTGGAGTCTCCGGGCGATAGGCGATTTCGGGGCTGGCCTGGGCAGCCAGCGTGGGAGCGCCCCCGTTACGTTCCGGCGTAGAGACAGCCTGCCTGGACTGAAGCCATCGTTCGACAGGCCTCAGGTCCACGGCGTCCAGCTGCCACTCAACTTCCTGCATACAACTCCCTGGGGATTGTGTTGCCGCGTACCTGCTCAGTCGCCTGCATCCTGCGACCGAAATCGATTATACCAAGGGGCTGCCAGACCTCCTTGCCCTTGCGGGTTCCGCCAGCAAGTGCTGCGTGATAAGCGCGCTCGTCTTGTGTGGCGAGCTTCTTCCACCCCACGCCAGAGGCGCGGCTCTGAGTCTACAGAGGCCAACGCCAGGATCTCCTCCTTGCAGAGGCTGCCAGGCGAATGGGGTGGAACCGGTGGTCAGCGGGGTTTCTGCGGATCCTGTCGTAGACTCGGCAAGGGCCTCGCGCTTGGCTTCCGCGTGATCCGTGACCCCCCAGGTCACGAATTCTCTCTGCCCGACGGCACGCCCCGGCTCGCCCGCATTTCCAGGCGCCTGCAGGTCCGGAGCAGTTGCCCGAATCGCCGTAAGCCGTCCTGGGCAGACCAGTCGGATGATACTGGGCCGGGTTTACGGCTGCCCGACAACCTGGCGAATGAGTTCGATCGCCGCCGCGGTTCCATCTTCGCTGCGCAGCGCTTCCCCCAGCGATTGGGCGCGAGCCTGAATGCCTGCGCAGTGGACGGCGCCATCCAGCGCCTGGCGGAAGGTCGAAGCGGTGAGTCGGCGCAACGGGATCGGCGGCGGGGCGATACCCGCAAGCGCCGCGCGCCGTCCCCAGAATCCCTGATCGGCGCTGAACGGAATGACCACCTGAGGCACACCGGCGCGGGCGGCTGCCCCCGTTGTGCCGGCGCCGCCATGATGCACGACGGCGGACACTAGCGGGAACAGCCACTGGTGCGGGAGATCCTGAACGAGATGGACGGTGTCCGGCAGGTTGTCGGGCAGAGGAAGACCCGGCCCGCCCGCAAGGATCGCCCGCAGGTCCAGGTCGCGCAGGCCGTCAAGACAGACCTGGAGCCTGAGTTGGTGCTTGCTGCTCGACATGCTGCCGAACCCAATGAAGACCGGTTCGGGTCCTTGACTGAGGAAGGAGGCAAGCTCCGGGTCTGGCTTCCAGTCCGCTCTCCCCTCGATGACCCAGTAGCCCGTCACCCGAGCCATGGCCGCCAACTCTGCAGGCGGGGGAACGAGCCTTGGGCTGTAGGCTAGCAGGAGCGGGATCTCAATTCTGCCCTGACGATCGACGCTCCAGCGATGCAGGGTCGGCAGACCCGGCCTGGTCCGGCGCAGCCTGCGGTACATGAACTCGCTTCCCAGGCGAAAGGCGGAGGTCACCAGCCGGTGCGAGAGGCGCCGATAGACCGGGCCCAACGGCCAGTCCGGGAACACCGGCGCGGGGTAGGCCGCCGTCGGTGAGAACGCCGGGAAAAACTGCGCCGAGAGATCCGGGATCCCGCGTTCGACGGCCAGATGGTGTCCGGCGTCGGTCATCAGGAAGGAGTGAATGACCGCGTCGCTGTCGTGGCAGGCTTGTGCAGCTTGCTGGAAGACCGCTTCCGCCAAGGGGTAGATGTACTCGGAGATGAACCGCATCATGGCCAGCGGATTCAGACCGGCTCGATCGGTCAGCGCTGCGCTGACCGCGGCGGGATCGCCCTCGAGCCCAACGAATGGAATGCCGTGCGTTGCGGCAAGCGACTGGAATGGCCGAGGGGCTGCCAGGCGCGGCTCGTAGCCGACCCGCGCCAGGGCGAGCGCCAGCGCCAGGAAGGGCTCAACGTCGCCCCGGGTGCCGTAGGTGAGCAGCGCAATGCGTTTGCCCATATCCGCTAGCGGCCACCTTTGGAGCGGTGATGGGACAGGCCGGCCACAAGACGCGCCCCGTGTCCACCGGCGATCGGGTGCGGTCGAGATGCACGGTCGTTGATCCCGCATTCAATCGACTGCGCGGCCACTCCCCGGGTCCTCTTTCCCTCGGGCCGATGTCGCCGGGTTGGCATCGCTGGCGTCACGGCTGCACAGCGCATGCAAGCAGGATCCCGCCCCCCGACACTGCCCTCTACTTCATCCCTGGCGGCTTGCCTTGCCGCAGCATGGCCAGCGCTTTACCGAGCTGCCGCTCGCGCGTCACTTGCCGCTTGGCGTCCATCATCCAGGCCACATACATTCGTTGCTGAGATGGACGAAGCCGATGGAACGCCGCCCAGGCCTTCTTGTCCTGCCTCAGCGTCCTTTCGAGATCGGCGGAAAGCCTGCTGAGATAGACCCTGGGCGCCGGCTCGCCTTTCTTCAAAGCGGGGTCAAGCACGGCCAGTCCGGCCGGGGTCATCTTGCCCTCGCCGATCATCCGCCTGGCGCGCCGGACATTGCGGTCGGACCAGGCACTCCCCTTGCGGCGGGGGGTGAAGCGGAGCGCATAGCAGCCCTCATCGACGCTCTTCACCAGGCCATCGATCCATCCGAAGCACAGCGCTTCTTCGATCGCGTCGTTCAGGGATAGCGGCTGCGGGCCGGTGGACTTCTTCCGAAAGACCACCCAGATCTCGGTGGCCGAACCATGGTTCCGGGCCAACCAGGTCCGCCAGGCCGATCGGTTCCGGGGTGTGATTGTGCTGCCGATGTTCATAGGGCAATCGCCACGATCTCGGCCCCGGGGCGGGCCAGCGGAGATTGTCGCATATCTCGTCGGCCAGCTCCAGGCAGCGCGCCCCCAGCCCGACAGGGCGATCCCTTTCGGGCGTGGAGGTCGCTGGCGCCCAGGGGGCGGGCGGATAACCACCCGGGCGGAGGGATGGGACCGACAGTCATCCTCGGGTTGGATTGCCGAATGCCGGTCCTGAAGGTAAAGTGTATGAGTACGGCGTGTGCACTCAGGCACAAGCACAGTTTCGGATCGCGAGGTGGCCAAAAGCCGGCCCCCTCTGCAACGGCTTTGGATTGCTACGGGGCGGAAGCAGCGCTCCAGGCCGCTGTATCAACGGAGCTCCTGGGATCGGTCGATTTGCACGCAAGGCGCTTTGTCCGTTTCATGATCCTGATACTGACCGCGGCAGGCCGGGTCATCCCGGCTGCGGCGGCCCAGGCACAGGCTGGGCTTGACGGTCCAGCCCCCCACCTGGAATGGGGTCGGCCTGGACAGCCACAACGTCGACGTCGGCCCAACCACCTCCCGGTTGGGGCGAGGGCGTCTCACGCCTTGGCTGGGCACTTGCTTGGCATGGATGTTGGGCATCCACTTCAAATGGCGTCTCTGCAGATGTTGCACGTAGGGGACTTTGCCACATGACCTCCGCCGGACGCACAGTCGCAGTCCGGGTTGTGAGTCTCGCCCTGGCGGTCTCCGTTGTGCTCTCGCCGTTGGGGCCGACCCGCGTGGCTTACGCCGACAAAGCGGGGGTTTGTGGTACTCCGGGGAAGGATGGACCGACCACAACCCTCTCCGGCGTGGCGAATTCCTACTATCCCGGCAGCGGGAATCCTGGTGTCGGAGCGACCAGCATTACGTTGGGAGCACGGGATACGCGGGGCTCCACGACAACCATCAGCGCCGGAGACCTGCTGCTGGTGATTCAGATGCAGGGCGCGCAGATCGCCATCGACAACGACATGCGCTACGGCACCGGGCTCGGCACTGCGGGGAATCAGACCCTGCCGGGTTCTGGAAACAACGGGACAAGTTTCATCGCCGGCCAGTATGAATATGTGATTGCCCAGAATGCCGTCGGCGACGCTGGCGGAGTTCTGAACACAACGAGTGGTTTGGCGAACAGCTACTCGACGGCGGCCTTCGGTGCTCAGGGCCAGGTCCGGTTCCAGGTGGTGCGCGTTCCCCAGTATTCGTCAGCAACGCTGGGAGGAACTGTGACGGCGCCGGCCTGGAACGGTTCTTCGGGAGGAGTCGCTGCCCTGGACGTAGCCGGCAGCCTCAACCTGAACGGAAACACGATTGACGTAACAGGACTTGGGTTCCGAGGCGGCGCCGGTTTGCAGATGGGCGGCGACAATACCCACAATAACCTCGACTACCGCACGTTGGCACCGATTCCGGGAAACATCCCCAACCAAACAACGGGGGCAGGAGGTACGGCGCCCGCGCCACGCAACGGGCTGAACACACTCAACGGGTCCAAGGGAGAAGGGATCGCTGGTACTCCCCGCTATGTGAATGTACTCATCGGACCGATTCCAATTCCATCCCTGGTGGATACCGGGGTTCAAGGCTATCCGAGTGGGAGCATGGGTCGAGGCGCCCCGGGGAATGCCGGGGGGGGTGGTACGGATGGTGGCCCTGCCACCAACGAGTTCAATAGCGGTGGAGGCGGTGGGGGAAATGGCGGCGTCGGTGGGAATGGTGGCAATTCTTACCGGCAGAATGTGGCAGACGGCGGCTGGGGGGGATCGGCATTTGGATCCTCAGGGACCAGCGCGGTGGCACCCACCCGGTTGGTAATGGGCGGCGGGGGCGGGGCCGGCACGAACAACAACGGAACCTATAGTCGCTACAATGGCACGACTGTGCAGGACAATCCCCAGACAGGCGCTAACGCGGTAGCCCAACTTGGATTTCCTCCCGCGCTTCTCAGCAGCGGACAACCCGGCGGAGGCATCGTCATGGTACGTGCCGGCACCGTGGTAGGGACCGGCACCATCAACGCCAGAGGCAGAAGTGCCTACCGGGTCACGACGTCTCCCAATGCAAATGCGATCTATGAAGTGAATTGGGACGGCGGCGGTGGGGGCGGCGCAGGGGGCAGCGTGGTCGTGGTTGCCCAGAATGCCTCCACACCCACGTTGACCATCAATGCCCAGGGCGGCGATGGGGGCAACACAAACCATCAACGAGCAGGCACCCCCCCGCCTCATGGTCCAGGCGGCGGCGGTGGTGGGGGAGTCGTCTACACATCCTTCCCCATTGCCAATGCGGTCAACGCGGTCCTTGGCGGTATCCACGGGTGGAGTAACAATGCCCTTCCGGCCCCTGCCTGGAACAGCCAGTTCAATACGGCGGACGGTTCTGCTGGGGTTATCAATACCACGACCACGGCCGCCGACACGGTCAATAGTGTAGCCGGCGCCGCCTGCCTGCCAGCGCTGACCGTCGTCAAGACGACCATCACACCCGGCCCCTTGACCGTACCCAATACCGCGACATATACCATCACGGTCTCCAACGCCGCCGGCACAGGCGTAGCGACCGGAGCCAGTGTCTCGGATGTCTTGCCTGCGGGCTTCACCTATGCCTCCAACCTGGACCCCGTGTATGCCGGCGGCGCCAGCGGGCCAGCCAGCATCGGCAACAGCGGAACGCCCTCGGTACCGGTCTTCGGTGTGGCGGGCGGCGATCCAACAAACAGCTTTTCCCTGCCGGGTGGGGCCAGCGTATCGGTCACCTTCAACGCCAACATCGCCGCCAGCGTCGCCCCGGGCGTCTATCAGAACCCCGCCGAGGTCGATTACACCGATCCGACCCGCACGGCGGAGGGCCAGACGATCACGCCGGGCGCCAGCTACGCCAGCGGCGGCGGCACCGCTGCCGGATCGAACTACGACCCGGCCTCAAGCACCGGAGAGGACGTCGAGGTCGTCGCCGCCGCCCCAGGCCTGGCGCTGGTGAAATCGGCTTCCCCGGCGACCTACGACGCCGTCGCCGACATGATCCACTACTCCTACCTGGTCACCAACTCGGGCAACGTCCCGCTGGCTGGCCCGTTCTCCGTCGCAGACGATCGCGCCACTGACGAGAGCTGCCCGGCAACGGCCAGCCTCGATCCGGGAGAGTCGATCACCTGCTCGGCGTCATACGCCATCACGCAGGCCGACCTCGACGCCGGATCTGTCACCAATACCGCGACCGCCAGCGGCAGCTACGGGGGGAACCCGGTGAATTCGGCACCGGACGACGAGACCGTTACCGCCGACCAGTCCCCTGCTTTGACGATCCTCAAGTCCGCCGTGCCTGCCACATACGCTGCGGTGGGTGATGTCATCGGCTACAGCTATCGGGTCACCAACTCCGGCAACGTCACGCTGGCTGGACCCTTCACGGTCGACGACGACCTGGCCGCTGACGAGAGCTGCCCCGCCACTGGGACGCTCCCCCCTGGAGACACCCTTACCTGCACCGCCTCCTACGCCATCACGCAAACCGACCTTGACTTGGGTTCGGTGACCAACACCGCCACCGCCACCAACGGCGTCGTCACGTCACTTTCGGATGAAGAGACCGTCACCGCCGTTCAATCGGCGGCCATTGAAATGATCAAGCAGGTCTCAGTCGATGGCGGCGTCAGCTGGCAGGATGGAGACACGCCCCCCGGGCCGGCGCTGGTTTCGGGGACGGATCCTCAGTTCCGCCTGACGATGACCAACCTTGGCAACGTCACCCTGGACAACCTCAGCCTGACCGACAGCGACTTTGACACGTCTGGCTGTGCGCTCCCCGCCTCGCTCGCCCCGACGGATTCCTTCAGCTGCGTCCTGGCTGCTCCCTGGGCGCTGGGCCAGCACACCGACACGGCCACTGCCAGCGGCGAGTTTGGAGGTACGGCCTACTCCGACGCCGACGATGCCAACTACCTGGGGACGCTGCCCGTCGTCACCGACCCCGCCGTCACCAAGTCCGGTGATCCGGCCACGGCCGCCGTCGGTGACACCGTGACCTTCACCGTGATCGTCTCTAACGCCGGGCCCGGGGACGCCGAGGGCGTGGTCGTGGTCGATCCGATCCCCGCTTTCCTTGATATCTCGTTGATCTCGATCGCCCCGACCAATCCGGCCATCACGATCGGGATCTCGGGCAATACCATTACCTTCGGTTTTCCGCCGCTTGCGGCGGGGGATAGCTACACCATCACCATCCGCACGGTGGTCAACTCGCTGGGGACCCCACCCGGAGGCGCCAACACCGCCACCCTATCGACCACGTCGGTCGATTCGGACCCAGACAACAACGCCGACTCGGCACTGGTCACGATCGTGATCCGCCCGCCATCCGCTGCGCCGGAGACAGGCTTCGCTCCCGGGCGCAGGACACTGCTCCCGTCGCAGCCGGCCGCCGCCAGCTACGCCGACCTGGGCGACCTGTGGTTGGAGATTCCGACGCTCGGAGTTCGCCGGCCCATCACCGGGGTCCCGCGACAGGCCGAGGGATGGGACGTCAAGTGGCTCGGTGATCTCGCCGGCTATCTGGAGGGGACGGCATTCCCGACCTGGTCCGGCAACAGCGTGATCACTGGCCACGTCGTGCTGGCCACCGGCCTGCCCGGCCCGTTCGCCCGGCTGGACAGACTCAGCTACGGGGAGAGCATCGTCATCCACGCCTGGGGACAGCACTACCGCTATGAGGTGCGCGAAGTTGCCCTGCTCAGCCCCATCGACCCGTCCATCTTCCGCCACGAGGAGCGAGATTGGGTCACCTTAGTCACTTGCCAGGGCTTAGACCCGGTGAGCGGGACTTACCGGGCACGCCGGGTGGTGCGAGCTGTGCTGATGGAGATCGACGGAGAGACGGTGGTCGACCCACCTGCGGTTGAGCGGGGCCGCTGAGCACGACCTACCACACACGGATGCCTTCGAGCGCCAGCGCTTTCCCGGCTGGCGCTCGGAGCTTTCGGCCCCAGCCCGCTAGAGCGGCTTGTAGAAGCTCACGCTGCGCTCGACTTCCTGGTACCCCAGCCGTCGGTGGACCAGCCAGCTGATGTCGTTATCGACCTCGGTGTCTGACCCCATCTCAAGACATCCGTGCTGGCTTGCCCAGGCTTCCCCCGCCTGTGCCAGCGCCGCCCCCACTCCCAGATGGCGCCACTCCGGCACGACAAACCACCCTTCCAGGTAGCCGACGGGCTGGGTGCGGCATCCCTCCGCCCAGGCGCGCAGACTGACTTCGAGAAACCCAATCGCCCCTGCCTCAGGCACGCTGGCCACGAAGCACATGTTGTTCTGCGGATCGTCGAGCAAAGCTCGCGCCTCCCGCAGGTGAAGTTCAATCGGTTCCCTGGGCCACAGCCGCGCCCGTAAGCCGACCCACGCGTCGAGAACGTCCTGCGATGCGGGCTGAACCATGAAGCGGGCCCTCGCCTCGGATGGGCGCACGGGAGCCTCTTTGGGCGCAGCCTCCCATCCATGCACGTCGAAGGTACGGCCCTCCCGGTAGTTGGCGATGGCTCGCC
>Ga0105094_10000986_pt1 | contig 14660 bp, 13 predicted proteins | sample PPLLak1March2015_2_FD_87023 | JGI IMG/M metagenome (GOLD analysis project Ga0105094, IMG submission 87023) | Freshwater sediment microbial communities from Prairie Pothole Lake near Jamestown, North Dakota, USA - PPLs Lake P8 Core (3) Depth... | ecosystem: Environmental > Aquatic > Freshwater >...
ATCATTGGGTGGCGATTGGGAGAACACTTATGGCGTTGGCAGACGCTTGCGGTGACGCCAAAAGCGGCTCATCAGCGGCTTGACACTGGTTCCGTGGACGAGAATGGAAAGCGATACCGCAATCAGCGTCAATTGGATAAGCTCCAAGGCCAGATCTTCGGGGAGACCGTGTTGTATGGCATACATCAGGTAGTACAGTGAACCTATGCCGCGTACACCAAACCAGGCCACCATGCCACGTATCGGCCACGAAGTACGGGTACCCAACATGCTGGCGAGCACACTGACCGGGCGCGCCACTATAAACAAAAACAGCGCAAGTCCCACCGCCCGCCAGCTCCAGGAGTCGAGAAACAGTGTGCCACCGATCAGCAGGATGAGCATCAATTCCGAGAGCCTCTCCAGATGTTCCTTGAATATCAGCGATCCTCCGCTGACGGTAGGCGGTGGCTCGTCGTTATCAGGGCTTGTGTTTGCAGCTTCCGGTTCGATTCCGCAGGTTTGTGGCCGATCCGGGTAATCTCGACTGGCGCCGGCGAGTTTAAGCTCGGTCTGGCGCAGCGCGACGGCAGCGAAAAATACCGCCAGAAATCCCCACGCATCGACCAGCACACTTAAGCCGTATACCACACCGATCAGGCCGAGTCCGAGGAAGTCGTCCATGAGCTTGTGCCTGGGCGGTTCGCCGCGCAGCTTCCATCCCAAACGGCCCAGTGCGGCGCCCGAAATTACCCCGATGGCGATTCCTGCTGCCGTGGCCCACAGCACGTCGACCAGCGCCCAGCGCAGGCCGAATTCACCGAGCTCGTGCAGCCCGAGCAGCCCCATCCCCAGCATCACAAACGGAAAAGCGCTGCCGTCATTCATGCCCGCCTCGCAGGTTAAGGTGAAACGGAGCTGGTCCTGGTCACCGGGATGACGGATCTGGACATCTGTCGCCAACACCGGATCGGTGGGTGCCAGGATCGCGCCCAGCAAGACGCCAGCGCCCAGTGGCAGACCGAGCAGATAATAAGCGAAAGCGGCGACCATCCCGACGCTGACCGCCATGGACACAGACGCCAGTAGAATCGGTGTGCGCCAGCGGGCGAAGCTTACCGGCACGGGCATTTTGATGCCGGCAGAAAACAACGAAATCAGTACAGCCACTTCGGTCAGCACTTCCAACAGCGCCGATTCCTTGAGCGGATTGAAGTGAAATACATTGAGCACCATGGGTCCGACCAGCAGACCCACTGCCAGATAGATAATGGCTGGTGTGACCGGCAGGCGCTTGAGCATCGAAGAAGTAATGCCCCTGGCGAGCAACAGGCCGCCCACGAGCAGAAACCATTGTGCGTTAGTCATTGTTCGGTCGGTTCATTGTATTTCCGGTTTGACGAATTGTTTTTGGCGGTGTGCCACGGTAGTGGTTTCGTCAAAAAAATATATGACAGCGATGCATCGATCATGGTGATCGATTCGCATACGCCCGACTGGGTGGAAAAGGGAACTATTCCCGGGGCGATGAATATCCCGTCGGCTACCCGGCAGACAAATAATTCTGGTATCGCGGTGGCAGGATTGGGAAAACCTGAAGTTGACCACGGTCAAAGTCAAGCGGAGAGCGAATGGGCCAAGTCTATGCCTCAATCAAGTCACTGCGGTGAGGGCTACGGCCGGTAGTCACTTAAATCAGCGAGGCCGAAATCTTGGCGTCATCGATATGCTTCAGATGCCTGTTGTTGGTTATGAGAGGCATCCTCAGCCGATGAAAAATCAGACCAATCTACTCAGCGTTTCAAACCACGCATCAACCCTGCCAGCCCGATAATCGTCACGACAACGCCGCCGACCAGCATCCATATCGCCTTGTCGGTCGGTGCGTCGGTGAAAACCCGGGAAATGTCAGAACTGATTGAATTCGATGCGTTGATGCCGAAGACCACCAGTACTATCCCCGCAGCTAGAATGGCGAGCGAGATCGCCTTGTCCATCGGAAAATCTCCTTAATTGTTACGGTCTGGACTTTTCATTGATGTGCGACAAAATCGCCACCAATAGCGACGCTATGGACAGCACGAAGATATATAAAATACTGTCCAAGTGCTGAGAGTTGGTCGACGCCAGGTATGTAATTGCCGACGGTGTGCCGATCAAAATACTCATTTTCAACATGACACTTCTCCTTCTCTGGGTAAAGCACGCGGGAAGGGGCACCGGCCGTCATTCCTGCTACCTGATATTCATGCACGATCCCGGTGACAGGATCACATGGCCTTTCTTCCACCGATGACGCTGAGCAGGATGACCACGATGGCGAGCACCAGCAGAATATGAATAAAACCGCCCAGGGTGTAGGAGGAGACAAGTCCCAGGAGCCACAGGATGATCAAAACGACAGCGAGAGTGTATAACATGGCAATTCTCCTTTTCTTTACATTGACGTTGCGTTCAATGAGAACAGCGGCGTCGCCTGACAAACACTACTGCGTTGCATCATGCACCAGCGACAACTTATCTGTTCGACTGGATCGTGCCGTTGGTGACTTTGACTTGGTCGCCAGGCCGCCACGTCGGCGGGTTGGCTTCGTAGATCACGCGGCTTGATCCGTCGTCCAGGCGGACGGTGACTGCATAGCTCTTGGTCGATTTCACCCGTTTCTCAATCTCGTTGCCGGCTACCGCACCGCCCACGGCACCGGCCACCGTTGCGAGGTCCTGGCCCCGGCCGGAGCCGACCTGGTGACCAACAACGCCACCCACGACCGCCCCGCCGACAGCTCCGGCGCCGGATCCTTCTCCGCGCGTCACGATCTCCTGTACCGACTCGATCTGACCGCAATCGGTACATTTCGACTTGAAGGGATTCGATGAGTATGTCGAGGACTTGGCGGGCGCTGCGTTGTTGCCAGGGCTATCATTCATGTTACAGCCCGTGATGCCGGCTACACTGAACAGGATCGCGGCGACACCGGCGACCTGCATCAGCAGGTACGGAGGTTTGTTGACTTGCGTATTCATATTGATCGCCTTTTCGGGCAGTGCAGCCCAGAGTACGCTGATAGCGATGCCAGGCAAAAAAGAGGCGGAGATCAGCATCAGGAAAGCTTCCGCATCGCTTTGAAACCGGGAGTTGGCTCATTCATGGTTTCAAAGACCGATCATCGTTGTAAGTAATTATCCTCCTCTCCTGAAAACATTCAGTGCGCTAGCGTACTGAGTGGCTGATTTTTTTAGTTGCCGGCCCAGGCCGCACCCTGCTGTCAAGCACGCTTTCCAGCCGCTGGCCCACATACTCCCAGTTAACAACGCTACAGAAGGCCTTGAGGTAGTTGACGCGACCACTCTGGTATTTGAGGTAATAAGCGTGTTCCCACAGGTCGTTAATGAGGAGGGCGGTGTTTTTTTCCAGCAGCGCGCTGTCATGATCGGGGCGGGAAAGGACTTCCAGCCCTCCATCCGCCGGGTTCACCACCAGGAACACCCAGCCGGAGGCGAAATGCTTTGCGCCAGTCTCGACAAACTTGGCCTTGAACGCATCGAAGGATCCGAAGTCGCGATCGATCGCTTGCGCCAGCGCGCCGGTGGGCCTGGTCCCGGCTGTGCCGGGCTTCAGGATTTTCCAGAAAAGCTGATGATGCAGGTGACCACCGCCCTGGTCGTGCACCGTCTGTCGGATTGTGATTGGCAACTCACTATGCCGCTCCAGTAGCAGTTCTTCGATGCTGAAATCGTGCAGTTCGGGATGGGGCTTGATTGCGGCATTCAGGCTGGTGATGTATGCCTGGTGATGTTTGTCGTGATGGATCCGCATGGTCGCCGCGTCGATATAGGGTTCGAGCGCGTCGTATGCGAAGGGCAGCGGCGCCAGGGCAAACGGATAGGTAAGCGGTTTATCGGTTTCGATCTTCATAGGGAATTACTCCTGACAAATGGCCAAGCCATGTAAAGACTCCCCAGGGAAAGCGGGGCGCAAAAGTGATCCAGGGCTTGCGGACGCCAAGTCTCCGGTAATTTCAGTCTTTCAAGCCCTCGAGCAGCGACGCCAGATCGTCGGCATGCTCCTCTTCGCTGGCGAGAATTTCTTCGAGCATACGGCGTGTGGTTGGATCCTTTTCAGCGATATAAGCGACCATCTCGCGATAACTCTCAATGGCGACGCGTTCGGCGACCAGGTCTTCCTTGATCATCTCCTTGAGTGAATCGCCTTCGACATATTCGGCGTGGCTGCGCAGCGAAAGGCCATCAGGGGAAAAATTTGGTTCACCGCGGAGTTGCACGATGCGCTCGGCGATGCGGTCGGCGTGCTGCATTTCCTGGTTGGCGTGTTCGAGAAACTCAGTCGCCACGGGATCGGCATGGATCCCGGCGGCCATGAAATAGTGCCTTTTATAGCGCAACACACAGACGATCTCGGTTGCCAGCGCCTCGTTCAGCAGTTTGATCACAGTCTTGCGGTCTGCCGCGTAACCCGACGTGACAGCACCACTTTCTATATGCTGACGCGCACGCTTGCGCAGGGTCTGGATATCGGACAGCAAAGGTTGGTTCTTCGATAAGTTTTTCAGCGAGGATGTCTCCATGGGTCACTCCTTCATATTGTGATGGGTGGGGGTCTATCGATACCAATTGCGGTGCAGATCCGGCGCGGCGGCATGCCACCCCGATCCCACCATCTGCAGAGTTCCGTAGGCAGGTTTTACCCTTTACAGATTCCAACCTGGCACCAGACAGTCTGTCTGGTGCCAGGTGGATTGCGTCCTTACTTCTGGCCGTAGTTCAGCTTCGCCTCGTTCATGCAGCTGTCCTTGGCGCCACCGGCGAGGCTGTCACATTTTTCCTTTGCCACCGAGTAACCGGCGTCGCGTTTATCGCTGGCAGCATCCTGGCGCGCGTCGGCGGATGTTTCCCGCGTATCTTTACGCACTTCGGCAGATTCCTTATTGGCTTTATTGTTCGCTTTCGAGATCTTCATCTGCGATTTGGCATCGGCCTTGGCGGCAATCTCCGTTGCCTTCGCTTCCTTCAGGCAGACATCCTTGACATTACCGGCCTGGTCATCGCACTTTTCCTTGGCGACCGAATAATCGGCCTCCGCTTTGACGACGAGCGCATCATAGCGGGCCTGGTTGGTGTTCTTGTTGCGAGCTTCGAGATCGGCCTTCGCGACCTTTTCCTTGCCTTTGACCTCGGCCATGCATATGTCGTTGGCATTACCGGACAACGCATCGCAGCTGGCTTTGTTGGACTTGTACTCAGCCGCAATGCTGTCCATGCCGGCCTTGTAATCGTTCTTTGACATGTTTTGTGCCATGGCACCGACGCTGAACGTGAAACCGATCGCAACCGCGATCGCTGTGGCAGTGAATTTTCTCATTAAGTATTTCCTTTTAAAAAGTATTGGTTGGACGAAAAGTGTGCGGTAGGCGATGTCGAACTTTATATTGAATATTCACTATCGTATGTACGTTGACGTACGGAGTGCGTTTTAAATGGGAAGATTTTCCGCGCACTCCATGGTTGTTCTATGGATGGCGTCCAGAATCGGGTGAGACACACAGAGATTGGAATTTCATTGTTGTATGTACGACACCGCACAGACCGGCAGAAAAGCGGTGAGGAACAATGGCGATGTTCATGGACAGCGGTAATCTGTCTGGGTGCCGCGCCGAGATAGATGTGTCGAGTACGCGCACCACCTCATAGTCTCAAGACAATATCTTCCCCTTAAGCCCTGCGATGCAGGGCTATTTTTTTGCGATGGGCAACTTCAACATATTTCACTTCCTCGAGCGGCCGGCACCACGCTGGACGGCAGAGTCTTGTCTCTGGTTTCCGACGTTTCATGCCTCGATGCCACTGTTAACGTGCCTGCCCCGCGGCGGGAGAGATTCAGCATAAGAGACTGATGAAAGACCGTCGCGAGACGGTCTTTTTCTGTGATTTGAATAATGGGATTAAGTGTCTGAAAAGATGGTGGGCGATGCAGGGTTCGAACCTGCGACCCCTGCCGTGTGAAGGCAGTGCTCTACCGCTGAGCTAATCGCCCTTTCGGGGGAAAACGAGCGCGGAAGTTTACTGCCTGCGGGGAAGGAGCGTCAATTCAGCTGAAATCGACGCCGATTTTCATTACCATAGGCGTCCGTTCCCGACCATCGATATTCCCGTGACCATCCGCACCCGATTTGCCCCCAGCCCCACCGGCTATCTGCATGTGGGTGGCGCGCGCACCGCGCTGTTTTCCTGGCTGTACGCCCGCAAGCATGGCGGTACCTTCATACTGCGCATCGAGGATACCGACCTGGAGCGTTCCACCGCCGAGTCGGTGGACGCCATCCTGCAAGGCATGACTTGGCTCGGGCTGGAATACGACGAGGGGCCGTTTTTCCAGACCCACCGTTTCCCGCGCTACAAGGAGGTCATCCAGCAGATGCTCCGGGAAGGGCAGGCCTATCATTGCTATTGCTCGAAGGAGCGCCTGGAGCAGCTGCGCGCCGAGCAGATGGCGCGCAAGGAAAAGCCGCGTTACGACGGCAAGTGCCGCCATGGCGTGGCCAACCCGCCGGCGGGCGTGGCATCGGTGGTGCGCTTCAAGAACCCGCTCGACGGCGTGGTGGTGGTCGAGGACCTGGTGCGCGGGCGCGTGGTATTCCAGAACAGCGAGCTGGACGACCTGATCATCGCGCGGGGCGACGGCTCACCCACCTACAATTTCACCGTGGTGGTGGACGATATGGACATGAAAATTACCCATGTCATCCGCGGCGATGATCACCTGAACAACACCCCGCGCCAGATGAACATGCTGAAGGCGCTCAGCTACGCGCCGCCGGTTTACGCTCATGTGCCGATGATCCTGGGCCCGGACGGCGCGCGCCTGTCCAAGCGCCATGGCGCCGTGAGCGTCATGCAATACCGCGATGACGGCTACCTGCCCGAGGCCTTGCTCAACTACCTGGCGCGCCTCGGCTGGTCGCATGGCGACCAGGAAGTATTCTCCATCGACGAAATGATCAAGTTGTTCGATGTCACCAACGTCCATAGCTCGGCCGCAGCCTTCAACCCCGAGAAGCTGCTGTGGCTCAACCAGCACTATATTAAGAACGGCGATCCCAGGCATGTGGCGCATCACCTGAGCCATCACCTGGGCAAGCTGGGCGTCGATCCCGCGTCCGGGCCGGAACTGGTCGAGGTCGTCATGGCGCAGCGCGAACGGGCCAAGACGCTGGTGGAAATGGCACAGAACAGCGCGTTTTTCTACCGCGATTTCGAGCAATATGATGCCATGGACGCGGCGGCGCATCTGAAGCCGGAGGCGGGCAAGCCGCTTACCGAGCTGCGCGCGAGGCTGGCGGCGCTGCCGCAATGGGAAGCGGCGGCGATTCACGCGACGGTTGCCGGTGTGGCCGAGGCCGAAGGCCTGAAGCTCGGCAAGATCGCGCAGCCCCTGCGCGTGGCCGTCGCCGGTCGCGCGGTGTCGCCGCCGATTGACGTGACGCTGACGCTCCTCGGGCGCGAGAAAACCCTCGCACGGCTGGATACCGCGCTGGAACATATAAGGAAACAAGCGGTTACAGCTTGACCCGCCGGTGGGCGGGCATGTAAAGTAGCGCGCCTCGAAAGGGGCTATAGCTCAGCTGGGAGAGCGCATGCATGGCATGCATGAGGTCGCCGGTTCGATCCCGGCTAGCTCCACCATTTCACACAAGGGGTTGCGTGCGGACAACCCCTTAAGTTTTTTTCAGACAGTTTATCTGTCCCCATCGTCTAGAGGCCTAGGACACTGCCCTTTCACGGCGGCGACAGGAGTTCGAATCTCCTTGGGGACGCCAATGCAAACAACAAGGCCCCGCTTTTGAGCGGGGCCTTGTTGTTTGAGTCGCGTACGCGACGGGATTTTGACAAATCTGTTGGGAACAGATTTGGACAGCCAAAGGCTGGCCCGAAGGGCAAGCCCCATGGATGGGGCGAGCAAGCCGGAGGGTTCGACACAAATTGGCAGGATTGCCAGTCTGGACGCACGAAGTGCGCCCGCAAGGGCGAGGGCCATGGATGGCCCGAGTCAAATTTGCCGGGAGCGAAACTGGACGGCCGCAGGCCGGCCCGAGCCGCTATGCAGCGGGGGAGTTGCGCCGACATCCCGCTTGCAACCAGGGCTCACTGGCGACATCCGGCATGACCATCCCCGCTTCCCTGGTTCCGCGTCGCTGAACTACGGACGTTCCTGGCGCGTATCCCGGGAAAATCTGCTCAGGTCGCCCAAGAATGGAATTTCGGGCGGCATTGCCGCCCGAAATTTCCGCGGATGCCCGAACCGGAGAGTGATTTGTTTCCTTCCCGTTGCCTGCATGTATTCGTCAGGCTGATGTAACTCGGTGTTTATCTTCGAGGAAATCCGCGCAGAAGAATTTCATGCATGCCTGAATCCGGTGTGGCATGGCGATTGCTTTGGAGTGTCAGCGATTCCGGTCGTGATGCCCTCATGCCCGGTCGTCCATTACTAAACAAATAAATGGAGGAGCAATCCATCATGAAGAAGTTCAGACTTCCTTTGATAAGAAGGGCGCTGGCGGCGTCCGCGTTTGCCATGGGCCTGGCAGCCACGCCCGGGACTGCCCAGGCGGACTATTACGGTAACAATGACATGTTGACCATCATCAAGATGGGCGATGTGCACGGTCACCTGGAACCGCACGGCGTGATTTTCGAGAACAATGGTCTGGGCAACACGGTGACGCCCAACTCCGGCGGCGTGGCCAAGCTCTATACGCTGGTCAAGCGGATCCGCAATGAAACGCCGGGGCGCAACCTGCTGCTCAACTGCGGCGACACGCTCCATGGCGGCGCGGAAGTGATGTTCACGCGCGGCATGGCGATCGCCAATATCATGAATTATTTCCAGATCGACGCCTTCACGCCCGGCAACTGGGATTTCGGCTACGGGCAGGTGACGTTCCGCCGCCATTTCACCGGCACCGATTCCAACGGCAATCCGTTTCCGGCCGGTGTCGTTGCCGGCGTGTCGTTCCCGGCGGGCGTGGTCGCCAACTATCCGACAGTGGCGGCGAACCTCTACAACGCCGCGCCCGCGGCGCCTGGTTTGGTCGGCCAGCGGGTGCTTCCGCCATATATCATCAAACAGGTGAACGGGATGAAGGTGGCCATCATCGGCCTCACCACCGACATTACCGCGCAGCAGGCGGACGTTTTCAACACCACCTTCCTGCAGACGATGGGCTGGGTCGAGCTGCCCGGCATCATCGACACCGTGCGCAACGTTGAAGGCGCCGACCTGGTGGTGGTGCAATCGGAACTCGGCTTCGCGAAGAACCTGCAGCTCTCGAAAGAGATCCGCGGCATCGACGTGATGCTGAGCACGCATACGCATGAACGCACCCCCAAGGCCATCATCGTCCCGGGTACCGGCACGATCATGGTCGAGTCCGGCACCGACAGCAACCTGGGCCGTCTCGATCTGAAAGTCTTTCGCGGCCGCGTCGTGGGCTATAAGTGGAAGCTTTTCAATGTCGACGACAACGTGCCCGAGGATCCGACGGTCAAGGCCATGGTAGACGCCGTGCGCAAGCCGTTCCTGTGCGGGCCGGATTTCGTGCCGCATACGTTCACGCCCGCCGGATTCGCGCCGGGCAACGGCATGAAGCTGAAGACACAACCGGATGACTGCCTCGACACGGTAGTCGCGACGACCGGCACCACCATCGCGCGCAACAACGTGCTGGAAGTCTTTTCCAACAACTTCTTCGCCGATGCCATGCTGAACGCGGTGCCGTACACGGCCGATATCGCCATCACCAACGGCTACCGCTTCGACACGCCGATCGCCCCGGGCCCGATCACGGTTGGAGATCTGTATCATTTCTTCCCGATCAGTCCGATCCTGGGCGTGGGTGACTTTACCGGCGGGCAGATCAAGAACCGCGTGGAAAACAACTTCGACGCGGTCTTCGACCCCAATCCCTACCGGCAACGCGGCGGCTGGTCGCTGGCCTATTCCGGCATGAGTCTGAACGTGGATCTGACCGGCACTGAGCCGAGCAGCATCCCGCGCGGACGCGCCAGCAACATCATGATCCGCAACCATGACACCGGCCAGATGGAACCGCTGAACAAGGGCAAGGTGTATACCATGGTCTCGTGCTTCGCCAACGGCGATCCGCTGGACATGCTGTGTAACACCCCGGGCGCGCACAACCTGCGGTTCGTGAAAGCCGACGGCACGCTAATGCCGGCGACGTCTTCGATTCCCGCCGGCACGGAGGTGATGTTCCCGGTTCCCGCGATCATCAACTATCTCAAGGCCAACGGCGGCGTGATTCCCACCACCGGCATGGGCCGGATCGCCGCCGTCAACAACTTCGTTCCGGAATCCCTGTTCGAAGGCAACCCGCTGATTCAGGCGTCGCAGGGCGCCGGGCCCGCGTGGATGGGGCGCAACGATCCGAACCCGCGGTCCTGGTGGGGCGCCCGCAAGGACGATGAACAGATGCGCGCGCTGCAGGTCAAGCTGCGCATGCCCACGGGCAAGCGCGATAATCCGGCCACGACCGGCGCCGGCGTAGCCGATTTCGAAATGTCCTACGACGAGTAATCGAGGTCCGTATCGCAAGACTGGCGGAAGCAGGGGGTTTCCTGCTTCCGCTTTTTTTTGCGGCAGTGGTTCCAGTTTCATTTTCCCAGCCGAATTGATGAGGTCGCGCAGTCATGAGAATGTATGCCGTTCTGATCGGTATTTGCCTGAATCTCGGTGCGTCACCGGCGTTTGCGCACGGTGGCGGGCCACAGGTTTTTCACGGCTCCGAGGGCGGGGTCGTGCATGCCATCCTGGTGAATCCCGGGGACCCGGCGACGCTGTACGCCGCCACTTCAGAGGCTGGTGTTTTCAGGAGCACCGATCGCGGGCGGCACTGGACGCCTGTCAACCGCGGCCTGACTCGCATGAACGTCCTGTCCCTGGCAGCGGATCCGGCATCGCCAACCCTCTATGCCGGCACCTCCGGCGGACTTTTCAAGAGCATCGATGCCGGCGCCACTTGGCGCGTGGCGGGGACGGAGCTGGTCGACGAACAAATCAAGGCGTTGTTGCTGAACCCTTGGGATGCCGGGACGGTCTACGCCGGCACCGCGCGCGGCCTGTGGCGCAGTGCCGATGCCGGCGCCACCTGGTCGCGGCTGGCAAACCAGCCGGAGAATTCCAGCATTGCCGCGCTGGCGCTCGCGCCGGACCCGGCACGCAGTCTGTATGCCGGCACCGCGCGCGGCCTTTACCGTTCGCGTGACGGCGGCGCGAGCTGGACGCGGTTATCGAAAGGCTTGCCGGTGCCTTCTATCGTCACGCTTGCGATCGATCCGGAGCGCGCCACGCTGCTCTACGCCGGCACCGCCAACGGCGCCTATCGCTCCGACGATGGCGGCGACAGCTGGCGTGGCATTACTTTCGGGCAGACCAGCTTGCCGGTGACGGCGTTGCTCGCCGACCCGCGCCATCCGGACACGCTTTACATGGGCACGTCGTTCGTCGGCGGGTTCTTCAAGACCGATGACGCGGGCAAGACCTGGACCCGGATCCGCGGATCGACCTTCACGCCCTCGATCACCGGGCTGACTTTCATCCCCGGCGACCCGTGGAAACTGGTTGCCGCGACTTCGTTTTACTCCAAGGTGTTCGTGAGTCCCGACTCGGGCGCAACCTGGAATGAGACGCCCGGCGCGCTCATCCTTCCGGCGTTGAAAAATCTCAGCGGCGCGCCGGACGGCGAAACGCTGTATGCCGCCGCTGGAGATGGCGTCTATCGCTTCCAGGCCGCGCCAGGCGAGTGGACGCGCCTGCCGGACACGCGCGTCGGTGTGCCCGCCAAGGCGCTTTACGGGGGAAATGGCGGAACACCGTCGCTTTGGGTTTGCGGATCGAAAGGCATTGCCCAGGGGCATCTGCAAAACGGTGCATGGGTTTTCAGCCGTCACGCGGCGGTGCGCAAGGGCTGTGTCGACGTGGCGTTGGCCGGCGGCGGGCGGGTCATTGTCGCCGGCAAGTCGGTGCTATGGGTCGGCCCGGTTCACTGGCAGCAACGGGCGGTGCCGACGCAGGGCAAGCCGATCCAGGCGATGGTCTTGGGCAGGGACGGCAAGAGGCTTTATGTGCTCACGGAGCACCGGCTGCTGCAGTCCGACGACGAAGGCAGGACCTGGATACGCGCGGCGGAAGACAGTTCCTCGGAGTTCACCGCGGTCGCCGAAACCGGCGCGACGCCCGGGACCTTGTGGACCGCCACCGATTCGGGTTTTTCCCGGCGCACCGACGACGGCAAGTGGATCAAAGCCGGGGAAGGCATGTTCCCGCCGGGCGTGGGCGCGATCGTCGAAGGCGCGCGCGGCGGCCGACTGTATGCCACCAGCGCGGTGCTGGGTCGGGTGTTCCAGCGGAAAACCGCCGACACGTCCTGGTCGGCCGCGGATATCCAGGACGGGACGGCGGATCTGTCCGGTCTCTGGATCGATCCGGCGCATGACGGCGTCATCTATGTCGCGTCGCGCAACAGCGGCATGTTCCGCAGCGTCGATCACGGTGTGCACTGGGAAGCGATGAACGCCGGTCTGGCACGGAAATAGATCGGGCGGCCCCGGACGAGATCATTGTTTATTCCTGCGCAACTGAATCCCCGGGTTTTCGGAAGTCGCGCTTGTCGAGACCGTGTTCCTGCATCTTGCGATAGAAGGTTTTGGCGTCGATCCCGCAATACTGCGCGCACTGTCCGATGTTGCCCTTGTGGCGGCGCAGGCAATTCATCAGATAGGCCTTTTCGTATTCAGTGATCACCTGCTGACGGCCTTCCTTGAACGGCAGATCGAGGTTCATGCGGCAGCTGGAACCGGTCTCATGCGCTGACGCGGGACCAACGGGCAAGTCGACCGCCGTGATGCGATCGCCGGTGGCCATGACCGCTGCGCGTTCGATGACATTGGCCAGCTCGCGCACGTTGCCGGGCCAGGAATAGCCGGCGAGCGCGTTAATGGCATCGCGACCGATGCCGTGCAGCGCGCGCCCGGTTTTTTCCGTGAAGGCGCGCAGAAAATGTTCCGTCAGCAGCGGCACGTCTTCCATGCGTTCGCGCAACGGCGGCAGATGGATGCGCGCCACGTTCAGCCGGTAATACAGATCCGAACGGAACACGCCCGCCGCCATCGCCGCTTCCAGATCCTTGTTGGTCGTCGCCAGGATGCGCACATCGACGGTGATGGTCTCGTTGCCTCCCACGCGCTGGATCTCCTTTTCTTGCAGGACGCGCAATAACTTCAGCTGCATGGCCGGAGAAATATCGCCGATTTCATCCAGCAACAGGGTGCCGCCCGAGGCGTATTCGAACTTTCCGCGACGTGCCTGAACGGCGCCGGAAAACGCGCCGCGTTCATGTCCGAACAGCTCGCTTTCCAGCAGGGTCTCCGTCAACGCACCGCAATTGATGCGGACAAAACGCTGGTCACACCGGTGACTGTTGTGGTGAATTGCCTGGGCGACCAGTTCCTTTCCGGTTCCGGTTTCGCCGGTAATCAATACCGTGGTGTCGAGGTCGGCAAGGTTGCGGACCATCTCAAAGACTTCGGTCATCTTCGGGCTTTTGCTGACGATGCGATCGAACCGGTACAGATCGCCGACACGTTCGCGCAGTGTGCGTACCTCCTCCACGAGATCCTGGTGCTCCAGCACCCGCCGCGTCACCAGCAGCAGCTCATCGGGAGTGAACGGCTTCTGGATGAAGTCGCTGGCGCCAGCCCGCATCGCGTCCACCGCCGTTTCAACGGTTCCGTAGGCCGTGACCATGATTACGGGCAGACGGGATTGCAATCGACGGATCTCGCGCAACAGTTCCATGCCTGACATTCCGGGCATGAGCTGATCGGTGATCACCAGGCCGAAGATGCCGGTGTGCAGGAGTTCGATCGCCTCGGTGCCGGAGGCGGCGGTTTCCACCGTGAAACCGGCCCGTGCCAACGCGGAGCGACAGAGGTCACGGTGTGCAAGCTGGTCGTCCACCACGAGGATCGTGTGGTTGCTCATGTGAAGGAGGCCTCCGGCAACACGAAAGTAAAGGCGGTGCCCCGGCCTTCGACGCTGGTCACGCCGACGCGGCCGTTGTGGGCCTCGACGATGCGGGCGGCGATGGCGAGTCCGAGCCCGGTGCCGCCGGGTTTGGTCGTGAAAAACGGCCTGAACACTCTGGGCAGGTCTTCGTGACGGATGCCGCCGCCACTGTCGGCGATGACAATCGTCACCTGCCGCTCGACCGGACCGCGGCGCGTTTCCACTCGCAAGGTGCCGCCCTGTGGCATGGCCTGAAGCGCGTTCTTGAATACGTTGCCGAAGGCCTGCTCCATCTTGAAGATATCCACCTCCACTGGCGGCAGGCTGGCGTCGAACGTGCGTTCGATACGATGGTTTACCTCAAGACCGCCCGCTGTGAGCGAGCCCAGCAGATCATCGAGCGCGGCGTTGAGGTTGGTGCGAGTCGTGTGCAGTGACAGTGTTTTGCTGTAATCCAGCAGGTCCGACACCATGTTGTCCATCTCGCTGATGGTGGCAGTGAGATCACGGTGCGCCTTGCGGACATCGGCGGCGGCATTTCGCGTCGGGCGCAGGATGCCGGCGTTCATGAGAATCCTGC
>Ga0105094_10000987_pt1 | contig 14655 bp, 13 predicted proteins | sample PPLLak1March2015_2_FD_87023 | JGI IMG/M metagenome (GOLD analysis project Ga0105094, IMG submission 87023) | Freshwater sediment microbial communities from Prairie Pothole Lake near Jamestown, North Dakota, USA - PPLs Lake P8 Core (3) Depth... | ecosystem: Environmental > Aquatic > Freshwater >...
ACAAGCGGCAAGGACAAGAACCAGGGGGGTCGTTTTCTCGGGAGACGGGACGGCCAGGTCCGCGCGCAGGATGCAGTCACATCGACAGCGCCGACCAGGACCACACCGGCGCCAGCATTGCTGCTGACCCGACCTCCAGCCCTAACCCGTGTTCCTCATCCCCGCCGCGATCCCGTTCACGGTGAGGAGCATGGCGCGGTTCAGCTCGTCACTCGATTCCCCGGCGCGGCTCCGACCCAACAGCGAAACTTGTAGATAGTTGATCGGATCGAGATAGATGTCACGGACGCTCAGGGTTCGCTTCAACAGTGGCAGATCGCCGAGCAGGTCGGGCTCGTTGCGGAGTGTGAGGATCTCCTCCGTGGTGAGCTCACACTCCGCCCGAATCACGTCGAGGAGGCCGCGATGCTCTTCGGGCACGAGGTTGCTCACATACCGCCCCGCGATGTCGAGGTCCGTCTTCGCCAGTGTCATTTCGACATTCGAGAGGAAGGTCTGAAAGTACCCCCACTCCCCGGCCATCTCGGCCAGGACCTCGCCGTATCCGGCCTTTCGGGCGGCTCTGATCCCGCTGCCCACCCCGAACCAGCCAGGGACTATCTGACGGGTCTGGGTCCAGCCGAACACCCAGGGGATGGCACGCAGGTCTTCGATCGCCCCGACACCCCCGGGACGACGCGACGGGCGGCTCCCCAGGTTGAGCCGCCCCAACTCCTCGACCGGTGTCGAGGACAGGAAGTAGGGGACAAGGCTCGGGTGCTGGGCGAGATCCCGGTAAGACGAGTACGCCTCAGCCGAGAAGCTGTCCATCGCCTCGGTCCACCGGTCCAGGGTCTCCTTCGGTTTCCGTGAGTGGCGATGGAGCAAGGATGACTCCAGGACCGAGGCCAGCGCGAGCTCGAGGTTGCGGGCGGCAATGTCGGGATGACCGTACTTCTCGGAAATGACCTCGCCCTGTTCGGTGACCTTCAGGTCGCCATCGATGGTCCCGAAGGGCTGGGCAAGGATGGCGGCATGTGTAGGCCCACCCCCACGGCCGATGGTGCCGCCGCGACCATGGAACAGCCGGAGGTGGATGCCGTGGCGCTCAGCCACGTTCCGCATCTCCTTCTGTGCTTTGTAGATCTCCCACTGGCTGGTGGTGATCCCGCCTTCCTTGTTCGAGTCCGAGTATCCGAGCACCACCTCCTGGCTGTTGCCACGTATCGCCAGGATCTGGCGGTATTGCCGGTTGTGGAAGAGATCGTCGAGAAGTGTCCCGGCATGGCGTAGATCGTCGATCGTCTCGACAAGTGGCACCAGCCCGATCTCGGCGATTCCGCGTCGCAGGTCCACCAAACCTGCCTCGCGGGCGAGGACCGCAACCTCGAGCACGTCGGCAGCGCTCTCGGTCATCGAGATGATGTAGCTCTCGATGACCTGGTCTCCGTACCGCTCCTTGGCCTGTCGTATGGCGTGAAAGGTGCCCAGGGTCCGGTCCGCCTCGTCGCTGAGCGTGGTGGTGAGGCCGCTCATGGGTCTGGCGCTCCCCAGCTCATCGGAAAGTACAGCGACCCTCTGATTCCCCCCCATCGCCCGGTAGTCGATCTCCACCATGCTGAACAGCTCGCTTATCGCCTTTCGATGCTTGGCGGCGTGCTCCCTGATGTCGAGAGTGGCCATCTGGAAGCCAAACGTCTCGACCGCGCGCCGAACCCGGGCAACGGCGCCCGACGCGATGAGCCGGCCCTTCGCCCGGGTCAGGGAGTCGGCCATCAAGTCGAGCTCGTCGAGCAGCTCGTTGGGATGGGAGTAGTCGGCTCCGGTCGAGTGCGGCAGGCCTTGTTGCAGCCGTTTGCTGGTGTTGATCAGGCGAGCGTGGATGAAAGAGCACTTCAACCGATAAGGCTCCGAGGCGGTCCGGCGGTGCTCCCGCTGCCAGACCTCGGGGAGGGCCTCCCGGTCCGTGTCGAGCGATGCCCGGAGCTCGTCGCTGATCGGCGCCAGCCGCTCGGACACGGAAAGCTCTTCGGCCAGCTCCTCGATCAAGTCGATGAGATGGCGGAGCCCGCGGTCATGCTGGAGCAGGAGCGTCTCGAGTGTGGTCTCAGGGGTCACCTCCGGATTGCCGTCCCGGTCACCGCCGACCCAGGATCCAAATCGGATCGGGCCAGGCCGGGTCTCCGTCCCCAACCGGGTGAGCTCGATGGCGATCTTCTCACCGAGCGCGGGCATGACGTTGGTGGCGATCTGGACCAGGTAGTAGAGGGCGGAGCGGGCTTCCTCGACCGGGTTCGGCTTCTGCAGCCGCAATTCGTCTGTCTGCCATATCTGGTCGATGATCTCAGACGTTCGACGGTCGATCTGGTCGGCGTCGGTCAAAATGGCGTCAAAGCGCCTCTCGATCAGAGAGGCCAGCTGGACGGTCTTGTTGAGGATGGAGCGGCGAGCGGCCTCGGTCGGGTGGGCAGTGAACACCGGGCGCATCTCGAGCCGCCCTAGGACCTCGGTCATCACTGCCGGGTCGACGCAGGCCTCGAGCACCCGGTCGACAGTTGCGGCGAGACCGAGCTCTTCGATTGCCAGCTGATCGATCCGGTGGACCTGCTCGGCGACGTTGGCCAGGTAGAAGTATGCGGTGAATGCTCGGACCAGAGGGATGACATCGGTAATGTCGAGGTCGGCGAGGAGGTCATCGAGTTGGGCCGCCGCCTCGGTGCTCCCACCGCGGCGCGATGACTTTCCCAGAGCGCGCACCTGCTCAACCAGCTCGAGCAGCCCGGCGCCATGTTGGCGTACCAGGGCATCACCGAGCTGGTTCCCGAGACGGCGTATGTCCGCCCTCAGTGCCTCGTCAGCGGTCTGTGCCACCGGGACAGCGTATTCCGGTGGGCATGAGGCCAACGCAGGGGCTAGCCGCGGTTGGATATCTGCTGCACGGCCCAGCCGTTGCCATCGGGATCGTTGAAGAAGACGAACCCCACGTTGTCGAGGACGTCATCGTTGCCAGCCGGCCGCAGCCCGTTGGGCGAATACACGGAAACCTCGCTCACCTCCACGCTCCGCTCCGAGAGCTGGGCGTGCGCCGCCTTCAGATCCGGGACGACCAACTGCAGTCCCTCGATCGAGCCCGGTGTCATCCGATTGAGGCCATTGCCGATGACGATGGAGCAGCCCGACCCGGGGGGGGGTCAGTTGGACCACCCGCATCTCTTCACTGATTCGCGTGTCGTGGTCGACGTTGAAGCCGAGTTGCTCCGAGTAGAAGGTCTTGGCCCGGTCCACATCGGATACGGGCACAACAACCACTTCCAGTGTCCAGTTCATGTCAGGCATCCTCCGGCCGTTGCTTGTGCACTCTCCCCTCGGTTCCATGCAGGGAGAGGCCGCTGCCATGTCCATAGCGGACCATGGTCATCTCGGCCAGGATCGAGACAGCAACCTCCTGGGGGCTCTCCGCTCCGATGTCGAGACCGATCGGCCCACGCACCCTGGCGATGTCCTCCTCGGAAAAGCCCATTGCCCGTAGTCGCTCCACCCGAAGGTCCTGGGTGCGTCGGCTGCCCATACACCCGATGTAGCGGACCGGGCTCTTCAGGGCCGCCTCAAGCACCGGGTCCTCATGAGGCGGTGCGTGGGAGAGGATGACCACCCAGGTGCGCTTATCCAGGGTCACCTGGCCGATCACATTCTCCGGCCAGCCGATGAGGATCCGGGCGGCCGGGAACCGCTCCGGGGTGGCGAAGGCGCCTCGGGAATCGATCACCGTGACCCGGTATCCCATCTGGGAGGCAAAGCTGGCCAGTGACTGGCCGATGTGAACGGCTCCGACGATGACCATCTCCTGGGGTGGTGCCAACGACTCGATGAACACCGTGTGAGGCGGGTACTCCATGGCCCGGTGCTGTTCGTGATCCATCAGCACCAGGGCGTCGGCGGTCAGATTGCCCGAGATGGTGTCCGGGAGAGACCCGGCGACGACCCCGCCCACCGAGTCGAGCACCGTCTTGGCTCCGGTTTCGGGGCCGTCGACGAAGGTGATGACCGACCCGTACTCCTCACGCTCGAGTATTTGCTCGACCGCCTCGAGGACGGTCACCATGGCTCGATGAAGACGTCGATGGTGCCGCCACACGCCATCCCGACCTCGAAGGCGTCGTCGTCGGCGATCCCATATGTGACCGTCTTCGGCTTCCCGGTCTCGATCACCTCCTGGGCGTGGAGGAAGACGTCGTTCTCGACACAGCCGCCGCTCACGGAGCCCTCCATGTCACCGGCGTCGGAGACGAGGAACTTGGAGCCCTCGGGCCTGGGGGCGCTCCCGTGGACGCGTATCACGGTGGCCACCGCCACCTTCTTCCCCTCGTCGACCCAGCGATTTCGCACCTGGATCTGGTGTCTCATCATCTTGCTCCGGCAACCGAATCGAGCACGCGGACCACTCCTCTGAAGTCGTTGACGCTAGCCGCCGGCAGCAGCTGGTCGATGTGAGGAAGCACGGCTTGCATCCCCCTGGTCAAGGGTTGATACGAGACCCTGGCTGCGAGCGGGTTGAGCCAGATCACCTGGTGCACCGACCGGGCGAGACGGCTCATCTCGGTGGAGAGAGTCTCGGGATCCCCGCAGTCCCACCCGTCGGAGAGCACCATCACCACGGGCCCTCCACGGGCCAGCCGACGGCTCCACCGCCGGTTCCACTCGGCCAGGGCTTCGCCGATCTGAGTCCCTCCCGACCAGTCGGTGACCTTCTCTGCCACATGAGCGAGCGCGGTCTTGGTGTCTCGGCGCCTCATCTCCTCGGTTATCCGGCTGAGATGGGTGGAGAAGGTGAAGATCTCCACTTCACGTAGCCGGCGCTGCGCGGCATGGGCAAACACCAGGAAGATGTCGGCATACTTCTCCATCGACCCCGAGATGTCGGCGATGATGATCAGCGGCCTCTCCTTCTTCTGCCTCTGCTTCCAGCTCATCGGCATCATGTCCCCCGAAGGCCCGACCGCCTCTCGCAGGGTGCGACGTAGGTCGACGCGGCGGCCGTCCCTGGCCGCGGACCAACGACGGGTTCGGTAGTCGGTCGGGTGCCACATCATCGTCATCACCAGCCGGCGCGCCTCCTGGAGGTCGTTGTCATCGAGGTCGGCGAAGTCGCGAGAGGTCAAGCGCTCCACCGCCGAGGCACCACCCTGTTCGTTCACCTCGGCCACCGAAGTCCCTGCCGTTCCCTGGAGGGTGTAGCTCGAGCCGGATGACTTTGGTGTGTCCGGGTTGCGATCGACTGGGGTCGGAGGCCGGATCTGGTCGAAGAACCGGGCGAACTCCTCGTCGAAGACCGGGATCTGCCCCGGGTCGGTGACCGACAGAGAGCAAAGCGATGCACGGGCCTGGGATCGACGGGTGAGGTCGATCAGGGACATCGCGCGAGCCATGTCAGCGGTCTGGTCGGAGGTGACGACCAGCCCCCGGTCGCGCAGGGCAGCGGAGAAGGCACTGAGCTGATCGATCAGCCCTGGTCGGCTCATCCCACCAGGCTGTCGACGCCGGCCGACCTCACCATGTCGATGTCGTCCTTGTACTTGAGTACCACCCCGAGGGTGCTGTCGATGATGGCCGGGGTGAGTTGGCCCGCCTGGAGCAGACGCAGCGACTCGGCCCAGTCGAGGGTCTCGGCGATACCGGGGGGCTTGAACAGCTCCATCTCCCGCAGACGTCTCATCGCCTCGCTCAGAGCGTCGGCAAGCTCGTTCTCCAACTCTGGGACCTTGCGCGTGATGATGTCGGCTTCCCGAGCCGGAGTCGGGTAGTCGATCCAGTGGTAGACGCAACGCCGCTTCAGGGCGTCGTGGATCTCGCGGGTCCGGTTCGACGTGAGGACAACGATCGGCCGGCTTTCGGCCCTGATGGTCCCGACCTCGGGGATGGTGATCTGGAAGTCCGAGAGCAGCTCGAGCAGGAATGCCTCGAACTCCTCGTCGGCGCGATCGAGCTCGTCGATGAGGAGCACGGGGCGGTGACCCGAGGTGCTGGCCTCGATCGCCTGGAGCAGGGGTCTGGGGATGAGATACTCGCGGCTCATGATGTCGTCGGGGGTGGCTCTGGCTCCCTCCCCCCGAGCCTCGAGCAGGCGGATGGCCATCATCTGTCGGGCGTAGTCCCACTCGTAGAGGGCCTGGCCGACATCGAGGCCCTCGTAGCACTGGAGGCGGATGAGCTCGGCCTCCGACATCCTGGCCAGGACCTTGGCCACCTCGGTCTTGCCGACACCGGCTTCCCCCTCGAGGAAGAGCGGCCGGCCCAGTTGGACCGCGAGATGGATGGCAACTACCAGGCTCTCGTCGGCGAAGTAGTCGAGGTCGTCGAGGCGCTCCTCGAGCTTCTCGATCGTTTCAGGGATCACGTGAAGAGCCTATGTGGCTTCCGACGCCAGGAAAGCGGTGGGATCCTTCTCGAAGGCCGTCTTGCAGCCGGGGGCGCAGAAATAATAGGTCTCGTCCGCGTAGTCGCTGATCCATCGGGCGGTGGCGACCTCGACCTCCATGTGGCAAACCGGGTCGATGGCGGTGTGGGCGGGCTCAGCAGGTTCGACCCCACCGCTGATCTCGCCTCTGGCCCTCAGGGCCACCAACTCGGCCAGGATCGCCACACCGATCTCGCGGTGCTGGATGTGCCCAAGGTCGACCCCTGCCGGGGCCGTGATCCGGGAAAGCTGCTCCTGCGAGGTGCCCCGGTCCCGCAGGTAGCCAAGGACCGTCTCCGCCCTCCTGGCCGAGGCGACCAGGCCGATGTAGCCGGCATCTGTGGCCAGGGCAGCCTCCAACGCAGGTTCGTCGTAGTGACCCTGGGTGGCGATCACGATCGAGGTGCCCGGGTCGATGTCCGGCGGCATGACGAGACAGGTCAACACCTGTTCGGCTCCGTTGTGCTCGTCCTTGGCTCCGCCGTCGTCGACGACCGTAACCCTCCAGTCGAGTGCCGCGGCGAGGGCAGTCAGCGTCTTCACCGCCGGGGAACGGCCCACCGCGACGAGGTACGGCTGGGGGAGCATCGGTTCCAAGAACACCTCCAGGGCTCCTTCACTGGTGCATGAGATGGGCACGGAGATCACGTCAGGCCGGTCCACCTCCCGGATGTCCTCCGGGGTGCCCAGGAAGAGCAATCGCGCCTTGCCATCGGCCAGGGCCTCACGAGCCTCGCGTGCGACCACCGGCTCGGCACAGGCCCCGCCGATCCACCCGGTGACGTTCCCGGCCGAGTCCATGATGGCCGAGGAGCCGCGCTTCCCCGAGGACGGCCCGCGGGCCCACACGACCGTTGCGACGAGGAATGGCTGGTGCCGGCGGCTCAGATCGGCCGCCAGCGCCAGCAATTCGCGATTCATCAGGCCTTGGCCTCTTCCATGGCCGACCACACCCGATCGGCCGACACCGGCATGTCGATGTTCCGCACCCCGAGATGGGCGAGCGCATCGATCACCGCATTGACATAGGCGGCCGGGGACCCGACCGTGGCCGACTCGCCGACGCCTTTGGCGCCGATCGGGTGGTGCGGCGACGGAGTCACCGTTTCACCCAGCTCAAAGCGCGGCGTCTCCCATGCGGTGGGAATCAGGTAGTCCCCGAAGTTGGACCCGATGCAGTTGCCGATGTCGTCGAAGGTGATGTACTGCATCGACGACATGGCGAATCCCTCGGTGAGACCGCCATGGATCTGGCCCTCGACCACCATCGGGTTGATCCTCACCCCGCAGTCGTCGACGGCAACCATCTTGCGCACCTTCCACTGGCCGGTGCCCGGGTCGAGGTCGACCACCACGATGTAGCTGCCGAACGGGTAGGTCATGTTGGGCGGGTCGTAGTAGTTCACCCCTTCCAGGCCGGGCTCCAGGCCTTCGGGGACGTTGGTGTAGGCGGCGAAGGCCACGTCCTGGATGGTCACCGAGCTGGCCGGGTCACCCTTCACGTAGAACTTGCCGACCTCCCACTCCAGGTCGTCCTCGGACGCTTCCAGCAGATGTGCGGCGATCTTCTTCGCCTTCTCGCGAAGGGTGCGGGAGATCATCGCGGTGGCGGCTCCGGCGACCGGAGTCGACCGGGAGGCGTAGGTGCCGAGACCGTATGGCGTGTTGTCCGTGTCGCCCTCCACCACCTTTATGTCCGAAGATGGGATTCCCAACTCCTCGGCCACGATTTGGGCGAAGGTGGTCTCGTGGCCCTGGCCCTGCGAGCGCACACCCAGCTTGAGGATCGCCTTGCCGGTGGGATGAATCCGCAGCTCGGCAGAGTCGAACATGCGCAGCCCGAGGATGTCGTAGTCATCGCCGTGACCGGCGCCGACCACCTCGGTGAATGAGGCCACCCCGATGCCGACCAGCCGCCCCTCGGCCCTGGCCTGCTCCTTCTCCTTCTGGATCTCGTCGTAGCCGACCATCTCCATGGCCAGCTTCAACGCGGCCTCGTAGTCGCCGGAGTCGTAGACGAAGCCGGTGGGGGAGAGATAGGGGAACTGGTCCTTCTTGATGAAGTTCTTCATCCGGAACTCGGCCGGGTCGATCCCCAACTCATATGCGGCGTTCTGCACCAGACGCTCGATCAGGTACGACGCCTCGGTCACCCGGAACGAGCAGCGGTAGGCCACGCCGCCGGGCGCCTTGTTGGTGTAGGCACCGCGCGTGGTGACGTGGGCAACGGGATAGTCGTAGGACCCGGTCACGATGTGGAACAGGCCGGCCCGGAACTTGGTGGGCTGGGCGTCGGAGAAGAACGCCCCCTGATCGGAGATCATGTCGACGCGTAGACCGAGGATCTTGCCGTCATTGGTCACCGCCAGCTCACCGTGCATGTAGTAGTCGCGCCCGAACCCGGTCGAGATCAGGTTCTCGGTCCTGGTCTCGATCCACTTCACCGGCTTGCCGATCACGAGTGATGCTGCGGTCGCGACCACGTAGCCGGGGTACACAGGCACCTTGTTTCCGAAACCGCCGCCGATGTCGGGGGACACGATGCGGATGTTCTGCTCGGGCAACCCTGCGACCAGGGCGAAGACCGTGCGATGGGCGTGTGGGGCCTGGGAGGTCATGTAGAGGGTGGCCTGCCCGGTGGCCGAGTTGACATCGGCGACGATGCCACACGTTTCCAGCGGAGACGGGTGCGAGCGCGGGTAGTGAGTGTCGAGGCTGACCACCTTGTCGGCACGGGCGAAGGCGGCGTCCGTGGCGGCTTTGTCGCCTGATTCCCACGTGTAGCACTGGTTGGTGGTCTGCCCCTCCTTGTCGTCGCGAATCAACGGGGCGTCCGCCTCGAGCGAGCGCTGCGGGTTGACGATCGGCTCCAGTTCCTCGTAGTCGACCACGATCTTGTCGGCGGCGTCCTGGGCGATGTATCGGTCGGTGGCGATGACCGCGGCAATCTCCTGCCCTTGGAAGCGGACCTTGTCGGTGGCGAGCACGGCCTGGGTGTCGCCGGACATCGTTGGCATCCAGGCGAGGTTGTAGTTGGCGAGGAGCGCTCCGGTGACGACCGCGATCACGCCTTCGACCGCTTCGGCCGCGGAGGTGTCGATCGACACGATCCTGGCGTGGGCGACCGGGCTGCGATGGATCGCCATGTACAGCATCCCGGGCAGGACGATGTCGTCGACATAGTTGCCCCTGCCTTCGAGGAAGCGGGCGTCTTCGACCCTTTTTCGACTGTGACCCAACCCCCCTACCTCGGGCGTAGTCTTGAGGGCGTGATGTTCGGCGGTCGTGGTCATGCTGAGACTTCCTCACTCTTCATGGCGCCTGCGGCCTGAATCGACTTGACGATGTTCATGTAGCCGGTGCATCTGCACAGGTTGCCCGATATAGCCCATCGGACCTCTTCTTCGGTTGGATTCGGGTTCTCCTCCAACAGAGCCGTGCCCACCAGCATCATCGCCGGCGTGCAGAACCCGCACTGGAGCCCGTGCTCCTGGTGAAAGGCCTGTTGGATCGCCGAGAGCTGGCCGTTTTGCTTGAGCCCTTCGACGGTGGTCAGGGCACGGCCATCGACCTGCACAGCGAACATGGTGCACGACTTGATCGGCACCCCATCGAGGAGGACGGTGCACACCCCGCAATGGGTGGTGTCACAACCCTGGTGGGTCCCGGTGAGGGCAAGCGTCTGTCGGATGAAGTCGACCAAGAGCATCCGGGGCTCCACGTCGGCGGATCGCTCGGCTCCATTGACGGTGACGGTTACGTTCACGACTGACCTCCCTGGGCGATCTCGAGTGACTTGGTGAGCCCACGCTCGGTGAACACCCCGACCAGATGCCGCTTGTAGGCGGCGCTGCCCCGGGTGTCACTGGCCGGGTCACACGCGGCAGCGGCAATCGCCCCGGCCTCCTTGAACAGCTCAGCGCTGGGCTGCTTGCCCTTGAGCAGCAGCTCCGCTTCGCCCACCTTGAGATTGTGGGCGTACACCGAGGTGAGCGCGATGCCCGCACCTGCGATCCTCCCGTGCTCGTCCAGCTCCAGGGATGTGGCCACGCCGACTGTGGCGTAGTCACCGACCTTTCGCTCGAGCTTCTGGTAGTTGCCCCCACCGCGCGCTGTGTGCTTGTGCACCCGAACCTCGGTCACCAATTCGTCGGTCCGGCACAGCGTCTGGAACATGTCGACGCAGAAATCGTTGATGGGAAGCACTCGTTCCCCCTGGGTGCTCTTCAGCACGACCTCGGCCCCGGCGGCGAGCATCACCGAAGCCCAGTCTCCCTCCGGGTCGTGGTGGGCGAGCGAGCCGCAAACGGTTCCCAGGTTCCTCACGATCGGGTCGGAGACCCATGGCGCCGCCGATGCGACGGTGTGATTGGACCGCCTGGCGAGATCCGACTTGAGCACGTGGTTGTGACGCACGAGCGCCCCTATGGTGAGATGCCCATTCGACTCCCCGATGGAGTCGAGCCCCGGGATCCGGTTGATGTCGAGCAGGGCGGACGGGTTGGCTAGCCGGAGCTTCATCATCGGGATCAGGCTCTGTCCGCCGGCGAGGACCTTTATCGCCGGTCCCTTCTCGGCGAGTATGCCGAGCGCCTCGTCGAGAGACGTTGGGGCGAGGTAGTCGAACTTGTTCGGATACATTGACGCCTCCGTTACGGGAGGACTCCGGTGGGGCCCGGAATCCGGCTCTGACCATACGCAATCGCTCGTTTGCGCGTCGGCCGCATCAGCCTCTACGTTCCCGGAACTGGATTCGGTTCCCGCCCGATTCGAGTCTCGTCGATGGGCACCAGGCGGGCCTAGGATCCGGTGGTCATGTCCAGTGCCATCACCATCTCGGGTTTGGTCAAGAACTTCGGGCAGACCAGGGCCCTCGACGGGCTCGATCTCGAAGTCGCCACCGGAGAGATCCATGGCTTCCTCGGGCCCAACGGAGCCGGGAAGACCACCACCATTCGCATCCTCCTCGGTCTGCTCCGGCACGACGGGGGATCGGCCACCCTGCTCGGAGGCGACCCGTGGAGCGAGGCGACCGAGCTGCATCGCCGGTTGGCCTATGTGCCCGGAGATGTGATGTTGTGGCCCAACCTCACCGGCGGGGAGGTGATCGACCTGCTCGGCAAGCTCCGAGGAGGCCTCGACCTGGCCAAGAAGCAGCGTCTCATCGAGCGCTTCGATCTCGATCCGACCAAGAAGGGACGGACCTACTCGAAGGGCAACCGGCAGAAGGTGGCCCTCATCGCCGCCCTCTCCTCCGACGTGGAGCTGCTGATCCTCGATGAGCCGACCGCCGGGCTCGATCCGTTGATGGAGGCGGAGTTCCGCAACACGATGGACGAGGACCGCGACGACGGGAAGACGGTGCTGCTGGCCAGCCACATCCTTGCCGAAGTCGAAGCGCTCTGCGACCGGATCAGCATCGTGCGCAAGGGCCAGATAGTGGAGAGCGGCACCCTTGCCGAACTGAGGCATCTCACCCGCACCACCATCTCCGCCGAGGTCAGCCAGGATCCGGGCCCAATTGCCCAACTGCCCTGGGTCCACGATCTGCTTCTCCACGATCACAAGGTCGACTTCGAAGTTGACTCCGATCGGCTCGGCGAGGCCGTCGAGATCCTGGCCCCGCTCGGGGTGCGCAGCCTGATCAGCCATCCGCCCACCCTGGAGGAGCTCTTCATGCGGCACTACCGGGACGGGGAGGCAACATGATGGGCACCCTCCTCGGAACAGGGCGGCTGGCCCGGTTCATCTTGCGTCGGGACCGGCTCCGGCTGACCATCTGGGTGGCGGTGCTTGCGCTGGTCCCGATCGGGGTGGCCAACGCTTTCATCGAGCTGTACCCGACCGAGGCCTCCCGTCAGGAGCTGGTTCTCTCGGTTGGCGCCAGCCCTGCCCTCACCGCCCTGCTCGGCCCGGTGTACGACTCCAGCATCGGGGCGCTCACCGCCTGGCGGGTAGGGACCATCATCTCCCTGCTCACAGGGATCATGACCGTGGGGACCATGATCCGGCACACCCGGGAGGAAGAGGAAACTGGTCGGCGCGAGCTGCTCGGCTCCACCGTGCTCGGCCGTCATGCACCGCTGCTCGCCGCCCTGGTCGTGGCGATCGGGACCGGGCTCGTGCTCGGAGTGGTCGTCGCCGCCGGGATGATCGGCATCGGGCTACCCGCCACCGGCGCCTTCGCTTTCGGGCTGGGACTGGCCGGGGTGGCCACCGCCTTCGCCGGAGTCGGCGCCCTCGCCGCCCAGCTCACCGAGGGGGCGGGCGCAGCCCGGGGCATCGGCATCGGGATCGTCGGATTCTCCTTCCTCCTCCGCGTCGCCGGCGACGGCGCCGAGGCGAGTGGTTTGGGGTGGCTCTCCTGGCTGTCCCCGATCGGCTGGTTCACCAGGATCCGCCCCTTCGCCGACGAGCAGTGGTGGGTGCTGTTGCTCTGGTTGGCGTTGGGCACGGTGGTCGTGGTCTGGGCCTTCGCCATCACGGCACGCCGCGACGTCGGCGCCGGAGCGTTCCCGCCCCGGCCGGGGCAGGCCATGGCGGGATGGGGCTTGCGCAACGAGTTCGGTCTGGCCTGGCGCCTGCAGCGGGGGGCCTTGTTCGGCTGGTCGGTCGGGTTGGCGGCGATCGGCCTGGTGTTCGGATCGGTGGCGAACAGCATCGGGGATCTCTTCGCAGAGAACCCTCAGCTGGCGGAGATCTTCGAGCGTTTCGGTGGGGAGGAGGCGATCACAGATGTCTTCTTCTCGGTTGCGGTGAGCATCATCGCCCTGGTCGCCTCGGCCTACGCGATTCGGGCCGTGCTCCGCCTCCGTGTCGAGGAGGAGGGCATGCGGGCGGAACCGGTGCTGGCCACCGGCGTCACCCGGTTGGGCTGGTCGTCGAGCCACCTCGTCTTCGGTCTACTAGGCCCGGCGGTGATGCTGAGCCTCGCCGCCTTGGTGGCCGGTCTCGCCTACGGGGTGGCGGTCGGGGATGTCGGCGGGGAGATCTGGCGAGCCCTTGGCTCGGCCCTGGCCCAGCTGCCCGCGGTTTGGGTGCTCACCGGGGTGGCCATGGCCCTGTACGGACTGGCTCCCCGTCTGGTCGCGGTGAGCTGGGCGGTCCTGGTGTCTTGTCTGCTCCTCGGTCAGCTCGGGGAGATCCTCCAGCTCCCGCAGTGGGCGCTCGACCTCTCCCCGTTCACCCACATCCCGCTGATCCCGGTCGAGGAACTGGAGGTGCTGCCCCTGGCAGTGCTTCTGGTCATCGCCCTGGCGCTCACTGGCGCCGGGCTGGTCGGGTTCCGGAGGAGAGATATCCAACCGGGCTGATCCGTCGTCGGTCATCAGGCGTCGGGTATCAATGAGCCTGGACGAGTACGGTCGTTCGATGGCTGCGTGGCCTTTTGATGGCTGGTGGCAGATCACAACGGCCACCTACCAGTTGATCGAGAGTGATTTCGTCTGTGAGCCGCGAGGAACAGTCGAAATCAAGGGCAAGGGAGAGATGAGCACCTACCTCCTCCTCTCCGAGAACGCAACCGCCGGCATCGAAACTGACCCTCGCCATGACCTCTGTCCACAACCTTCAGGCGGCGCCGGCTGAGCGCCAGGTTCGACCAGGACATCATGCGACAGTGAGTTCTACGACGGCAGTCCGGTTACCTGTGCGAGGCGGCGCTTCGGGTTTGTCGCCCTCCCCGTCATAGAGTCCTGACCACCACCCGTTAGCCGACTCCCGACACCCACCATGTTCGACAGTCTCACCCAGCGCTTCGAAACCGTCTTCACCACCCTGCGGGGTAAAGGGCGGCTGTCCGAGAAGGACATCGACCAGGCGCTGCGCGAGGTCCGCCTCGCCTTGCTCGAGGCGGACGTCAACGTGCGGGTGGTCAAGCAGTTCCTGGCCCGGGTCAAGGAGAGGGCCGTTGGTGAGGACGTCTCCCGATCGCTGACACCCGGCCAGCAGGTGATCAAGATCGTTCACGACGAGCTGGTGGCCGTCCTCGGGACGGAGGCCGTCCCTCTGAAGCGAGCCGCACCGCCCCTCACCATCCTCATGGTCGGTCTTCAGGGCTCGGGCAAGACAACGACCGCCGGCAAGCTGGCCCTTCTCCTCAAGTCCCAGGGCAGGAGCCCGCTCCTCGTCGCCGCCGACCTGCAGCGCCCGGCCGCGATTGACCAGTTGGAGACCCTGGGCGGACGGATCGACGTTCCGGTGCTCATCGATCGCAAAGGCAA
>Ga0105094_10000989_pt1 | contig 14651 bp, 15 predicted proteins | sample PPLLak1March2015_2_FD_87023 | JGI IMG/M metagenome (GOLD analysis project Ga0105094, IMG submission 87023) | Freshwater sediment microbial communities from Prairie Pothole Lake near Jamestown, North Dakota, USA - PPLs Lake P8 Core (3) Depth... | ecosystem: Environmental > Aquatic > Freshwater >...
CAGTTTGTCACGGAGACAGCTCATGCGCGCATCAAGGATCCTTCTGATTTTTTCCGTGTTGGTTGCCCTGCCGGCGAGCGCTGCCGACGAAACGCAACCCGGGCGCGCCGAACGGCCACAACGTGAGGCGGTCAAGCTGTCGCCGCAGGCACGCGAATCAGCGCCGCGCCCGGACGAGAGCGACAAGATGAAACGCGTGGCACCGCCGCGTGCCGAGTCGCCGTTGCAGCACGTGCCGGCGCTCATGGACCCGCCGCCCGGCGTCAAGGCTCCCGCGAATCCCTGAGCGGAACCCGGCGTCCGATGATCCGCGCGCTTCAGGCCGACATCACGACGCTCAGGGTGGACGCCATCGTCAATGCCGCCAACGAGTCCCTGCTCGGCGGCGGAGGGGTGGACGGCGCCATCCACCGCGCCGCCGGTCCGGAGCTGCTGGCGACATGCCGCAGCCTCGGCGGTTGTCCCACGGGCGAGGCGAAAATCACGCCCGGCTACCGGCTCCCCGCGAAGTGGATCATTCATACCGTCGGACCCGTCTGGCACGGCGGCCGGCACAACGAACCGGCGTTGCTCGCCAATTGCTACCGCCACTCGCTGGAGCTGGCGTTGCAGCATGACGTGAGGTCCATCGCGTTTCCGGGCATCAGCACCGGCGTGTATGGTTACCCCAAGGATCAGGCGGCGAAAATCGCCGTGACGGTCATGCGCGAGCATGAAAATGAATTCGATGAAATCATCGCCTGCTGTTTCAGCGAGGCGGACAGGAAGGTGTATGAATCTCTCCTGACAGGCTGAAGCTTCGTCGTCCGATTCCCGGGAAAATTCCTGCGTTGTGAAATCCCCGCCCGCGGGCAATAATGGCTAAGCCATGGATGCGGAGCGTCAATTTTTCCCGCCGGTGCGATGGCAATGCCTGCTGCTGGCATTGCTTTTCCATGGCGCCGTGGCCGTCGCCGCGCCGACGGAAGACGCGGCGACCCTGGTGAAGCGCGCCATCGATTACTGGCGCGACACTTCCTCCTACTCCGTCATCGACATGACCATCCACCGTCCCGACTGGGAGCGGACCATGACCATCCGTGTCTGGACCCGCGGGGATAAGGAGTCGCTGGTGCGCGTCACGGCCCCGCCCAAGGACGCCGGCAATGCCACGCTGCTGCTCGACAACGACATGTGGAGTTTCACGCCCAAGATCAACCGCGTGATCAAGATACCTTCGAGCATGATGAACCAGGGCTGGATGGGATCGGATTTTTCCAACAACGACCTGGCCAAGGCCGACGACCTGATCGAGCAGTACACGCACAAGCTGCTACGCACCGAGATGCACGACGGCCACAAGGTCTACGTGATCGAATCGATACCGAAGGAAACGGCCCCGGTTGTGTGGGGCCGCGAAGTCGTGAGAATCCGCGATGACTGGCTGATCCTGGAGCACGCCTTCTATGACCAGCAGGACGTGCTGGTGAAAAAGCTCGTTACGTCCGATATCAGGCCCATGGGCGGCAAGCTGGTCGCGGCACGCGAGCGCATGCAGAAGATGGACAAGCCCGGCGAATGGACCGAGGTGGTGACGAAGGAAGTCCGTTTCGGCATCCCTGTCAGCGCCAGCACCTTCACCCTGTCCAACCTGCGGAATCCGCGGGAGTAGCGCATGGGCATCCTGCTTCGCCTCGCCTGGCGCAACCTGTGGCGGCACAAGCGCCGGACCTGGCTCACGGCCTCGGCGATCGCGTTCGTCACGGTGCTGATGGTATTTCTTATCACCCTGCAGCTCGGTTCCTACGACCTGATGGTCGACAGCAGCCTGCGCATATTCACCGCCCAGCTGCAGGTGCAGCGCGAGGGCTACCTCGACAAGCCGCAGATTCGCACGATCATCCCGGACGCGGCCGCGCTCGCCGGGCGTCTGCGCGCGGATCCGGCACTGCGCGGTGTGGGCATCGCGACACGCGCCCAGGCGTTCGCGCTCGCCTCGAGCGGCACGCGCAGCTACGGCGTGCAGGTCGTGGGGGTCGAACCGGAGCATGAGCCGGATGTGTCCACCGTGCCGCACCTGATGAAGGCCGGGCGTTACCTCGCGGGGCGCGAGGCGCAGGAGGTCGTGCTCGGCGCGCCGCTGGCGAAGAATCTCAACATCCAGGTCGGCGACGAGTTGACCCTGCTCGGCTCGGCCATGGACGGTTCGGTGGCCGCCACCATCGTGCCGGTGGCGGGCATTTTCGAAAGCGGCATGCGCGATCTCGACCGGGTGCTGGTGGAGATGCCGCTCGGCAGCTTTCAGGAGCTGTTCGGGATGGGACAGGGCGCGCATGCGATCGCGCTGCTCGCGCCCGACCTCGCGCAGCTGCCGCAGATGCACCGCGAGGTGGCGCGCCTGCTGCCGGCAGCGCCGGAGCTGGTGGTGCTCGACTGGGACCGGCTGATTCCCGGTCTCAAACAGATTATTGAAGCGGACTGGACCATCGACTGGTTCATCTACGTCGCGCTGATCCTGGTGGTGACGCTCAGTATCCTCAACACGTTCGTCATGTCGGTGCTGGAACGCACGCGCGAGTTCGGCATCATGCTGGCGCTCGGCGCCACCCCGTTGCGCATCGGGACGCTGGTGTTCGCCGAAACGGCGCTGCTGGCGCTGATCGGTCTGGGCATCGGCATCGGTATCGGGTTCGGGATCGCCGCTTATCTGTCGGTGCACGGATTCACCTATCCCGGCCTCGAGGAGTTCATGGGCCAATATGGCCTGCCGGCGCTGATCTATCCCAAGCTCTCGGCCAAGGCGATCCTGATCGGGCCGGCGGTGATCCTCGGCTTCATTCTGGTCGCGGCCCTGTACCCGGCGTTGCGGATTCGCAAGCTGCAACCGGTGGAGGCCATTCATGTCGCCTAGCGCGGCACGCCTGCCGCTGCTCCTGATGCTTGCCTGGCGCAACCTGTGGCGGCACAAGCGTCGCACACTGGTGATGCTGTTCGCGCTGGTACTCGGTATCTGGTCGATGATCGTAATGGCGGCGCTCATCCGCGGCTCCATGGAGCAGCAGGTCGAAAAGGAGATCCTCAACCTCACCGGACATGTGCAGATCCATGCGCCCGGCTATCGCGACGATCCGGCGGTGGAGCATCGCTTCGCCGTGACCCCGGAACTCGCCTCGGCTCTGCACGCGAAGGCGGTGGTCGCGGCCGGCGCGCGCGTGCGCGTGCCCGCGGTGATTTCGAGCGAGCGCGAGTCGGCCGGGGTCGTGCTGGTGGGGATCGATCCGCAGGGCGAACGCGGCCTGTCATTCATCAGTCAGGCCGTCACCGACGGCGCGTACCTTTCCGCGCCGGACGATCCAGGCTTGCTGCTCGGTCGCAAGCTGGCCGAACGGCTTGAAACCACGCTCGGGCGGCGCGTGGTGCTGATGAGCCAGGACGCCAACAACCAGATCGCCGATCGGGGTTTCCGCGTGGTCGGCATCTTCGATGCCGACCCGCAGGCGCTGGAGACCGGGTACGTATTCGTTGGACTCGACATTGCCCGGCAGATGCTCACGATCGGCAAGGATGTCTCCGAGGTCGCGGTGATGACGCCGGACCGCAAGCGGCTGGAGGAAATCGTGGCGTCGCTGCGCGCGGCCGCGCCCGGCGAGGATGTCGCCGCGTGGACCGAGGTGGAGCCGATGGTGGTGCTGATGGAAAAGCTCCACAACGTCGTGCTGCTCATCTGGTTCGCGGTGGTGTTCACGGCCATGGCGTTCGGGCTGGTCAACACGCTGCTCATGGCGGTTTTCGAACGCACGCGCGAGTTCGGCCTGTTCCAGGCGCTCGGCATGCCGCCGCGCTTCATTCTCGGCCAGGTGCTGGTGGAATCGCTGATCCTGCTCGGGATCGCGCTGTTGCTCGGCAACCTGACATCGTGGATCAGCGTAGTGAGTCTCAAGGGCGGTATCGACCTGTCGATGTTCGCGGAAGGCCTCGAGATGGTGGGCATGAGCCCGGTCATGTACCCGGCGCTGGCCGCGGGGGACGTGACCGCGGCCAACATCATCGTGGTGGTATTGGGCGTGCTGGCAAGCCTGTATCCGGCGTGGCGCGCGTCGCGTTACGTGCCGGTGGAAGCGATAACGAGGACCTGAGAGTCATGGACAACACAGTCGTGTGCCGCCACCTGAGCAAGGTCTACCGGCAGAACACGGTCGCCGTGGAGGCGCTCACCGACATAAACCTCGAAGTCCCGAAAAAGGATTTCCTGTGTTTGTCCGGGCCATCCGGTTCCGGCAAGAGCACGCTGCTCAACCTCATCGGCGGGCTCGACAAGCCCACGAGCGGCGAGGTCGAAGTCGACGGCATCGCGCTCGCCTCACTCGACAAGGGTGCACTCGCCCGGCTGCGGCTGGAGCGCATCGGTTTCGTGTTTCAGTCCTACAATCTGATCCCGGTACTCACCGCGCGCGAGAACGTCGAGTTCGTCATGCAGTTGCAGGGCGTCGCGGCGCAAGCGCGCACCGACAAGGCGATGGAAATCCTCAAAGAGGTAGGTCTGAGCGAGCTTGCCAACCGCCGCCCGGGCGAGCTCTCCGGCGGGCAGCAGCAGCGCGTCGCGGTGGCGCGCGCCATCGTCTCCGAGCCGTCGCTGGTGCTGGCCGACGAGCCGACCGCCAATCTCGACTCCAAAACCGCCACGGCGCTGATGGAGCTGCTGGTGCACATGAACACCGAGCACGACGTGACCTTCATCTTTTCCACCCACGACAAGCTGGTGATGGACTTCTCACGGCGGCTGATCAAGCTGCATGACGGGCGGATCGTGGAGGATGTGCGGCGGAAATGAAGCATGATTTATTCATAATGTAGCCCGGGTGCAGGCCCGTAGGGCCGGAACCCGGGGAATCCATACAGATTCCCGGATTCCGCTACGCTCCATCCGGGCTACATTTTTTTCTGTGCGAGAGGCTTGAACATGAAAATACTTCTCTGGTCGGATGACCTCATGAGCCGCGTGCGCATCGAATCGCGCTGGAAGGCGGCCGGCGCGCAGCTGCTGAAACGCGACAGCGCCGAGACGCCCGACCTGATCGCGGTGGACCTGACCGCGCGCGATGCCGCCGGGCATATCCGGAAATTGCGCGAGCAGTTCCCGGCCACTGACATCCTCGCCTTCGGGCCGCATGTGGACGCCGAGGGCTTTCGCGCCGCCAAGGCGGCAGGGGCAAGCGAATGCGTGGCGCGTGGTTCGGCGGTCGAGCGTGTACTCGGACGCCTCGGCAAAAGCGGATGAATTATTTTTGGCTGGCGCTGCTGTGCGTGCCGGCGCTTGCCGCCGCCCCGGTGCTGGCCGATGACTGGAAATTCGGCGGCCACGTCAAATACCAGGTCACCCATACCGACTACCGCGCTGATGATATCCACGCCGTTTTCGGCGACGACCCGGCGCGTGACCACAGCCTGGACCTGCGCCTCAAGGCCGAGGACCGCCGCGGCCCCTGGGATTTCGCGGTGCATTACGAATTGCTTGCGCTGAACGGCGACACGCTCGCTACGCGCCGCAACATCGCCGCGGCGGGATTTCTTTTTACCGGCACGGTCAGCGGCCTGCCGGATGACCGCCGGCGGCTGTTCGACCTGACGCATGCGATCACGGATCGGGACCGCCGCGCCGTGGTGCACCGGCTCGACCGGCTTTCCATCGGCCACGGCGGCGCGCGCCAGACGCTGCGCTTCGGAAGGCAGGCGGTGAGCTGGGGCAACGGCCTGGTGTTCCAGCCGCTCGATTTCGTCAATCCGTTTTCGCCGATCGCCATCGACAAGGATTACAAGACCGGCGATGACATGCTCTACGGCCAGTGGCTGGTGGGCGAAAAGGATGACTTGCAGGCAATCCTGCTGCCGCGGCGCGATCCGGTTACGCATCACGTGGAGGGCAACCAGAGTACCTATGCCGCGAAATTCCGCGTGCGCCTCGCGGGCGTCGATGTCGATCTGCTGGCCGCGCGCCATTTCAGTGAGAATCTGGCCGGCATCGGCGTGGTGAAAAGCATCGGCGGGGCGGTGTGGCGGCTGGATGCAAGCTTCACCGATCTCGACAACGGCGACAGCGCCACCTCGCTGGTCACCAATCTGGATTATTCGTGGATGTGGGGCGGCAAGAATGTCTACGGTTACATCGAATATTTCCGCAATGGCGTGGGTGAAACCGATCGCGCCAATTATGCCGTACCCAGTGCCGAACTCAGCGCCCGCATCGCACGCGGCGAATTGTTCACGCTCGCGCGCGACTATGCTGCGCTCGGCCTGCAAGTCGAATTCACCCCGCTTTTTAATTTGCATACCAACCTGATCGCGAACCTGAACGACGGCAGCAAGTTTCTTCAGCTGCGCGGCGTGTACGACTGGCAGCAGGACGTGCAGCTGATGGCAGGACTCAATCTGCCGTCTGGTGATCGCGGGACGGAATATGGGGGTGTTCCGGTGGCGGGGAGTTGGTTTTTTGTCGCGCCCGGGAGGGCGGTTTATGTGAGAGGGGGGTATTATTTTTAGGTTTTTTATTTCGACTAGCTGTCATTCCCGCGAAAGCGGGAATCCAGTTCTTGAATGGTCAAAAGCCGCCTTTGGCGGCTTTTGACTTTGAAAAGCTAATTGCGGGTGGCTCCGCCCCTGCACCCTGGGTTACTTTCTTTGCTCGTGCAAAGAAAGTAACCAAAGAAAGCACGCCCCCGGATGGCGCGAAAACCCCCTGCGCTTCTCGCCCGAATCGGCACGCGCCTCAACTCGCCGGGCGCGAAATACGCGCCGCGGGCTCGAACACGAGGCGCGTGACTACCCCGATCCGGGCTGCGATGCTCGGGCGCGCCATACGGGGTGGTTAGCAAAACCTTCTCAGGGTTTGGCTTGACTAGAGAAGCAGAAAGCACAAACATGCTCAGAGTTTTGTCGCCAGGATCAGGCGGCAACAGGAGTGATCATCTAAATGGGTTACTACATCACAAAGATCGCTGTCACCACGATATTGATCGTTCTGATCTCCGAGATCGCCAAACGCAGTTCCTTTGCTGGGACAATCCTGGCTTCGATTCCGTTGATATCTGTGCTTGCCATGATCTGGCTGTATATAGACACGAAGGATGTGTTTAAGGTAATCGTCTTATCGTCCAGCATATTCTGGCTGGTCCTGCCTTCATTGATGCTGTTTATTGCTCTTCCATTTCTGTTGAAGAACGGCGTTGGTTTTTATGCCAGCATGATCGCGTCGCTTGGTCTGACCGTGTTTTCATATTGGCTTATGATCTTGGCGTTGGGCCACTTTGGAGTGAAGTTATAGGGAAAATTACCCCCTGCATTTTTTTGCAAAACACCATGGATTCAAAATTCATTGCCCACATTGAAGAACTGAGACATCTCCTGAAGCAGCTTCTTGAGATGAAGTCTGCTAAGCCGGATGACTTTCCTGCCTTGATGCCGACAGGAGGCGTTTATTTATTGTCTGAAGGTAACCAGCACCTGTATGTTGGCCGAAGCAACAATATCCGCAGTCGCTTAGGTCGCCATTCAAAGCCTGGGGCAACTCATCGGATGGCGTCTTTTGCTTTCCGGCTCGCCCGAGAAAAAACTGGCAATCTACGGGCCACATACAAGAAAGGAGAAGGATCGCGCGCTGATCTCATGGAAGATCCGGTTTTTGCAGAAGCATTTTCTGACGCAAAAGCCAGAATCCGTAATATGGATGTGCGTTTCGTTGAAGAGACAAATCCGGTGCGTCATTCTTTGTTAGAAATCTATGTGGCTGTTGTTCTTGAAACGCCTTATAACGACTTTGATAATCACTAAATCCCATGAGTAATTCCATGGCAAAACTATTTCTCATCCTCGGCGGCATTAATGCCGCGCTGGTGGTCATGCTCGGCGCGTTCGGGGCGCATGGGTTGAAGGCGAGGCTCACGGCAGAGATGCTGGCGGTGTACCAGACCGGGGTGCATTACCATCTGTTTCACGCACTCGGGTTATTGGCGGTCGGGCTGGTGGCGTCGCAGATCGCGGATTCGGTTTGGCTCAAGTGGTCGGGGTGGCTGATGCTGGCCGGCATTATTCTTTTTTCCGGCAGTCTGTACGTGCTGAGCGTCAGTGGCCTGCGTTGGCTGGGTGCAGTCACTCCTTTCGGCGGTTTTTCGTTTATCGTTGCCTGGGTTCTCTTCGTCGTCGCGATTCTGAAGACGTCCTGAGTCTGCTGCGTTGATTTTCTGCGAAATCTCCCTTTGATGGGGGTCAAGGATTGTGGTCGTGGTCTGTGTTAAAAAATTTCATCAGCACGAACACGGATCACGCCCCGAGAGGCCTGAGCGGAAGGAGGCAACATGATCAAGACTCTGAGGGCAACGATAGGTGTCGTGCTGGTCGCGGCTCCGGTGTTTGCCGCATTGTCGGCGGCGCCGGAAGATCAGCGGCCGACGCCCGCGGTGCGCCTGCCGGAACAGAAACCGGCTGCACCGCCCAAACCCTACGCGGAAACAGTTTCGCGCGGCCAGTTGTTGTATGAGAACCATTGCATGTCCTGCCACGAAAGCGTCGCACACATCCGCGATGACCGCCGGGTCATGTCGTTCGAGGCGCTGGAAGCCTGGGTCGTACGCTGGGCAAACCAGCAGCAGCTTGGTTGGGGTCCGGGTGAAGTCGTCGAGGTCGTGGATTACCTCAACCGCCGCTACTACAAGTTCAAGCCCAGCGCGCGCTAGGCAATTCTTGCAGAACCAGCGGCAGCGTATCGCCGTGACTGCAAGCTGCAGACTCCGCTTCAGCTGGTTGATATTGGCCGGCATCATTCTTTTTTCCGGCAGTCTTTACGTGCTGAGCGTGAGCGGGATGCGCTGGCTGGGCATGGTCACGCCTTTCGGTGGCGTGGCGTTTATAGCCGCGTGGATTGTGTTTGTAATCGCGGTGGCGAGATCTACCTGATGCGTTTTGGCAAATTGGTGTGGCTGAAAACGACAATAGTTGCAGCATAGCCACAATTTTACAGTACAAATCTTACGCAATTCCTGCCGCTGATAATTCCACACTAACCGTGTGTCAGTTTGTTCGTACCTGTTCCGGATCCCCTGCCTAGAATTATTCTGAAGGTTCAAAATATCACCTGATGGACCAGGCGGTATTTGTTCCGGTGATTCGGTTAGCTGTGCGAGGGATCGTAATGCGGAATGCTTTGAACATTTCCGGGCGCGCCAGTTTCGTGCGACGGTTCGTGCCCGTCTTCAGCCTCTCTCTGGGCATCATTGTTATCTCGCTGCTGCTGGCGCTGGGCGCGATGGAAGTGCTGTCGGTCGCGCGCGCCTACGTGGCCAGCGAGGGTCTGTGGTCGAAGGCGCAGCGCGATGCGGCGTACTCGCTCACGCTGTACGCCCAGACGCACGTACCGGCGCATTACAAGCGTTACCAGCAGGTGCTCGTGATCCCACTGAGCACCCAGCAGGCGCGGCTCGAAATGGACAAGCCCGGCTTCGATTACGCCAAGGCCCATGCCGCCCTGCTGGATGGCGGTAATCACCCCGACGACATCCCCGGCATGATCCGCCTTTATCGGTGCTGCGCAGAATATTCCTGGTTCAGGCACGCGGTGTTGATATGGAAGGAAGCCGACACATATATCGCCCAGCTCCGGCATCTGGGCCGCGATCTGCACGCCGAAATTTCCTCCGATACGCCTTCCACGGAACGGATCGAAATAATTCTCGAGCAGGTGCACGCTGTCGATGCGCGCGCTCGGCCGCTGGAAAACGCTTTTACCGCCACCCTTGGCGAGGCAGTGCGCTGGCTCAAGTCCATGCTGGCCTGGACCGTGTCCGCGACTATCTCGCTCCTGATCGTGCTCGGCGTTTACCTGTCCTCGCGCATCCTGGGCCAGGCGCGCCGGACCGAGGACAACTACCGCCTGCTGGCCGACGCGTTCGCGCACACCGCGGACGGCATCATGATCCTGGACAGCAAGCGGCGCATCGTTACGGTCAATCATGCCTTCACCACGATCACGGGTTACGCTCCGGAGGAGGTGGTCGGCCGGATGTTTGCGCGGCCGCAGTCGGTGAAAATTCCCGGCCCGACGATTTACGCGGTGTGGGAGGATGTGCGCTCCACGGGCCGCTGGGAGGGCGAGGTCTGGAACGTGCGCAAAAACGGCGAGGTGTTTCCGATGCGCCTGAGTCTGAACGCCGTGTACGACCAGCGCCATGGCGCGATCGACCACTACGTCGGGGTTTTCAACGACATTTCTCCGCACAAGGCCAACGAGGAGCGGCTCAAATTCCTCGCGACCCACGACCCGCTGACGGGCCTGCCGAACCGGGCGGAGTTCGAGCGGTTTTGCCTGGAGGGGATGGCGCGTGCGCGCCGTCGCGGGCTGCGGCTGGCGGTGCTGTACCTCGATCTCGACAACTTCAAGCCCGTGAATGATACCTATGGTCACGCGATCGGCGACGAGTTGCTGAAGACGATCGGTACTCGCATGAAACAGGTGGTGCGCGAAACGGACGTCGTGGCCCGCATCGGCGGCGATGAATTCAGCGTGTTGTTGGCCGATCTCGAGGATATTTCGAGCGGTTATACCGTGGCGTGCAAGCTGCTGGGTGTGTTGACGCAGCCGGTCGTGACCCGGCGCGGCACGCACCACGTCGGGGCCAGCATTGGCGTCAGCACCTATCCGGACGACGGCAACGATCCCCAGACCCTGCTGCGGCTGGCCGACGCCGCCATGTACCGGGTCAAGCAGGGCGGGCGCAACGGCATCAGCTTCTATTCCGCGCCGGCGAGATTGCCTGAAACAGCGACCCCGGAAACGGATCAAGGGGTTGTCTCCAGGCGCTGAATCGTCACTTCAGCGCCGCCTCCCGCCTGAGTCATCCCCCTGCTATTTGCAGAATCCCCCGGAAACTCACTGTTTTCCCGCCCACGCCTGGCTGGCACGCTAGTTGCTCCAGATCTAGGGCATGACAGGGAAGGACGCTGTCATGGGTTGCAAGTTCTGTAAATGGCTACCTCGGCCGAAAGGCGGAGGACGCAAAGATACCGGTCTAAGGGGCATGGGCCCTATGACAGCGGGTTTGCCGGAACTCAACATTCCAGGCACGGAAGCCGGCAGAGCCACAGCGCAGTTCCGCCCACGCGGCTGCTGTCTTCTTAACCCCGCCTCACGCCCATCCGTGTCGTCGCCCTCCCGTTCCGGAATCCTTGCCCGGCCGAGATCTGGAGGTAATGGCAATGGAAAACGGACTGACTGCTGGACGGTGTGTACGGACCGCAATCATCACGCTGTCGATTATGGGTCTCGGGTTCTTCGGTGTTTCCGCGAATGCCGATGAGCTGAGCGTGCTGCTCAACGGCAAGGCGATCCACCTCGATACCAAGCCCGGCGTCCACTACAACGAGAACAACTGGGGTCTGGGTTTTCAGTACGACCTGACGCCAATTGAGGAAACCCTGGTGCCATTCGTCACGTTGTCAGGATTCAAGGACTCGAACAAAAACATGTCCTATTATGCCGGCGGTGGTTTGCTGCACCGTAACAAGTTCGACTGGGGAAAAACGCCGATGCATTTCGATGCCGGTGTGATCGTGTTCCTCATGAAGCGCAAAGGATTCGAGGAGGGTGACCTCTTTCCGGGCCTCCTGCCGGCGGTTTCGCTGGGCACGCCGCGGGTCGCGGTCAACATGACCTTCATCCCCAAGGTCGACCCCAAGATGGTGCCGATACTGTTCTTTCAGCTCAAGATCACGCTCGGCAGTTTCTAAAAGTAATATATTGGAACCGCAGATAAACGCAGATGAACGCCGATGAAAGAATAGGTTGGTTGCTTTATCCGCGTTAATCTGCGTTTATCTGCGGTTTCAAATTTAATAAAAGCATTTTAGTAACAGCTTCAGCCGCGATGTGGGGCGTCAGCAGATCCGCGGCAGCGGGTCGTCTTCCAGTTCGTCCAGCATGCGCTCGCCCCCGAGCGCCGTCTGCATCACCACGAAACGCCTGGTCTTGTCGACCCTGCCGATCACGGCCGCTTCCTGTCCCTGTGGCAGGGCGCGCCAGGCGGCCAGCGCCGCCTGCGCCTGATCCGGCGCGACCACCGCCACCACCCGGCCTTCGCAGGCCAGATACAGCGGATCGTAGCCGAGCAGCTCGCACACCGATTCCACCGCCTCGCGCACCGGGATCGCCCCCTCGTCCATGTAAATGCCCATGCCGGTGGCGTGGCGGATTTCATGCGCGATCATGGCCAGCCCGCCGCGCGTGGGATCGCGCATGAAGCGCAGCCCTGCGAGAGGCAGCAGCGCCTGCGTCAAGGGCAGCACGCAGGCCGAGTCGGATTGCAGGTCGCCGCGCATGCCGAACTGCTCGCGCGCCAGCATCACCGCGATGCCGTGGTCGCCTACCGGCCCGCTGACCAGGATGGCGTCACCATCGCGTATCTGCTGCATGTCGAGACGCAGACCCTTCCGGCGCACGCCGACACCGGTGGTGGCGAGATAAAGCCCGCCGCCTTCGCCGCGCGGCACCACCTTGGTGTCGCCGGCGGCGACGCGCACGCCGGCCGCCGTGGCGGCGCGTCCGAGGCTTTCGATGACGCGCGCCAGCAGCGCCGTTTCCAGGCCTTCCTCGATAAAGGCGTTGAGCGAGAGATAAAGCGGCGTGGCGCCCGCGACCGCGAGGTCGTTGACCGTGCCGTGCACGGCGAGCGAGCCGATGTCGCCGCCGGGGAATTCCAGCGGCTGCACCGTGAAACCGTCGGTGGTGAACATGATCTCGCCGTCCGGGGTCGGCAGCGGCACGGCGTCGGCCTGCACGTCCAGCAGCGGATTGGAAAGATGACGCGCGAAGATCTGCTCGATCAGCTCGCGCATCAGGCGCCCGCCGTTGCCGTGCGCCAGCGCGATGTGTTTGACGCCGAGAATGTCGGGTTTGGCGTTCATATAAAAAAGTGTTCAGAGTTCAATGTTCAGAGTACAGAGTTTAAAGTTTGGAGTTCCTGGTTTCGAACTTTGTACCCTGAACTCTAAACTCTATACTGGGATTCGATGATCTGGCCGTAACTGATGCCGGCGTCGTTGCACGGTACCTGATGCATGAGGCGCACGTCAAAACCGTTCTCGCGCAGCGCCGCGAAGGCGCGTTCCGTCAGCACGCGGTTCTGGAACACGCCGCCGCCGAGGCCCACGGCCAGTTCGCCGTGTTCCTCGCGCAGCGCATTGGCCTGTGCCACCAGCGCCCGCACCAGGCTGGCGTGGAAACCGTCGGCGCGCTCGGTGACGGTGAGTTTCTGGTTCATCAGGAACGGCAGTAGCGGCGCCCAGTCGGTTTCCCACAGGCCCTGGTGGTTGCGCGCCAGCGGCAGCGGGATGGCATGCGCGCTGTCTTCGGTGCAGGCAGCCTCCAGCAGCATCGGCCCCTGGCCTTCATAACTCGAGCGGTAATGCAGCCCGGTCAGCGCCGCCGCGGCATCGAACAGCCGCCCGGCCGAGGTGGTTTGCGGACAGTTGAGGCGACGTCGCCAGGCATGATGCGCCAGCATCGGATCCTCGGGACACTGTTTCCATTCCACGCCGGCCTCCCAGCACAGTGACAGTGCCGAGCGCCACGGCTCGCGCCCGGCCTTCTCGCCGCCGGGCAGGTAGAACGGCCGCAGGCTGCCGGCGCGCTGCCAGCGGCCGGGCGCACCCAGCAGCGTTTCGCCGCCCCAGAGCGTGCCGTCGGCGCCGTAGCCGACGCCGTCCCACGCGAACACCAGCCAGTTCGCGACGTCCGGATGTTCGCCGGCGAGGGCCGCGGCATGCGCGTAGTGATGCAGTACCGGCGTGACCGGCAGGCCGCTGCGGCGCGCCCAGCGCGAGCTGACGTACACCGGATGCGCGTCGCACACGATGGACTCGGCGCGCACGCCGTAAAGCTTCTGCAAATCGGCAATGACCTGTTCGAATACGGTCAGGCTGCGTGGCGCATCGAGATCGCCGATGTGCGGCGAAACGACAATACGATCTTCCCAGGCGAGCGCCACGGTGTTCTTCATGTGGCCGCCGACGGCCAGCACCGGCTTGTCGAGTTTGAACGGCAGCGCCAGTTCCAGCGGCGCGCTGCCGCGCCCGTGACGCAGCGGACGCGCAAAGCCGGCGATCACGCGATACACCGGGTCGTCCGCCGGGCGCTGGATCGGGCGGTCGTGATGCAGAAACGCCTCGGCCACATGCGCCAGCCGCCGGGTGATGTCGTCGTTTTCGGTCAGCACCGGCTCGCCGCTGACGTTGCCCGAGGTCGCGACCAGCGGCCCGCCGAACTCGTCCAGCAACAGGTGATGCAACGGGCTGTAGGGCAGCATGATGCCGACCTCGTGCAGCCCCGGCGCGATGCGCTGTGACAACGGGGCATGCAGCTTTTTGGGCACCAGCACGATGGGACGCACGGGATCGCGCAGCCAGTGTTCGTGCTCCGGCGTCAGTTCCGCCAGTGCGCGCACCGCCTCCAGCCCGTCCGCGCCGCATGCGGGAACCATCACGGCCAGCGGTTTGTGCGGGCGCGGTTTTTTCGCGCGCAGCCGCGCGATGGCGATGTCGTTGCGCGCGTCGCATATCAGGTGGTAGCCGCCGATGCCCTTGACCGCGACGATCCTGCCGGCGCGCAAGGCCGTGACCGCCTGCGTCAGCGC
>Ga0105094_10000992_pt1 | contig 14632 bp, 14 predicted proteins | sample PPLLak1March2015_2_FD_87023 | JGI IMG/M metagenome (GOLD analysis project Ga0105094, IMG submission 87023) | Freshwater sediment microbial communities from Prairie Pothole Lake near Jamestown, North Dakota, USA - PPLs Lake P8 Core (3) Depth... | ecosystem: Environmental > Aquatic > Freshwater >...
CCCCTCGAGCACGTCGGATGGGGTTTTATCTGCTCCCATCCGGCGCGCGCAGTCGGGTCGAGCACCTTGTTCTGGCGCAAGGCGACGGAACAAGGTACTCCAGACGAAGTCAGCGCCGAGAACTATGGGGATGAGCGGCAAGCAACCACGCTGGAAGGAACTCAATGGCGCCAGCAAACTTCACGCGTGGTTGCTTGTCCGCCTTCATCCCTCGTTATCCCGTGGCGTGCCGCTCCCATGTGAACGGAACGTGGGGTTCACGTCATGAAAGACGATACAACGTCTCTCAGTCGCGCTCGGTCGAAGTCCGTAAGCACCGCGTTGATCTTCGCCTTGTTTGGACCAAAGAAAAACGGGACCTCGGTCACGTGGATGCTGCGGGACGCACACTCGGCCCGAATAGTATGACGTGACGTCTCGAAGACGTTTGCGCTCAAGCCTGACATAATCGCGATCCGGACTCGCGAGATGAAATGGTCGAGCGCGAAGACGTCTTCGATGTGACGACATGCCACTTCAGCCGTGACCGTACCGCGTTCCGGGAGCTTGTTGACTATGAAACTCCTGATCCCGATTGGCAGCGAATTGGCAAAGAGAATCGGGGAAGCCTTTCTACGAATGCACGCCCGCTTCAGCTTATTGCCAGTACTCCCCACCGATTTGGCAACGACCCCATACGCGATATTCCAGAACCCGCCCTCGGATATTCTCGAAAGTCATAAGGTCCGGCACCCGGGACGATCTGATGATGAGTGTTGGGCTCTCGCCCGATCATGAGTACCAATGGTAAGTCGCTTTCGGCCGTATCGCCGAAGTACAGCAGGACTGGATGAGTGGGCCTTGTACCCATCAACAGTCTCCTTCCCTCGATCCGGGATAACGCAGAGTTGAGGGGCGAGCAACCACCGGCTGAAAACCACCCGGAATATTCATGTCAACAGCGTTGTGTCCTCCCGGTGGGTCGAACAACCACCATGCGTGGAATGGCATGCATCAGAGCCCCTGATGAATGAATCGGCTTTCCGGGTTTCGGGTTTCCTGCTCACAGATCCTTGGAAATGGAGCAGCGGAAGGTGACGCCTTTCTCGCTGTTGGCTTCGACGGATACGCTTCCTCCGTGCTTCTCGGCAACCTCCCGGACGATGGAGAGGCCGAGGCCAGCTCCTTCGACTCCACTCGCAGTTGTGCTCCTTTGAAACAGGGAGCCGGTCTCGTACGTGGTTTCGAGGTGGTCGGTGGTCTCGTCGCATGAGGCCAGAGAATAGACCAGGAACCGGAGGAAATCCTGCTTGTAGCGTCTTCGTCCATAGCCTTCAACGATGGTCGCTTTCACCGACTTCATCGAACGCCAGATCTGGCTTCCCTCTTCGAAGGCTTCAAACCTGGGCAGCTTGTGCAGGGTCATCTGGTGAATGTCAGTCACGAGGTCTCTCGCCAGGCTCCACACCTCCAGAGTCCTGTAGCTCATCCCGCCCTCCTCAGACAACGACCATCCAGCATCCAGGATCTTACCTCTGAAATCGAGGATTAGGCCACTGGCATCCAGCATCCAGCATCCCTCATTCCGCTCCTCCGCCAAGCACGGCATACAGCCGCACCTGGTTGGCGAGCTTGACGAGACGTGTGAAGATGAGTCCCTGCTGAGCGGCGTAGAGAGAACGTTGGGCGTCCAGGACGTTCAGGTAGATGTCTGTCCCTTTCTCATAGCGGGCATTGGAAAGGCGGTAGGTTTGGGCAGAAGCGTCCACGAGGGATTGTTGCGCCTCCATCTGGTCTCCGATCGTCCCTTTGCGCGCAAGGGCATCGGCAACATCCCGGAATGCCGCCTGGATAGATGCTTCGTATTGGGCCACGGCGATTTCCCTGTCCACCTTGGTCACGGTCAGGGCCGACCACGTGCGTGGATCGAAAATCGGCATGACGATCTGGGGTGCATAATTCCAGACGAAGGAGCCGGATTTGAAGAGGCCCGACAGATCGTCGCTCGCGGTTCCCACGGCGGAGGTGAGGGAGATGCGGGGGAAGAGAGCGGCCCGGGCTGCGCCGATATTGGCGTTCGACGCCCTGAGCAGGTTCTCGGCCTGAAGGATATCCGGTCGATGCAGCAGCACCTCGGAGGACAGCCCCGGCGAAACGTCCGGCAACGGAGCGATGATGCTCAACCCTTCGGGCAGCAGGTCTTCGGGCACCTGCGCCCCCACCAGCAGGTTCAGCCCGTTCTCATCCCGGGCCACCTGTTCCGTGAAGCGGGCGACGTCTCTCCGGGCCGTGTCGACTCTCGTCTGAACCTGGCGCAGATCCAGCTCGGGAGCGAGCCCGACTTCAAAGCGGCGCTGGATCAAGTGGTAGGAGACCTTCTGGGCCTCGAGGGTGGATTGGGCCAGATCGAGGTTTTCCAGGTCTGCAGCCAGGTTGAGGTAGGAATTGGCTACCTCGGAGATCAACAGGATCTGCGCACTGCGGCGGGCCTCTTCGGTGGCAAAGTATTCCTCCAGCGCCCGCCTGCTGAGGCTCCGAATGCGGCCGAAGAAATCGAGCTCCCACGAGCTGATGCCCACGCTCGCGCTGTATTGGTCCGTGGTGATGGCGCGGGGAGGGTCGGTGCCGGAAAGGTCGGCGGGGAGACGCTGCCGGAAGCCGCTGCCCACCGCATCCGCGATCGGAAGCAGCTCGGCGCGCTGGATGCCGTACAGCGCCCGCGCGCGCTCCACGTTCAGGGCGGCCACCCGGAGATCGCGGTTGTTGTTCAATGCCATGTCTACAACGGCCTGGAGGCGTTCATCCGTGAAGAAATCCCGCCATTTCAAGTCGGCGGCAAGCGGTGCCACCTCCGGCGCTGCAGGCTGCTGGTAGGCCGGGCCATCGGGCCACTCGGCCGGTACCGGGGCCTCGGGGCGCGTGTATTTCGGGATCATGGTGCAACCCGAGAGCAGGATAGCGATCAGCGCTGCCGCTGCAACAGTGCGCCAGTGACAATGAGGCTTCGGTTGCGAACGCAAAGCCCCCGGAATCCGCGCTCCCACACAAGGCATCCAGCATCCAGAACCCAACATCCAGCATCCAGCATCTTTCATCCAGCACCCAGCATCCAGCATCGAGTATCTCATCTGGCTACGCCTCCGAAGGGATCACGGCGTCCGAACCGGGCTCTTCCGTCGGCGCGCTTTTTCTCTTTCCAAACAGTTGCACCACCACCACGTAGAACAGGGGAATGAAGGGGGTCGCCAGGAAGGTGGCGGTAATCATTCCTCCGAGGACAACTGTGCCGATGGCCGTTTGTGCTCCCGCGCCGGCCCCGGTGGCTATGGCCAGAGGGAGGACCCCGAAGCCGAAGGCAAGGGACGTCATGACGATGGGGCGAAGCCTCAGCTTCGCTCCTTCCAGCGTGGCCTCGATCAAACCCGCTCCTCCCTGCACCTTGGTCATGGCGAACTGAACGATGAGGATGGCATTCTTGGTGGTGAGCCCCAGGACGGTGAGGAGCCCGATCTGAAAATAGACGTCGTTGGGGAATCCCCGAAGCCATGAAGCCGCCACTCCGCCAATGACCCCGAGCGGCAGTGTCAGCATGACGGAGATGGGAACGGTCCAGCTCTCGTAGAGGGCCGCCAGGCAAAGGAAAATCACGATCATGGAAAAGGCGTAGAGCAGCGGCGCCTGGGACTTGGCCATACGCTCCTGGTAGGACAGCCCGGTCCAGTCGAAACCGATGCCCCTGGGCAGCTTGGAGGCAATCTCCTCCATGGCCTGCATGGCCTCACCGGAGCTCTTCCCCGGAGGCGGCTCTCCCCAGATGTTGAGCGACGGGAAGCTGTTGAAGCGCTCCAGCCGCGGCGATCCATAGAACCAGTGGCCGGTGGCGAAAGAAGCGAACGGCGACATGGTCCCGGAGCCGTTTCGGACGTAGAGCCGCTCCAGGTCCTTCGGGAGCATGCGATACGGGGTGTCGGCCTGGACGTAGACCCGTTTGACGCGACCGCCCTGCATGAAGTCGTTCACATAGGCGCCGCCGAAAGCAGCGGAGATGGTGGCGTGGATGGAGTCGATGGGGACCCCCAGGGCGCCGGCCTTTTCCCAGTCCACATCGATTCGGTATTGGGACACGTCCTCCAGGCCGTTGGGACGGACGCGGATGAGCCTCGGGTCCTTGGCGGCCATGCCGAGAAGCTGGTTGCGGGCGGCCATCAAGGCTTCATGACCAACCCCGCCCCGGTCCTGCAGCTGAAAGTCGAACCCGCCCGCCTGTCCGAGCTCGAGGACTGCAGGTGGAGGGAACGCAAATACCCGCGCATTGCGAATTTTCGAAAACCTGCCCATGGCGCGAGCCACCAGGGCGTTCACTTTGAGATTCTTATCGCGGCGCAGGTCCCAGTCTTTGAGCTTCACGAACGCCAGGCCGACATTCTGCCCGGTTCCGGAAAAGCTCCGGCCGGCGAGGGTGAAGCAGGATTCCACCGCCTGCGCTTCATCCCCCAGAAAATGGCTCCGTACCTCGCTCATGACCTGCTCGGTCTGCTCGAGAGTCGAACCGGCGGGCATCGATGCCTGGACGAACATGATTCCCTGGTCTTCGCTGGGCAGATAGGCGGTGGGCAGTTGCCGGAAGAGAACCCCCAGGGCCCCCACCAGCAAAACGTAGATGAAAAGGTAGCGCAGCTTTCTCCCGATGATATGGGCGACCAGGGCCTGGTACTTGTCCCTGGCCCTGGAAAACACCCTGTCGAACCAGCGGAAGAACGGCCGAAAGAGGAAGAAGCCGGTTTTGCCGGCTTCATGCCCTTTGGCCGCCGGCTTCAGGAGCGATGCGCACAGGACCGGGGTCAGGATCAGAGCCACCACGACCGAGAGCAGCATGGCGGCGATGACGGTCACGGAAAACTGCCGGTAGATCACACCGGTGGAGCCTCCGAAAAAGGCCATGGGGCCGAAGACCGCCGAAAGCACCAGCCCGATCCCGATCAATGCGCTGGTGATTTCCCCCATGGACTTGCGGGTGGCCTCCATGGGCGGGAGCCCCTCTTCGGCCATGACCCGCTCCACGTTTTCCACCACCACGATGGCGTCGTCCACCAGGAGACCGATGGCCAGCACCATGGCGAACATGGTCAGCATGTTGATGGAGAATCCCAACGCTCCGAGGACTGCGAAGGTTCCGAGGATCACCACCGGCACCGCCAGGGTGGGGATCAGAGTGGCCCGGAGGTTCCCCAGGAAGATGTACATGACCAGGAAAACGAGCAGAATGGCTTCGAAAAGGGTCTTGACCACCTCGTCGATGGCCACCTTCACGAAGGGTGTCGTGTCATAAGGGTAAATGACCTTCATTCCGGGAGGAAAGTACCTGGAAAGATCCTTCATCTTCGCCTTGACAGCGTCGGCGGTGTCCAGCGCATTGGCGCCGGGAGCCTGACGGACGGCGAGGGCGGCCGCCGGTTGTCCGTTGAAAAGGGTCTGGCTCCCGTAGCGCTCGGTGCCGAGCTCCGTTCGGCCCACGTCGCGCACGCGGATGATGGAGCCGTCGGGGTTGGTGCGCAGCGGAATGGCGGCGAATTGCTCCGGGGTCTTGAGCAGGTTCTGGACGATGATGGAGGCGTTCAACCGCTGGCCTTCCACCGCCGGCGCCCCACCGAACTGCCCCGCGGAGATTTCCACGTTGTAGGCTCGAAGCTTCTGGATGACATCCTGCACCGTGAGCCGGTAGTCGGCCAGTTTGTCAGGATTCAGCCAGACCCGCATGGCATACTGGGAGCCGAACACTTCCACCTCGCCCACACCGGGCACCCGCGCCAGGACCTGCTGGACGCTGGACTGGGCGTAGTCCGAAAGGTCATAGTCATCCATGCTGCCGTCTTCAGAGGTCAGGCCCACGATGATCAGCCAGTTCCGGGTCGACTTGCTGACTTTGACGCCCTGGCTCTGGACCACGTCGGGCAAGCTCGCCATGGCGAGCTGGAGTTTGTTCTGCACCTGGGCCCAGGCGAGGTCCGGATCGGTCCCCGGGGCGAAGGTGAGCTCGATCCTGCCGGCGCCCGACGCATCGCTGTTGGCGGTCATGTACAACAGCTTGTCGAAGCCGGTCATCTTCTGCTCGATGATCTGAACCACGCTGTTCTCGACGGTTTCGGCAGAGGCGCCGGGATAGAAGGCGTCGATGGCGATGGAGGGAGGTGCGATGGGCGGATACTGGGATATGGGCAAGTGATGAATGGCAAGCCCACCGGCCAGCATCATGATGATGGCGATGACCCAGGCGAAGACCGGACGGTCCAGAAAGAAGTTCGATAGCATCGGGATCCTCTGTCAGTTGGATTCTGCAATGGGGCGTTTCACGTTTGTCGCTTCCGCGCCGGTCTTGGGTGGGTTCATGGGAGCAACCTTGACCGCAGTGTTCGGCCGAACGCTCAGCATGCCTTCGACGACCACCCGGTCTCCGGCGGCGAGGCCGGAAGAGACGAGCCACTGGTCGCCGATGGCGCGGTTGAGCGTCAGCATCCGCTGCTGAACCGTGTCAGCTGCATCCACGATGAGGGCAATGGGCTCTCCCTTCGGATTGCGGCTCACCCCCTGCTGCGGAACGAGAATGGCCTGTTCGGCGATCCCCTCCTGCACGACGGCCCGAACAAACATGCCCGGCAGGAGCAGATGCTCCGGATTCGGGACCACGATGCGCAGGGTGAATGAGCCCGTCGCCGGGTCTACCGTCACGTCGCGGAATTGCAGGGTGCCCTCCTCGGGATACGGAGAGCCGTCTTCCAGGAGTATCCGGACAGCTTTTCCGTTTTTCCGATCGGCCGTGAGCTGACCGGTCTCCAGGTTGCGCTTCAGTCGGAGCAGCTCAGTGGACGATTGGGTCACGTCGACGTAAATCGGATCCAGCTGTTGGATGGTGGCAAGGCAGGTGGGCTGGTACGCCGTCACCAGAGCGCCGTCCGTCACGCTGGATCTGCCGATGCGCCCGGAGATGGGCGCCGTGACACGGGTGTAGCCCAGATTGATGCGAGCCGCCTCAACGGCCGCCTTCCAGTATTCGATCTCGGCACGGGCCTGCTCCACGGCCGCGGCCGCGTCATCGTAGTCCTGCTGGCTGACGGCCTTGTCGACCAGCAATTCCTTGTACCGTTCGGCTCTGGATCGGATCGACGGCAGATTGGCCTGGGCCTTGCCGAGGGATGCCCTGGCCGAGTCGTGCGCAACCTGAAAGGGGGCCGGGTCGATCTGGTAGAGGAGCTGGCCGGCCTTGACGTCGGAGCCTTCCCGGAACAGCCGCTTCTGGATGAGGCCATTGACCTGCGGCCGGATTTCCGAGACCAGGTAAGGGGAGGTGCGGCCCGGCAGCTCGGTGGTCAGCTCGATCTGCCTCGGCTCGATGGTCACCGTGGCCACCTCGGGAACAGGGGGTGGCGCCCCCGCCTGCTGTCCGTGGCCGCTTTCGCACCCTCCCAGCCACAGCAGGCTCACGACAGCCATCAAAGCCGTGGTCCACCTCAGGGGCTGGCAACCGATCCGGTCTTGTTGCATCTGGAATCTCCCGAGTGTTTGATGATGAGCGCCTTCAGTCTTCAAACCCGTACACGAAATCATGAGTCGATCAATCCTTTGAAGAGGATATTCAAAATAGTGTCCGGGTCGTCGGGGTAGGGATGGCGATCCGGCGCGTCGAGCCAAAGCAGCAGAAAGGCATCGAAGACACTGTCGAGTGCAATGGCCAGATGATAGGGGTCGGCGATGTTCTTGAACCGCTCCTTCCGGATTCCACTCTCAAAGACCGAGGCCAGTCGTTCCAGGAAGGCGTAGTGCCGACTTCGCAGTTCGTCATCCAGGCCCGCCTTGATGTTGAAGCTCGCCCCCCGGCGCTCGGCAAGAAACAGGCGAACGAAGGCAAGGTTGGCACGAATCCTTTCGCTCTTGGTCCGGACGTATTGCCGCAGCTTTTCAATTTCGTCATCGGGCTCCTCGATCGCCCGAAGGACGGCATCCTCGAAATGGTCGCATTGCTCCAGGACAAGGGCTTTATAAAGGTCCTCCTTGTTCTGGAAGAACTTGTAGAGTGTCCCGATGGCGAACTCGGCCTTCTCGGCGATCTGGTGCATGGAAACGCTGTGGTAGCCGTTCTCCGAGAAGAGCTCGAGAGCGGCGGCAAGCATCTCCTGGCGCTGGCGCTGTTTTTCGCGCTCCCGCCGTGAAAGGGTTTTCTCCGGCATCCATCACCTCCAGGTGGATTGGAAACATGTGGTGTGAATATGACGTCAGGTTTTAGAATAGCTTGTCAATCGAAATGTGGCAATCAAGACTTGAGAGGTTTTTCGACGGTTCACGCAGAATGGCGGATGCTGAATTTCGTGCTGGGAGGACGATCGAAATGGAGAGGCAGGACAAGGGACTGCCCCTGCCCACCTCTGTCTTGGCCAATGTGGTTGAATCGGGGGTGGCACGGGTCAAGTACACCTCCACAGAATCGAGTGACCGTAAAGGAATACGATCCCCTCATTCTGTGGAGCTGTGCTGAGGCATTGAGATGTTCTTGAGGTACCGAAAGAGGGCCCGCGAAGACTTGGGCGGCTGATTTCCTGCCTTCTCTTTTCTGGCATTCAGGGCGCACTGGCGCAGCCACTTCAGATCGGCATGGGGGAATTCCTCCGCGATCTCCTCCAGGAGCTCGTCATTGCCGTTCACCAGTGCATCCCGCCATTGCTCGATCTTCCGGAAGAGCTGACGATCCATCGTGAGACCGCGGCTGATTTCATCCAGGGCCTTTCGGATGGGCTCCGGATCTGCATCCCGCATGAGCGTTCCGATGTACTGCAGTTGCCGGCGCAGGGCCTCGCGCTTTTTGAGATGTCGTGCGAACAATACGGCTTCCCGGAGGTCTTCCGATATCGCGATTCTGCGAATCTGCTCCTCCCTGAGCTGCACCAGCTCTTCGCCCAGCGACTGCAACGCGAGCATCTCCCTCTTCCGCTGTGACTTGCTCTTCCTTTCCTCCAAAACATCGGCTCCCGTCATCGTTCTAGTTTTGAGCTCCGGGGCTGCGTCTTCATTTTCTCTCGAGACGACCGACACCCGGCATCCGCTCTCCACCAATCGATCGGAAAAAGGATGAACGGATATGGCCCCGAAGGCAGGTTGTGGTATGGTGACGAAGCAGATAGGATTCTGCCGCAGTGGACTCCCGAAATGGAAAAGGGGAGCAGCCGCGGTTGATGCTGGTGGTCTTTCTGAACATTAACGAGAAGGAGATCCTTGATGAATGAGATTGCTGATGTGCGACCCTCGCGAGGCCAGATTGCCGTTCGCCTTCTGTACAGCCTCCTGTACCTGATCATCTTTGAAGTTCTCAAGTTGATTGTCCAGATCACGGCCGTGTTTCAATTCGTTTACCTGTTGATCACGCGCAGCCACAGCGAACCGTTGAGGGCCTTCTCCAACAAGGTTGCCACTTATGTTTACCGGATCGTGCGCTATGTCACCTTGAACGAAAACATCCGCCCGTTTCCCATGAGGGAGTTCCCGTCCGAAATGGAGCGGCCGGTCGACATCCCCACTTTCGATTAGCACGGTTCAAAGGAGTTGTGTTCTCGTCCGTCATACACGCGTGCTTCCGGCGGGGATCCACATACCTGAAAACCTCTGGATTCCCGCCAGGGACATGCGGGAATGACGGTTCAATCGTTCACTGAATTGTGTGGACATGCACTCAGGTTCCATGAGGAGGGAAGGGGGCTTGGGGGGCATAGGGGCTCCTCACCTCTTCTTGTCCCGTTTTGCCCACTCGTCGCTCCATCGCTTCAGTCTCTTGATATTCGCCTTGCCCAATGCTTCGATGGTGATGGTTCGTGTCTCATCGCTCGTGATCTTGAGGTGGAGGTCCCATCTCTCCTCGGGGATCAGCGTTCCGAGCCGCTCGGGCCACTCGATGATGGACACACCGGTGCCGTAGAGCGCTTCCATCCAGGGCAGCGTGTCGAGCTCGGTGAGATCGGACAGTCGATACAGGTCCAGGTGGTAGATGTGCAGGCGTCCCTCGTATTCATTGATGAAGGTAAAGGTAGGACTCGTGACGGGGGTCCGCTCCGGGACCCCGAGCCCCAGAGCCATGGCGCGGGTCATCAGTGTCTTTCCGGCTCCCAGATCGCCCCACAGGGCGACCACATCGCCAGCCGCCAGATTCTGCCCGATTCGACGACCCAGTTCGACCGTCGCCTCTTGGGAGCCACACTCAAATACAACGCGGTTCATCGGAGAGCCGTTCCTCATGCCCCGCCCGGGGGCTTCCAAAACGTTGAAAAAAATAGAAGACCGACACCCCTTCACAAATTGGAGCCAGAAAACAGAAACCAGAAACCAGAAACTAGAAACTAGAAACTAGAAACTAGAAACTGCCCCACCGTTTCGCTCGAGATCCCCGATGACGGCAGGAACCTCGCCCAGGAGGTCTGAGGCCAGCAGACCCCGGCTGGCGATGTGCCCGAAGCACCGGTCCGCCGCAGCCCCGTGCACGAAGACTCCGAGGCAGGCCGCCTGGAACGCATCAAACCCCTGCCCCAGAAAGCCTGCGATCATGCCGGTCAAGACATCCCCCATCCCGCCGCTCGCCATGGCTGGGATTCCGGATGCATTGACGGCGACGGCTCCATCGGGCGATGCCACCACGGTGCCCTGGCCTTTGAGCACCAGCACGACGCCATGCTGCCTGCTGAATGCCGAAGCCGTTTCCAGGCGGTTCTCCTGGACGTCGCGGGTCGAGCCCCGGATCAATCGTGCCATTTCACCCGGATGGGGCGTCAGGATCATGGCCTGGGAGCTCCTGGCGAGCACGGAAGGGTCCTTGGCAATGGCGGTCAAGGCATCGGCGTCCAGCAACATAGGGCAGGGGCACTGCGCGATCATTTCCATCGCGAGGCTTTGCGTCGACGGGTGAAGTGAGATGCCCGGCCCCATGGCAAGTGCTTGTTTGCCTTCCAGGAGGGCCAGGATGTCGGGAAGGGCCGCGAGGCTCGGCGATTGGTCTTCGGTCTCGGCCACCGGCCAGGTCATGGCTTCCGTGAGCTTGACTTCTAGGATCGGGTTGAGACTTTCGGGAACGAGGAGCGTCACCAGGCCGGCGCCGACGCGGGCGGCTCCCTGGCAGATGAGCGTTGCTGCGCCGGTCTTGCCGCGGGATCCCGAGAGGACCGCCACATGGCCCGCCGTCCCCTTGTGAGCATCCGGAGACCGTGGCGTGAGCCATCCCTGGAGGAAGCTCTCGTCCATCCACCAGCGCCGGATTCCGCAGGCTTGGGAGACCTCGGGGGGAATGCCGATGTCCACCCGCCTCAATCTTCCGACGAACCTCAGCCCCGGGTCGATGACGAGCCCGGTCTTGATGAATCCAAAGGTGGCCGTAGCCGAGGCGCGTATGGCGGCTCCCAGTGGTCTGCCGGTGCCGGCGTCCAGCCCGGAAGGCAGATCGACGGCGAGTATGGGAATTCCCTTGAGCTCGTTCACGGCCTCGATGATTTCCCGGTAGAGGCCGCGAACCTCACTGCTGAGCCCCGTCCCGAGGATGGCGTCGATGATGGCACCGCTCTCCCGGATCCACGGCCACTGGTCGGCGAAATCCGCCGACTCGTTCCAGACATGGATGGGAATCTCGAGTTTCGTCAGGATGTTGAAGTTGCTGAGCGCGTCGCCCTGCAACTGTTCCGGGGGACGCAGGCACACGACTCGGACGGCGGCTCCCCGGCCGTGAAGGATTCTCGCCAGCACGAAGCCGTCGCCCGCATTGTTCCCCGCCCCCGCGACGACGGTGACCCGCCGTTTCAGCAGGTCGGGCACGACCTCTTGGTAGAACGCGGCAGCCCCGCGAGCCGCGTTCTCCATGAGGACGATGCCGGGTATGCCGATCTCCTCGATGGTCCGGCGGTCGAGCCCGGCCATCTCCCGGGCCGTCACCAGCAGGTTGTCATCTCGTCTCGCCAATGCTTATCCTCCAGGCGTTGATCCCGTTGTAAGAAAGTCAGGCCGTTTCGAGCACCACCACGGCAGCCCCGTACTCGCCGTCGTCCGTGAGGCTCACGTGCCAGGCGCTGACGCCGAGCCCGCTGCATAGATCAAGCGCTCTCTCCGAAAGTGTGATGACGGGCTTCCCCAGCTCGGTGTTGCTGACCTCGATGTCGCGCCAGCTCACCGGGGCGCGCATCCCGGTCCCGAGGGCCTTGACGAAGGCCTCCTTGGCGGCAAAGCGCATGGCCAGGCAGGAGGCCCGCTGTCTGCGTCCCGAGCACGCGCGGGATTCGCCCTCCGTGAACACGCGTCTCTCGAATCGCTCCCCCCAGCGAGCCAGGCTCGCCTGCAGGCGCTCTGTGCGGACCAGGTCGATCCCAACGCCGTAAATGGCCATCAGCCGTTCACCAGTTCGATCATCTCCCGGACGGCCCGCTCGATTCCCACCAGGACCGCCCGGGCGATGACGGCATGTCCGATGCTGAATTCCTCGATTTCCGACAACCCTCTCAGCCAGAAAACGTTCTGGTAGTCGATGCCGTGCCCGGCGTGCACGCCCAAACCCAGTTTGCGCGCCAGTTTGGCCGAGGTGACCACGCGATCGAATTCCTCCTGGCGCCTGGAGAAGGTTCGGGCTTCGGCAAAACTTCCCGTGTGGATCTCCACGTAGTCCGCCTCCACCCGGTGGGCCGTCTTGATGGGCTTGGGGTCGGGATTGATGAAAAGACTCACCGCTATGCCGCCGTCGTGGAGCATCTTGATGGGATCCCTCAGGGTTTCTTCGTAGAGCACGACGTCCAGCCCGCCCTCCGTGGTGAGCTCCTGGCGCTTTTCGGGAACGAGGGTGACCATTTCGGGTTTGATGGCCAGGGCGATACGGATCATCTCGTCGGTTGCCGCCATCTCCAGATTGAGCTTACTCTTGACCGTTCGTCGCAGCACCTCGACGTCCCTGTCCTGGATGTGCCGCCGATCTTCACGCAAATGCACCACGATGCCCTGAGCACCAGCCAGTTCGGCAAGGGCTGCAGCCATCACCGGGTCCGGTTCACTGGCCAGCCTCGCCTGCCTCACTGTCGCCACATGGTCCACATTGATCGCAACTCGAGCCACTGTCCCCTCTCCCTTCAGGCAGTTCGCCGTGGTGCTCCATCCACGGAGCCTTGGCGCTGCAACGCCCGCGAACCTCAAGAGGCCGCTTTCCAACGCAACGGGGAATCCCCCCTTCAGCACGGCTCCAAGGATACCCGGACCCACGCTTCGGTTCAAGATCTTCCAGCAATCCCGCCTTTGCAGTTGGTTTCATGCGGCATCTTCAAACCAGGCGTCTCCCGACCACAAGACGCCCCCCCGTGGCGTGGAGCGGGAATCCGATCATGCATGAGCATTCTGTGCAGTGGAAAATATGAGGGCAGGTAGTTTCGGCTGGCACATGTTGAAAAAAACAAATGAAGGTCCCCATCCCTCTGGACTTCCGTTCCCCCCTTCCACCCGGCGGGCGCGAGGATCGCGCCCGCTCACATCCGAACCATGTCGGTTGCATCCAGTGTGGCCCCGGAGGGAACGAAAGCCTCTATTCAGCTCGCTAGACCTGTCCCGAGGAGGTGACGGCCTCGTCAGATCCCTCCGCCGGAACCCTGGTGATATCTATCCTCTCCACGTCATCCATATTGAGAGGAAAATCGTAAGCCCCGTGATCTCCACCGCCAGTCCAGTACATCATATCCGCCCACGGCTCGAAATCCCGGCAGGCCGTCAGCAAATAGTCTGTTATGCACTTCAAAGCTTCAGGATTCAGCTTCTTCAAATCATTGGCGTCCAGAGTTTTCGAACCATCACTGTTCACTTCCATTTGCTCCACCTCCCAGAATCGGAGAAAGTAGTGTAAATAAAATGTAACTCCATATCCCACTAACAAAATAATAAGTACAGGCCCTACCTTGTCAAACAATACGGTGGATCACTCCGGTCCCTGGCGGGGATCCAGGCATTTGAACGTCCCTGGATTCCCGCCAGGGACATGCGGGAATGACAATGAATGCGGTCAATCCGTTGTGTGGAAGTGTGGGGCGGGCGTGAGCCAAAGCGTCAAGGGGACTGGGATGGGCGGGATTCGGTTGAGTTGGTATCCTGCAGGATGCGGTCGATGCGCTCCTGGGTTGTGCTCTCCTGTTCCGCCGCCCGTCGCGCCCGCCTGCGCCGGTCGCTGCCGGATCCGCCTCTCCCGCATGACCTCATCATCTCCTTCACGTCGTCGTCGTTGGGGGAGATGAGCAGGTAGCGCTCGAAGTAGACGGCGGCGCTGGTGCAATTCTTCTGAGCGGCATATTTCTCGCCGGCTTCCCTGTAGAACACCTTCATCTCCTCAATGCGTTTCCGGGCGACTTCGTTATTCGGGTCCAGGGCCAGAACGGTCTGGTAAATGGCATAGGCGTTCTTTCCGATGGGCGTCGTGTAGCGCTTCGCGGCAAAGTGCTCGTCCGCCTCGGCCATGAGCTGATCCAGGGGCAGGTCCGTGACATTCTCCTTCTGGTACGCGCTCCAGATGTGGCTCAGAGCCCGTTGAGCCTCATCGTAGTGAGGACTTTCCTCCGTGATGGAGGAGAATTCGCGCAGGGCGGCCATGGGGTCACCGCTGATTTCGAGGTGC
>Ga0105094_10000993_pt1 | contig 14630 bp, 12 predicted proteins | sample PPLLak1March2015_2_FD_87023 | JGI IMG/M metagenome (GOLD analysis project Ga0105094, IMG submission 87023) | Freshwater sediment microbial communities from Prairie Pothole Lake near Jamestown, North Dakota, USA - PPLs Lake P8 Core (3) Depth... | ecosystem: Environmental > Aquatic > Freshwater >...
GTAATATTGCACAGTCCGGGAAGCCCGGCCCTGCGCACATCAATGTCCCCCTGCGCGAACCCCTGTATGATGAGATCCCTGCCGCAGCTGAGGCCGCCATCATAACATTTTCCGCTTCGGTTGCTTTCAGGGAGCATGCCGTCCATCTTGAGAAAACCTGGAAAGAAGCCGGGAGAATATTGCTGGTAGGAGGACAACAAGCCTATAATAAACGTCTTGAGAAGTTGCTTGCAATACTTGTCAAGGATAAAAGGGTGTGCATCATCGGTGAACCCGTGTCCAACATCCGGGGGAAAGGAGTGATCCGGAATCCTGAACCCTTGCTGGCTGGCAATGAAAGCCAACACGATCTCGATCCTGACCTGCTGATCTATTTCGGCGGACAGGTAGTTTCAAACCGACTGAAGCAGTTTTTGCGCAACTGCCGTGTAAAACATGCCTGGTTTATCGATCCTGCCGGCCGTCACGTTGATACGTTCAAACAGCTGACGGATGTTATCCAGGCAGATCCGCTGTGCTTTTTCGAATGGCTGTCCTCCCTTAAAAACGGTCCGGCATCTGACTATAACCAGCTTTGGCAGGAACATAGCAGGCATGTAAATGCCTTGATCCAGCAGGTTATGGCCGAGCCTATCGAATTCAGTGATCTGGGCATTATGCAGCGGATATCAGCAACACTGCCCGCAACATCCGTTCTTTTTGCAGGTAACTCAACCATCGTCAGGTACATCGGTTTTTTCCCTCCCCGGTGCAGGGAAATATATTCCAACAGGGGGACCTCAGGAATTGATGGCTGTGTTTCCACAGCTGCCGGTGTTGCCCTTGCCACCCGCGATACGGTTTTTGCTCTGGTGGGGGATCAGAGCTTTGTTTATGACTCAAATGCTTTATGGAACCGGTCGTTGCCTGAAAACCTGAAGGTTATCGTTATAAATAACCAGGGCGGGGGAATTTTCGGTCTGCTCGACGGGCCTTCGTCAACACCTGCCTTTAAACCCTATCTGGAAGCACATCATCCTGTCAGCATTCGTGAACTTTCCGCTGCTTTTAGAGTTGATTATTATACATGCAGCCATTATCAGGATTTTGATGATGCTGTCGAAAACTTTATCCGCGTAAAAGGTCCGGCGGTTTTTGAGTTCCACACTTCCCCTGAGATAAATACGGGAGTATTTCGTAACTTTGTCAGTTATCTAAAAAAATCGGAATGAACCAGCAGAGAAACTGGAGCACATTAAAACCTTACGAAGATATATTGTTTGATTTTTTTGAAGGGATTGCCAGGATCACGATCAACAGGCCACGGTATCATAATGCATTCACTCCCGATACCGCCAGGGAGATTTCTGATGCTTTACAGCACTGCCGGGAAAATGACCAGATCGGCGTTATCGTACTCACCGGTGCCGGTGATAAAGCATTTTGCAGCGGCGGTGACCAGCATGCCAAAAGCTTTGCCGGGTATATCGGAAAGGACGGTATACCCCGCCTGAATATACTGGATGTACAAAAACAGATAAGATCGCTGCCCAAACCTGTCATTGCCATGGTAAACGGCTATGCCATAGGCGGAGGGCATGTATTGCATGTTGTCTGTGACCTGACCATTGCCTCCGAAAATGCCGTATTTGGACAGACAGGCCCGAAGGTCGGCAGCTTTGACGCCGGATTCGGATCATCCTATCTGGCCCGGGTGGTGGGACAGAAAAAAGCACGGGAGATCTGGTTCCTCTGCCGTCAGTATACCGCTGCCGAGGCTCTTGAAATGGGACTGGTTAACCTGGTCGTCCCTGCCGGCAGGCTGGAAGAGGCGACCGTGGAGTGGTGCAGAAAGATCATGGAACACAGCCCGCTGGCTTTGCGCATGATCAAAGCCGGGCTGAACGCAGAACTCGATGGACAGGCAGGCCTTCAGGAATTCGCAGGCAATGCCACCATGCTGTATTATATGACCGAAGAATCGCAGGAAGGGAAAAAAGCATTTCTTGAAAAACGCAAACCTGATTTTAAAAAATATCCCAGGCTTCCCTGAACATAAAACAGAATTATGAAGCAAGTCATTCTTATCTGGCTGCAGGCTTTCCGGTTGCGGACATTACCCCTCGCATTATCCAGTACTTTCCTGGGGAGTTTCCTGGCTTTTTCCAAGGGCCATTTCCGGATCACGGTTTTTATCCTTGCCGCCCTTACAACCCTATTCCTGCAGGTATTATCAAACCTTGCCAATGATTTTGGCGACGGACTGAAAGGGACTGACAGCGGCAACCGCCTGGGGCCTGAACGCGTAACACAATCGGGCAAAATATCCCATCGGGGCATGCGCAACATGATCATCGCATTTGTCCTGCTTTCACTGATGGCCGGCTCTGCACTGATTTTTACCGGCCTCGATCATTTCCCTTTCACGGTCATCCTGGTTTTCTTTATTGCAGGTTTATCGGCGATAATAGCGGCGATCAAATATACCGTTGGTAACAGACCCTATGGCTACGTGGGATTGGGTGACATTTTTGTATTTGTTTATTTTGGCATTGTCGGGGTTTGCGGTACTTTCTACCTTCATTCGGGTTATTTTGATCCCTGGATACTGTTACCAGCCTCAACCATCGGGATGTTCAGTTCCAGTGTCCTGAATATCAACAATCTTCGTGATATTAAAAGCGACTCGGAATCAGGCAAAAGAACCTTGGTCGTCAGACTGGGCGTTAAGGCTGCCAAGGTTTATCATGGCGTGCTGGTCTCGGGTGCCGTGCTGATGAGCATCGTTTATACCATTGTTTTTTACCGGTCACCGGTGCAGCTGCTTTTTATGATCACCCTGCCCTTTCTTCTGCTCGATGTCAGAAATGTTATGCAAAACACCGTACCGATCGACCTGAACAACGAACTTAAGAAGATGGCACTGACCACCTTCGCTTTTTCGCTTACTTTCGGCCTTGGGCTGGTACTGTAATATGATAAAAGCCTGGTACAACAAAAAAAAATTATTCTTTCTGAAACCGGCAGGAACATCAAGAGGTGTTTTGCATCATAAACCTTCCTGGTTCCTTTTTCTGGCCGATGACAAAAATCCTGAGATCAGGGGAATTGGGGAATGTTCGATCATTCCGGGGCTGAGCCGGGAAACGGAAGAGATGGTCAACCATAAGATCGATGCGGTATGCCGGATCATCAACCGGGATGGACTGGAAGCTGTTCCAGGATTACCGGAATATCCATCGGTTGCCTTTGGATTGGAGACCGCTTTGCAGGATTTAAGGACCGGAGGCAGAAGGGAATTGTTTCCATCGGATTTTACCAAAGGGGTATCTTTCATCCGCATCAACGGCCTCATCTGGATGGGATCCATGAAGTCCATGCTGAAGCAGGTTGAAGAAAAACTGAAACAGGGATTCAGATGCCTTAAGGTCAAAATTGGTTCACTTCATCTTGAAGACGAACTGCAGTTGCTGAGGTCAGTCAGAACCCGGTTCAATGCACGGGAACTTGAGCTTCGCGTGGATGCCAACGGGGCATATGAAGTCAATGCTGCCATGGAAATACTCAAAAAACTGGCGGAACTTGAAGTCCATTCTGTTGAACAGCCCATCAAACCGGGCCGGTGGGAAGAGATGGCCGGGTTATGCATGCATTCACCCGTGCCCGTTGCGCTTGATGAAGAGTTACCGGGAAAATTCACAAACGAGGAAAAACACGCGCTGATCACTGCCATCCGCCCTCAATATCTTGTATTAAAGCCCGGGCTGCTGGGAGGTTTTCAGCAGGCGGAGGAATACATAAGCCTGGCAAAACAGGAAAATACGGGCTGGTGGATTACATCGGCACTGGAATCAAATATTGGACTGAATGCCATAGCACAATGGACTTTTATGCTGAACAATTCACTGGCCCAGGGGCTGGGGACCGGGAAAATATACCGGCATAACGTGATCTGTCCCCTGACGCTTAAAGGCGAAAATTTATCCTATCGCCCTTCAAAGGAATGGAAGCTGTCTTTTGCAGAATCTTAGCCATATAACCCATGTTGCACGGAGCCTATATATATGATAATTTCATTACGCCGGAAGCCATGCCTTCTTTATGCCGGCATCATTTGAGCCAGGGCAACCTTCCCTTATGGGAACAGAAGATCTTCAGCTTTATCCTTAACTTTCTTGATTCATCCGACTCGATCATTCAGCAAAGCAGTGGAACCACCGGAATTCCGAAAAAGATAAAAATCCCAAAGGAAACCATGGTCCGCTCGGCCATACTCACGGCCGGAAGATTTGACCTCCAGCAAGGCCAGTCCGCCCTGCTTTGTCTTCCGGTCGATTATATTGCCGGTAAGATGATGATTGTCCGGACTCTGGTTTCCGGCATGAAATTGCTGTGGATTGAGCCGTCTGCACTGCCGGAAGGTGCCGCTGACAAAAAGGTGGATTTCTGCGCCATGGTCCCTTTGCAGGTGTTTAACCTGCTGGAGAAAGGATATCCTTTCACCAATATTAAAACCCTGATCGTCGGGGGTTCAGCGTTGTCCGCTGAACTTGAGAAACGTTTACAGGCTTTGCCTTGCCGCATCTTTGAAACTTTTGGTATGGCAGAGACCTGTTCTCATATTGCCCTGCGCAGAATCAACGGGCCTTATGCAAAACCCTGGTTCAGTGCCTTGCCGGGCGTGAAAATATCAACCAATAATCGCAACTGTCTTGTCATCCGGGCTTCTTTTCTTCCAAAACCGGTTGTGACCCATGATGTGGCAGTTATAACCGGTAAAAATAAATTCCTGTGGAAAGGCCGGATTGACAATATTATTAACAGCGGCGGAATTAAAATCAATCCGGAAAGTCTGGAAAAGATGATCTGCGACATACTGGGTCATGAATTGTATCTGGTCGGCATACCCGATGAAAAACTGGGACAGAAGCTGGTGATGGTTACCTCCCGGCATTATTCAGGTGAAGAAAAAGCCTCTGCCCTTGCAAGACTGCAGCATAAACTTCCGGTTTATCATGTTCCCTCAGAAATCATCACCCTTACTGCATTTCCCCGGAACAGGTCATTAAAGATCGACCGAAAGGTTCTCTCGGGACAGGTCATGAAAATGAAAAAAAAATTGCTTAATCTATAACCTATTCATTTTCTTAACGTATCAAGGTAATAAACATTTTCCCTTACAGATCATTTATTGATATTAACTTAATAAATAATAAGTCATATGAAAATCTCAGGAAAAATTTTGTTCTTGTTTATTGCTTTGTTCTCCTTCATTGCTTGTAATAAAGATGATAAGGAAGGTAACGATGATCCCTTTGATGCGAAGTTTAGTAAACTTTCCGTTGAAGAAAATAAAGAAAACGTCGAAAATGCAGGCGTTGACCTGGTAACTGAAATGGGAGACCTGGAAGATGCAAATGCTTTCGCCGTATTATTTCACATGCAGGAATTAATGGAAGGAAGCGGCGCCATTATGGCTTCAAATACTTTGCTGGAACCCGCCAGATTACTGGCTTCGTTTCATCAAAATGATCTGAATACCGGTGCCGTTTACTCGACCCTTAAATCCACGGCCGAAGATCCCGGGACACTTTCAGATCTCTGGGACCAGGTAAAAGCAAAATATACCTGGAATGCTGCAACCGACCAGTTTGACAGTACGGGTTCCGTTGATGCCATCATCATTGAATTTCCCGGTAAGGCTTCTGATGCAACCAATACGGCAACACTCACCATAGGTAATCTGGAACTGTTTGATGTTACTGACCCGCGCGAGGACTGGCCCGCTGAACTAGCTGAAATGCCGAAAGGAATAGAGATGGATCTTGAATATAACGGAGAAACGCTGATGTCGGCTGAATTCTCAGGTTCCTATAAGTCCGATGGCATGCCTACTGAAGTTGGTGCCTCTATTTCAATTGAGGATTTCAAGTTTGCTTTAAACGTCAAGCATACGCCTTGCACCAATGCTTCTGTTACTTTTAACGTGAAGCGCGGAAGTACACTGCTGACGGAGATTTACTTCAGCGCCGATGGCGACTGGAGTGAAGATAATATTGAAGACAATCAAATTACAATTTCCGATACCCATTATGTTGAATATTATGATTTCGAATTAATGGAATGGGTTGAAACGGATGAAGTTGAATGGATTGATGAATATACCGAACCTGAAATTGAGGAGATTATTAAGAATGCAAATGCCCACCTGATCTTTATGAATATCAAAATGGCTGCTATGGTTGATTTCAAAGCCGTGGGTGATGCATTGCGTGACTTTGAAGAAAACGAATCGATGTCGGAAGAGGAAATCAGTGATGAATTTGTTGATATACTCAATGAAAATGCTCAACTGGTGGTTGTATACTACGACGATAACAAGAAGATCGCTGATGCAGAAGCGTATACCTATGATGATGAAGGGGATTACTATCCGATGATACGCTTCATATATTCCGATGGTTCAAAGGTAGATGCCATAACATACATACAGGATGAGCTGGACAATTTCATTGATGAGCTGAATGACATGATCAATGAGATCAATGCTGATTACGGGGTTGAAATTGAACCCATCGATACTTCAGATATGTAGTGAATAACAAGGATTTAATTTTCCTATAAACCCCGGCAGGATTTTCTGAAACCAGCCGGGGTTTTTGCTTACCCGTCATCCGGAAAGGTTCCCGTAAGGTGTATATTATTTTATCACAAAGGTATAATACGATGAACCATACCCTCCCCAGATACCAAATCCTCCCGTGATATTCGACTGAACGGTTTGAAAACTTGCTGCATAAGGATTTGATGAAGTTATTATCATGGCTTGTACCGAATTCCAGAATTCATAGTGTTCTTTATCCAGGGTACAGAATTTTATATTAACGGTATCCCCTAACCGGTACAATTGTTCCTCCCCTATATCCAGGATGCTTCCTATCCCTCTTAAGAGTCCGAGTTTTATCGTTTCACCGCTGAAATACCGGTCACTGAATGTAGAAATGTCCTTGGTAGGGATATACCGTTTATCCTTTCCCAAAGTTTGCGTGAGTATCCTGTAATAATCAAGCGTTAAGGGATTGTCCGTAAACTGAATCCAGATTCTTCCAAGGCTGTCAAAACCGGTCTCAGGGGTGAACCAAATGCTGTCAAGATAAGCTGGTTCGGGGATTGTGGTTGAAGCCACCAGCTTTTCCCCCTGATATTCGACCTCAAGCCTGTAGCGTTCTTTTACAGAACCTTTGATTTCTGTACTGTTGTAAACATAGGGAGGGAAAAAAGAAACATTGGGTATCAGGGTCAGTATCTCATATTCCGTTTCAGCTATAACCGAAACTCTCGCATGGGTTATGGGGACTTCCATCAGCGAGGCAGAATCGAGATCAGAGAAAAAAGGGACGCTTTGTGTAAGAAGAACTTTGGCAGGTTTACCCTGTTCAATCCATCCTTCAATTACAATTTTTGATTCAGGTTCAGGTATATTAATATCAAGCTCACGAGAACAGCCTGCAATGATAATCGCCGGAATAATAAATCTTCGCAGGAACTCAGGCAGGAATTTAATATGATTAAAATTACGGACCATATCCATCCTGTTAAAACTTAAAAGACCAGCTGACGGATGGCAAAATCGGAAAAACGCATATTTGCCTTGCTTCAACAGAAAGGCTGTAATGTTCCACATCACCGGTTACGGCATAGTATAAATAGAATGGATTGGGCCGGTTATACAAATTAAAAACCGAAAAGATCAATTCCGATTCAAATCGTCCCTTTTTTTTCAATGCCCTGGTTGCTGATATATCAAGTCTGTGGTAAGCAGGCATCCGGAATGAATTGACACTGCTGTGATGACTGATGATGTGTCCATCTATTAAATACTTTTCATCAGGAATAGTCAATGCTTTTCCGGATGCAAAAATAAATAAAGCGGAAAATGACCATTTAGGATTGAATTTATACATTACGGCCAGTTTAGCATCATGCCGGCGATCGTAATTGGCCGGATATATCTTTCCTTCTTCAATGGCATCAAATTCCCGTGTGTGGCGTGAAAGGGAATATCCAATCCATCCGGTCAGCGCCCCGGTATTTTTCTTAAGAAACAGTTCCATTCCAAAAGATCTGCCTTTACCAAACACAATGCTTTGTTCAAACAGGTTATCCGAAAAATCATTTAAGATCCCCTTCAGTAATTCAATCTGATTGTATGACTCTTTATAATAGAAATCAGCATAAGATGAAAGGGATCCTTCATGAAAATCCCTGAAATATCCGAGTGTAGATTGAAACCCTTTCTGTGGCTTCAGATAGATCGAACTGGGCAACCATATATCGGCAGGAAATGTAACCGAAGAGGCTGTAGCCATGTGAATGTATTGGTTATTGTACAGGAACGAAAACTTAAGGGATGAATTTTCATCCAGCAAATAACGACCCGAGAATCTTGGTTCAGGAAAAAAGTAGGTTTTAATTGGGGAATTCTTCTCATATTGGATCGTGTCATCGATTTCACCGAACACATTTTTAATATATTGATCAAAAGGTCCCATGTGGACAAAACCTGTTAGCCGAAGGCCTGCATCTATGCGCAACCGGGAAGTAATATCCGATTCGGTGGCAAGGAATAGCGAAGCCTCATGGTTGAATAGCCTTTGATTTGCAGTGGTGTTAAGATGATTATCATTTAAAATTGCATTAATATTATTAGGCTGGAAGACATGCTTTTGGTATTCAAATCCAAATCGTATCCGTTGCTGGTTTTTACTCTTTACAAACCTTGATTTTATTCCAATATCTTCAATGCCTGAGATTACTCCGATTACATTATATTGCTGGCTGGCATTAAAGCTAAAATTATAGGTTGTGTAATAAGCAGTGGTAACTGCGTACCAATCATTACGAAAGATATGATTCCAGTTCAGAACCCCAAACTTATTTCCCCAGAAAAGCTTGTTGTCATAGTTCATACGCTCGTCTTTCATACTGAAATTGTCTTTCCCATAGTAGAATGAAAAAGAAACCTTATCCCGGGCTGAAACCTGTGAAATTATCTTTGCATTAATATCATAAAATGAATAGGCCGCATGCTGATAAAGCCCTGCCATGTTGTCCGAAAGTTCCATTATAAAAGGCTTTACAACCTTATCAATATAGGACAACCGCATGGACAGGAAGAAGGCACACTTTTGACCGATCAGGGGACCTGTGATTTTGGCTTTTGATGAGATCAGGCCGAGGCTTCCGCTCCAGGTATACCGGTCAGGTATGGTATCCGCGCTATGAATATCAATCACCGAAGACAACCGGTTGCCGTATTCAGCAGGAATACCGGATTTGATAAGTTTAACATTATCAACTACATCGTTGTTGAATACCGAAAAGAATCCAAGCACATGGGACGGATTGTATACAATGGCATTATCAAACAAAATAAGGTTCTGATCCGGGCTGCCTCCCCTCACATAGTAACCCATATCGCCATCTGTAACGGTTTGAACACCAGGAATATACTGCAGCGCTCTTACAGGGTCCTTTTCCCCAAGCAGGGCCGGCAGGGCTTTTATTTCCCCGCTGGTTATGGTAGTGATCCCGGCCTGTGGACTCTGCGCATCCTGATTTGAACGGGTAACGCCGACTACCACTTCTTTAATTTGAAGGTCGGTACGATGCAGCAAAATCACAAAGGCGGTATCCTTTTCAATCCTGATTTTTTCCACTTTTGAGGAAAATCCGAGGTAGGCTACGCTGAAGGAATACCTGCCGGCGGGCAGGTGGAAAACACATACCCCTTCAGCATTACTGACATTACCTTCTGAAAACTCAGGTATATATACGGAAGCTCCCATGAGGAGTTCACCGGTAAGGGTATCTTGCATGGTAATCTTGACCTGGCATTTAACCTGGGCTGAAACCGGGATAAAATGCGGGCAATGCAGCAGAAGAACAAAAAGTAAAAGCGGTAATCCGTTGCTTTTTGGCATGGGCATATATAACCTGATGCCGGTAAAAAATGGTTTACCGGTTAAATACAAATCTAATCAGTATTTTTTTGTAATATTAAAATTAATTGTATTTTTGCACTCCGCTTTTGAAGGGTGGGTATTAAAGTCGCGGATTAATCATTAAAAAGTACAACATATCGTGGATACGCTTAGTTACAAAACGATTTCAGCCAATAATGCAACGGCCAATAAGCAATGGTTTGTAGCAGATGCTACCAATCAGGTATTGGGAAGGTTTTCATCACGGATTGCAAGTGTATTGCGGGGTAAACATAAAACAAACTTTACGCCTCATGCAGATTGTGGTGATAATGTCATTGTTATCAATGCTGAAAAGATTCGTCTCACAGGGAATAAATGGTCAGGTAAGGAGTATGTAACCCATTCAGGTTATCCGGGTGGGCAAAAAATAAGATCACCGAAGGAAATTGCATTGAAAAACCCGGCTCATCTTATTGAAATGGCTGTTAAGAAAATGCTCCCCCGCAATCGTTTGGGGAATGCAATATTCAATAACCTGCATGTGTATGCCGGATCATCACACCCACACGAAGCACAACAACCAAAAGAACTTACAATAAATACCAAATAGCAATTATGGAGACTGTTAATGCACTCGGACGCCGGAAAAGTGCCATTGCCCGGATTTATCTCAGTGAAGGCAAAGGTAAAATAACCGTTAATGACAGGGCTTTTGAAGAATACTTTCCGCTGCAGCAAACACAGAATATCATTCAGCAACCTATTGTCCTGGCTGAAGCCAGCAATAAATATGATATCATCGTCAACCTGAAAGGTGGCGGTACCATGGGTCAGGCAGAAGCATTGAGACTGGCGTTGGCACGTGCCATGGTAAAGATTAAACCGGAAATTAAAGGGGTTCTTAAGGCCGTAAAACTTATGACCAGGGATCCGCGTGAAGTGGAACGCAAAAAACCAGGACAACCGGGCGCCCGCAAAAGATTCCAGTTCAGCAAGCGTTAAACCACCGCTGAATATTGTTTAGTATCTAAATTGGTAAGACCTTTCCCGCTTGCGGGATAGCTACTTATCAATTGCTTAAATAAGAATGTAAACAAATACAATCATGTCAAAAACTACAGTTCAGGAATTATTGGATGCAGGTGTGCATTTTGGTCACCTCAAAAGAAAATGGAATCCCAGTATGGCTCCTTACATATTCATGGAGAAAGACGGGATTCACATCATTGATCTGCAAAAAACCCTGGTCAAACTTGACGAAGCTTCTCAGGCTATGAAGCAAATTGCCAAGTCAGGACGCAAAATTCTTTTTGTTGCCACCAAAAAGCAGGCAAAAGATATTGTTGCCGACCGGGTAAAGCAAGTCAATATGCCTTACGTTACCGAACGCTGGCCGGGCGGGATGTTAACCAACTTTCCCACCATCCGGAAGGCTGTCAAAAAGATGACTTCCATTGATAAAATGGCAACTGACGGTACGTTTGATAATCTCTCAAAACGCGAAAAGCTTCAGATCAACCGCCAGCGGGCAAAACTCGAAAAGAACCTCGGCAGTATTGCTGATCTGACCCGCCTGCCTGCCGCCATGTTTATTGTGGATATCACCAAAGAACATATTGCAGTTCGCGAAGCCAAAAGGCTTAACATTCCCATTTTTGCAATGGTTGACACCAATTCCGATCCAAAACTGGTCGATTTCCCCATACCGGCCAATGATGATGCATCGAAATCCATATCCCTGATCGTGGATATTGTTTCCCAGGCTATCCAGGAAGGACTTGAAGAAAGAAAGATCGAGCGCGAGAAGGAAATGGTCGTCCCTGAAAAGAAGGGAAAGAAAGAGTTGACCGATGAAGAAACGGATGAGGAAGATGTTGATCTCGCCGCGTCAAAAGCTAAAGCAATAGCATCAAAAAAGCCTATCCCGATGAAATCGGCAGCCAAGAAGGGCACTAAGATTGAAATCGAACTCGACGAAGAGGAAATTGAATAAATAATTACTGAATTCACAAAATATGGCAGTAACTGCAGCTGATGTAAGCAAACTCAGGAAAATGACCGGGGCCGGTATGATGGACTGTAAAAATGCCCTGGAAGAATCAAATGGCGACTATGAAAAGGCCATTGAAATTATCCGTAAGAAAGGTAAACTGGTCGCCAGTAAACGTGCTGACCGGGAAGCCTCTGAAGGAGTGGTGCTGGCAAAATCAACCGCTGACGGAAAACGGGGGGCTATTATCGTCCTCAACAGCGAAACGGATTTTGTGGCTAAAAATGAGAAATTTATCAATTTCGCCCAGTCTATACTCGACCTTGCCCTTGAAAAAAATCCGGCTGATCTTGATGCCTTGAAACAACTGAATATGGAAGGCCGCAGCGTGGGAGAACAAGTGATGGAGCAGGTTGGAATTATCGGAGAAAAAATTGACCTGTCATTTTTTGAGAAGCTGGAAGCTCCGCAGGTTGTTCCTTATATTCACACCGGCAACAAACTGTCTACCCTGGTTGGCTTAAACAAGGCCGTCAGCCTGCAGGCAGGAAAAGATGTTGCCATGCAGATTGCCGCCATGAGCCCCGTGGCTGTTGACAGAGATTCTATCCCTGCTGCAGTAATCGAAAAAGAAAGAGAAATTGCCTTGGAACAGACCAAAAATGATCCGAAGAACCAAAATAAGCCTGCCAATATACTCGAAAAAATTGCCGAAGGCAAGCTTGAAAAATTCTTTAAAGAAGGCACTTTGCTCAACCAGGAATTCACCAAGGACAATACCAAGACCATCCGGCAGTATCTTCAATCGGTCGATAAAGACCTTACGGTAACCGGATTTTTACGGTACTCCCTGAAATAGCCTATACAATGTTCATATGGATAAACAAAACCTGACAGGTTATCAAAGCCTGTCAGGTTTTTTTTATACAACACCCATGTGTTAATTGAAGGAATTAGTATATTTAAAATCAAGAACCAGGAATCAAGAACCAAGAATCAAGACTAATATTATGGCAATAAAGTATAACAGAGTTTTACTGAAGCTTAGCGGTGAAGCGCTGATGGGCTCAAAAAACTATGGATTTGACGAAGGGCTGCTGACTGAATATGCTGCACAGATCAGGGAGGTTCAGGATCTGGGAGTGCAGGTGGGTATTGTGATCGGGGGAGGCAATATTTTCAGGGGGCTTTCTGGTGTAGAATCCGGATTTGACCGCGTTTCGGGTGATTATATGGGAATGCTGGCAACCGTGATAAACGGACTGGCATTGCAGACCTTTATCCGAAACGCCGGAGGCAAAGCCAGGGTGCTCACTGCCATAGAAATGCTGCCGGTGGCGGAACGCTATTCGAAAACCCTGACCTTTAATCTGCTTTCCCAGGGTTATGCCGTGATTTTTACCTTTGGCACCGGCAATCCCTTTTTTACCACCGATACAGCCGCCGCACTGAGGGGAGTGGAAATGAATGCCGAGGTCCTTCTCAAGGGAACAAGGGTGGATGGCGTTTATTCTGCCGACCCTGAAAAAGATAAAAAGGCTGTTAAATTTGATGAGATAACTTTTGATGAGGCTTATAAACGCGGGCTTAAGATAATGGACCTTACCGCTTTTACCATGTGCAAAGAAAACAACCTTCCGGTCATCGTTTTTGATATGAACAAAACAGGAAATCTGCTGCAGGTGATTAAAGGGGAAAAGGTGGGAACGCTGGTGAAAAGGGGAGAAGAAAAGGGACAAGAGACAAGGGACAAGTAGGGACAAGGGACAAGAGACAAGAGACAAGTTGTGTGGGAAGTGGGAATTGGGGGGTTGAAAATTTGAGAATTTGAGAATTTGAAAGTTTAAAGACCTGCCTTGCCGTCAGGCTGTCGACAGTGAACCCATTATAATTTTTATATTGTGAAATACACGCAGATCATTTTTTTTATCACCTGTTATGGTTTCAGCTGTCTTACGATTGATGCGCAGACTGAAAATACCTGCCCATGTCAGGTGCCGTTATCGTGGGATAATATTGTGATCAGCCAGGAAAAAATTCCCGAAGAAGCCGTCAGATTATTGGTTATTACCAATCGTCCCTATATCCCTGATGCAGAAGGCCGGGAGTATTTCCCGAATGACATAGCCGGGTACCGCAAGGTATCCTATCTTATTGCTGCCTGCGACGGAAAGCGCTGGCAATTATCCTTTGTTCCGGGTTTTACAGAAGGTATGCAGGTGATCAATGACGGCAGGGACATACTGTTGTTTGTCGAAGGTCATGGAAAAACGCTACCTATGGCACTGGAAAGAGCTTACCAGGTGCAGGCCCGTTATAACGTGGCCATGGTGGTCTTTGATTGGCCATCAAAAAACAGGAATTTTAACAGCTCGCTGGCAAGGGTGCGCCGGTGCGGTGATAACTTCTACAACTTGTTGCTGCAAATAAAAGAATACCGGAAACATGCGATGAGGGAAAACCAGCACTTCAGCATGCTTGCACACAGCCTTGGGAATTACTTCCTGAGCAACATGATCGTTTGCGGTGATGGACAATATCTGAATGAACCATTGCTCGATAATATCATAATGAATGCTGCAGCTATCCGCACAAAGGAACACGGAGAAGTGATTTCGCAACTATGTATTCAACATCGGTTGTACATTACTTCCAACAAAAACGACTGGGTTTTA
>Ga0105094_10000997_pt1 | contig 14601 bp, 14 predicted proteins | sample PPLLak1March2015_2_FD_87023 | JGI IMG/M metagenome (GOLD analysis project Ga0105094, IMG submission 87023) | Freshwater sediment microbial communities from Prairie Pothole Lake near Jamestown, North Dakota, USA - PPLs Lake P8 Core (3) Depth... | ecosystem: Environmental > Aquatic > Freshwater >...
ATGTTCAAACCCAGGTGCTGGTCGAGAACGGCGGCACCGTCGTGCTCGGCGGAATTTACGAGCAGCAGGACCGTACGACCGTGACCAAGGTTCCGTTCTTCGGTGACCTGCCCGTGGTCGGCTGGCTGTTCAAGAACGAATCGAAGATCAACGACCGTACAGAACTCATCATCTTCATCACACCGCGCGTGATTTCCGAGCGAGTGAACGCGGCGATGCGCTGAACGATCTTTTAAGCAGGAACGCCAGGGGCCGCGCGAGCGGCCCTTTTTCTTGTGCGCCCGGCAGGGCGCAGTTACTTGGAGGTGGAAGTCCTCTACACACCCGGCACGGGGAAGTGTTAGCCGAAGGCAACGGTGTCGCGGGCGACTGCGAATCGGAAGGAAGCCGGAGGCAAAGCGCTGGCGCGACGAACAGGAAGCGGATAGGAGGCGATGCTGCGGGGTGAGCAGGCAAGGATCTGCAAAGCCCGAAACGTGTCCGGAACGCAGCGGCGTAAATCCGACGCGCATAAGCGTGAAGGTGATTGCGCAATACCCGGGGAGATCTGGCGGCGTGCTGAGAAGCTACCGGCGTCGAGAGGCGACGGGAGGCGCTGCCAGAAGTCAGCCGAGGGCATAGTAGGTTGCAAGACCGAAGGCCCGAACAAGCAATACCGAGAGTAGGACGCTCGATCTCGATGCAAGCCGAAGAAGCAGAAGCGCTCGCAAGAGCGGCCCGGCGCGATCGAACCGCACGGAATGCGGGGCGGGCGTGCGCGGGTGCCGAGGCAGGCACGGCGACGGGCGGGCAAACGAAATCGGAGGAGTGCGCGCTGACGGAGCGCGTGGTCGAACGCAGCAACATGTGGCTGGCGTATCGGCGAGTGGTCGCGAACAAGGGAGCCGCCGGAGTCGATGCGATGGCGGTGACCGAACTCAAAGGCTGGCTCACGGTGCACTGGCCGAGCGTGAAGAAGGCGTTACTGGAAGGGCGCTATCTGCCGCAGGCGGTGCGCCGAGTGGACATACCCAAGCCGGACGGCGGGGTGAGGACGCTGGGCGTGCCAACGGTGGGGGACCGCTTGATCCAGCAGGCGCTGCATCAGGTGTTGAGCCCGGTGTTCGAAACGGGCTTCCACGAGCGCAGCTACGGGTTTCGGCCCGGACGCAGCGCACAGCAGGCGGTGCAACAGGCGCAGGAGTATGTGCGCGAGGGGCGGCGCTGGGTGGTGGATCTGGACATCGAGAAGTTCTTCGACCGGGTCAACCATGACGTGTTGATGGCGCGGGTGGCACGCCGAGTTGGTGACGAGCGAATGCTCAAGCTGATTCGGCGCTACCTCGAGGCCGGCATGATGGCCGATGGGTTGGTACAGCCGCGGACGGAGGGAACGCCGCAGGGCGGGCCGCTGTCGCCGCTGCTGTCGAACATCCTGCTTACCGATCTGGATCGGGAGTTGGAGCGCCGAGGGCTGGCCTTCGTGCGTTATGCCGACGACTGCAACGTGTACGTACGCAGTCGCCGAGCGGGCGAACGGGTGATGGCTGGGATCAAGGCGTACCTGGGTGGGGTGCTCAAGCTGACGGTCAATGCGGCCAAGAGCGCGGTGGCGCGGCCCTGGGAGCGCAAGCTCCTAGGCTACAGCGTCACCGCCAAGGACAGCCGTCTGCGCATCGCACCGCAAAGCCTCAAGCGCATGCGGGAGCGGATCAAGGACCTGCTGCGGCAGGGCTGCGGCCGCTCGCTGGCAACCACCATCGAGAACCTCAACCCGCTGTTGCGCGGATGGATCAACTACTTCCAGTTGAGCCAGACGCGCACGGCGATCGAGGAACTCGATGTGTGGGTGCGCCGGCATCTGCGCCGGCTGCTGTGGAAGCAGTGGAAGTGGCCCAAGACGCGCGAGCGCCGTCTCCGTCAGCTCGGGCTTGCGCCTGCGCGGGCGTGGCGCAGCAGCGTCAACGGCCGCGGCCCGTGGTGGAACGCTGGCGCGCGGCATATGGTGGCGGCGCTCCCGCCGTCGTACTTCACGCGCATGGGGCTGGTCAGTCTGGTGGCTACCCACCGGACTCTCCAGGGTGTTGCTTGAACCGCCGGATGCGGACCCGCACGTCCGGTGGTGTGAGAGGGCGACGGGGGTAACCCCGTCCCCTACTCGATTGCTGGAGACACCGACACCATGATTTCAATTCGATTGCCCGACGGTTCGATCCGGCCGTTTGACAAGCCGGTGACGGTCGCCGACGTGGCGGCGTCGATCGGCCCCGGGCTCGCCAAGGCGGCGCTGGCCGGCCGCGTCGATGGCAAGCTGGTCGACACGTCCTTCGTGATCGATCGGGATTCCGACGTTGCGATCGTCACCGATCGCGACGCCGACGGCCTCGAGATCCTGCGCCACTCGACGGCGCACCTGCTCGCCTACGCGGTGAAGGAACTCTTTCCGGACGCACAGGTGACGATCGGGCCCGTGATCGACAACGGCTTCTACTACGACTTCGCCTACCGCCGCCCTTTCACGCCGGAGGATCTCGAGGCGATCGAGAACAAGATGGCCGAGCTTGCAAAAAAGAACGAGTCGGTCGTGCGTGAAGTGTGGAAGCGTGACGACGCGGTGAAGTTCTTCGAGTCGATCGGCGAGAAATACAAGGCCGAGATCATCGCTTCGATCCCGGCCAACGAGGACATCTCGCTGTACCGCGAAGGGGGATTCATCGACCTGTGCCGCGGTCCGCACGTACCTTCGACGGGCAAGCTCAGGGTCTTCAAGCTGATGAAGGTGGCCGGCGCCTACTGGCGCGGCGACAGCGCGAACGAGCAACTGCAGCGAATCTACGGCACCGCGTGGGCGAAGAAGGAGGAGCAGGACGCCTACCTGAAGATGCTCGAGGAGGCCGAGCGGCGCGACCATCGCAAGCTGGGCCGTGAGCTGGATCTGTTCCACTTCCAGGAAGAGGCGCCGGGCCTCGTCTTCTGGCATCCGAAGGGCTGGGCGATCTGGCAGCAGGTCGAGCAGTACATGCGGCGCGTCTACCGTGACAACGGCTACCAGGAGGTGAAGGCCCCGCAGATCCTCGACCGCACGCTGTGGGAGAAGTCCGGCCACTGGGACAAATACCGCGAGAACATGTTCACGACCGAGTCGGAGAACAGGTACTACGCGCTGAAGCCGATGAATTGCCCGGGGCACCTGCAGATCTACAACGCCAGTCTGCACAGTTACCGCGAGCTGCCGCTGCGCTACGGAGAGTTCGGCGCCTGCCATCGCAACGAGCCGTCGGGATCGCTGCACGGGCTGTTCCGTGTGCGCGGCTTCACGCAGGACGACGGTCACATCTTCTGCACCGAGGACCAGATTCTCGACGAATGCGTCGTTTACACAGCGCTGCTGCAGCGCGTGTACCGCGATTTCGGCTTCGGCGAGATCCTGTACAAGGTTTCGACGCGGCCCGAGCAGCGGATCGGTTCGGACGCGATCTGGGACAAGGCCGAGGCGGCGCTTGCGGAGTCGCTGAAGCGATCGGGCGTCGAGTTCACGATCTCGCCGGGCGATGGCGCGTTCTACGGACCGAAGATCGAATACACGCTGACCGACGCGATCGGACGCCCATGGCAGTGCGGCACGATGCAGGTCGACTTCTCGATGCCCGAACGGCTGGGCGCCGAATACGTTGCGGAAGACAACAGCCGCAAGACGCCGGTGATGCTGCACCGGGCGATCGTCGGCTCGATGGAGCGATTCATCGGCATGCTGATCGAGAACTTCGCAGGGGCGATGCCGCCCTGGCTGGCGCCGGTGCAGGTCGCGGTCGCGAATATCTCGGAGGGCCAGGCAGGCTATGCGGAAAGCGTTGTGCAAACGCTGCAAAAACAAGGCTTTAGGGTGGAAGCCGATTTGCGCAACGAGAAGATCAACTATAAAATCCGCCAGCTTAGCCTGCAGAAGATCCCTTACATCCTCGTCGTCGGGGAGAAGGAGAAGCAGGCAGGCACGGTGGCCGTGCGAGCCCGCGGTGGCGCGGATCTGGGCGTAATGCCCCTTTCCGGATTTGCCGAACGTCTGTCGACAGACGTCGAGCAACGCCGCAACGTGGCTGGCGCGGCTTAGTTTTGGTGTTTCGGAGAGGGTAACCATCGCTCAGGATCGTTCGCACCGGATCAACGGTGAAATCAACGCCCCCGAAGTGCGGCTGGTCGGTATCGAAGGCGAGGCGCTTGGGGTCGTAAAGCTTCCGGATGCGTTCCGCATGGCGGAGGAAGCTCAGGTCGATCTGGTGGAAATTGCACCGACGGCCGTGCCTCCCGTCTGCCGGTTGATGGACTACGGGAAGTTCAAGTATCAGGAACAGAAGAAGGCGCACGAGGCGCGGCTCAAGCAGAAGCAGATCCAGGTCAAGGAAGTCAAGTTCCGCCCGCAGACGGACGAGAATGACTACAAGACCAAGATGCGCAACTTGATGCGGTTTCTCGAAGAGGGCGACAAGGCGAAGATCACGCTGCGATTCCGCGGGCGCGAAATGGCGCACCAGGAATTCGGAGTCAAACTGCTCGAGCGAGTGCGCGACGAGTTGGTAGATCTGGCGGTGGTCGAATCGATGCCCCGGCTCGAAGGCCGGCAGATGGTGATGATCCTGGCGCCCAAGAAGAAGAAATAGGCGCGGGGTATTTGAAGACCGCCCCGGTCAACCGGTGGCGCATGCAGCAGGCGGCCGGGGAACCGGCGGCGATAACAAGTGGCGGTGGGCTCCGAAGTCTCCGTGGATAGCGGAGCGCCTGCCGGCATCCAAGAACGAAAGGACGGCACCAATGCCGAAGATGAAGACGAAGAAGAGCGCTGCGAAGCGCTTCGAGGTCCGCGCCAGCGGCTCGATCAAGCGGGGTCAGGCGTACAAGCGCCACATCCTCACGAAGAAAACCACGAAGGCCAAGCGCCATCTGCGGGGCTCCGTGACGCTGCACGAGGCTGATGTCAAGTCCGTGCGCCGCATGATGCCGTACGCATAAGGAGCGATCGCCATGCCGAGAGTAAAACGTGGAGTGACCGCGCGCGCGCGGCACAAGAAGGTCCTCGCCCAGGCCGCCGGCTTCACCCGCCGCCGCAGCAACGTTTTCCGCGTCGCGAAAGAAGCGGTGATGAAGGCGGGGCAATACGCCTACCGTGATCGCCGCAACAGGAAGCGCGTGTTCCGTTCGTTGTGGATCGCCCGGATCAACGCGGCGGTGCGCGAGCACGGCATCACCTACAGCGCTTTCATGAACGGGCTGACCAAGGCCGAGATCGGCCTGGACCGCAAGGTCCTGGCGGACATGGCCGTGCTCGACAAGCCCGGCTTTGCCGCGGTCGTCGACCGGGTCAAGGCAACACTGGCCGCCTAGTCAGTGACAGGGCCGCACGATGCGGCCTCGGAACTCGGGAACGGGGCCAATGATCTGGGCCCCGTTCTTTTTCTGCGGACGCCATCGAGGATGACGACGGAACTCGAAAAGCTGGTTGACGACGCTCGCGCCGCCTTCGCCGCGGTCTCGCAGCCGGCGGCGCTGGAAAACGAGAAAGCCCGCTTTCTCGGCAAGTCCGGCGCGATCACCGAGCGGCTGAAGGCCCTCGGCAAGCTTCCGCCCGAGGGCAAGCGCGAGCAGGGTGCCCGCATCAATGCAGCCAAAGATGCGATCGAACAACTGCTTGCGCAGCGCCGGCAGGAAATCGCCGACGCACAGCTCAGCACGCGTCTCGCGAGCGAGGCGATCGACATCACGCTGCCTGGACGCAAGCGCAGTCCCGGCGGCATCCACCCGGTGATCCGCACCTGGATGCGGATCGAAGAGATCTTCGCTTCGATCGGCTTCGACCTGGCCGAGGGCCCGGAGATCGAGACCGACTGGTTCAACTTCACGGCCCTCAACAGCCCGGAAAATCACCCTGCGCGTTCGATGCAGGACACGTTCTATGTCGACGCGAACGATGCCGAGGGCCGGCCGCTGCTGCTGCGCACGCATACGAGCCCGATGCAGGTCCGCTACGCGCGCATGCACGAGCCGCCGATCAAGGTGATCGCGATCGGGCGCACCTATCGCGTCGACAGCGACGCGACGCACTCGCCGATGTTCCATCAGGTCGAGGGGCTCTGGATCGACACCAACATCAGCTTTGCGGACCTCAAAGCGGTCTACACGAATTTTCTGCGCTGCTTCTTCGAGACCGACGAACTCGTCGTGCGCTTTCGCCCGTCGTATTTTCCCTTCACCGAGCCCTCCGCCGAGATCGACATGATGTTCACGAGCGGACCCGGAAAGGGACAATGGCTCGAGATCTCGGGCGCGGGCCAGGTGCATCCGAGCGTCATTCGCAACTTCGGGCACGACCCGGAAAAGCACATCGGCTTCGCGTTCGGTTCGGGGCTCGAGCGGCTGGCGATGCTGCGCTATGGCGTCGACGACCTGCGCCTGTTCTTCGACGGTGAGCTGCGCTTCCTGCGGCAGTTCTGCTAGGAGGAGGCCGAGCGATGCAACTGTCGGAAAACTGGCTCAGGCGCTACTCGAATCCGCCGATCGACAGCGAGGAACTGGCGCACCGACTCACGATGGGCGGGCTCGAGGTCGAGGCCGTCGAACTCGTCGCGCCGCCTTTCAGCGGAGTCGTCGTCGCGCTGGTGAAGGCGGTCGGCAAACATCCCAACGCGGACAAGCTGACCGTCTGTGAGGTCGATGCCGGCACCGGAACATCACTCACGATCGTCTGCGGCGCACCGAATGTCGCGCCGGGCATCAAGGTGCCGTGCGCACTGCCGGGTGCGGTGCTGCCGGGCGAATTCCGCATCAAACCGACGACGATGCGCGGCGTGGAGTCGCATGGAATGCTGTGTTCCGCGCGCGAACTGGGGCTGGCCGACGATCACAGCGGGTTGCTGCTGTTGGCGCCCGAAGCGCAGGTCGGTCAGGACATCCGCTCATGTCTGGACCTGGACGACCGCAAGCTGACGATCAAGCTGACGCCGAATCGCGCCGACTGCCTCAGTGTCGTCGGCGTCGCGCGCGAACTGGCCGCGATCACCGGTGCGCCATTGTCACTGCCGCCAATTGCGCCGGTTGCGGCCACGATCGACGACCGGCTGCCGGTCAAGGTCGAGGCTTCCGATCTGTGCGGCCGGTTTTCAGGACGCGTGATCCGCGGCGTTGACGCAAGGGCTGCAACCCCGGAATGGATGCAACGGCGCCTCGAGCGCAGCGGCCAGCGCCCGATTTCCGCGCTGGTGGACATCTCGAACTACGTGATGCTCGAACTCGGGCGGCCGTCGCACGTGTTCGATCTCGACAAGGTCGCCGGCGGGCTGTGCGTGCGCTGGGGCCGCAAGGGGGAGCGTGTCGAATTGCTGAACGGCCAGGTCGCAGAGCTCGACGCTGCAGTCGGCGTGATCGCCGACGATTCGGGTGTCGAGGCGCTGGCCGGCATCATGGGGGGTGCGGCGACGGCTGTGTCGCTGGAGACCCGCAACATCTATGTCGAGGCCGCGTTCTGGTGGCCGGATGCGATTCGCGGTCGCTCGCGCCGGTTCAACTTCTCGACGGACGCCGCGCACCGGTTCGAGCGCGGCGTCGATTACGCGACGACGGTCGAACACATCGAATACATCACGCGGCTGATCATCGAAATCTGCGGCGGGGCGGCTGGTCCGGTGGACGACACGGTCGTGGCGTTGCCGGCGCGCCGGCCGGTCACGATGCGAGTCGAACGCTGCCGGAAGGTCATCGGCATGCCGATCGACGCGGCCGACATGGCTCAAGCCCTCGACCGCCTGGGGCTGGCGTTCGAACGGCGCGTCGACGAGTTCGTCGTCACGCCGCCCAGCTATCGCTTCGATCTCGAGATCGAGGAAGACCTGATCGAGGAGGTCGCGCGGCTTCTGGGCTACGAACGCATCCCGGCACACCCGCCGGTGGCGCCGGCCGTCATGCGCGCGCGTCCCGAACAGACCCGCAGTCCACACGAGGTGCGGCGCGAGCTGGCCGCGCTCGGCTATCAGGAACTGATCAACTACAGCTTCGTCGACGCGGTTTTCGAACTCGATTTCGCCGGCAACGAGCGTCCGATCGCGGTGCTGAATCCGATCGCGAGTCAGATGTCGGTCATGCGGAGCACGCTGATCGGCGGTCTGGTCGGGGCGCTGGCCTACAACCTGAACCGCATGGCGAGCCGCGTTCGCGTCTTCGAGATCGGCCGCGTGTTTCGCCGCGACCCTTCGATCGCTGACGGGCTGTTGTCAGTCGGTGGCATCGCGCAGCCGAACTGTGTTGGCGGTCTCGCCTACGGACTGTGCGAAGACGAGCAATGGGGCAGCGCGGCCCGGGATGTCGATTTCCACGACGTCAAGGGCGATGTCGAGCGGCTCCTCGTGAGTGTCGGAGCGGCCTTCGTGCCCGCGCCGCATCCGGCCCTGCATCCCGGCCGCAGTGCGGTGATCGAGGTGGAGGGACGGAGGATCGGCGTGGTCGGCGAACTGCACCCGCGCCTGCAACAGAAGTTCGAATTTCCGAAGGCGCCAATCGTTTTCGAACTGGAGCTCGAACCGTTGCTGGCACGGCCGCTGCCGAGCTACGTGGAAGTTCCGCGGTTTCCGCCGGTCCAGCGGGACATCTCGATCATCGTCGACGATGCTCTGCCGGTTCAGTCGATCATCGATGTCGTGCGCAGTCTGTCGCGTACGGATGACCGGCTGTCGGCGCTGCGCGACTTTCGGCTATTCGACGTCTATCGCCCGCGGCCGGATTCAAGCAAAATCACGGGAGCAAGCGCTAACGCATTGTTAAATAAAGAGAAAAGCCTTGCGTTCCGGATTGTTCTGCAAGATACTGGCCGCTCCCTGAACGATGCTGATGCCGACGCCGCGCTCGGAGCAATCATCGAGGGTCTCGAGCAACGATGTGGAGCGCGCCTGCGTCAATAGACCGAGCATGCGAGACGATTCCAGGATGACGACGGCCTTCAAGTTCCCGGAGCTGCCGCGGGCGGCAGGCGGGACACAGTCTGCAGACCGCGGTGCCAAGACGATGACCAAGGCCGAGCTGGCCGAGGCTCTGTTCGACCGGCTCGGACTGAACAAGCGAGAGGCCAAGGACATGGTCGATGGCTTCTTCGACGAGATCCGCCAGGCGCTCGAGCGCGGCGAGTCCGTCAAGCTTTCCGGGTTCGGCAATTTTCAGCTGCGCGACAAGCCGCAGCGTCCGGGCCGCAATCCGAAGACCGGCGAGGAGATTGCGATCACGGCCCGCCGCGTGGTGACTTTCCACGCCAGCCAGAAGCTCAAGGCAGCGGTGGCGCGCTCCGCGGGCATGCACTGACACCAGCGCGACCTTGCGCCGGCCCTCTCCGGCTTCCGCCGCCCGTCACGATGCAGCGCCCCGAAGCTCCTCCTTCGCTTCCGCCGATACCGGCGAAACGCTACTTCACGATCGGCGAGGTCAGCGAACTGTGTGGCGTGAAGCCGCATGTGCTGCGCTACTGGGAGCAGGAGTTCACGCAGCTGCGTCCGGTCAAACGTCGCGGCAATCGGCGCTACTACCAGCACCACGAAGTGCTGCTGATCCGCCGCATCCGCGAACTGCTTTATGAGCAGGGATTCACGATCAGCGGTGCGCGGAATCGTCTCGATGACGGCGATCGCGGCACCTCCCGGCCCGACGCGGGGAAGGGGAACGGTCGCGGCAAGCATGCGGCCATCGCCGACATGTCATCGCTGCGCGACGAGATCGCATCAATCCGCGCGCTTCTGCACCGCGAATGAGGCACGACGGATATAATCGCGTCCTTCGGGGCGTAGCGCAGCCTGGTAGCGCACTTGCATGGGGTGCAAGGGGTCGCGAGTTCGAATCCCGCCGCCCCGACCAAGGGATCACCGGAAGGGCCGGTCTGCGCAACGCGCACACCGGCCCCTTCTTTTCATGCACATCCTCGTTTCGAACGACGACGGCTATCTGGCTGCAGGGCTCGCAGCGCTCGCGGACGCGATGCGTCCGCTGGGCGATGTAACGGTCGTCGCGCCCGAGCAGAACAGCAGCGGTGCCAGCAACTCACTCACGCTGCATCGACCGCTTACCGTCAGCCAGGCCGCGAACGGGTACACCTATATCAACGGAACGCCGAGCGACTGCGTGCACATCGCATTGACCGGACTGCTCGATTCGCGTCCCGACCTGATCGTTTCCGGCATCAACAACGGCCAGAACATGGGTGACGACACGATCTACTCGGGCACCGTCGCGGCAGCGATGGAAGGCTATCTGTTCGGCGTTCCTGCGATCGCGTTTTCGCTGGTCGACAAGGGATTCACGCATCTCGACACAGCCGCCGCGATGGCCGGCGAGATCGTCGAACGCTACCTGCGGAATCCGATTGCCGGACCTTTCCTCTTGAACGTGAACATTCCCAACCTGCCGCGCGACCAGATCAAGGGCATCGCCAGCACACGGCTCGGCAAGCGCCATCCTTCGGAGCCGGTGGTCAGGATGCTGAATCCGCGCGGCGAAGCGATCTACTGGATCGGCGCCGCGGGCAAGGCGCGCGTGGGTGGACCCGGCACCGACTTCCATGCGACGGCGGCCGGCTACGTATCGGTGACACCGCTTCAGATCGACCTCACGCATGACGATCAGTTGCCGATTGTCAGCCAGTGGCTGGACGCGCGATGAAGCCGACCGCAGCGGGCGAGCCGGCGGATCTGCACAGCGGGCTGGCCTCGACCCGCATCCGCGAGCGCATGGTCGAACGCGTACGCGAACTCGGGGTCCGCGATTCGCGCGTGCTGGATGCAATGCGCGCTGTTGCTCGACATCAATTCGTCGACGAGGCGCTGGCCAGCCGCGCTTATGAGGACACTGCCCTGCCGATCGGCCACGGCCAGACGATTTCGCAGCCGTTCATCGTCGCGCGCACGATCGAGCTCGCGCTCGAGGGGCTCGAAAACCCGCGCCAGGCGCGCGTGCTCGAGGTCGGGACCGGCTGCGGCTATGCGGCGGCGGTCATGGCCCAGCTGTTCGGCGAGGTGATCAGCGTCGAGCGGCTGAGAGCGCTGCATGATCGGGCGCGGGAAAACCTGCGACCCCTGCGATTGTCCAATCTCCGGCTTGTGTTCGGCGATGGGGCACAGGGCGTGCCGTCGACAGCACCATACGATGCAATCGTCGCAGCAGCGGCTGGTGACGAACTGCCGCCGGCCTGGATCGAGCAGCTCAAGCCGGGCGGGCGGATCGTCGCGCCCGTCGGCAACGAACGGCAGCAGCTGATCGTCGCGACCAAGGACGCTGGCGGTCGAATGCAGAGAACCAACAAGGAACCGGTACGCTTCGTGCCGTTGCGTGGAGGCGTCGGCTGAGATGCAGGTGATGAATAGACATGTGTTCTGGTGCGCGATCGCGGTCCAGGCCGCGCTGCTGTCGGCATGCGTCTCGCAGCGACCGGCACCGGTCGTCGATCGGTCCGGAGCGACCAAGCCCGCTGCTGCGGTCGAGCCAGCGACCAGTCCGATGCGGGAAGCAAAGGACGGCGTTTACACGGTTCAGCGTGGCGACACGCTGTACAGCATTGCACTTGCGTTCGGCGTCGATCACCGCGAACTCGCGCGCTGGAACGATCTTTCCGATCCCACCCAGCTGCGGGTAGGGCAGGCGCTGCGCGTCACGGCTCCATCCGAGCCCACGGTGGCGACGGTGACGCCGGTCACGCCGGGCGGGGCCACCGAGGTCCGGCCGCTGCCGCCTCCCGGCGGAATTGCGCCGTCTGCCGCGCCTGAGGCGCCGAGTCCGGCGCCGCCGGCCGTGCCTGCACCCTCCGCGCCACCACCTTCCGCAGCGCCATCACCTCCTGCGGTGGCAGTAGCGCCAACCCCGAAGGCGGCGCCTGCCGCGCCGGCCGACGGCGGCCCGCAGTGGCAATGGCCGGCGCCCGGCAAAGTCATCGAAGGCTTCGACGGGCCCCGCAACAAGGGCATCGACATCGCGGGCAACGAGGGAGCCCCGGTGCTGGCGGCGGCCGATGGCGAGGTCGTTTACGTCGGTAGCGCTGTCCGGGGATACGGAAATCTGGTGATCGTCCGCCATACTGACGAGTTCATCACCGCCTACGCGCACAACAGCAAAGTGGTCGTGCAGGAGAAGCAGCGGGTCAAACGGGGGCAGAAAATCGCCGAACTGGGCCGTTCGGATGCCGATCGCCCGAAGCTGCACTTTGAGGTACGTCACCAGGGCAAGCCGGTGGATCCGATTAAATACCTTCCTGCACGCTAAAACGACAATCACTAGCCCATGGTGCGCGATTCCGTGCGTTTCCGCGACGCAACGGACGAAAAAGAAGGCCCCGACCCGTTCGAGATCACGGACGAGGAGGTTTCGTCAACCACCGCTGAGAGCGGTGTCGAGCCGGGAGACACTCCCGATTCGCCCCGCGGACTTGGCTTCGCGGCCCTGATTGCCGAAGGGCGGGGTTCGTCGTCGAGCGACGCCGACTCCGACAATGTCCAGCGCTACCTGACTGCTATTGGCGCGCATCGGCTCATGACGGCCGAAGAAGAGCGCGCAACGGCATTTCGCGCTCGCGCCGGCGACTTCGAGGCGCGGCAGGCAATGATCGAGCGCAACCTCCGGCTGGTCGTGTCCATCGCCAAGCATTACGCGCATCGCGGCCTTGCCTTGCTCGACCTGATCGAGGAGGGCAACCTGGGCCTGATCCACGCCCTGGAGAAATACGAGCCCGAGCGCGGCTTCCGCTTCTCGACCTACGCCAGCTGGTGGATCCGCCAGTCGATCGAGCGCGCGGTGCTGACGCAGACGCGCACGATCCGACTGCCGGTGCACATCGTCCGCCAGTTGCACCAGGTGCTGCGCGCGAAGCGCCACCTCGAGGCCGATGCCGTCAATGGAAGCGGAGAGGCGAGAGTCGAGGACATTGCTCATCTGACCAGTCAATCGGTGGAAGACGTGGCCGACCTGCTGCAGGCGGGTGCGTTGCCGGCGTCGATCGACGCGCCGCTCGCCGCTGACCCGCAAAGCACGCTCGCCGACCTGCTGCTCGATACAGTCGCCGAAGGACCCGAGGCCAGTGCCGGTCGCCACGAACTCGAACGCTGTGTTCACGAGTGGCTGGAGCGCCTTCCCGACAAGCACCGGCATGTCATCGAACACCGTTTCGGGCTCGGGGATGTCGAGCCGGCAACGCTCGACGACCTCGCGGTCGCGCTCGGTCTCACGCGCGAGCGGGTCCGACAGATCCAGCACGATGCGCTGCAACGCCTGAAGAGAACCCTAGCCGCGCGTGGCGTGGGTCGCGACGCCGTCCTCTGACGACGGCGCGGACGGCCGGTCGCTAAAATTGGCGCATGACGCCGATCCTCGTCTTCGACATCGAAACCATCCCGGATGTCGCAGGCCTTCGGCGCCTGCGGGCGGAATGGCAGCCGCTCACCGAGCTGGAGGTCGCGCAGCGAGCCTTCGACGAGCGGCGTGAGAAAGTCGGCAGCGATTTCTTGCCGCTGCACCTGCACCGGATCGTCGCGATCTCCTGCGTGATGCGCAGTGACTCGGGTTTCCGCGTCGGCTCGATTGGCACTGCGGACGATCCCGAGGCAACGCTGATCCAGAGCTTCTTCGGAATGATCGATCGTCACACGCCGCAGCTGGTCAGCTGGAACGGGGGCGGTTTCGACCTGCCGGTGCTGCACTACCGCGGACTGCTGGGCGGGATTTCGGCGGCGCGTTACTGGGAACTTGGCGACGACGATCGGGAGTTCCGCTACAACAACTACATCGGCCGCTACCACACGCGCCATATCGATCTGATGGACCTGCTCGCGATGTACCAGCCGCGAGCGAGTGCCCCGCTTGATGAACTCGCGCGGCTGGCCGGCTTTGCCGGCAAGCTCGGCATGGACGGCAGCAAGGTGTGGGACGCGTACTGCGCGGGGCAGATCGAGCAGATACGCAACTACTGCGAAACCGACGTCGTCAACACCTACCTTCTCTTCAACCGCTTCCAGAAGATGCGCGGCATCCTGACCGAAGCACAGTTCGCCGCCGAGGAAAAACTGGTGCGCGACACGCTGGCCGGCCTGCCGGCAGCACACTGGCGCGAGTATCTGGCCGCCTGGACCGCGGCCTAGCGATGGCCGGCGAACTCTTCGAGGTCGAGATCGAATCGCTCGACCAGGAAGGCCGCGGCGTTGCCCACCGCGAGGGCAAGGCCGTCTTCGTTGAAGGCGCACTGCCGGGCGAGCACGTTGCCTACGAGCGGCGCCGCAACAAGGCGAGTTACGAAGTCGGGCGCGTCGTGCGCATCGAGCGACAGTCGGTGCTGCGAGTCGAGCCGCGCTGTCCGCATGCTGGCCTGCACGTCGGCGCCTGCGGTGGCTGCTCGATGCAGCATGTCGAAACGCGTGCGCAGGTGGCGATCAAGCAGCGCGTGCTGGAAGACACACTGTGGCACATCGGGCGCCTGCGGCCGCGAACCGTTCTGCGCGCGATCTCCGGCCCGGCCTGGCGCTACCGGCACCGCGCCCGCTTCGCGGTGCGCTATGTCGCGCGCAAGGGCGCTGTGCTGGTCGGCTTTCACGAGCGTGCGAGCAGCTACGTGGCTGATATCCG
>Ga0105094_10001000_pt1 | contig 14581 bp, 17 predicted proteins | sample PPLLak1March2015_2_FD_87023 | JGI IMG/M metagenome (GOLD analysis project Ga0105094, IMG submission 87023) | Freshwater sediment microbial communities from Prairie Pothole Lake near Jamestown, North Dakota, USA - PPLs Lake P8 Core (3) Depth... | ecosystem: Environmental > Aquatic > Freshwater >...
AGGCACGGGCGATGGGTCGTAGCCATGGGAGTCGGACTGAGGGCCAGTGCGAAAGCACTGGGTTACCCACCGAACCCTACAGCGGCGACGCAGGCGTCTGACCCGTAGGCTACGCTGCGGTGGGAACGACCTGGGTGGCGAGCAAACCTGGAGGCCTGAACATCGGTGAATGGCTGCAGCCTCGAAACCAACCCCCGTACTGACGTCGTTGTACGGGATCTTGTGGAGTGCCGACCCAGTTAGGAAATGGGGAAGGCCGATGTCCTGTGGGAAGAAACGAGGGTGTGCACCACAGGGACCGCCGGGGTAAGGGTCCAGGCATCTGGGGAAGGATTCGTGGAGGTAACGCTGGGAAGGTGCTATGCCCAGCCGGGGCTGACAGCGACCGGCGAAGACCCGCTGACCGAGGCTGTGACCATAGGCGGTGGGAGGGTGTAGGACTGGCGCATGAGCCTGTAGTAGCAATGACGGCGGGGTAACGCCCGCGGACGTGGCGCGAGCAGCCACGGCGTGAGAGGTAACCCCTTGAGCGCGCGAAGGGGCTCTGGGCACTTGGTGGTTCCAGGAGTAACCGGACAAGTCACACTCAGGGCCGGCGAACAACGGAACGCCCCTGGAAGTAAACTGGGCTGAGTTGAGGTGGATGCGAGTCGGCGCTTAAGCTTCACTCATACTGGGAAGGCGACCGCTGGGGTTGCACCAAGGTCAGAACCGGAATCGGGAAACCCGACCTTCCGGGATCGCAGGGAGGCTTGTGGAAACGTGGTGATGAGGGGAGCCGGAATGCGGCCCAGCGGGAAACCGCTGGATTAGCCACCGTACCCTACCATCATGCGCGCGCCGCATTTCTATCCCGACTCCGTATCCGTCGGCCGGCGGATTGGTGGCTGAAATATGGCGATTGCGCACGCTCATCACCGCCTTGCGCGCCTCGGGGGTGAGGTTCTTGATGAAGATGGTGAACTTGAGCACGTCGTGAAACGTGGCGCCGGCTGCGGCGAGCGCCAGCCGCAGGTTCTCGAACACCTGCACCGCCTGGGCTTCGTAGTCGCCCTTGCCGACGATCCGGCCTTCCGTGTCCACCGCGACCTGGCCGGCGATGAAGACCAGCGTGCCCCCGCGCGCGGAAGCGACATTGGAATACATGCCCAGGGGCTTGAGCCCGGGTGGATTGACGAACTTCTTCTCGGACATCGCTGCTCCTCCTTGGTGGTTGTGGGACGCATTGTAGTCGGGAAGCGAGGCTCAGCGCGCAGCGCGTCCAGACTCCCTCTCCCTCGATTGGAGAGGGCTGGGGAGAGGGTGAAGTAGGGGCCGGATTTCGTGCTGCCGCTGTGACATTGAGACCTGCCATGAGCTGACCTGATGCGCCTCACCCGCTGCGCCTTTCCGGGCAAAGGCGTATCGTGTCTCGACCTCTGAACATCAGGAGGAGGCTCATGGGCGCAGAACAGCAGCTGAGCGGACCGAATCTGTCCGAGGGGGTCGCGCTTGCGGAATTGAGCGACGGCAAGATGCTGCTTGGCCATGCGGCCGGCGAGGCGGTGCTGTTGGCACGGCAAGGCGATGAGATCTTCGCGGTGGGCGCCACCTGCACGCACTATTCGGGGCCGCTCGCGGAGGGCCTGCTCGCCGGGGCGACCGTACACTGCCCGTGGCACCACGCGTGCTTCGACTTGCGGACCGGCGCGGCGGTGCCGCCGGCGTTGAATGCGATCCCCTGCTACGAGGTGGTGCGGGAAGGCGAGCGGGTGCGAGTGGGGAGGCGCCTGCCCGAGCCCGAACCCCCCGCGAGTCCCGCCGGCGCGCCTGCCCGGATCGTCGTCGTGGGTGCCGGTGCCGCCGGTCACGTTGCATGCGAGACCCTGCGGCGCGAAGGCTACCGCGGCCAGCTGCTGCTGCTCGGCGCGGATACCGCCTTGCCCGTCGATCGTCCCAATCTGTCCAAGGATTACCTGGCCGGCAGCGCGCCGGAGGAATGGTTGCCGCTGCGCCCGCGCGAGTTCTTCGACGAGCACGGTATCGAGCTCGCCCTCGGCGAGCGGGCGGTGTCCGTGGACACTGCACGCAAGCAGGTCGCGGTCGCCAGTGGCCGCACCCACAGCTATGACAGGCTCCTGCTCGCGACGGGCGCCGAGCCGGTCAAGCTCGATCTCCCAGGCGGCGATCTGCGGCACGTGCACTACCTGCGCACGCTGGAACACAGCCGCGCCATCATCGCGGCCGCCCAGACGGCCCGGCGCGCGGTCGTGATCGGGTCCAGCTTCATCGGCTTGGAGGTGGCCGCTTCCCTGCGTGCGCGCAACCTCGAGGTGCATGTGGTCGGCCCCGACGCGGTGCCGCTCGGCCGGGTCATGGGGCCCGAGCTCGGTGGCTTCATCCGCAAGGTGCACGAGGAGCACGGCGTGGTGTTCCACTTGGGAACCCGGCCGCGGGCCATCGACGAGACGTCGGTGATGCTCGACAACGGTGAGCGTTTGCCTGCTCAGCTGGTGGTCATCGGCGTCGGCGTGCGGCCCGACGTATCTTTGGCCGAGACGGCCGGCATCGCCGTCGACCGCGGCGTCCTCGTCGACGAATATCTGCAGACCAGCGCGGCGGACGTGTTCGCCGCCGGCGATATCGCCCGCTGGCCCGATCCGCGCTCGGGAGAGCGAATCCGCGTCGAGCATTGGGTAGTTGCGGAACGTCAGGGCCGCACGGCGGCCCGCAACATGCTCGGGATGCGCGAGAAGTTCGACGCCGTACCGTTCTTCTGGAGCGCGCACTACGACGTGGGGATCAACTACGTCGGGCACGCCACGACCTGGGACCGGGTCGAGGTCGAGGGCAGCTTCGACGCGCGCGATGCCGCGGTGCGTTTCATCGCCGGCGGGAAGACTCGCGCGCTGGCGACGATCTTCCGCGACCAGGAGAGTCTGCTGTTCGAGCGGCAGCTCGAATTGAGCAGCGCGTGATCCATGCGCATGCGGGGATCCAGAGGTGCTTGAATAGCCTGGGTTCCGCTACCGCGGGCACGACAAGGTAGGAATTGAACAGAGTCGGCCTGGGGATGCGATGGAGCAGCGAGGCACAGCGCGCAGCGCGTCCAGACTCCCTCTCCCTCGATGGGAGAGGGTTGGGGAGAGGGTGAAGCAGGACCGGTTCAGTGGCCGGATTTCGTGCTGCACACGGTGTCATCCGGGCTAGCCCGCGGGCTAGACTCGGCCGGGCACCGGGATCGAGGCACCTGTCACCGCGCTCGCCTGGTCGGACAGCAGGAACACGATGACATCGGCGATCGCCTGCGGCGTGACCCACCGGCTGAAATCCGCCTTGGGCATGTCTGCGCGATTGGCCGGCGTATCGATGATGCTGGGCAGGATTGCGTTGACCGTCACGCCGCGATCCTTGAGCTCTTCGGCCAGCGCCTCGGTGAGCTTCGCCACGCCGGCCTTCGAGGCGGCGTAAGCGCCCATGCCGGCGCCGGCCTTGCTGGCAGCGCCGGCCCCGATGTTGACGATGCGTCCGCCGCCGCGCTTGAGCAGATGCGGCAGCGCCGCGCGCGAGGCGCTCACCGCGCTGCGCAGGTTGACCCGATACAGCAGGTCCCACGTGTCCAGGCTGCCCTGTTCCAGCGTTTCCCAGCGGAAGGTGCCCGCCACGTTCACCAAGCCGTCCAGGCCACCGAAGCGGCCAGCGACCTGGTTCACAGCCCGCAGCGCTGCGTCCGCATCGGCGAGATCGAGCTCGCCCAGCGCCAGCGCGCCGGCAAGCGCCGTCGCATCGGCCGGCGAGCGAGCGCGGTCCAGCGCCGCCACCTGTGCGCCCGCATCGAGCGCCGCCCGCACCACCGCGAGACCCAGCTGACCGAAGCCGCCCGTCACCGCCACGACCTTGCCTTGCAGCGTCATGATGTCTTTCCTCCGGTGTGTTGCATCGCCTGTCTTATACGGATGTGAATGCGCGCCTGCGACAGGGCAAGAAGCAGGAGCACGAGGTTGATCGCGGTGAGCGCCACGGCGATCCGCTGCATCTTCATGTAGCCTCCTCCTCGGTGACGATGTGTCTGGGTTCTTCCCGGGGCGTCAGCATCATGCAAGACTGCCACGCTTGGCGTGGTTGAGTGCCACGAGAGCAGCGGCTGCTGCCTCCTTTTGGTCTTTGCCCCATGGCGGCCCGGCTGACCTCCCTAGCGTGGCGAGGTGCGCGTCAAGGCGCATGCGAGTCACGCAGCCGCTTCTCGATCAGTGAGATAGCAAGGCTGACCCTGCCTCGATTCGACGTACACCACTTTAGGCAGCCATGAGGTCCGATTCAACGTCGACTGGTGTCTGGTAGCCGATCGACGAATGCATGCGCCTGCGATTGTAGAAGCCTTCGATCCAGTCGACGATGTCGAGCTTGGCCTGGGCGCGGGTGTCGTAGCGAAGCAGATGGGTGCGCTCGACCTTGAGCGTCTTGAAGAAGCTCTCCATGGGCGCGTTGTCCCAGCAATTGGCGGTCCTGCTCATCGATTGAATCAATCCGGTAGTCTTTGATCAGCTGCCGGTGACGGTCGCTGGCGTACTGGCTGCCACGGTCCGAATGCATGATCAATCCCGCGCTCGGTTTGCGCCGCCAGTACGCCGACCTCAGCGCCTGGCAGACCAGCTCGGCCGTGATCCGATCACTCATCGACCAACCCACGATTCTGCGGCTCGCCAGGTCCATGACGCAGGCCAGATACAGCCAGCCTTCGCCCGTGGCGATAGTGGTGATGTCAGCCACCCAGGCCTGGTTGACCCGCCAGCCATCGAAGCGCCGGTCCAGCACGTTGGGGGCGAGCGGTTTGTCATGGGCAGAATCGGTCGTCACGCGATAGGGGCGCTTGTATACCGGGCGCAGGTCCTGCCGCTTGAGGCTGTTGCGCACCCGCTCGTGGCTGACCCGAACGCCTTGCTCACGCAGCCCTGCCACGATGCGCGGCCGGCCGTAGCTGCGTTGACTTCCCGCGTGAATCGCCGCCACCTGCGCATCGAGCGCCGCATTGGCTATCGAGCGATCACTTGGCGCTCGCGTTCTCCACTGGCAATACCCGGTACGCGACACGCCGAGCTGACGGCACATCCGCGTCACGTGGAACTGGTCGCGATGCTCTTCGATCCAGGCGTACTTCACCGCGACTCCTTCGCGAAATACGCCGCCGCTTTTTTTACGATTTCCAGATCCAGCTTAGTGCTCGCCAGCTCTTTGCGCAATCGGGCGTTCTCGGCCTCCACCTCCGTGACCGATCGCTTCACCGGTACAGCAGCTCCCACAGCTGCCTTGAGCTTGCCTGCACGGCTGAGCCGCATCCAATTCCACAGGCTCGACTCTGGAATCCCTAATCGCTTGGCGGCTTGGTTACCTCCGATCGATTCACCCAGCCTGACCGCCTCTACCTTGAACTCATCGGTGTATTGCCGATTCCCAACCAGCTCCTTCTTGCCCATCTCGCCCTCCGTTCATCAGAAATGTACACACAATCTGATGTACGTGAAACCAGGGCAGGGTCATCAGGCCGCCGCGGTTGCACGTAGTGTCGCCGGCGTGAAGCGGTCGAGAACCAGATTCGCATTGAGTAATACTGCGCCATGACTGGGATGCCGGCGGTTCGATCTGCTCATCGAATCGACCCGTCGGCCGGCGGCTATAGGTAGAGGGTCGGAGCGAGTCGCTCGAGGCCGTGTTATCGCTGGTCGCGTTGCGAAAGAGGCGAAGTGTGAGTGGCAAGGATGTTGGTGGCCGGTTGCTCGGTGTACCAGTCCTGGTGTTGGTGACCATCTACTGTTTATGCACGGAGCCGCCTTTGCCGCTGGTAGTCAGCTCGATGGGGATCAATTCTGATCCTCCTCAACGTTTGAGATAGAGGAGACAGCCATGGAAGCAGTTGGAACAGTCACGTCAAGTCCCACCGACGGGAGCCGTACCCTGGCACGAACCGTCGATCAAGCGAGCACGGGCGCACATGAGGCGATAGACAAGGTATCGGATGCCGCGCATCCAGTGGTGGACCGCATTAACTCAGGCCCGCACCACGCGGTTGACCAATTCGCCAGCGCAGCCGGCCAGGCGGCGGACACTCTCGGCGTGACGGATGAGCAGTTGAAGAATGCCCAGGTGCGAGCGATGGAGCAGTGCCGCGGTTACGTGCGCGACCACCCTGTGGCATCGCTAGGCATAGCCGTGGCTGCCGGCTTTCTCTTGAGCCAACTGGTGAGCTGGCGCTCTCGTTAGACTCGGCTCGGGAATGGAACCAACCAACTGGCGAGGGGTGGGATTTCCCTGCGGGCGCTGGGAGAGCGGTCGGGAAGCGTGCCCCGGCGCCGCCCACTGCGGTGGAGCGCGATGAGAGCGGGATCAGCGTCACCGTTTCTGGCGGGCGGCGATGCCCGGATCGAGAAGGGATCTGGCTAATGTAATGTCCATACGCCTCTGTTTGCTATCGGATCTTGCGCGTCGCGAGCAGATGATGCGAAACTGGTGGTGCTGTTGAAAGACGCGCTGCTCGACGGCGATTCTGGTTGCCACCGGAAGCCTTTCCACAGCATCTACCCATCGCGATACCTCTTATAGGAGTGAATTTATGCCCCTACTCTTGATCTTGGTTGTTCTGATTCTCCTTTTCGGCGGGGGCGGGTTCTATTTAGGCGCCCCATACCATGTCTATGGCGGGGGCCTCGGCTTGGTGCTGCTGATCGTCCTCGTGGTACTTCTGCTTAGGGGGCGCTGACGACAACAAAGAGTCTCGGTTGGGACCGATGCTGTTGAAGGCCGCGCAGCTTCACGGTAACCGGTAACCCGACGGCGTCGGTTTCCCCGATATCGATTGGCGGCGGGTAGGCTCGTGCTCACGAAACCGCTCTTGGGAGGTGTGCATAATCTTGATGAGTATTCGCGTGCGACGGCGAGAGCCTAGCTTATGGTCGCGAAACGCTGGCAAAATTCCGTGACGCTAACGTTTGCGGAGTGCAACCAGTTCCAGCCGTGAAGTCTCAGCGGGACGCTGCACTCCCAAAGCCCTGTCCTGTGTGCGTCGTCGCACAGGCGAGCCCCAGCGTTGCGCAGCTTCTCGTAATTGGTTAAGCGAGAACAAGCGAGAAAGCAACTAAAGCCAAGCGCGGTCGGTGAGAACTCGGGAGACAAAGGTAAGGGGGAGCTGGGGGGAACTGTGAGCGACAGTCCTATTGAGCGCCGTCCGGAGGAGCAGTTGACGCCCCTTGCCTGCATCGTCGCGCTGCTGGTCGTCCTACTGACGGCGGGCTGTGGCGGCGTCAACCAGGCGCAGCCAAGCAAGGCGCCCGAGACTGGCGCGACGCCGGGCGGGGCCGCTGCCGTTGAGCCAGGGGGGCGTCCAACCACACTGCCCTCGTCACATCCCACGGGCAAGAGCGTAACCAAGACCGCCTCACCAACCGCGAAGGCTTCTGCAAAGCTGCCGGCGTCTCCCGCGCACACCGAGCCGCTCGGGAAGAAGGTGAGCGCCGCTCCGGCCGCCGAGAAGCAGCAGGCGTCAGCGCCGCTGGACTTGGCGTCTCTGGAGACTCGGCTCAAAGAGACCAAAGCCATCGGCTTGTTCACCAAGATAGCGCTCAAGAACCAGGTCGATGACTTGCTGAATGAATTCCGGGCATATTACCAAGGGAGCCTCAAAACCACCCTCGCCCAGCTCCGGCAACGGTATGACCTGCTGCTCCTCAAGGTGCTCTCTCTCCTGCAGGACAGCGATCAATCGTTGGCGACCGCGGTCGGCGCTTCGCGCGAAGCGATCTGGGGCATCCTCGCGGATCCGAAAAAGTTCGCAGCCATCTAGCTTGATGGCAAGGAGAAGTTATGAGCAAACATGTGGGCAATTGGGCGCCCATCTTGATGGCGGCACTGTTCGCCGCGCCCTCGCTTGCGGCTGACGACGTGCCGCTCAACAAGGATCTGACGGCCGTGATCGCATTGCAGGGTTTGCCATGCGGTCAGGTCGTGAGCGTCAAGCAGCAAGGTGACCGCGACTACATCGCATCATGCCAGGACGGGAACCGCTACCACGTATTTGTCAATGCCGCGGGCCGAGTAGTCGCGCAGAAGCAATAAGGGTACATGAGGACCCGCGACATGGCGATGGAGCAGAAGGATTCCTGTCATCTGCGGAAATCCGATCAAGCGAGCGCCGCCAAGAGCGAGTATTCGTGCTGCAACGGGAACGGGGCCGGCCGCCACGACCGCTGACGCGGAACTCGAGGTGGCCGGCCGTTTCACCCGATACAGCAGCGAGTACAACGCGGGTTCGAAGAACAGCGTCAACAGCGTTGCGACCAGCAGCCCGCCCATGATGGCGACGGCCATGGTCCAGCAACTCGGTAGCGCCCTCATGCAGCCGCCGCATAGTAAGAGCTGAGCACCCCACCCAGCCGCTGACGTCGCCGAAGAGCACGCGCTGATCCGCCCGGCCTGCCAATACAGCCAGTTCTTCACCCACAGCGCCCGCGCCAGCGCGGACGACCCACAACCCCCATCGGAGGAAACAGCGCAATGAGCATGACCCTGCCCGAGATCGAACGTGCATTGAAGCAGCTGCGCCTGTCTGAGTGCGCGCCACACTAGAGACGCGCGCTCTGCAGGCGCAAAGCGCCAATCAGGCGTTCCTGGAGACCTTCTCGCTGATCCTGCAAGACGACCTCGATCGGCGCCGCTCGCGTCTGATCGAGCGTCGCTATCAGCAATCCGGGCTGGACGAGAAGCTGACGCTGGCCGAGTTCGACTGGGGCTTCAACCCCAAGCTGCCCAAGCAGGCCTGCTTCGAGCTGCATACGCTCAAGTTCATCGCCCAGGCCGACAATGCCCTGCTGATTGGTCCGCCCGGCACTTGCAAGAGCGACGTCTGTAAAGCCATCGCCTATAACGCGATCCTGCAGGGCTACCGCGTGGTCTGCCTCGACACCGACGAATGGCTCACCGAGCTCGTGCTCAGCGCCGCAGCGGCGCGCAAGACGCGTCTGCGCCCAGTGATCGACGCCGGCCTCGTCGTGCTCGACGATCTGTTCTTGTCCAAGCGCCTGCCCGAGGGTGGCGCCGAGCTGCTGCAGTCACTCATCCACCAGCGCTACAAGCTGCGCCGCAGTCTGGTACGTTGGCGCACATACGTCCGTCTCCACACCTCGATGCCGCTCGGTGAGGTTTGTCCTCGCGGATGGTGTCGGCAGAGATAGCCGTGGTCGGTCGCATCAGACGGTCGCATGCCCCGCAGAGGTAACTAGCGGCGTGAGACCTGGTCCGCCCTCAAGTCAGTGGTTGGGGCTCGGCATCCACGTCAAGTTAACAGCACCTGGCGGTACCGTACATCGGACAGCAGACGGCCCAGTTCCTTCTTGACCACGGCGTAGCACTCGCACGCGCGGCTCTCCAATCCGGACCGCTCGAGCACCGCGATGTGACCACGGCGATAGCGAATGACACCGGCGAGCTGCAGTTTCCCGGCGGCTTCCGTGATGCCTTCACGGCGCACGCCGAGCATTCTGGCGACCAGTTCCTGGGTCATGATCAACTCACGGGAGGGCGCTCGATCGAGGGTCAACAATAGCCACCGGCACAGCTGCTGCTCCACCGAATGATGCCGATTGCAGGCCGCGGTCTGGGTCATCTGTGTGATCAGCGCCTGGGTGTAGCGCAGCAACAACCGCTGCATCAAGCCGGCACGATTGAACTCCTGCTTCAGCAAGCTGCCCTCCAGCTGGTAGGCGTGGCCCGCGGTGTGCACCACGGCCGAGCTTGGTGTGGTCTCCCCTCCCATGAACAGCGCAACACCGACTACGCCTTCGTTGCCCACCCCCGCGGTTTCGGCCGACGCGCCGGTCTCCATGACATAGTGCAGGGACACGATCGCTGTGGTGGGGAAGTGCGCGTGCTGCATCTGTCCACCAGGTTCGTAGAGGATTTCACCGAGCGGCATCGGGACGAGCTCCAGACGCGCGGCAATGCGCTCGAACTCCGCCGTCGGGAGAGCGGCGAGAAGATGGTTTTGATTCGGGCTATGGGGTGAGAGCATCGCCGCGCGTCGAGATATTGCGCTCTATTTCTTTGCGCTGAGCTCCACGCCGATTCCGCGGTAACCGATGAACCGGCAGGACTGATTGAACATCGGCTCCCCGCTCACGTGAAACTTCTGTTGCGAGCCGTCGCCATTGACGCGGCTGAAGACGAAATCCAGGAACGGCTGACGGGCTGCAATGATTGCCTGCAGCGCCTCCCGTTCCGCCTCGTTCCAGCCTGGCACCTGAGCCTCGTTTGTGTCTCCCGCCAAGGCGTCGACCCGGATTCCGAGCATCTCCAGGACCGGACCGGAGACCTTGGTGAAATTCCCGTTCTCGTCCTGCTCCCAGTACCAGTCGGACGCCAGCTCGGTGAGGCTGCGATAGCGGGCTTCGCTCTCCCGCAGCTCGGCGGTCCGGTCCTCCACCGCCTGCTCCAAGACCTTGCTGTAATTCTCGAGCCTTTTGTACAGCAGCCGCACTTCCAGCATGTTGTGGATGCGCGTTTTGACTTCGACCAGATCGAACGGCTTGCTGATAAAATCCTTCGCGCCAGCCTGCAGCGCGCGCAGCTTGTGCCCGGGCTGGGCGGTAATCACGAGGACGGGAAGATAGTCGTCCTCGTCATTTGTCTTCAGGCTTTCGATCACCTGGAATCCATCCATGCCGGGCATCTGCAGGTCGAGCATGATCAGGTCGTAGCGGTGCTTGCGGTGCAGCGCGCATACCTCCTGCGGATTCATGGTCGAAGAAACGCTGGCGTAGCCGGCTTGACTCAGCATTTGCTCGAGCAGCCTGACATTGACTTCCTGATCGTCCACGATCAGGATGCCGGCGTTGAGTATATCGGGCTCGGCAACCGTCATACTTGTTCCTCGATCGCCGCGCGGCTTGCTGCCGTTTTCGAATGAGCCAATGCCAGGTCCAGCGCATCCATGAACTGGTCTACCTTGATGGGTTTGGTGAGATAGTTGAAGAATCCTGCCTCGAGGCCCTTCTGAATATCGCGGGGCATCGCGTTGGCGCTGAGGGCGACAATGGGGATATGCGCCGTTGACGGGTCGGCGCGCAGGATCTTCATGGCCTCGATCCCGCTGATGCCGGGGAGGTTGATGTCCATAAGGATCACCTCCGGCTGACAGGCGCGCGCGTACTCGATGGCGAGATTGCCGTCCGCGGCACTCAGCAGGCGCAGGTCGAGGCGGCGCGCAATGAGTTGCTCGACCAGTTCCAGGTTGGCGGGGTTGTCTTCTACGTAGAGGAGGGTGCGCAAGGGCGTGCCATCGGGCACCTTTGGTCGCGCACGCGCCGCGCGATCGGCTTCCGGAACTGCGATCCGGGGTCCAGGCGTCAGGCTCAAGTCGATCCAGAACACGCTTCCCACACCGACGGCGCTATCCGCGCCGATGGCGCCCCCCATCAGTTCGACCAGCCGCTTGGTCACCACCAAGCCGATTCCCGTGCCCTCCTCCGCGCTTGCCTCCTTTCCGAGGCGATTGAACGGCTGGAACAGCTGCGCAAGCTGCTTCGGAGCCAGTCCCGCACCGGTGTCCCGGACGCTGATACGAATCGAACCCAGGGCCCCCGGCGTGCACTCCACGGCAACCGCGCCTCCCGGCTTGTTGTACTTGATTGCGTTGAAAAGCAGGTTGATCAGAACCTGTTTGACCCTGGTCCGATCGGCTTGGACAAAGTAGGGGATCTCGAACCGGGGAAACGTCAGGCCGATGCCGCGCTTGTGTGCCTGCGACTCGATCATGGCCCGGCACTCGAGCATGACCTCAGCCAGCGAAACCGGCTCCCGCGACAGCGTCACCTTGCCCGACTCGATCAGGGCGAGGTCGAGGATCTCGTTGATTAACTCCAACAGGTACCATCCCGCCTTGAGAATCTGGTCGAGGTTTCGCTTCTGGGGCGGCGTCGGCGCAGGAGAGCCGGATTGCATGAGCTGGGCGAAGCCGAGGATCGCATTGAGCGGCGTGCGCAGCTCATGGCTCATGCCGGAGAGAAAATCCGTTTTGGCGCGGTTGGCCGTCTCCGCGACCGCCATGGCTTCATTCAGGTCCGACTCGACGCGCTTGCGCACGGAATTGTCGGTGCCGATCAACAGATATCCGATAATTTCCCCATAGTCGTCCCGCAGCGCCGTGATCGACACGACGGCCGGAAAACGGCTGCCATCCTTGCAGATATAGGTTAGCTCATAGATATCCTCGATCCCGCGCGAGGCTTTGAAAGCCAGTGCCTCGAAGCCTGGCGCGATGGTGGTTGCAAGCTCGACGCTCAATGCCTGGGCGCGCGCCATCACCTCCTGCGGGTCATGAATGTCGCTCGGGGCTATCCTGTCCACGACCTCGGCAGCGGTGTAGCCCAGCATGCGTTCGGCGCCGGCATTGAACAGCTGGATGATGCCCTTCTCGTCGGTGGCGATAATCGAGAAACTGGCGCTGGTGAGGATCGCGTACTGCAAGGCCCCCGCTTTGAGCAGTGCCCTCCGGCGTCGTCCTTCGATCGCGCCGTCCGCCTCGGTAGTGTCGTCTGCAGCGGCGGGAGCGTAACCTGTTTCGGGCATGCGCGATCTCCGTGAAAAGCTTGCAACGATTGGGAAACTGCGCTTGTCGGGCCTGCAACAGAAGATTGCGACCTCCCTTAGTCCGAAAGAAGCCGCACCTCTCCCAGAGGATGATTACGCGCATTGAACCGGCCGTCTGTGCGCAGTCGCACACAATATCCTGACATTGATGCCTGGCTTTGCGCGGCTCGACGGGCACAGCACTGGCGGTCGGACTGCGGCATGCCTCGGTAACTTGCTATTGGCTCCCACGCAACACCGTTATCTGTCTTTCGGCCAGCAGACAGAGCTCACCCATGCTTCCACCGCGGCCGTCCGGTGGTGACGAGTGTCGTGCGCATGCTGTCGAGCATCGGGTGTCCTTACACCTGCGGCTTCTACGTCGACTGGAACTCACGCTACGTGGCACTGCCGGCGGAGCAGCTGCACGCCGATCTCGACTACCTGTCGCGGCACTATCCGAAGCTCGTCATCGCCTACCACGACCCGAACTTCGCCGTGCGCTTCGACGAGACCATGGACGTGCTCGCGCGAGTGCCCAAGGGTCGGCGCAATCCCTACATCATGGAGAGCTCGCTCTCGATCTTGAAGGGCGAGCGGCTGGCGCGCCTGGCCGAGACCCGATGCGCTTACATCGCACCTGGCATCGAATCATGGATGGACTACTCGAACAAGTCCGGGGCGGGGGCGCGCAAGGGCCGCGACAAACTGGAGAAGATCGTAGCCCAGCTGGAGGAGCTCTCGCGCCATGTGCCTGGAATCCAGGCCAACTTCCTGTTCGGCTGCGACTCGGACGAAGGCGAGGAGGAGCCGGTCGCACTGACTAACGAATTCATCAGGCGTCTCCCGCAGGTCTGGCCCACGATCAACATACCGAGCCCCTTCGGCGGCACGCCGCTCTACGACGAGCTGCATCGCGACGGACGCATCCTGAAGGCGATGCCCTTCGCGTTCTACTACAACCCCTATCTCGCAATCACGCTCAGGCACTACGACACCGCGACCTATTACGACCATCTGATCGACATGCACGAGGTGCTGACTTCGAACAAGATGCTGGTGCGCCGCCTGAGTACGAAGGCACACCCCGCAGTGCGTTTTGTGCACACTCTGCGTACGCTCGCGACGCGCGCCGAGCTGGCCGACTTTCGCCGCATCCGCACAATGCTCGGATCGGATGCTCATTTTCGCGCCTTCCACGAAGGGCGCTCCGACGAGCTCCCTGCCTTCTACACCCGTCTGTTCGAGAGACGGTTGGGCCGCTATGCAATGCTGGTACCCCCGCAGGCGCGCCGTCCGGTGCTCGAACCTCCTGCTCCACCGGTCGAGGCGGCCCGCCAGCACACTGCCAAGGCACCGGCGTAGGGACACACGCCGATGGCGGAGCACCGGACGCAGAGGTCCCCTGTCCCGCGCTCAGTAGATGTAGACGGGAGTCCCCACTGGCACCACCGCGTACAGTTTCGCGATGTCCTCGTTCCGCAAGCGCACGCAGCCATGGCTGACCGCACGTCCGACGGACTCCGGCTGGTTCGTGCCGTGGATCGCGTATCCATTCCCCATGTTCAGCCGGTGGGTGCCCAGGACGCCCTCGTACCGGCGTTGGGTGGTACCCAGCGGTGGCACCAGCACCTTGCCGTCCACGATGATCTCGCGGCCGTCCGCGGCCTGCAACACGATCCGCCTTCCGTCGGGAAGCGCCCGCACGACGTCGTTCCCCTCCACCGTGATGACCGACCGGTCAGCGGCGGCCAGGGACTGACCGATCTCGAGCCAGGCCAGCCCCAACCCGCGCTTGCGCGATTGCTCCACGTAGTGCCAGTCCGGGGGTACCCACACCGGCGCCTCCTCCTTGCTCTGCACCACCAGGCGCCCGCGCGGTGTCTCGAACTTCCACGCGCTGGCCCCGTCCTCCTTGACGATCGTCTTGCCGCTGCCCGTCGCGACCTCGGTCGAGAAGAGGATCGCCCCGCGCTGCTTGTACCAGAGG
>Ga0105094_10001001_pt1 | contig 14580 bp, 12 predicted proteins | sample PPLLak1March2015_2_FD_87023 | JGI IMG/M metagenome (GOLD analysis project Ga0105094, IMG submission 87023) | Freshwater sediment microbial communities from Prairie Pothole Lake near Jamestown, North Dakota, USA - PPLs Lake P8 Core (3) Depth... | ecosystem: Environmental > Aquatic > Freshwater >...
CGGATAAAACCGCATCTATCTTTGTTCCGGCAGTTATAATTATTGCGCTTGTTACATTTTTAGGATGGCTGTTTATTTCAGGTGATTTTGATAAATCGTTGATAAATTTTGTTGCAGTTTTAATCATTGCATGCCCGTGCGCATTAGGACTTGCAACACCCGCGGCAATTATGGTTGGAACAGGAAAAGGTGCACGGCTGGGAATATTAATTAAAAACGGGGAAAGCCTTGAACTCGCCCACAAAGTTACTACGGTAATCTTTGATAAAACAGGAACAATAACTGAAGGAAAGCATTCAGTAACTAGAATCCTCACGAATGATATCCCCGAAGAAAAACTGCTTCAAATTGCTGCCTCGCTTGAGAGTAAATCGGAACATCCGCTGGCTCAGGCAATTGTGAGTTCGGCAAAATCAAAAAATATAAAATTAATCGAATCGGATTCCTTTCAAAGTCTTACCGGTTTAGGCGTCAGGGGGACTATAAATAACGATAAAATAGTAATCGGCAATTTGAAATTTATTACGGATAATTCGATAATCTTAAATGGATTTGATGAAGCATCGAAAGAGGCAGATAATGAAAACAGCATCATTTATGTGGGGATAAACGGTACTGTGAAAGGTTTGATAGTTCTTGAGGATAAGATAAAAAAATCTTCGGTCGCTGCAGTCAAAAAATTGAAAGAGATGAATATAAAAACTGTAATGCTCACGGGAGACAATCGAAAATCCGCTCAATTAATTGCTGCGCAAAGCGGCATAGATTATTTTGAAGCAGAGGTGATGCCTGAAGAAAAAGCCGGTGCGGTGAAAAAATATCAGTCGGAAAAAGAAATAGTTGCAATGGCTGGAGACGGAATTAATGATGCGCCGGCATTAGCTCAAAGCGATTTGGGAATTTCGGTCGGCAGCGGAACCGATGTTGCTGTTGAAGCCGCTTCGATAGTGCTGATGAAGGATAACCTGCTTGATGTTGTATCCGCAATTCAGCTTTCGAAAAGAACCATGCGGACTATAAAACAAAATCTATTTTGGGCTTTCGTTTATAATATAATCGGGATTCCTTTAGCAGCACTGGGTATGCTGAACCCGGTTTTCGCAGCACTTGCAATGTCCTTCAGCTCAGTTTCCGTATTAAGCAATTCTCTAAGGTTAAAAAATTTTAAGCCCCGCTGAATCTCTTCTTATATAATTCTGCCGAATCAACTGCATCTCCCTTACTATCTTTTTCCTTTAGCAGTAATAATTTAGTTTAAAGCTTCAAAATTATTTTTGGAGCCTTAATGCGGATAAAATTTTTCCTTCTGATAATATTTTTCTGTTCCCAATCTATTCCAATCAATATTGATGACAAAATAAAAAGTTTTTTTAATGATCTCATTGCCGGCACTGCTGATCTTTCGGAATATCTGCTGAAAAGCGAACTGGAAAAATCGAAACGGCTGGGAATAGAATATGAAAAGGTAAAGAATAAATTTATTATCTCCTTTGATATTGACGGACAAATAAAAAAGGAAATAAGTGAGAAAAAAATACAGTATGAACTGAAACAGGAAAAACTTAACGACGGGTTTTCCAAAGTTGTATTAAGGTCCATCTTATTCAATCACCGAAACGGAAGATAATTACATAATTTCCTTGAGAAGAAATATATTACTTACTCCTGCGAATCGCCAGAGTGGATATAAAAGCAAAAAATTTGCGGAGACATTTCCAAACGTGAAATACAATGGTGAAAAATTTTTAATTACTGCATCTTCAAGGGAGATTAACGTTTATAATCTTTACACAAATATTCTGATCGCTTCCTATTCTGCCGGATTTTCGTTGGGCAATAAGGAAGTTCCATTGGAAAAAGGTTTTTTTAAATTTGCAATACGAAAAGCATTTTTTGATGAAAGCCTGGAATCTATGATTATTTCCGGACTTTAAGCTTTCGGGAGACGTTCCAGATAAGAATAATTGCTCATCACGGCAAACGTTTCGGTAAAACGGAGTTCATCCAGGTTCATGCAGTTCATGTAGCTCATCGAGCTTCTTAAACCGTCGAAAATTCCATCCAGTATGTTTTTAACCGTCCCTTTGTAAGGAACCATGGTTTCTTCTCCTTCGATAAACTCATCCTTTACCTTTACACCGAATGAAGCGGAGCCGCGGTATTTTTTCCAAAGCTGGCCGTTATATTTAATTACTTCATCAGGCGTTTCCTTTGTACCGGCAAGCATTCTTCCTAGCATTACGGCATCGGCACCCAAAGAAATTGCCTTTGCAATATCGCCTGAACTTTTAATTCCGCCGTCGGCAATAATTTTAATTTTCAATTTCTGTTTCTCCCGGGCAAAATATACACTGAGAAGGGAAGAAACCTGTCCGATGCCGATCCCGGTCTGGATTGAGGTTGTACACACACTTCCGCTTCCTACTCCGACCCTTACTGCATCGGCTCCTGCATTTTCAAGATGAATCAGGCTCGCTCCGTCGGCAATATTTCCTAGAATAATTTTCGGATTAAATTTAACTTTAATTTCTTCAGTTCTCTTCAGCACCAATGAATTATTAGCGTTGGCAGTATCTATACAGATTATATATTTTTTTTCAACCAGCTTCTCAATTAAATCCATCGGAGTATTAAGAGCGATTGCAACAGACTTTACAGATTTACTATATTCATGATTGTTCAGCAGTTCATTCAGCGAGGAATCGAACCTGTTTAAAATTCCGAGGCATCCTAAATCATTCAGAGTTTTTGCCATCTCTAGACCCGTGACTGATTCCATCGGACTGGAAATAATTGGAAGCGACAGCTCCATGCCTAAAAAACTACACGAAGTAGAAGCCTGCGTCCTGGATTGTACCCTGGATATCTCAATCGGAATCAGACTGATATCTTCGTATGTAAGGGATTGATGGTATTCGTTTAATTCTTTTTTGGTATAAATTTTCATTGCAGTTATCTCATTTATTTTGAAGCATGCTGCTTGTGACTGGTTTTAGACAAAGTTAAAGACTCCATCTCATTCAGAAGAAGCTCCATTTTTTCGGTTACAGCCGATACCGGTTCGGACGAATTCATATCCACACCGGCACTCTTCAGAATATTTAATGGATAATCGGAGCTTCCGGCTTTTAAAAAGTTTAAATACTTTTCTACTGCCGGCTTTCCTTCGGTTTTAACTTTTCTCGCTAAAATTTCCGAAGCCGCAAAACCGGTAGCATACTGGTAAACATAAAAGTTATAATAAAAATGGGGGATTCGCGCCCATGTATATTCTTCTAATTCATCTACAACCATTTCCGGTCCCCAGTATTTTTGAAAAATATTTTTATACATGCGGCATAAAACATCGGGAGTTAAAGTCTCCCCTTTTTCCGATCTATCATATGCCGATTTTTCAAATTCCGCAAACATAGCTTGCCTGTAAAATGTCGCGGAAATATTATTTAAGTACTTTTCCAGAAAGAATAATTTTTCGTCGGGAGATTCCGAATGTTCAATTAAATAATCGAGCAGCAAAGATTCATTAAATGTAGAGGTTACTTCTGCTAAAAAGATTGAGTAATTAGCATACGGGTATGGCTGTGTAATGCCTGTATAATAGGAATGCATGTTATGGCCCATTTCATGGGTTAAAGTAAACACGTCGTTCAAGAGATCCGTCCAATTAAGAAGAACGTACGGATGCACTCCGTATGTTGAACCGGATGAATATGCCCCGCTTTTTTTTGCCTGAGTTTCATAAACATCAATCCATCTGTTATTAAATGCAGTATTAATAGATTTTAAATACTCCTCTCCAAGCGGCTTTAATGTCTCCAATACAATCTTTTTACCCTCCTCATAACTGTATTTCTTCTCCCCTTTAAGGGAAAAAAGACTGACATAAACATCGTAAGGGTAAAATTCTTTTAAATTCAGCAATTTCTTTTTAATCGAAGCCCAGCGGTGGAGCGGTTTAAGGTTCCGGTTTGTAGCTTCTATTAAATTGTCATAAATGGAAATATCAATGCAGTTTCTATCCAGCGCAGCTTCTCTTGCGGATTTATACTTCCTGGCTTTTGCATAAAAAATATTTGATTTTATGCTGCCGTTGAATAAGACCGATAAAGTATTTGCATTTTGCTTAAACGGCTTCAAGTAACTTTCAAAAGCACGCTTTCTATAATCCCGGTCAGGTGAATATATTGCCGCGTAATAACGGGCATGAGTAATTTCTATTTCGTTCCCTGTTTCATCTTTTGTAAAAGGAAATTTAAGATCTGCATTAGTAAACATTGAAAATGTATTGTATGGAACGTGGGTAATCTCATTAGCCAATGCAAGAATTTCTTCCTGCTCCTTTAAGAGAGTATGAGACTTAGTTCTAAGCAGATCTTCAACCGAATGCTTGTATACTTTTAACTCATCGAGGGATTCGATCATCTCCCTCAGTTTTCGATCTTCAATCTGCAGCAATTCCGGTCTTATAAAAGAACTTGCTGCAGTAACCTTTACATAAAGGGAATTAATTCTCCCTTCCATTGACTGATATTTTGTATCCTTCATATCGCTGTCTTTAGCCAGCATGGAGTAAAGACGAAGCTTGTCAAGCTTTATTCCAATTTCATCATCAAACTTTAAGCACTTCAGAAGATCTTCCGGACTGCGGGAAAGAGTTCCTTCATACTTTTTATATTCAGGAAGTTTACTTTCAATCCACCTGAAATCTTCTTCCCACAAATCCTCCGATTTATAGATATGCGTCAGATCCCATTTATATTTTTCTTCAATTTTATCTCTAGTTGGTACGGCACCGATTCCTTGATGAGTGTACAGTTTACGGCCGGAAAAATTTGAATCAATCATTAAATTTTGTCTAATAATTATTTTTTAAAGATAATAAAGATACTAAAACCATTTTTTCTTTTTAAAGAAATAGATCAATGAAGCCCCTATCAGAAGCATCACTCCCATTATTGTGACATACCCGTATTTCCAATTAATTTCAGGCATATTAAGAAAGCCCGCCTCAGGCCTGAAATTCATCCCGTAAATTCCCACAATAAATGTTAAGGGAATGAATATTGTGGAAATAACAGTCAATAATTTAACTATCTCATTCATTTTTTGGTTAGCATAAGAGAGATTAATTTCAAGCATGCCGTTTATTGCTTCCCTAAAATTATCGGTTGTCTCAACATTCTTTTTTATATGGTCCAGAAGATCCCTGACAAAAATAAAAGTAGATCTTTCAATAAGAGGGCTTCTTTCCCGTTCAATAGAATTAATTGTATCTCTTAACGGCAGCACTATTCTTCTAAGGGAAATAACTTTTTTCCGCAGAACATGGATAGACTCTAATGGAGAGCTGTCGGGATTTTTTAATAAATCATCCTCAACTTTTTCCAAATGATCGTCAAAATTTTCAAGGATTGCAGAGTAAGTATCCACCAGCGTATCGAGGATCCGGTACATGAGATAGTCTGCTTTTAGTTTTCTAATTCTTCCTTTATTACCTTTTAAGCGGTCGGTAATAATTTCAAGAATATCCAGTTCTTTTTCTTGAAAAGTAATTAAGCATTTGCTGTGCAGGATTAGTGACAGCTGCTCAAACACGAATTCTTCTTCAAAGCCTTTAAATTCCGCATGCTTGGTAACTAAAAACAGGTAATCATCATAATCTTCCGTCTTAATAATGCCGTTTACATTTAAAATATCTTCCAGCACCAGCGGATGAATATTAAATATCTCTCCTATTTTTTCAATTTTATTTACTTCATGAAGCCCTGTAATTTTTATCCATGTAGAATAATTAGCAGATTTAAGAGACACAAGTTCGGCAGGATCTTCAATTTCTCTTTCCTCAAAATAATTGGCATCATATTGATAGACAGTAATCCTTAATTTCTCAAGCTTCTTTTCTCCCGTAAATATTAATGAGCCGGGAGATTTTCCCCTCTTTTTTTCACTTAAGCTATTATGGATCATAAAGATGCCTCATCCGGATTTTTGTTCATCCTAAAAATATAAAGGTTTAGCGATAAGTTTCTGAATTATTTTAGAATTATGTTAAAAACCTGAAAAGAAAACCGGAGGGAATTGAAAGCTTATCAGCTGAAATCCTGTATGATCTGAATAGTCAGCTTGCCCGTAAAATTTCTAAAAAATATTTGGACACGGTCAGGTACAAAGCCATCCAGCTTTAAAGATGAGCCGGGGAAATTGCCATTCAAGGTGGAGTTATAAATTATGTTCCGTGCCCGGTCATAAATCGTTAACTCCACGGTACCCCCCAGATAATCGAATAAAGATAAGAAAAGATGAGAATTGTTAAAGCTGAAAAAAGTCCTGTCAATTAAACTGTCGGAAATTCCCTCTGCATTGATTATAAAAGAATAAGAATCAGCCGTAATCTCCTGCACAGGTTCATTTATATTACCCGCAGGATTAAACGGAGGAATAATTTCTTCCCGGCATGATGTTAAACTAAACGATAAATACAGAACAGGAAAAAATAAATATTTGAAAAAAGAAGATAACATTTTAAGCAGCAAAAATTATCTTAAAAAACTTAAAGGCTCATATTCAAAACCGTGTCGATATTCTTTTTGAAAAAACCGTAATCCTGTGATCCAAGTATAAAAGATTTCTGTCTGGCTTCATTATCATAAATAAAAGTTGCAGGAATTGCCCCATCCCAGTTTTTGTTGAGAAGTTCTATTACTTTTTCGGTGCTTTTTTCAGTTACAATATATACCGGAAAATCGGGATTATTTTGTTTTTCCATAAAATCAGCTACAAGCGAATCAGCTTTTTTCCCGAAATCTACGTTTAAGCTTAAGAATTCAAAATTTCTGTTTTTATAATCCCCGGCAATTTTCACAAGGTGCGGAAATTCTTCTATACAGGGTTTGCACCAGGTTGCCCAAACATTTATCAGAAGAGTTTTTCCGTTCCGGTTATTTATTATTTCTTCAAGGTCTTCGGCATTAATCAATTCTATTTTTTATCTGTTTTTTTCATCATCCGAACTATTGGATTTACTATCATTTTCCCGGCACCCTGAAATAAATATAGAAACCAGCAGCACGGGCAGGAACCGTATTAATTTCATGAATTTACTCTTTTAATGGTGCATCCGAATGCTTTCGTCTCAGGATTTGAAACCGGTTTGCCGCTTAATATTTCATTTAACGCAGCAGCTAAATCTCTTTTCTCAACCTCCGACTCATCCCTTGAATCATCGATTCTGCCGTGATAAAGGACCTCATAATTGGAATTTAAAACAAAAATTTCCGGAGTATGACCGGCCTGAAATTTATCTGCAATAACATTGTTGACATCCTTAAGAACCGGGAATTTAAATCCGTTTTCAGCCGAATGATTTTTTATTTCCTCGATGCTTTCCTGCTTGTTGGAGTTAATCCCGATTACGGCAATATTTTTTTTGCTGTATTCATTGTAAAGTTCCACCATCCTGCTGTTGTATGCATTGGAAACCGGGCATTGTGTGGCAATAAACATAAGTACAATTCCTTTTGAATCTTTATAATCGGAAAGAGAATGAACTTTCCCGTTGACATCTTTAAGTGAAAAATTCTCAACTTTCTTAATCTTAGTCGCCGCTTCTCTGCTGAACAAAGTGTTGTATGAAATTAAAGCTACTGCAATAAACATTATCAATATCGAACCAATTTTATAAAGCATATTTACTCCTTAACATTGATGATTAATTAAAACTCCTGCTTTACTCGATTATTTTCATCTTTATCATAAAAAATATCCGTAAAGTATTCAATGATAATAGTTGAATCATTCCGTTCATGTGATTCCGGTTAAAATTTTAGAATTAACCGAATAAACAATAAGATTAAACACTAAAAATTTTCAAAAATAAAATTTGATTTGTGCATTCGGATATCCGGGGAAATTTATTTTTTTCATCTGCCTCGTTATAAAATTACTTTATTATTTTGGGCAATTTTTAGGGGATTAATTGAGAAATATTAGTAATTTTCACTGCCATTAAGAATATTTTCTAAATTTGAGAATATGGCATTAATATTGGATATTTTAATTATCAACTAACGAGGGTATACATATAATGTACACAAAAATTTCCGCCGTTTTTTTATTCATCTTCCTATATGCCAATTCTCTTTTTGCACAGGCGCCGGAAGATAGCTGGAATATCGGATTCGGGGGAAGCTATCCACGATTGATTAGTATCTGGAGTCAGGCTTATTCAGGTGACGAAAATTATGGAGCCTTTGCTTCTATTCAAAGAAATTTTACAGAGCATGTCGGTTTAAGATTTATGGGGAAATATTCGCACATGCAGACTTTTTATGATGCAAGAAATGTAGAGAATCCATCCGACGTAAATTTATTTTCCGCGAACCTTGATATGATATATTACTTAATTCCCTGCGAATCTATTTCTCCTTACTTTTCAATGGGCTTATCGCTGCTTTATTTTGAAGTTAATGAAGCATTTAATTCAAACTTGAATGAGTTCTGGACAGAATATCAGTTTAATTTCGCATTCGGTTCGGAGTGGAATTTAGCCGATCAATGGAAGTTAAAAACAGAGGTATGTTATTTAACTCCCTCTACAAATAAGTTGGATGGGGAAGACGGGGCACATGAACATAAAGGACTTTTCGGCAGCAACAGCGATACCTATTTCAGCTTTGATGTCGGAGTACTCTATTATTTTTCTTTAGGCGCTCCATCCAAATCGTGTGATATTTACTCCGGGCTTAGAAGCGAGGTACCAATAACAAAATCCCCGACAATTGAGGAAATTGAGGAAGTTGTTAAGAAATATGCCGTACAAAAAGACACTACTCCGGAGGTTGTAGTTAGTGCACCGATAATGGAAGAAGAACAAAAGTGGATTTTAGTTGGTGTTAATTTTCAGCTGGGCAGCAACAAGCTAACTGGAGAATCTTACCCGATTCTGCTGCACGCTATTCAAGTGATGGCACAAAATGAAGAAATGCAGGTAGAAATCGGCGGCCATACCGATAATACCGGAAGCGATGAATTCAATATGAAACTTTCTGAAAAAAGGGCGCAGACAGTTAGAAATTATCTAGTTTCAAAAGGAATCAGCAGTGAAAGATTATTAGTAAAAGGATACGGTGAATCAATGCCCGTTGTGGATAATAATACCGCCGAGGGCAGGGCATTGAACAGAAGAATTGAATTCAAGATAATAAGGTAATGCTTTAATTAACCGGTTCACAACCGTGAAAAACTGACGGCTTCAGTCGTTAAACTCAAAACGATTGGAGCCATTTCTTTTTCTTAAGGTTTAATTTTTGCCCAAACAGGAAATTCATTCAAATTAAACAGTACCGATCCAATCAAGTAAACAAAAAGACTTATAATAACAGCACCTGCGAAATTTAGCGCCAACCCGGTTTTAGCCATGTCGGTAATTTTTATTCTATTGCTGGCAAATATAATAGCATTGGGAGGAGTTGCCACCGGAAGCATAAAAGCCATTGAAGTAGAAAGAGTTGCGGTTATCATTAACAGCAGCGGATTTATTTGTGCAGCAACGCTTACAGATGCAATTATCGGCAGTATCATCTGAGCAGTTGCAGTATTTGAGGTTAACTCGGTTAAGAAAGTTACCAGTAAAGCAGTCGCTGCAATAATTAATATTGGTGAATAGTCTGTAATTCCTTCGAGGCTCGAACCAATATAGTGAGATAAACCTGTTTTAGTAAAACCTTCTGCAAGAGCAAAGCCTCCCCCGAATAATAAAATAATCCCCCATGGAATTCTATTAAATACAGATTTGTCGAGTAAAGTTGTGTTTGGATTCTGCTTAGCCGGAATGAAAAATAATGTTAATGCCATTGTAATTGACACTACTCCATCATTAATAAATTCCGGAAAGTTAAAAAGATTCTGCCACCCCGGAATTATGATAAATTCCAAATTTAAATCTGCTCTAAAAACCCATAAGAAAGCAGTAAAAGCAAAAATTAAACCGACTGTTCTTTCTTCAAAAGTGACTTTGCCTAATTTGAGATATTCTTCTTTTATAAACTCCGGTTCAATTTTTAATTTCTTATCAAACCTGAAATATACTTTTAACATTAGGAATAATGCTGCAAGTAATAATAACAAGGAAATGGGCACGGCTAATAACATCCAGGAACCGAAGGCAATAGCCGGTGCTTCCGGAAAAATTATTCCATATATTCTCAAAAATGCCAGATTTGCCGGCGTACCTATCAATGTAGATATCCCCCCGATTGAGCTGGCATAGGCAATGCTCAGCATCAATGAAATCGAAAACTTCCTGCTGTTTTCAATTCCAAATTCATTCTCTGCTTTATTCATTATTGCCAGACCTATCGGGAGCATCATAATTGCTGTTGCAGTATTTGAGATCCACATTGAAAGGAATGCTGCCGAAACCATAAACCCAATCACTATCGAGTTAGTGCTTCCGCCGAAAAGAGTAATTATTTTTAATGCAATTCTTTTGTGAAGATCCCAACGTTCCATTGCTAAAGCAAGCATAAATCCGCCGATAAACAAAAAGATGATTGAATTTATATAAGCGGAGGCGGTTTCCTCCCCGTTCATTATTCCGAGGAAGGGATAAAGAACCAATGGAATCAGAGATGTTGCCGCCAAAGGTATGGATTCGGTAATCCACCAGGCTGCCATTAAAACTGCTACTGCTGCCATTCTGGTAATAAGAGGATTTTGAGGATCAAAATTTCCAAAGATTAAAAGAATAATAAATGCAGCTAATCCCGCTAAGAACCCAATTTTCTGGCGAAGGTTCATTAATTAACCATATGGTTTGTTTTATTTAAAATAACGAATTTTATTAGATTGAAAAAAGCCCGATCTTCAATTTATTCAATTCCTTACGGTCGATGTTAATGATACCGAACATATAATTCCCTTTCAAACTATTACGATTCTTATTTATATTTGTCATTCGAGCACAGACATTCTTGCCGCCGAACGTGCAGAGTCTGTGCATTTTATTATTTTCGAAATTCCTAGCTCAATTTATAAATTATCAATGCCGCTGAATAATAATAATAAATATGAAGCTGTAATTGGACTTGAGATACATGCACAGCTTCTTACCGAATCGAAAGCGTTCTGCAGCTGCTCTACAAAATTCGGGAATGCGCCGAATACAAATGTATGTCCGGTTTGTCTGGGCCACCCGGGCGTTCTGCCTATTTTGAATAAAAAAGCAGTCGAGCTTACAATTTTAATGGGAATTGCCGCTCATTGCAGAATTAATGAAAAATCTATTTTTGCAAGGAAAAATTATTTTTATCCTGATCTTCCTAAGGGATATCAGATATCGCAGTATGAAGAACCTGTATGCGAGGACGGAGAATTAGTTCTAACTCTTCCCGATAATTCCTCCAAAACCATCAGGATTAAAAGAATTCATATGGAGGAAGATGCCGGAAAATCAATCCATGATCAGGCAGATGAAACTCTGGTTGATGTAAACCGGTGCGGAATACCTCTCATGGAAATTGTGAGTGAACCCAATATTAGAAGTGCACAGGAAGCTTCACTCTACTTGAGCAAAATTAAACAAATTGTGCAGTATTTAGGCATCTGCGACGGAAACATGGAGGAAGGTTCCTTAAGATGCGATGCAAATATTTCGGTCCGAATAATCGGCGAAGAAAAATTAGGCACTAAAACCGAAGTAAAGAATATGAATTCCTTCCGCAGCGTTGAAAGGGCAATCAACCGGGAAATTGAAAGGCAGATCGAAATTATTGAAGACGGAGGGAAAATTGTTCAGGAGACTCTTCTTTGGAATGCCGATTTAAATGAAGTGCTTCCGATGCGGAGCAAAGAGGAAGCGCACGATTACCGTTATTTTCCCGAACCCGATCTGCTCCCGGTTCTGGTAAATAAGGAATGGATAGATGAAATAAAATTGCAGCTTCCTGAATTGCCCGATAACCGGCTGGAAAGATTTACGAATAGACTCGGTATTCCGCGTTATGATGCTGAAGTTTTAACGCAGACAAGAGAACTCGCAGATTATTATGAAGAGCTCATTAAGTTTACTAATGATTTTAAAGCGGCAAGCAACTGGGTTATGGGGGATGTATTAAAAGTACTTAATGAAGAGAAAATAAATATTAAAGATTTTCCTGTTACACCTAAAAACTTAGCGGAATTAATTAATCTTATAAGCAACGGAACGATCAGCGGAAAAATAGCTAAAGAAATTTTCCCGATTATTATTAAAGAAAAAAAGACGCCTCTTGAAGTTGTTAAGGAAAAAAATCTTATACAGCTTTCCGACAGAACGGAAATTGAAAAAATAATTGACCGCGTTTTGGATTTAAATCCGTCCGAGGTTAAGGAATATGTTGAAGGAAAAGAGAAGGTATTCGCGTTTTTCGTGGGAAGGATTATGAGAGAATCTAAAGGGAAGGCAAATCCAAAAGTTGTAAATGAAATTTTAAGGGAAAAGCTGCAGGCTTTCAGGTTAAATGCTGATAAACCTGAAGGGATAAAAACTTAGAAACATAAAGGAGTAATAACAAATTGTCGTTCAAAGATAGTTTAAAAAGATTTGTCGGCATAAAAACCGAAGAAGAATTAAAGAAAGTTAAAACGCCCAAAGAGAAGACCAAGGAATTTTTTGAATCGCTTTTATTTGCCGGCATTGCTGCATTTTTCATAATCACGTTTGTCATTCAAAATACAAGGATCCCTACCGGTTCAATGGAGGGTACTATACTTGTCGGCGATTTTGTATTAGTTAATAAATTTATTTTCGGATCTTCATCTCCGAAATATATTCCTTTTACCGAAATTGAGATCCCTTATTTCCGGCTTCCTGCAATCCGTGAACCTCGGCGTAAAGATATCGTTGTTTTTGAATATCCTGGAGACAGAGATCAGCTGGTGCCAAATGAGCTGGGTGTAAATTATGTGAAAAGATGCATCGGACTTCCGGGAGACACGGTGCAGATTATAAATAAGGTGGTTTTTGTAAACGGAAAAGAATTCTGGATCCCTCCGCATATTAAATATTTAAATCCTTATGCAAAGCCGAAAGAGTATGTTGAACCGAGAATATTTCCCAAAGGAATGCCTTGGAATGAAGATAATTACGGTCCCCTTATTGTTCCGAGGAAGGGATACAGAATCCGTTTAACTCCGGATAATGTGGAACAGTGGCGCACAATTATCGACCGCGAATACGGGAAACGGGTTGTAGATATAGAAGGCAATGTCGTTACTATCGAAGGAATGCCTGTAACATATTATACTTTAAAGAAAGATTACTACTTCATGATGGGCGACAACAGAGACGACAGCCTCGACAGCCGCTTCTGGGGTTTTGTATCGAGAGACATGATTGTAGGTGAAGCATTTATAACTTTATTTTCGTGGGACCGTGATATCCCTTTTTCACAATTTATTAAGCTGATTGGATCAATAAGACCTGAAAGAATTCTTAAGCTGCTGCATTAAAATTGATGAGATTCTGCACATCATATAGAGCACTTCTTTTTTTATTTTGAGCATATGAAGTTCAAAATAAATAAGCATGTTTTGCGGATAAGAGTTATTAATCCCTGAGTTATATTCGTTAATTCAATTTTATTTGAATATGAATCTACTGGATATTAAATATCACAAATACACTCTTCAAAATGGACTGGAAGTAATTCTTCACTCGAACGAAAATATTCCTGTTGTTGCTTCAAATATCTGGTATAAAGTCGGTTCGGCAAACGAAAAAAGAGGGAAAACAGGTTTAGCTCATTTTTTTGAACACATGATGTTCCAGGGTTCTCAAAATGTTGCTAAAGAAATGCACTTCAGGTTCATCCAGGAAGCAGGCGGCAGCTTGAATGGTTCTACCGGATTCGACCGGACAAATTATTACGAAAAAGTTCCCTCAAATTTCCTGGAATTAATTCTCTGGCTTGAATCTGACCGTATGGGATTTCTCCTTCCCTCCTTAAACCAGGAGAAGCTCGAAAACCAGATCGGCGTTGTAAAAAATGAAAGACTGGAAAGATATGATAATCAGCCGTACGGCTTAGCATGGGAGTTTATCATTTCTAATCTTTATCCTGAAAATCATCCATACAGCTGGCCTACAATCGGCTTTCTTTCCGATATAACCAGCTATACATTGGAAGATATCCGGAAATTCTTTAAAAAATTTTACTCCCCTTCCAATGCATCATTAGTTATTTCCGGGCATTTTAATTTGAAAAAGGGGAAAAATCTTATAGAAAAATATTTTGGAGAGCTCCCTTCACAAAATTCATTGGAACCTGTAAAAGCTTTAAAAGCTGAATTGAAGGAGAATAAACGTATTATTCATAAAGATAATGTAAACCTTGAGAGACTTTATTTGGGATGGCACAGCGAAAAAGCATTCGGGGTAGATGATGCACCATTAGATATTCTCGCAGACATTCTAAGCGGATCGAAGAATTCACGGCTTTATAAGTTTCTTGTTTATGAAAAGGAATTTGCACAGGATGTAACGGCATTTCAATACTCGGGTAAATTCGGCGGACATTTCATGATTATTGCGACTGCACGTCC
>Ga0105094_10001003_pt1 | contig 14577 bp, 10 predicted proteins | sample PPLLak1March2015_2_FD_87023 | JGI IMG/M metagenome (GOLD analysis project Ga0105094, IMG submission 87023) | Freshwater sediment microbial communities from Prairie Pothole Lake near Jamestown, North Dakota, USA - PPLs Lake P8 Core (3) Depth... | ecosystem: Environmental > Aquatic > Freshwater >...
ACAGGTGATTTCAAGTCAAGACTTAAAAACGCACGGGAAGACGTGCTAACTGTGCCGTGCGCAAGGATTTCCGGATCACCATGGACTCGCGTCCCTTGTCCTTTTCTCTTGACAGAACGAGCGTCCCCTGGCTAATTTAGAACGCTTCTCTCTGGGGTTTCTCCAGCCTCACAGCGTATTTTGTCTCAGAAAGGAAAAGAGCATGAACCCGCTTGCAGTAGAATTGAATGAGGTGATCCAAAAAGCCAACATCCACATCTATGAAATGCTTTCGGAAGTTGGAAAAAACCTCTTTTTTCCCAAAGGCATCCTCACCCAGAGTGCCGAAGCCAAGGAAAAGGCGCACAAGTTCAACGCCACCATCGGCATGGCCACGGAAAAGGGCCGGACCATGTATCTTCCCTCGGTCATGACCATGCTGAGCGGCCTTGAGCCTGAAGAAACCCTCACCTATGCGCCCTCCTTCGGTATCCCCGCTCTTCGAAAGGCATGGAAGGAAGCCCTCTTTGAAAAGAACCCTTCCCTCGCCTCTTCAAAGATCAGCCTTCCCGTGGTCAGCCACGCCATCACCCACGGTCTCAGCGTGGTGGGAGATATGTGGGTGGATCCCGGTGATGTGCTCATTCTTCCGGACAAGATGTGGGGCAACTACAACCTGATTTTTTCGGTTCGAAGAGGCGCTCGCGTCGTCCAGCATGCCCTCATCGACGGCCGAGGCCGGTTCAACCTGAAGAGCTTTGAGGAGTGTGTCCGCGGCGAAGCCAAAAAGAACAAGAAAATCATCGTTCTCTTCAACTTCCCCAACAACCCGACAGGGTACACCCCCCATGCCGACGAAGCGAAGACCATGGCGGAAACTCTCATGGACCTTGCGCACCATGGGACCAATGTTCTTGCGCTCACAGACGATGCTTACTTCGGCCTCTTCTTTGAAGACGATGTGCTCAAGGAATCCCTTTTCGCAGGACTTGTGAACAAGCATCCCAGGCTCATGGCCATCAAACTGGACGGAGCAACCAAGGAGAATTATGTCTGGGGCCTGAGGGTGGGATTCATCACTTACGGGGCGTGTCTCCCCGGCGACCATGACGGCGTTTACAACGCGCTCGAGAGAAAGACAGCCGGCGCCGTGAGGGGCTCTATTTCCAGCGCTTCGCACCTGAGCCAGACCATCACGCTCCGTTCCCTCAAATCGTCCTCCTACAAAGCCGAAAAGGAGGACAAGTTCCGCATCATGAAAGACCGTGCCATGGAGGTCAAGCGTGTCCTGGCCAATCCCAAATACCGCGAGGCGTGGGACGCCTACCCCTTTAACTCCGGCTATTTCATGTGCCTGAAGCTCAAAACCGTTGAGGCCGAACCGCTCAGGGTCCACCTTCTGAACCAGTACGGGGTGGGTCTCATTTCTTTAGGCAAGCAGGATCTCCGTGTGGCCTTTTCCTGCGTGGAGAAGAAGGATGTGCAGGAACTCTATGACATTATCCTGCAGGGAGTGAAGGACCTCAAGTCCTGACCTATGTGGAAAAACGCCAAACAGCTTTTGGAGTCTGCCCAAAACGAGCCCTGGGCCAAATGGTGCGAGGGCGAGGCCTTTTGGGATCACCTTTTCTCGTGGGTCAAGAACACGGTCCTTCCGGACTTTCTCACGGAGGTCACCACACAGGTCGACGAGATCATAGAGATCAACCCGGACCTCTCCGAGCCTGAAATCTTTTCCATGGTCACCCGTCACATGGTCGAGTTTCTGGGTGCCCACTCTGCTTCGGTCAGGATTTATGACCCGGGAGCCGAGAAGATGCTCTCCTATGGGTCCTATCCCCTTGATGAAGAGACGAGATCAACCTTCATTCCTCTTGAAGGCACCATCGCCGGCAGGGTTGTGAGAACCAACCGGCCTTACCTCGTGCCGAACATTCTCAAGGAAGATCTCTACAAGGACAAAGAGAGGGTCCAGAAAAAGGGAATTTATTCGATCATGGCGGTTCCCCTGTCCATCCCTCGATTTTTCCCCCATGAAAGAGACACCGTCGGCGTCATCCAGATTTACTACGAGGAGAGAGACCGCAATTTTACCCCTCTAGAGGTGAAAATGGCGGAAGTCATGGCCCGAAGGCTCAGCTTTGTGGTGGCCAGAAAAAAGATTCTCTCCATGTTCAGGATCAACGAGAAGAAGGAGGCCATTGTCCAGAAGATTTTTCTCAAGCTCGGGGCCAGGGGAGGCGTCAAGATGAAGGACGTGTTCAACCGGGTCGTCCCGGAGCTTGCCGACATCATCAGTCTCCAGAGTTGCGCCCTGTTTGCCGTGACCGAAGACGACGAAAACGTGGTTCTCGAGGCCGGATATCCGGAGAACATCGGCTATCACGGGATCGGAAAGACCTTCCCGATACGGAGCGAACCCGCTTTTGAACTGATCCTGAAGCGCAAAACCTATGACGTGGAAACACCCTTTGAGGTGGTCACTCCCTCCTATGTGCTCATCATGGATCCGCAGAAAAGCGCGTACATCTCGTGGAGCCTGAAGAATTTTGCCGCGGCCCACAACATGAACTCCATTCTCTACGTGCCCCTCAATGAGGGAGAAGAGATCACCCATTTCATGACCATTGACGCGCTGGACCAGCGTCAGACATATTCTGAAGGGGAAATCGAGATCTTCGTGTTCCTGGGCAGGGAACTCATGAAAGCCCAGCGTATGGAGCGCCTGGACGACATCCTCCACGATTTCAAGAATCCGGCCATTGCCACTGCAGGATTCGCGCGGCGCCTGAAGAAGCTCATAGAGGAGGAGGATTCCCTGAAGAATGGCGCCACCATGAAGAAGTATGCAGACATTCTTCTTGAAGAAACGAGCCGGCTCCAGGAAATGGCGCTCAGCATCTATCAGGCGGGGAAAGAGCAGGTGGTCAACGTGACTGCCGTGCTTCGAGACCGTTTCGAGATCAACAAAGAGGTGATCAAGGAGATCCTCAAGCAGAACGTGACGCTTCACGAAGGCCCCTTCGACGACCCGCTCTACGTGCAGTGCTACCCTCTGCACCTCGAAAGAATCCTCGACAACCTCCTCAACAACGCCACGAACGCCGTTCCCTTGAAAGGCGGAATTCTGGCCATTCGAACCTATGCCCGTGACGACATGGCTTGCGTTGAAGTCAGCAATACCGGAATGATCTCTGAAGCGGAAAGGCTTCGCCTTCTTGAAGGGGAAGGTCGGGGCAGAGGCCTTTACATCACCCACCGGATCGTACGGCTCCTCAGGGGACAAATCGACGTGAGAACAGGGATCAACTCAACCGCGGTGACTGTCCGAATCCACCTCCACAAACCATAAAGCCGATTTCACCACAGAGGCTCAGAGGACACGGAGAGGAGGCTTATTATCGCTCTTCTCTGTGGCCTCAGTGACTCTGTGGTGAGATCCTCTTCTTCAGTCTTCACTTTCCATATCGAACTGCAGGAACTGGCCTGCTTTGGGCGCCTGGGGCACAAGGGACGCCTCTTTCGGTTCCTGCCCTGCCTTGAACGCCTGAGTCAGGGGTTTCGCCGAATAAGGCCCCGGCAAAAGGCCTGTCTTGGAATCGATCTTTTCCAGCACCACCCCTTCCGGCACGGAGAAGTCTTCCGACGGCCGGTTCTTCAATGCCTCCGCCATGAAATAGAGCCAGATGGGATTGGCCGCCCTTGAGCCGGTTTCCCCCTGATTCATCGGTCTTCGATCATCATACCCTGCCCACACCCCGGTAACGAGGGAGGGAGTGTAGCCTACGAACCAGGCATCTCGAAGGTCGTTCGTGGTTCCTGTTTTTCCGGCTGCCGTTTTTTTCAGCGCTTTGGACCGCCACCCCGTGCCCTCGTTGATCACGGCCTTGAGCAGATCCGTCATGACGTAGGCCGTCTCGCTTGAAATCACCTGCTTCTTCGCAGGTGCGTTTTCTTCCAGAATACTTCCGTGCCGGTCCACAACCCTGTGAATGAAGATCGGATCCACCAGGAATCCCCCATTTGCAAAAGCGGCATAGGACCTGGTCAGTTCCAAAAGGGAAAGCCCCGAAGACCCGAGCGCCAGGGAGAGGTCCGGGCTCATTTCCGACTCGATTCCCATTCTCTTCGCATAGGAGAGCACATAGGGAACCCCGACCTGCTTCAGGATCTTGACGGTGACCACGTTCCTGGACTGCACCAGGGCGGTTCGAAAGAGGGTGGGCCCGAAAAATTTTTCTTTGAAATTCTTGGGTCTCCAGATCTCATCATCCGGGTTCAGGGAAGACAGGTAAGGCGCGTCCAGGATAACCGTCGAAGGCGTCATTCCCCAATCCAGGGCGGCCGCGTAAATGATCGGTTTGAACGCGGACCCCGGTTGACGTTTGGCCTGGATCGCCCGGTTGAACTGGCTCGTTCCGAAATCCCTCCCTCCCACCATGGCGCGAACTCTTCCTGTCTGAGCTTCCATGGCAAAGAGGGCGCCCTGAACCTCAGGCACCTGTTCGAGCGAACACGTCCAGTCGAAAGGCGGGGGACCTGCCTCCTTCAGGCTCACAAGAATCGGGTCCCCTTCTTTCAGCACTTCCTTGGGGCTTTTGAGAGTCGTCGTGCCTGTCCTCCTCGCCCACTTCATCTCCGAAAGCGGAAGCTGTCCTGTCCTGTCTCCGATTCGAACCCACGTTTCCTTTTTTTGATCGTCCACCTTTTCGACGAGAGCTTGAACCGTCAAGCCCGCACGAAGGGTCCCCTCTTTCGGTTCCGGGGAAACGGTTTTCTGGGTCGTGCCCGTGTCTTCCTGCTTGGCGGAGCGCAAGGGGCCCCGGTACCCTTCCCTCTTGTCCAGTTCCAGAAGCCCTTTTTCCACAGCCGACTGGGCCGAGCGCTGCATCGCGAGATTCAGGGTCGTGTAAATCTTCAGCCCCTCCCGGTAAAGAGCCTCTCGCCCGTACTTGATCTCCAGGGCTCGGCGCACATGTTCCGTGAAGTAAGGCGCCTTGTCAAAGGAGCTCTCCGCCGTCCTGTTCACGTGAATCGGCGACGCGAGCGCCTCCTTTTCCTCGCGCTCCGTGATGAAATTCTCTTCGCGCATGCGCTCGAGAACGTATTTCTGCCTTGTTTTGGCCCTGCTGAAATGAAGAAAAAGGGAATACCGGCTGGGCGCCTGGGTGAGACCTGCCAGCATCGCGGACTCTGCGAGGTTCAACTCCGAGGCGTTCTTGTCGAAGTAGGTGCGCGCCGCCGCTTCCACCCCGTAGGCCCCCTGCCCCAGATAGATTTGATTGAGATACAGGTACAGGATTCGCTCCTTGGAAAACTCCTTCTCGATCTGAAGCGACAGCGTGGCTTCCCGGGCTTTTCTGCGGTAGGTTTTTTCCGTGTCCTTGAGCAGCAGGGACTTGGCCACCTGCTGCGTGATGGTGCTCCCTCCCTGCTCGATTCTTCCGGCCAAGGCGTTGTTGATCAAGGCGCGGAGGACGCTCACGACGTCCACCCCTTCGTGCTCGTAAAAACGGGCGTCCTCTGCAGCGATGAAAGCCTGGATCAGGTGTTTCGGCAGACGGTGCAGGGGAACGACAATCCTCTTTTCTTCCCATAACCTTCCGATCACCTCCCCCTCTTCACTGTACACTTCCGTGATGACGGGAGGATGGTACTCTCTGAGGGAGCCAATATAAGGGAGATTGCTGGACCACACATACCAAAGGGTTACGCCTGTGCCGGCCAGGAGCACGCAGGCCAGGATGAAAAAGGCCAGCGCTGGTTTCACGATTTTTTTCAACGGTACACCCGGCGGTCAAGGCTTCTGTACTGGATCGCTTCGGCCACATGAGCGGAGGTGATTTCCTCGCTTGCCCCCAGGTCTGCAATGGTCCTTGCGATTTTGAGGATCCTGGAATGGGCCCTGGCGCTCAGGCCGAACTTCTCCATGGCCCGCTCCATGAGGTCTCCGGACTGGGAATCGAGCGCACAGAATTTTCGGATCTGGCGGCTGTTCATGTGCGCGTTGGTGTAGATCTTCATTTTCTGAAAACGCTCCGCCTGGATTCTCCTTGCCGCCTTGACCCTTGTGAGAATCTCCGCGGACGATTCGCCGCCCTCTGCGGCTGCAAGATCCCTGAACTGGACCGGAGGCACTTCCATGTGAATGTCGATCCGGTCCATCAAAGGGCCCGAGATCTTGGTCCGATAGCGTTGCACCTGGAGAAAAGTGCAGCTGCATTCTCTCTTCGGGTCCCCGAGGAATCCGCAGGGACAGGGGTTCATCGCAGCCACCAGCATGAAATTGGCCGGATAGGTGACGGACGAACTGGCCCTTGAGATGGTCACCTTGCCGTCTTCCATAGGCTGTCTCAACACTTCCAGCACGTTCTTCTTGAATTCAGGCAGTTCATCCAGAAAGAGAACCCCGTTGTGTGCCAAGCTGACCTCGCCGGGCTTGGGCGTCTGTCCTCCGCCGATGAGACCGGCATCGGAAATGGTATGGTGGGGGCAGCGGAAGGGGCGCACCTGAATAAGGCCTCGGCCTTTGGGCATGAGCCCCATCACGCTGTAGACCTTGGAGGTTTCCAGCGCCTCCTGAAAGCTGAGCTCAGGGAGAATCGTGTACAGGCGCCTTGCGAGCATGGTCTTGCCTGCCCCCGGAGGCCCGATCATGATGAGGTTGTGTCCCCCGGCCGCAGCGATTTCCATGGCTCGCTTCACGTTCTCCTGACCGCGTACATCCTTGAAATCGGCCTCGAACTCTTCAGGCTGCAGGAGAGTGCGGCTCTCCGGCCTGCATGGAAGGATAGGGACAAGCCCGCAGAGCGCTTCTACAAGTTGGTTGAGCGACTGGACCGCGTAAACGTCAACCCCTTCAACGACCGCGGCTTCGGCTGCGTTCTCCACAGGCAGGAAGACCCCCCTGAGGCTGTTTTCCTTCGCCGCCATGGCCATGGGGAGAGCGCCCTTGATCGGCCGAATGAGCCCGTCCAGGGAAAGCTCTCCAAGAATCAGGTGGTCGGCGCAGGAATCCTTGGGCACAATCCCTGTTGCGGTCAGAATTCCCACGGCCATGGGGAGGTCAAACCCGGACCCTTCCTTTTTCACATCCGCCGGCGCCAGGTTCACCGTGATTCGGTCAGAGGGAAAATGGTAACCCGCATTCTTGACCGCAGCCTTGACTCTCTCCTTGCTCTCCCGAACCGCCCCTTCAGGGAGGCCCACCGTTGAGAAGGAGGGAAGTCCCTGGGAAATGTCCACTTCCACCTCAACCACATACGCGTCAATTCCCATGACAGCGCTGCTCAGCACCTTTGCAAGCATAGCCTCTCCCCCTGGGTTTCGGTTCACTTACGGATCGACGCTTTGTTTTTCAAACAATCCCGGTGGCTTGAATTTCCTTAAGAACCGCTTACAATAGGTTCGGGAGTTTTCCCGGGATCGTTTTACCTTCCCGTTGCCGCTTCAAGATACTCTTATTTGGGCCGGATCGGAAGGCGCAAAAAAAGGGAAATCCAAAGCCCATAAAAATTGTTTACTTTTAGCATTCGGGATGGTACAAGGTAAAGTTTATTTGAATACACCGTTCCCCAGCCGTAACCCGGCGGGTCCGGAAATCTGTAATTTTTGATCCCTTGAACCCAGCGATTCCCTTCACGGTTCACCGGGAGTCAGGACAGGAGATTTCTATGGCTCGAATTACCGTTGAAGATTGTCTGCAACAGGTGAACAACCGCTTTGCTCTGATTCACGCCGCAGCCAAGAGAGTGCGCCAGTTGAGAAAAGGATCGGAGCCGACTCTTGTGTCCAAGAACAAGGACATTGTGGTTGCCCTTAGGGAAATTGCAGCAGGCAATGTGGTGGTCTCTAAAACCCCGGGAAAGCTCTCTGAAGAGATCGACGCCCTTCTTCCGGAAGGCAAAGAGCGCGACGACCTTTCCGTTTCCGAAGAGGAATAGGAAAGTTCCGAAGGTTAGTCAGGATGGAGAGAAGAGATTACTATGATGTGCTCGGCGTCTCCCGTGACGCCACCGAAGAGGACATCAAGAAAGCCTACAGAAAGCTGGCTATGAAGCATCACCCGGACCGCAATCCCGGCGACCGGGAGGCGGAGGAGCGCTTCAAGGAAGCGGCTGAGGCTTACGAAGTCTTGAGAGACCAGGAAAAGAGAGACGTCTACGACCGTTACGGCCACGAGGGTCTTGCCGGCACCGGTTTCAGAGGATTCAGCGGTTTTGAGGACATCTTCAGCAGCTTCGGAGACCTCTTCGAGGAGTTTTTCGGCTTCGGTTCAAGAACCGGACGGAGAAGCAGAGCCAGGAAAGGCAACAGTCTTCGCTATGACCTGGAGATGGATCTTGAAGACGCTTTTGCCGGTCGGGAAGAAGAGATTTCCTTCAAAAAATGGGCCTCCTGCGAAAGTTGCCACGGCTCAGGAATGAAACCCGGAACGGAACGCAAGGCCTGCACCACCTGTGGAGGAAGGGGGCAGATTTTCAGATCCCAGGGTTTCTTCCAAATCAGCACCACCTGCCCTGCGTGCCACGGAGAAGGCCGCATTGTGGTCGACCCCTGTAAAGAGTGCAGCGGCAAAGGCAAAATTCGAACGGACAGGAAGATCAACCTCAAGATTCCGCCCGGCGTCGATACAGGGTCTCAGCTCAGGCTCCAGGGCGAAGGGGAAGCAGGGGAAAACGGCGGACCTCCCGGCGACCTGTTTGTCGTGATTCATGTGAAGGACCACGACTTCTTCAAAAGAGAAGGCGAGCACCTCCTCTGCGAAGTTCCCGTTTCATTTGTGCAGGCCACCTTGGGCAACACCTTAACGATCCCCGTGCTGGGAAACGAAAAGGGCGAGGACTTGCATATTCCTCCCGGCACGCAGCCGGGCGATATCCTCACCCTGCCCGGTCTCGGCATGCCGAGCCTCCAGAAAAGCAAGAGGGGGGATCTCTTCATAAGAGTTGCAGTGAAAATACCGAAAAAGTTCACTCCGCGCCAGAAGGAGCTTCTTGAGGAATTTGCCAAAAGCGAAGGGATCAAGGAAGCGAGGGATTCCAAAAAATTCTGGCAAAAGATCACAAGGTCGCAGTGAGGTAGATAGGGTCATCATGATGACAAAAAAAAGACTAGAGCATTTCAAAAGCCTCCTCGATAGGACCATGGTGGAACTTCTCGATGAAGCCAACAAAACCGTGAATGACATGACCACCCACAACGGGAACCTGCCTGACCCCACGGACAGGGCGAGTTTGGAATCGGACCGGAATTTCACTCTCCGCATCAGGGACAGGGAGAGAAAGCTGATCGGAAAAATCAAAGAGGCCCTGGAAAGAATCGAGACAGGCACGTACGGCATTTGCGAGTCCTGCGGGGAAGAGATCTCCGAAGAGCGGCTCGAGGCACGACCGGTCACCACCCTGTGCATCGAGTGCAAGACAAAACAGGAACAGGAAGAAAAGGTCAGAGGCCAGTAATCCGGAGCACCTTGCCCGGCCCTCCGCCTCCAGGATTTTTCTGCTCCGATGCCCTTCCCTTCGAAGCAACTTCTCAAACACCCCAAACAGAAGCAGAGAGCTGAGAGCGAAGAGCTCTGAGCAAGGAGTCAGGACAACGGCTTCTATTGCTCTTGGCTCTATGCTTTTCTTTTCCAACGTTAGGCATTTCTTCTGGCTCCTGCTCTTAGGTCTTCGCTAGTCTTGTATTCCAATCTACTTATTGCTTGGTTTTCCAACTTTAGGCGCTTTAGACATTTCAACTCACTTTAGGCACTTCTTCTGGCTCTTTGTGCTCACGTGATCCCGACGCTTTGTGGTATGATACAACCATGGTAACCTCCGAACCTGAAAAAGAATTGGAGCATCCGGCGACTGAGAAGGCGCATGAAGAGATCATCACCACCCACATGAACGCTGATTTCGATGCACTTGCTTCCATGATCGCAGCCCAGAAACTCTACCCTGAGGCCACGCTGGTGTTTCCCGGGTCCCAGGAAAAAAATCTGAGGAATTTTTTTCTCCATTCCACGTCCTACCTCTTCAACTTCACCAAGCTCAAGCACGTGGACTTTGAGCGGGTCAAACGGCTGATCCTTGTGGACACCCGTCAGAAAAGCCGCATCGGCAAGTTCGCGGAACTGGCCGGCCGCGAAGACATTCAGGTTCACATTTACGACCATCACCATGACTCCGAAGAGGACATCAAGGGCCACCTGGAGGTGATCAAGGACGTGGGCGCGACAACCACGATCCTCACTGAATTGATCCGGGAAAGGAACCTTCCTCTCACCCCGGACGAAGCCACCATCCTGTGTCTGGGCATCCACGAGGACACAGGCTCTTTCACCTTCACCTCGACGCGACCGGAGGACTACCGGGCCGCAGCGTGGCTCTCCGAGCAGGGCGCCAACCCCAATCTGATTTCAGACATGTTGACCCGCGAGCTGACGGCCGAGCAAATCTGGCTCCTCAGCGATCTCACCAAGTCGGCCTCCACCCACATCATCAACGGCGTTGAGGTGGTCCTGTGCAAGGTCAGCCGTGAGGACTATGTGGGCGACTTTGCAGTGCTGGTGCACAAGTTCATGGAGATGGAAAATCTCGGTGTGATTCTCGCCCTGGCCCAGATGGAGGACAAAGTCTATCTTGTGGCCCGCAGCCGCGTGGAGGAGGTGAATGCGGCTGAAATCGCCCTCGCCTTCGGAGGCGGCGGCCATCCCCAGGCAGCCTCCGCCACCATCAAGAACAAGACCCTCATCCAGGTTGAAAAAGCCATCCTGGCCCTCCTCAGAAGCAGGGTCATTCCTCAAAAGCAAGCGCGGGATGTGATGTCCTCTCCGGTGATCCACGTTCTGCCCCAGACGACCATCAAGGAAGCGGCCAGGATCATGACCCAGTTCAACATCAATGTGCTCCTGGTCATGGATGAGAGCGAAGCCCTCACAGGGTACATCACGAGGCAGGTTGTGGAAAAGGCCGTCTATTTCGGTCTGGGCGCTATCCCCATCAAGGAATACACCAACATCGAGTTCGCCACGGTCGGCCCTGACGCGACGCTCAAAGAGATTCAGGAAAAGATCATTGAAGAGAAACTGCGAATTCTTCCCGTGGTGGACGATCGAAAAGTGCTCGGAGTGATCACCCGGACCGATCTGTTGAACATCCTCGTCGGAGGGCCGGTCATCCCCAGTTTTCTTTACGAGTCCCGGGACACCGCCCGCTACCTCAGGGAAAAGAACTTGGCCGCCGTGCTCAAAGAGCGCCTGCCCAGGCGGGTCATCGAGCTGTTGAAGGAATTCGGCCGCGTGGCGGATCTCATGGGGTTCAATGCCTATCTCGTGGGCGGGCTGGTGAGAGATATTCTCCTCAAACGGGAGAACCTGGACGTGGACATCGTGATCGAGGGGGACGGAATCAAATTCGCACAGGAATTCGCGGCCCAGCACGAAGTGAAGGTGAGAAGCCACAAGAAATTCGGCACCGTGGTCCTCGTCTTCCCCGACGGGTTCAAGGTGGACGTCGCCACCGCCCGCATCGAGTATTACGACTTCCCCGCCGCCCCTCCCACGGTGGAGATGAGTTCTCTCAAAATGGACCTCTACCGGCGGGATTTCACCATCAACACCCTGGCGATCAAACTCAACCGCAGGGACTATGGAACGCTCATTGACTATTTCGGCGCCTTAAAGGATATTCGGGAAAAGGCGCTTCGGGTTCTGCACAATCTCAGTTTCGTCGAAGACCCGACGCGCGTGTTGCGGGCCATTCGATTCGAACAGCGATTCGGGTTCAGAATCGGGAAGCTGACCCTCGGCCTCATGAAAAACGCGGTGGCCATCAACTGCTTCAAGGGCCTCTCGGGCAGGCGGCTTTTCCTGGAACTGAAGCTGCTCCTCATGGAACCGGAGCCGATCCGGGGGATCGAGAGGATGGACGAGTTCGATTTGCTTCAGATCATTTCCCCCGAAATCCATCTCTCTCCGGACCTCAAAATGCTCTTTGAGGAAATCCGTGGCGTCATCGCCTGGTTCAACCATCTTTATCTGGAGGAACCCTATGACCCCTGGAAGCTCTACTGGCATGGGTTGACTTCTGCGCTGGACCCCAAGGCGCTTCAGACCCTTGGGGAAAGGCTTCAAATGGGGGACGCAGAGGGACGCAGAATGGTGGCCCAGAGAACGGGAATGAACTCTGTTCTTGACAAACTCTTTCGGTCTAAGGGAGAAAGCACCCATTATGAGCTCTACAAGCTCCTCTCCTCCTACGACACGGAGACGCTGCTCTTCATGATGGCGAAAGCGAACAACCGCGTCATCAAGAGACAGATTTCGAACTTCTTCACCCGGCTGAAGGGAGCGAAGGTTTCCCTGACAGGTCGTGACTTGAAGCACCTGGGTTTCAAGCCCGGCCCTTTGTACCGGCAGATCCTGGATGCCCTGCTGGAGGCAAAGCTCAACAACCGGGTGAACACCAGGGAGGATGAACTTCTTTTTGTGAAGGAAAAATATGGCACTGCCCTGCCCGCTTAGGGGACGGAATGTTTCACCACAGAGGCACAGAGAGCACGGAGAGGATATGGTTTTTTCGCCTATCGGGAGCTACCGATAGACGAAAATGACATCCTCTCAATCTCGTCATTGATCGATAGCGGTTTTGCTCTTGAGCGCAGAACTTTCTGTTTGTCCCGTTCTTGAACGGGACAAACAGAAACTCTTCTCTGTGAGCTCTGTGGCTCTGTGGTGAGAATAGAATCTTACTGGGGATGCGATTCACATGGAATATGAAGTTAAACTCGAGATCTTCGAAGGCCCTCTGGACCTTCTGCTCCACCTCATTCGCAAGAACGAAGTGGACATCTTTGATATTCCCATCTCTACCATTACGGATCAGTATCTCGCGTACCTGGACCTGATGAAGGCGTTGAACATCTCCCTGGCCGGAGATTTTCTGGTCATGGCTTCCACACTGGTTCACATCAAATCCAGGATGCTCCTGCCCGGCGCCCAGGAAGAAGACGGCGAAGACCCTCGAATGGAAATCGCCCGGCCCCTGCTCGAATATCTCAAGCTCAAGGAGGCGGCCGAGGATCTCACGGACCGGGAAATTCTGGAAAGAGACGTCTTTGCCCGCAAGCTCGCCCCGGAGCTCAAGGCGCAGCTCCAGAGTGAAGAACCCATGTTGGAGGTCAGCCTCTTTCAGCTCATCGACGCCTTCAAGAGGATTGTGGAGGAAAGGCTGCCGGGCACGACGATCAGCTTCCAGCGGGAGGAGTGGTCGCTCAAAGACAAAACTACGCAGATCATGGACCGGCTCAAGACACAGGGACCTTTCTTTTTTGTCGAACTCTTTGACCAGGACAGGACGATTTCCGAGTTCGTCATCACCTTTCTGGCCATCCTGGAGCTGGTGCAGATGGGACTCGTGAGGATCGTGCAGGCCCACCTGGATGCCGATATTCTCCTTGAGCCGCATTTCAAAGAAGACGAGGACAACAATCATGGCGAAATCGCTCAAACTGATAATTGAAGCTCTGCTCTTTGCATCCGACAAGCCCTTGGCCATCAGAGAAATCCATTCGGTCCTCCCCGACGTGAAACCCGCAGAGATCACGGGCGCGCTCAGGGTGTTGAAATACGAATATGAAGCCATAGGAAGAAGTTTTGCGCTCCATGAAGTGGGCGGCGGGTACCAGTTCAGGAGCCGGCCGGAATACGGTGCCTACATTCTCAAAATGCTTCAGGCCTCCCCTGCCCGGCTCTCCAGGGCGACCATGGAAACCCTGGCCATCATCGCTTACAAACAGCCGATTCTCCGCCAGGAGATCGAAAGACTGCGGGGCGTCGATGTGGGCGGGATCCTGAAGACCCTTCTGGAAAAGGGGCTCGTCAAAATCATGGGCAGGAAAAACCTCCCCGGCAGGCCCCTGGTTTATGGAACGACCAGGAAATTCCTCGAAGTCTTTGATCTGAAAGACATCGAGTCCCTCCCCAAAATAAAAGAGCTCAAAGCTCTTGGAAGTGAAGACGATGAACAGCAAAACCTCTTTGACCAGAAGCCGGGACAGGAAGAAATCCCTTCCGAAGAAGCCTCTTCCGAAGAACCCTCGTCCCAAGAAGCCCCTGTCCGGGACGAACCTCCCCCTGAGTCAGCGAGTTAACCGAATCCTTTCCCTTGCAGGCCTCAGCTCTCGACGCAAGGCGGACGAGTGGATCCAGGCCGGCCGGGTCACGGTCAATGGAGAGGTGTTGAGGGAGCCGGGTGCCAAGGCGGTCTGGGGAACCGACGACATCCGGGTGGATGGAAAACCTGTTCCCGGGCTCTCCGACAGGCTCTACCTCATGCTGAACAAACCTTTCGGGTACGTGTGCTCGCTCCGGGACCCTGAAGGAAGGCCTGTGGTGACCGATCTGCTCACAGGGATAAAGGAAAGGGTCTACCCGGTGGGCCGTCTGGATTTTGACAGCCTGGGTCTCCTGCTTCTGACCAATGACGGCGAATGGGCGCACCGCCTGACCCACCCCCGTTTTCATGTTTCCAAGACCTACAAGGTCTCCGTGGAAGGTGCGGTGTCGGAGTCTGCGCTTCAGAGACTCCGCAGCGGTGTGTACCTGGAAGA
>Ga0105094_10001006_pt1 | contig 14569 bp, 15 predicted proteins | sample PPLLak1March2015_2_FD_87023 | JGI IMG/M metagenome (GOLD analysis project Ga0105094, IMG submission 87023) | Freshwater sediment microbial communities from Prairie Pothole Lake near Jamestown, North Dakota, USA - PPLs Lake P8 Core (3) Depth... | ecosystem: Environmental > Aquatic > Freshwater >...
AGAATATTCTTCCAATATCAAAGTGCCGGCTCCTTCACCCAATACAAAGCCGTTTCTGTCTTTATCAAAGGGGCGGCATGCTTCCAGATATCTGTCGTTCCATGTGGAAAGAGCTTTCATTGCATTGAAACCGCCTATAGACATTTCAGTAATTGCAGCTTCAGAGCCGCCGCACAGCATAATATCGGCACTCCCTCTTTGAATAAGAATCATTGCATCGGCAATTGCATGGGAAGATGTCGCGCATGCTGAAGTCGTAGCATAATTCGGCCCTTTTAATCCATGCTTAATTGATATTTGTCCAGCGGCTATGTCTGAAATCATCATAGTAACGAAAAAGGGGGACAGCTTGCGGGGAGTTTTTGATTCGAAATAATTCCAATGCTGCTGCTGAAGAGTATGCATTCCTCCGATACCGCTGCCATAAATAACACCGAATCTCTCTTTATCAATCTTATCCATGTCCATGCCTGAATCCGATACTGCCATGTCGGAAGTAACCATGGCAAAATGTGTAAAAGGATCCATTCTTCTGGAAATTTTTCTATCGAGATAATTTTCCGGATCAAATCCTTTCACTTCTGCAGCGAATTTTGTATCAAACTTGGATGGATCGAATTTAGTTATTAGACCCACCCCGTTTTTGCCCTCAAGTAGTGCCTTCCAAAACTGATCCGTACCTATGCCGATCGGAGTAATTGCTCCTATCCCGGTTACAACTACCCTTCTTTTATTCATACATAAACTCCTAATGATTTTTCATGGTCATCATTCCCGAATATAAAATTCGGAATAGGTATGATTGATCCCAAACTGCGGGATCTGCCTTTAAATTACATATACGGAAAAAATTAATTTCTATTTTCTCCTTATCTTCAACAGCAAGCAGATTAACTCAATTTTTCCTTTAAATATTTAATTGCATCACCAACAGTGCTGATTTTTTCTGCATCTTCATCGGGTATTGAGACCTGGAAAGCACTTTCAAAACCCATTACCAGTTCAACAATGTCTAATGAGTCTGCTCCAAGATCATTAGTGAAAGAAGCTTCAGGCGTAATTTGAGATTCTTCAACTCCAAGTTTATCCATTATGATCTCTTTTACTTTAGCTTCAACGTCCATACTGTCTCCATTTTTAGTTTGATGATTGAATTATGGTTTAATTAATAATTATTTTTAAATTTATTTTCTGCTGGCATTAAACACATTTACATTGTCATCCCGCCGTCTACGGCAATCACCTGACCGGTAATATAATCGGCTTCGGGACTACAGAGGAATCCGACAACTTTTGCAACATCTTCCGGTTTTCCCAATCTGCCAAGAGGAATATTTTTAGATAATGCATCTCTTTGCTTTTCATCAAGTTTTGCGGTCATTGGAGTTTCGATATAACCGGGGGCTACGGCATTAACCGTAATTCCTCTTGAAGCCAGCTCTCTGGCCATAGATTTTGTAAATCCTATTACTCCTGCCTTTGATGCGGAATAATTTGCCTGACCGGCATTCCCGATTATCCCCACAACAGATGCAATATTCACGATTCTCCCATATTTCTGCTGGATCATAGGTTTTATAACGGCCTTTGTATGATTAAATACGCTTTTAAGATTTGCCGAAATTACATCGTCGAAATCTTTTTCTTTCATAAGGAAAAGAATATTATCTCTGGTTATACCTGCGTTATTAATCAATATATCCACACCGCCTAATTTTTGAACAGCGGCTTCAATAGTTTTTTGTGCATCTTCAAAAGAAGAAGCATTTGCTTTAAATGCAAAAATTTTGATATCGGAACTGTCAATCTCCTTTTCAAGTTCATTAGCAGTCTTATCAGGATCATCATCAACAAAAGCGATATCCGTAAAAAGAATTCCGGAACAAATTTTAGCAGCAAGTTCCTTAACTATGGCACGGCCAATTCCTCTAGTAGCACCGGTAACAATTGCCCGTTTATTTTTAACCATCTGCTCCTACTCCCCGGTTTGATTTTGTGAAATATCAATTGTAACCGGCTTCATATCTTTCTCCAATATCTCATTCTTAATGAATTCTTCTCTGTGTTTTTCGAGCTCTTTAAAACCATCTGAGCCGAAAAAATATTCTAATTCTTCCCTGCATGCATCGAATATCGTTGAAAAACCATTTTCAGGCTTGTATTTATTACACGATCTCAATCGCTCGATATGCTCATCATCGATCGTAAGTACACCCTCGAAAATTGTAAGCGGAAATAATATACAATAAAGAGGTTTATATTTCCACTTATGTTCGCCTTCAAGCAAAGCTAATTTTTGCAGGGAACATAGACCCGATTTATCCAGGAAAACACATTTATGATTATATACCTGTGTACCGACGGCTATTCCGCTCTCGAAGTCTTTGTCTGTTTCAGGTTCTTCAAACCATTCTCCTATATCTTTAGGCTGGCTCTCGTCTAGGAGGGGGAATAATTTTTCCTTCAGCTTAAAAATATTCTGCTGTTCAGTTGCATCGGTATAGACTCCGTAATAACAGCATTCTCCAGTGCATTTGCAGCAGAATTTAAAGGTGAAAATTATAGGATCTATCTTAATCCCATTAATTGTTATGTAAGAATCTGTAATCATCAGAGATACTTCTCCACTTCAGAATATTTATCGATTCCTGAACATTTTATATCAGGATTTATTCTTTTCACAAGGCCCTGTAAAACTTTTCCCGGCCCGATTTCAATAAATTCCTCAATTCCATCATTAATCATGTTGGTTATTATTTCATCCCAAAGCACCGGGGAAGTTAATTGTCTAAACAGGTTGTCTGCAATTTCATCTTTTGCCGTAACCGCTTTAGCACTAACGTTAGTATAAACAGGAAAACGGGAATTAAAAATAGGAGTTTCGTCGATAGCTTTTTTTAATTCATCCTGAGCGGGCTGCATTAATGGAGAATGAAATGCTCCGCTTACTACAAGTTCTTTAACTAATTTTGCTCCATTGGATTTACATATTTCCATTGCTTTTTTTACTCCCTCAACTGAACCTGAAATTACGACCTGTCCCGGAGAATTGAAGTTTGCACACTGAACAATACCGTTTACGGCTGCTTTATTGCAGCAATCTCGAACAATATTTCTGTCTAAGCCGACAATGGCTGCCATAGTGCCGGGATTATTTATTCCCGCCTGCTGCATTGCTTTCCCACGGACTTTAACCAGCCTAACTGCATCATAAAATTTTATGGCTCCGGCTGAAACTAATGCAGAATATTCTCCTAAAGAATGACCTGCAGCTGCCGAAGGAGATATTGCTTTAATTATCTCTGCTAGAACGATACTGTGCAGAAATATTGCAGGCTGGGTAAATTCTGTCTGTTTTAATTTATCATCGGGGCCGTTGAACATTATGCCGGAAAGATTAACTCCTAATATATCGTCGGCAGCAGCCATCATTTCTTTGGCCTCGGCTGAAGATTCAAAAATATCTTTAGCCATTCCAACGTACTGAGATCCTTGTCCAGGAAACAAAAAAGCAATTTTAGTCATTAATTGAAAATTTATTAAATTAAAATGTCACTCACGAATATGGCAGTTGTTCAGTAATTATAGCCCGTGCTAATCAATTCCCCAAACCAGATAACTTGCCCCCCAAGTAAATCCGGCACCGAATGCAGAAAGAATTAATTTATCGCCTTTTTTAAGCTTACCTTCTCTATAATACTCGACAAGGCATAATGGAATTGTAGCTGCGGTAGTATTTCCATATTTATCAATATTCATCATAACTTTATCCATGCATAATCCCAATCTATCTGCTGTTGCGCTTATTATTCTCAAATTAGCCTGGTGAGGAACAAGAAAAGCTATATCTTCCGAAGCTAGATTATTTTTCCGCATCAATTCAAAAGAAATATCAGCCATTCCTTTTACGGCAACTTTGAATACAGCTTTGCCGTCCTGATATATATAATGCATTTTTTTATCGATAGTCTCTTGAGATGCAGGAAAGAGGCTTCCGCCTCCCTTCATATATAAAACCGAAGCACCGTCCCCATCGATTTTCAGAAGGGAGTTCTGAAAACCAAGGTTTTTATCTTTAGTTGGTTCTAAGAGCACTGCTGCCGCGCCGTCCCCGAATAAAATGCAATTATTCCTATCTGTATAATCGGTAATAGAACTCATTTTATCGGCACCTATAACCATAACCTTTTTATATGAACCGCTTTCGACTAAAGAGCAGCCTACCTGGTAAGCGAAAAGGAATCCCGAACATGCTGCCAAGAGATCAAAACCCCAGGCGTTTTTAGCGCCAATATTATTTTGGACTATGCAGGCAGTAGCCGGGAAAAACATATCAGGAGTAATTGTAGCAACTATAATTGCATCAATTTCATCCGGAGAAATATTTTTTGATTTAAGAAGATCTTCAGCAGCTTTAGTGGCCATATCACTTGTCGGACCTTCTTCCAATATTCTTCTTTCTTTAATGCCGGTTCTCGTCCTAATCCATTCATCAGTTGTATTGACGATCTTTTCAAAATATTTATTATCCAGCACTTTTTCCGGTACATACATACCAAGCCCAGTAATTACGGCGTTATATTTCTTTGTGTTTTCCATAATCGTTTATTGAACGAAGTTTGAATAATTTTTAATAGAAATTTCAATCTTTGAAACTAATTTTTTCTTATGCATTTCTTCTGCTCTAAGAACCATATTCTTTATTGCCTTCGGTGTGCTTGAGCCGTGTCCAATTATGCTGATCCCGTTAACTCCGAGCAACGGAACACCGCCGTATTCCTGGTAATCGAAGTCGCGGAGAATATCTTTCAGTGAATTTTTCACAAGTCCTACTTTTAATTTTTTCCAAAAGCTTTTTTGGGAATATTCTTTTAATTTAAATTTAAGATAGTTAACTACGCTTTCACCGAATTTCAGCAGTATATTACCGACAAAGCCATCGCAAATGATTACATCAATTTTGCCGATAAGAATATCCCTCCCCTCAACATTACCGACAAAATTTAAAGAGGATTTTTTCAGCAGTTTGGCGGCAGCTTCCGAAAGTTCATTCCCCTTTCCTTCTTCTTCACCCATGCTTAAAATTCCGATGGAAGGATTTGGAATGTTTCCTATTTCACGTGCATAAATCGAACCCATCACGGCGTATTCGAGCAGGTGCTGCGGCTTGGCATCTTTTCCGGCTCCCACGTCGTATAAATAACATTTCCCATTGATGTTTGGAAATTCCGCACCTATAGTGGGTCTTGCAATATCGGAAATTCTTCCGATAATTAAAGTGGAAGCACTCATAACAGCGCCTGTATTGCCTGCGCTTACAAATGCATCTGCTTTTTTATCTTTAACTAAACCTGCGCCAACCACAATTGACGAATTCGGCTTAAGCCTGAGTGCTGCAACAGGATTCTCCCCCATTTCAATTAGCTGGTCAGCATTTATTATATTATCTTCATTGAAAGAGAGACGATTTGAGCTGAGTACTTTCTTAATTTCATCTTTCCTGCCGACAAGAAATAGTTCTATATTGCCGTTTTCACTTAGTGCCTGTATTGCACCTAATACAATATTTTGAGGAGCGAAATCTCCTCCCATGGCATCGACAACTATCCTGCACTTTAAGCTGTTAGGATCGGAATTGTACATTAGAAGGTGAATGATTTAATAATTAAGTTTTTGGTATAAGCATAGATTTTTCATTGTAATAACCGCAGGAAGGACATGCGCGGTGGGTTAATTTCATTTCACCACAATGAGAGCATACACCTAAGGATGGTGCAGAAGCTTTATAATGGGTCCTTCTTTTATCCCTTCTGCTTTTAGACATTCTTCGCTTTGGATTTGGCATATTCTTTTAAGTTTATTGATTAATATTTTTTTTATTTTCTATTAATGGTTTCCATCTTTCGTCTATACTTTCATCTGCACAGCCGCAGTCGCCTTCATTTAAATCCTTTCCGCATTTGAAACATAATCCCTTGCAATCCTCTTTGCACAGTTTTTTCATTGGGACTGCCAGAATTGCATAATCATGCACATCGTTCGTAAGATCTATTTTATCTGCATCTGCCGGCAGATAGGTTACATCTGTTGAACCGTTATCATGCGGCTGCCTGCTGAACAGATATACCATTTGATAACCGGTATTTATAACTGAATCAAAGCTGATAGCGCACCGGTCGCAGCTGAATTTAGCATTTAATTTCAAATCTCCGTTTAATATAATCTGATTATGAGTTTTTACCAGCTTCACATTTAACAAAAAATTTCCAAAGAACGGTTCATCAAGTCCAATATTTTTTACATTCTCATTAAATTTATACTCATGAATTCCTTCGCTGAGATTTGATATCTTGATTATCATCATCTCCTCCTTAGAACATTCAAAAAAGGACACAAAATATAGATATTGATGATAAGATAATCAAATATAATAAGTACCGCCGGAGAGCATATTTTATGTAAAATTCATATAATTTAATTATCCGGCTACCATAAGAAACTATAAACGCTTAAGTTTAAAGTTACATTAATTTGGAATATGGATGCTTGCAGTTGAAAATCTGCGTAAAGAATTTAATAATGTTGTAGCAGTAGATAATTTATCCTTTAAAATTGAAGAAGGTAAGATATTCGGTATCTTAGGACCTAATGGTGCGGGGAAAACAACCACAATAAGAACAATTCTTAATATTATTAAACCTACTTCAGGTTTTATAGGTTTTGATTCCAAGCCTATAACGGATGAATTTTTCAATATTATCGGTTATTTGCCTGAAGAAAGAGGGCTCTACAAAAAGAGCAGAGTAATAGATATCATCCTTTATTTCGCTCAATTAAAGAATATTCCGCGGATCAAAGCGGCAGAAGCTGCAGATTTTTGGCTTAGGAAACTGGAGATTCTTTCATATAGGAACAAAAAAATTGATGAGCTTTCGAAAGGAAATCAGCAGAAAGTACAGTTTATTATTTCGGTAATCCACGACCCCAAACTCTTAATACTGGATGAACCGTTCAGCGGATATGATCCCATAAACCAGCAGATTATCAAAGAGATGATTATGGATTTTGAAGATTCGGGGAAGGTAGTTGTTTTAAGCACTCATCAAATGGAAACAGCCGAAAAACTATGCTCCGAAATTATACTGATAAATAAAGGGAAAGAAGTCTGCAGCGGCACTATTTCACAAATTAAAAAGAGATACGGAAAAAATCATATAAAAATAGAATTTGAAGGGGACGGAGCATTTTTAAATTCACTCCCCTTTGTACGGCATATCGATAATTATAAGAATTATGCGGAAATAGAATTGAAAGACGATACGATGCCTCACGAATTTTTGAAAGCAGTTGTAGATAAAATCAATATAACCCAATTCTCAGTAATTGAGCCGACATTAAATAAAATATTCATTGATGTTATTAAGGAGAGCAAAAATTAAAATCACCCTGAAAAAATATCCGCAATACATACGGAAAAACAGTTTATCATCCGGCTGAAACTTAATAAATGATATGAACCTTAAAAAAATATTTGCAGTTTCTAAATGGGAATTTATTGAAAGAGTTAAGACAAAAACTTTTATAGTATCCCTTATTCTAACCCCGCTGATATTAATTATATTCACAATAATGCCTACCTTCCTTGCCGAGACAGGAAGCAGGGCAATCGAAACAATCGGGCTTATAGATACTTCCGGAGTTTACCTTCCTTTGATGCGCGAAAAGCTTGAAAAATTCCGTTTACCAGACGGCCAGCCGAACTATATTCTTTTAAATCTTTCCGGCAAAAATACACCGATTGAGGATTTAAGAGCAGCCGCAGATTCAAAAATATTGGAAGGAAGGCTTGAAGGTTATATTATGATCTATCACATTAATGAAGATTCATTAATGCTTGAATACCGCAGCAAAAAATCGGGCAGTTTATATGATATCCAGCGTTTTGAAGAAGCTTTCAACGAAATTAGATTTAGTTTGAAATTAACCGAAAGAGGGATTGATCCTGAAATAGTGGAATTAATATCTAGAAATATAAACATTAGACAGATTAAAATAGAAGAAGCCGGGAAAGAAACCAATGTGAATTTTTTTGCAACATTCTTTTCTTCGATTGTATTTCTTATGCTTTTAATGATGATGATCATATATTCGGGAGGTATGCTTATTAGAAGTCTTGTTGAAGAAAAATCGAGCAGGCTTATAGAAATACTTATCTCCAGCTGCACTCCCGATGAACTAATTGCGGGAAAGATTCTGGGTTTAGGCGCACTCGGAATTACTCAAATAATTATTTGGGCATTAGTAAGCTTAACCCTTGTCAGCAGCTCACTTATTCCGCCGCAGATATTTAACAATATTTTACCCATTTTAGTCTATTTTTTACTGGGATTTATTTTTTACACTTCAATATTTGTAGGAGTCGGATCTATTGTAACGAGCGAGCAGGAAGCTCAGATGATTACCACTTATTTAAGTCTTATTTTAATTTTTCCGGTAGTATTTGCAATCACAATATTCGATAATCCCAATTCATCTTTGATAAATATTCTCATGTACATTCCTTTAACACTTCCTTCAGTAATGATTTTAAGATTGAATATTACCCCGGTTAATATCTGGGAGATTTTGATTACAATTACTATTATGGTGCTTTCAATTTATATAACAATCCTGCTTTCCGCCAAGATTTTTAGAATAGGAATTTTATCATACGGAAAACGGCCGAGCGTAAAGGAATTATTAATGTGGTTAAAAATGAAATAGAAAATCTTTTTCAGCCAAGCATCGATTAACAAGTTTTGATTAAATCCGATTTTTCTGTAAAATATTAATGCCTATAAGTTACTTTTCATCAGCCGCAGCTGCTTTAATCCCGATGATTATATATTTAATAATCATCTGGAGATTCGATATGTATGACCGGGAACCAATCTGGCTGGTATTAAAGAATTATTTATGGGGTGCAGTCGGTGCCGTAATATTATCAATAATCTTCAGCGGCTTATTCTCCAGTTTTTTTTCAGGCTACATTTCAAATTCTGAAATTCAAACACAAATCGACGCAATTATTATTGCCCCGTTTATAGAAGAAATTACCAAAGGTATTTTCCTGCTGATTACAATATCTGACAAAAGGTTTGATAATATAACCGACGGAATTGTTTACGGAGGCGCAATCGGCTTGGGTTTCGGAATGACGGAAAATTTTCTTTATTTCATTTCTTACAGTTCTTCGATAGAGCAATGGATCTCGGTAGTGTTAATCAGAACATTTTTTTCCGCGGTGATGCACTGTATTGCTACCGCTTCTTTGGGCGCGTTTCTCAGCTATGCTAAATTAAAAGCAGGCTTGTACAGATATCTGCTTCCTCCTGCAGGATTGACCACTGCGATTGTTATTCATTTAGTATGGAATTTCAGCGTAAGCAGTCTGTATACTGCAGTCTTTGGTATTATTTTTATTGTATTTTCCCTTATGGTTTTTTCAGCGGTATTTGCATTATCCATCTCAAGCGAGAAAAAAATAATACACAGTCAGTTGTTTGATGAAGCAAAAGAGGGATTAATTCCTCTTGAACATATCACAATACTTAATTCATCAAGAAGAAACAGCAAAGGCTGGGTTGACGAGAAAATCCGTAAACTATATATTAAAGCCGCAACAACACTTGCATTTAGAAAAATGCAGTTTCAAAATTCGGCAGGATTAAAAAAAGCTTTCTACGAAAAAGATATTGAACTATACAGAAAATATATCAGGCACCTTCTTAATGGGAAAGAAGCAGAACAAAATGAAACCTGATTTATGCATTTATATATTGTCATTTTTCCCAATTTTCTATGAAAAGGAAGTAAAATTATTTCCGTTACTGGATAAAAAACATTCTGTGGATCTTTACACTGCATTGCTGCTGAACCATATGGAAGTATTGAGATCAATGAATCCTTTGCCCTCTTTTTTTTTCTGCTTCGATGAAAGAGACAAAGAATATTTACCGGAAGATTTGTCTATGGAAAAGGCAATATTCTATACTTCATCCGGCAGCAATTCAATTCCGGGTATACTTATTGATAAATATTTCGCTTCGCACGGCACAAATCTGATAATATGTGCAAACACAATCGGAATACATAACAAAGAAATCAGAAAAATTTTTGATACCATGAATGTCGATGAGGAAGTTATAGTAATAGGCCGCTCAAATAAAGAAAGGACGGCATTCGTTGCGCTTAATTACGATAACCCTGAAATATTTGAAGGGATAGGATGGGAAAAGCCTAATTTTGATACCCTTCTTTCAAAAGCATGTATGTTTAACAATAAGATTAATATTTTAGATGATTACATGCTGATAAATTCAGTTGATGATTTTAAATATCTCTATTCACAGCTTTCTAAAAAAGAAAGTTTAACATACTGCAGCCAGGCTATGCATGAAAGGTTTACCAATCTTTTCATTGAGTACAAGGATATTTTAAAATGAGTGCAGTGGGAATATTCGGGGGGAGTTTCGATCCGCCTCATATCGGACATCTTATCGCAGCTCAATCCGTTTTGGAAATCCGCAAACTTAGTAAGATCATTTTTATACCGAACGGTATTTCTCCAAATAAAAATTATCAAAGAGGCGCAAGCGCTCAGGACCGCCTTAATATGCTGAAAATTTCCATTGAAGAAATCCCATATTTTGAATATTCAGATATTGAAATCAAAAATCCGGAGGTTTCTTACACAATTAATACTTTGCGGATGCTGAGATCTTTATACGAAGAACTTGAACTTATCATCGGTTACGATAATCTGCTTGAATTCAGTACATGGAAAGAGCCGGAAGAGATTATAAAATGTGCAAAGCTTGCAGTGCTTAAAAGAAATACTATCACTGAATCTGAAATTAAAGATAAGTACTATAATACTGCGGTTTTTGTCGACACGCCTGTAATTGAAATTAGTTCGACGGAAATAAGGAAAAGGATTAAAAACGGTCTGCCGGTAAACTATCTTGTTGCCGACAAAGTAAAAGAATATATTTACAAGTTTAATTTATATAAGGAGTAATCATTGAAAATACTTGTAACCGGTGGAGCCGGTTTTATAGCTTCACAAGTTGCTGATGCATTTATAAATGAAGGCCATCAGGTTCTTATTGTAGACGATCTGTCTACCGGTTTTGAGAAAAATATCAATCCCAAAGCAAAATTTATAAAGGCAAATATCTGCGATTTAGAATTATCCAAGTTATTTGAAAAAGAAAAATTCGATTTAATAAATCATCATGCGGCGCAGATGGATGTCCGCCGTTCGGTTGCAGATCCTATTTTTGATGCAAATATTAATATTCTGGGAACAATAAATCTTCTGAAGAATGCAGTAAAAACCGGTGTTAAAAAATTCATGTTTGCTTCTACAGGCGGAGCAGTGTACGGAGAACAGAAATATTTTCCCGCAGACGAAGAACATCCTTCTAATCCCCTATCTCCTTACGGAATTTCAAAGCTTTCCGTCGAAAAATATCTTTATTTTTACAAGGCTCAGTATAATTTGAATTATACCATACTTCGTTATGCAAATATTTATGGTCCGCACCAGAATCCGTTCGGCGAAGCAGGCGTAGTTGCAATTTTTTCCTCTAAGCTCCTCAAAGACGAACAGCCTGTAATTAATGGAACCGGCAAACAAACAAGAGATTATGTTTTTGTAGGCGATGTTGTTAAGGCAAATCTTGTAACTCTTGACGATCATGAAAGTGAAATATACAACGTCGGTACAGGCATAGAAACAGACGTAAACGAGCTGTTCGGATTATTGAATAAGATTACCGGAAAACAAAGGGAAGAAAAGCATGGTCCCGCAGCACCCGGCGAACAGATGAGAAGTGTAATTACTTCCGACAAAATTTTTAACAAGTTCAGCTGGCGTCCTTCCACATCCTTGGAAGAAGGACTAAAAAAGACTGTGGAGTTTTTTGCCCAAAATTTATAGACGGTGCTCTGCTGATTTTTTTTTGAACATAATTATTCCATTCTTTTGCAAATTTGTAAAAAGGATTTTGCACTGATTTTCCCTAACCAAGGCTATTCATTGAACGTTTTTTATTCATACTGTTCATATAATTAATTACAAACCTGAGGAATTTCTATTCCGAAATGCAAAATGATTTAATTAAATGCAAAATGATTTAATTAGAAGATTATTGGAGCAAGATATCCGTGCTATCGCCTATTCAATTTCGATTGTTGAAAACAGCAGTCAATCCTCGTCACAACTTCTGAAACAAATTTATGCTAATGTTGGAAATGCTTACAGGATCGGGATTACCGGGCCTCCCGGTGCAGGAAAAAGCACTATAGTAAACCAGATTGCTAAATTAATCAGAAAAAAAAACAAAAGAGTCGGAATAATAGCAGTCGATCCGACAAGCCCGTTTACTGGTGGCGCACTGCTAGGTGACAGAATTAGAATGTCGGAAATCGGCAGCGATACTGATATTTTTATACGAAGCATGGCAAGCAGAGGGAGTCTTGGAGGTTTAAGCAAAAAAGTCATAGATGCAGCCGACGTACTTGATGCTGCGGGTTACGATTATATTTTACTAGAAACAGTAGGCGTAGGACAATCGGAACTGGATATTGTAAAAGCTGCCGATACAACAGTTGTGGTGCTCGTTCCGGAATCTGGAGATTCCATTCAAGCAATGAAAGCCGGACTCATGGAAATTGGAGATATCTTTATAATAAATAAAAGCGATCGTCCCGGTGCCGATCAAGCCGCATCTTCTTTAAAATCTATATTAATGATGCGTCCTCATGATGAAAAAATATGGCTTCCCGGAATTGTTAAAACAGTTGCAACGGAAACTAAAGGAATTGCAGAAGTATTTTCCGAAATAAGCAAGCACAGAGAATTTTTAAGCATTACAAATCTTTTATTAAAGAAAAGAGAAAAGCAGACTAAAAACAGAATTAAGGAAATTGTTGAAGAATATATCAGCAAGGAATTGTGGAATGCGGAAAGAGAAAGTTCATTAGATTCCTCTTTAGAGAAAGCCGTGCTTGGAAAATTATCTCCATACCAGATTGCAGAGGAATTAATAGAAAATTTTAAAACGGATATTTAATAGTTTTTTCTTTATACAATTCAGAAATTCGTTCAAGCATCTGTTTCTCATTACCACGTATTTTTTAATCTTTTAAATTATCATATCTCATTAGTTCAAAAGACTTGAATGAGATTATATAGTTCCTTAGCAGTTTAAAAGCTGCTGCCATTTGCTAAATTAGGAATTAAAAGAAAGGAATCAAGAATGGAAATTGCCGACTTTTCGCAAAAATCTTTCCTCACTGAATTAACCGAAAATGAAATTATAATCCGGGATACAATAAGAGATTTTGCCGAGAAGAATATCCGCCCTTTCATAATGGATTACGACGAATCGCAGAAATTCCCGATGGAAATTATTAAACAGCTTGGTGAATTAGGTTTTCTCGGAGTGCTCATACCGGAAGAATTCGGAGGTGCGGGATTAGGATGCCAGGAATTCTGCCTTGTCATTGAAGAGCTTGCAAAAGTTGATCCTTCAATAGCTTTATCGGTTGCGGCGCATAACGGATTAGGCACTAATCATATTTATTTATTCGGCAATGATCTGCAGAGAAAAAAATATCTTCCCTATTTAACTTCAGGTAAAAAAATCGCAGCATGGGGATTAACTGAATCCTCTTCCGGAAGCGATGCTGCCGGATTAAAATCGGTGGCCGAAAAAAAAGACGGTTATTATTTACTAAACGGCGGAAAAACTTTTACCACTCACGGAACTGTTGGCGAGATTGCTGTCGTTATGGCAATTACCGATAAATCAAAAGGGAAAAAAGGGATTTCGGCATTCATTCTTGAAAAAGGAATGGAGGGATTTATTGCCGGGAAAAAAGAAAATAAATTGGGAATGAGAGCAAGCGATACTACTCAACTGGTTTTTGAGAACTGCAGAGTTCCTGAAGAAAATTTAATTGGAAATAAAGGCGAAGGCTATGAGCAGGCTATGAAAGTGCTTGCGGGCGGAAGAATTTCTATTGCTGCGTTGAGCGTCGGTTTGGCACAAGGCTGCCTGGATGCATCTGTAAAATACGGGAATCAAAGAATGCAGTTTGAAAAAAAATTAAATCAATTTCAGGCTATTCAATTTAAGCTTGCCGACATGGCAGTCAATATTGAAGCAGCCCGCATGCTTACCTATCGTGCGGCAAATTTAAAAGACAATGGCAGGCCGGTTAAAAAAGAAGCTGCATCGGCCAAACTCTTTGCAAGCGAAATTGCAGAAAAAGCTGCGAGCGAAGCAGTACAGATTCACGGAGGCTACGGATTTATAAAAGAATTTCCCGTTGAAAAGTTTTACCGGGATGTGAAGCTTTGTACAATCGGGGAAGGAACTTCTGAAATCCAGAGAATTGTAATAGCAAAAGAACTTTTAAAAAGTATCACAGATTAATGTGATACGCAATTTAAGCGCATGAAAAAAGTAGGTACCGAAATAAAAGAAACGGAATTATTTCTTAAACGGGAAGATTACCA
>Ga0105094_10001008_pt1 | contig 14565 bp, 11 predicted proteins | sample PPLLak1March2015_2_FD_87023 | JGI IMG/M metagenome (GOLD analysis project Ga0105094, IMG submission 87023) | Freshwater sediment microbial communities from Prairie Pothole Lake near Jamestown, North Dakota, USA - PPLs Lake P8 Core (3) Depth... | ecosystem: Environmental > Aquatic > Freshwater >...
CACTACGAACAAGACCACCCCGGTGGTGGTGAAGCCGGTCGCCAAGCCGTAACCCAGGGCCGCCAGCCACATGATGAACGGCCCCGGGAAGATCGGCACCGCTGAGCCGAACAGACCCACCAGCATAAAGAGCTGGACAATGCCAAAAACGGTCAAGTTGAGCCACTCAGGCATTCTCAGCTACTCCCGGATCACGTCGATGCCGCCCATCCAGGGGCGGAGAACCTCGGGCACTACCACGCTGCCATCCGCCTGCTGGTTGTTTTCCAGCACGGCGATCAGGGTGCGCGGCATGCCCAACCCTGAGCCGTTCAAGGTGTGCACGAAGCGCACCTTGCCGCCGTCTGCCGGGCGGTATTTGATGTTGGCGCGGCGGGCCTGGAAATCCGTCACATTCGAGACCGACGACACCTCCAGCCACTCGCCGCAGCCGGGTGCCCACACCTCAATATCATACGTGATGCTCGAGCCAAAGCCGATGTCTGCCGTGCAGAGCTGGGTCAGGCGGTAGGTAAAGCCCAGCTCTACGCAGGTCTGCTCGGCATCTGCTACCATTTTCTCGAAAGCCTGCGGCGAGTCTTCGGGCTTGCAGAAGATATACATCTCCACCTTATCGAACTGGTGGCCGCGTTTGATGCCGCGCACGTCCCGCCCGGCGCTCATCTTCTCCCGGCGGAAGCAGGGGGTATAGGCCGTGTAATAGCGCGGCAGGCTGGCTTCTTCCAGGATATCGTCCATGTGCAGACCGGTGAGGGGCACTTCAGCCGTGGGCACCATCCATAAGTCTTCCTCATGGTCGTGGTACAGGTTGTCCTCGAACTTGGGGAGCTGCCCGGCGCCGAAAAGGGTATCTTTCTTGACCATGAAGGGCGGATACTTTTCCGTGTAGCCCTGGCGGATGTGCAGGTCCAGCATATAGGCGATCAGGGCGCGCTGCAGGCGTGCCCCTGCCCCGCTGAGCACGTAGAAGCGCGAACCGGTGATCTTGACCCCCTGCTCGAAATCGATAATGCCCAGCTGCGGGCCCAGGTCCCAGTGCGGCTTGGGCTCGAAGTCGAAGTGCGGGAGCGCTCCGACGGTTTTAACGACGACGTTATCCTGCTCGCTCTTCCCCAACGGGGTGCGCGGGTCAGGCAGGTTGGGGATATTCACCAACAGGTCGTTGAGCCCGGCTTCCACCTGGCGCAGCTGCTCGTCCAGGGCGGAGATCCGGTCGCCGACCAGGCGCATGGCCTCGATTTTTCCCTGGCGCTCGGTAGGGTCCTTCATACGCCCGATCTCTCGGGTGGCGGCATTGCGTTCCGCCTTGAGAGATTCAACTTCCTGGATCAGGGCGCGGCGCCCCTCATCCAGGCGCAGGACCTCATCCACCGGAGCAACGTCCATCTGCCGGGCAGCCAGGCCCTGGCGGAACAAGTCCGGTTTCTCACGCAGCAAATTTACATCGATCATGGTAGCACCTCCAGATAATGAAATCACAGTTTACGCAGTGGGAGGGCGGATGGGGTTGTTTGGGCGGGCAAAGCCCGCCCAAACAACCCCCAAATACCCCTGAAGTGCGTAACTGCTTGAAATAATAAACCCCCCGGTCCGTGCAGGACGAGGGGGGCGCTCGTGGTGCCACCTGCTTTTGCCGCTCCCGGGCGGGCAGCGGCCTCTTACTCGCGATAACGGGCGAACCCGACCACCCCTTACGGCGCTGCACGGAAAGGCTGGACTAGCCATACAGACACCCCTGCGGGGGGAACCGGCCCGGACAGGCCGACGGAGTGGAATTTGCCCTGGCAGCAGCTGCCTCGCACCTGGCGGCAGCTCTCTGGATGCAGACCCGGGGCTACTTGGCTCCGTGCTGGTGTTTGGATATGGTCGCCATTATACCCAAGCCAGGGCAGGTGTCAAGCCCGAGGTGAGCTTCTCCATGGGTTTCTCAAGCATACGAAAACCCTGCCTCGACATCCATAAAGAGGAAATTATTGGGGCTATCGATGGCGGCGTAGCCGTCATCGATAGCCCCAAACCCCTTTTCTTTCAGGGTGCGACTTTATTCCTCCTGCCGCAGGTGGGGGAAGAGGATCACATCGCGGATGTTGGCGCTGTCGGTGAAGAGCATGGTCAGGCGGTCGATGCCCATGCCGAAACCGCCGTTGGGCGGCATGCCGTAGCGCATGGCGCGCAGGTAATCCTCGTCCATTGGATGGCGCTCTTCATCCTCATCGGTGTAGTCACGGCCCATCTCCAGAAAGCGGTCTTCCTGGTCGAGGGGATCGTTCAGCTCGGTGAAGGCGTTGCAGATCTCCATGCCGGCGATGAAACCCTCGAAGCGCTCGACGATGCCGGGATTGCCCGGCTTGCTCTTCGCCAGGGGTGAGATATCGCGCGGGTAGTTGTAAATGAATGCCGGCTGAATCAGGTTTGGCTCGACAAAATTGCTCAGCAGAGAGTCGATCAGCTTGCCGCGCGTGGCACCGGGATCAGGCTGCAGACCGTGAGCGCGCATGGCGGCTAATAGACTCTCAGCGGTAGGATGGGCGTCGATATCGATGCCCGACATCTCAAGAATGGCCTCGTTCAGCTGGATGCGCTGCCAGGGCGGCTGGAGGTTGATCACGTTCCCCTGGTAGGTGAATGATGGCCCTCCGAGCACGCGGTCGGCAGCAAAAACGATCATTTCCTCCGTCAGCGCCATCACAGACTGGTAATCGGCGTATGCCATGTAGAACTCAAGCTGGGTGAACTCCGGGTTGTGCGTGCGGTCGACGCCCTCATTGCGAAAGTCCCGCCCGATCTCGAAGACCCGCTCAAGCCCGCCCACCAGCAGGCGCTTCAGATACAGCTCGAAAGAAATCCGCAGGTACAGGTCCTGCTTGAGCTGGTTGTGGTGGGTAGTGAAGGGACGGGCAGCCGCGCCGCCGTAGATGGGCTGCAGGATCGGGGTTTCTACCTCGATAAAGCTGCGACTGTCCAGGAACTCCTGTAAGGCGCGCACAAGCGCTGCCCGGGTGCGGAAAATCTGGCGCACCTCCGGATTGATCGCCAGGTCAGCATAACGCTGGCGGTAGCGTGTCTCGGGATCCGTGAATGTCTGGTGGCGCACCACCTGACCATCGACAACTTCATCCTTTGCCGCCGGCAGTGGGGTGATCGCCTTGGCGAGCATGTGCAGGCTTTGGGCGCGCAGGGTCACCTCGCCGGTGCGGGTGCGGAACATCTCGCCGCTGACCTGTATGAAATCGCCCAGATCGAACTCGCGGTTAAACAGCTCCAGGATGCTCTCGCCGATATCGTTGGCGCGCAGGAAGACCTGGACGCGTCCATGACCATCTTCAATATGGGTGAAAGTGATCTTGCCCATCGGACGAATCGAGCGGATGCGCCCGACAAGCGTGGCAGCCACGGGCTGCCCGTCATTGGCGGCCTCGGCGCGTTCAAACGCCTGGATAGCCTCCAGGCTGGTATGGGTGCGCTCGGCGCGCGTCGGGTAGGGCTCGATGCCACCCTCCCGCAGGCGTTCCAGCTTTTCCAGGCGGATTTTCTCCAGGTTGGTAAATTCTGGCGGCATTGGCTGTCATCTCCCTGATTTAAGTAAAAACCCCGCGCAAGCATATCCTGCGCGGGGCTTGAGAACTCGCCCCAAAGTTATTCCACCTTCAAGATATGCACAGTAAATGAGCCACCCGGGGCATCCACTTTTACAGTATCCCCAGCGCGGTGATCCATGAGGGCGCGGCCAAGCGGCGATTCGTTCGAGATACGCCCGTTGCGCGGGTTGGCTTCAGCCGGACCGACAATAACATAGTTCTCAGGGTCGTTGCCATCCTCCTGGACCGTCACCTTTGCGCCGACCTGGATAACTTCTCGTGTCCCAGTTTCCTCAATGACGCGCGCGTTGGCAAGAAGAATCTCCAGCTCCTGGATGCGACCCTCGACGAAGGCCTGTTCGTTTTTAGCGGCCTCGTATTCGGCATCCTCGATCAGCTCGCCGCCCTCCATCGCTTCATGCAAACGAGCAGCTACCTCCTGGCGTTTTTCCGTGCGCAGGTGTTCCAACTCGTCTTGTAGTTTATGAAATCCTTCGAGAGTTAAGAAAGAAGGAGGCATGTCAACTTCCTATTCCTGGTAGATAAAATAAAACACCCCATACGGAGCGGTTTGCAAACTGTTACTCCTGATTACATACCTGTCTGAAAACGATAGCGGCGCCCCTCGAAAGATGTACTCTTTCGCTTCGCCGCGGGGCGATTTTAACACATATGTTGGTAGGATGCAAGATTTATAGGGCTGGCGCAGCCAGAATTTTCATTCGACAGTAATGCAAGCCATTCTCGACCCTGCACAATCTCAGCTGCGTAGCTTCTATATTGTCAAATGAGGCCACTTAAGAAGACCAAACCGGTCAAATATGTTTATAATAGGGGGTGCGCACCAGAACATTACACGATAGATCATACGTGGAGGGAAAATAATGAGGGTCTGCCGGAAATCTATCCTAATCATATGGCTCGTCCTGCTCTCCGTCCCCAGGTCGCTGCCAGTCCAGGCTGGCGTGGGCGATCTCGATGTAACCTTTGCCGGCTTTGGAGCCGGCGGCAAGGTGGTGACCGACGTTGAAACGGGCAATAACAGCGCGTACGCCGTCGCTTTGCACCCCGACGGGAAGATCGTCATCGCGGGTGCAGCTTCCGATGCGTTCGTAGTGGCGCGCTACCACGACAACGGTGTGCTTGACAAAACGTTCGGCAATGGCGCCGGCTACGTCCGAACACCCATCGGCAGCGCTTCGCGTGCCCAGGCGGTGGCGATCCAGAACGATGGCGGGATCGTCGTCGCAGGTTATACATCTAACGCCGGAAACAACGATTTTGCCGTTGTTCGCTACAACGCCGACGGCGGGGTAGATACGAGCTTCGGCGGGGGAGATGGCATCACCACCACGGATTTTGAGGGTCAAGACGACCAGGCGCGCGCGGTCGCCGTTCAAAGCGACGGCAAGATAGTCGCCGGCGGCTTTGCCGTGGTGGGTGGTGATTACGACTTTGCCCTGGTGCGCTACTGCGCCAATGGAGACCTAGATAATGGCGCCAACTGCCCCGGCGGCTTTGGCAGCGGCGGGAAGGTCTCAACCGGATTCGACTATGAAGAGAAGGGCTATGGCATTGTGCTGCAGCCTGACGATAAGATCGTCCTGGCGGGCCAGAGAGTGGGCAGTCCCGGCGCTGATTTTGTGCTGGCGCGCTACTGTCCCGACGGCAGTTTGGACGATGGCAGCAACTGCGGTCCCGGAGGCTTTGATGGCGATGGCAAGCTCTCGACCCTCCTGGTTGGCGTCGACGGCGTGCGCGCCGTCGCCCTTCAAGCCGACGGCAAGATCATCGCGGTGGGCGAAGCCCGCTCTCAGGCGGGCGACTCATGGTATGGCCTCGTGCGTTATTGCCAGGATGGTAGCCGGGACAACGGCAGCAACTGCGGTCCCGGCGGATTTGGCAGCGATGGCATTGTCACCACCTCCATCACCGGGAGCGACAACGCGCAGGCGCGTGCCGTCACCGTTCGCCCCGATGGGACGCTGGTCGTGACAGGATTTGCCAATTCGGTTTTTGGGAATGTCTTTGTAACGGTCAGCTACACTTCAAACGGCTCAGCCGGCAGTCCTGTGATAACCGATATCACCAGTGGGGATGACCTGGCAAATTCCATTGCGCTGCAGCCAGACGGGCGGGCTGTGATTGCTGGGAGCGGTCACAATGGCGCTAACAACGACTTTGTGCTCATCCGGTTCTGGCAGGACGGCGCGCTCGACATGGGTGGCAAGCAGACGCTTGGCTTTGCAGACGCCTTCTTCGGACCCGGCTCGCGCGATGTCGCCAACGCGATGGCGCTCCAGTCTGACGGAAAGATCGTCCTCGCCGGCCAAATCAGCGATACAGGTGCGAGTGACACAGACTTCGCACTGGCGCGCTTTTTCCCCGACGGCAGGCTCGATGGTTCCTTTGGCATAAACGGGCGCGTCACGTACGGCTTTGGCGGAGACCAATTCGCCCGCGCCGTCATCGTCCAGCCCGATGACAAGATTGTCGTCGGCGGCTACACCATCGCCGCAGATGTCATCAACTTTATGATCGCCCGCTTCAATCCCGACGGCACGCCGGATGGCGATTTTGGGTTCGGCGGCTTCTACGTCATGGACTTCTTAGGCGGCCCTGACTACGGGGTGGCCCTGGCGCTGGCACCGGACGGCAAGATCGTCATGGGCGGCACCGCCTATAACGGCGCACGCAATGTGTTCGGCGTGGCGAGATTCAACGAAGACGGGATGCCGGACCTCACCTTCGATGAAGACGGAAAGACGCTCTACGAATTCTCTGTCGGTCCTACGCATTACGGCAGTGCGGTCGTTGTCCAGCCGGATCACAAGATTGTCCTCGGCGGGCATGTTGGCGCGGATTTCGCTCTCGTGCGCCTGACAGAAGCCGGTTTGGTGGATTACGGCTTTGGCAACCTCGGTCAAACACTGACCGATATGGGCGGCAGTGAATATCTGAACGCAATGCTGCTCACCCCGGATGGTTGGTTCGTGGCAGCAGGTATGAGAGTGGTCAACGGCGCCGCCGACTTCGCGCTGGCGCAGTATGATCCGAACGGCCTGCCGCCGGCAGCCGGGCCTTCGCAGCCCTGGGCGCAAGAATTCATCGATTGGGGTGGAGACGAAGTTGCCTTTGCACTGGATTGGCGCAGCGATGGGCAAATTGTTGCCGCCGGCTGCGCCAATGGGGAGTTTGCCTGGGCACAGTTACCGTCGAGCGCCCAATCATACACGCCGGTCAAGCCCATAACAGATTTCTTGGGGAATGATGAGTGCGCCTACGGTGTCAAGTTCGCGGGTCGCAATCAGGTACTCGCCGCAGGATATCACACCTTGAACGGCGATACCAACTTTGCCCTGGCGCGCTTTGAGACGATACCTGTGCCACAAGATCCACCAGATCCACCGCCATACCAGAGCTTTCTGCCGCTCCTGCTGCGCTAAGTGGCTGGACGCCAGAGCGGTATCCCGCCATTCTCCTGGTAGTAGGTACACAGCGCAGCCTGCATAGCCGGTATACTCTGCCAGAATGTGCTGATTTGAGAACGATGCGCAGCTACGGCCTCGCCCCAGGCCTGCAGCCCGTCCTCCGTGACCTTGAATAAAACCTTCTCGTACCCATCCGGCAGCCGGCTCGGGATCTGCCCGCTGTAGTATGTGGCATAGGGGTAGTCGGCGTAATACCAGAGCGGCCTGCCGAGCATCTCGATAGCAGCTCGCGCCAGGCGATGGTCCACATGATCGCCAAGCGTGAGCGGGCAGACCAGCTCGGCTTCGAGCGGCAGCAGCCGGGCCAGGTCAGCGCTCAAATCTTGCACCAACTTGTGCTCTGCCGGGTGCAGAGGGCTGAATATTGCTTCTTCAGAGGCGTACAGGAAGCTCCCATCCATCGGCGAGCGGCGGTAGATGCAATCGGGCAGGCTGAAATGGCGGTAGGCAGCTCCCAGGAGCGCACAGGCGGCGGCGTCTTCCGCACGTCGGATAGCAGCCGCCTGGGAACCTGTCTCCCAGCGAGAATGCAGCACCTGCGCAAACGGCGAGAGCGGCTCTGCCGGGGCATCCCCGGCACACAAAGTCCAGATATCCACCTGATCGCCTGACCGGGTTTGCTCCCAGATCGAGCCGCCGCAGGAGAGAGCCGTATCATCCAGATGGGGCGAAAAATAAAACCAGTGCATCTGGCCTAAATTTATCACATCCGGCGAAAAAATGGCTAAATCGTTCGCCTACTTGCCATCAACGCCCCCTGGTGTTATCATCCACCTGGCTGAGGTCCCTTGGATGTCGATCAACCCTTTCGAACGCAGGCGGATACGCATCGCTCTGATCACCATAATCCTGGCAACCATTCCCTGCTACTGCATCGGGTTATTTGCAGCCAACCGCGCCCCCGAAATCAGGCCGCTGCCCACCTTCACTCTGACGCCCACCCACACACTGACCGCAACTGCCACCACGACCCTGACTTCCACGCCGACGCTGACGCCTTCACCGTCCGCCACGCTGCTCCCCGGCACGCCCACGGCTACCTTCACAATGACCAGCACCCCCACGGCCACAGGCACCCAAACACCCACACCCACCATTACCACGACCCTGGAGCCCACACCTACCAGCACGTCTACCTCCACAGCCACCCTGCAACCCAGCGCCACCCCGACCCCCACGCTGACTCAGCTGCCTCCGACGGACACGCCAACGCCCACCGACACGCCAACGCCAACCGACACGCTCGTTCCGACCGACACTGAGACCCCCACACCCACCCCCAGCGAGACTGTGACACCCACAAACGCTGCTCCGATCTTGCCCTCCGCCACACCGTGACTGGCGACCTGCACCGGTGCACACCCACTCCTTAACCTTCGTGATATCAAAACCATGATTGAATTACTCCCTTTTCTGAAGAAACTGCTCTCAACCTCCGGCCTGAGTGCTTACGAAGGTCCCGTCCGGCACCTGATCGAAGACGCCTGGCGTCCCCTGGTGGACGATGTTCATACCAGCCAGGTCGGCAGCCTGCATGCGCTGAAGCGCGGCACAGGTCCCGAGCCGCGCCCCAGCCTGCTGCTGGCGGCCCACATGGACGCCATCGGCCTGATGGTCACCGGAATCGACGGCGATTTCCTGCGCATAACCGAGGTTGGCGGGCTGGACGCGCGCGTGCTGCCCGGTCAGATCGTGACGGTACACGGGCGAAAGGACCTGCCCGGTGTGATCGTCCAACCACCATCCCACCTGCTGCCTCCTGACAATCGCAGCGGGCCTGTCGATCTGCGCAACCTCCTGGTAGATACAGGCTTACCCGCCGGCGAGCTCGGCCGGCGGGTTCGTATCGGCGACCTGATCTCATTCGCCCAGCCGCCGTTTGAGCTGGACGGCGAAGCCATCGTCGGGCACTCGCTGGACAACCGCGCCTCGGTGGCATGCGTGACCCAATGTTTGCAGGAGCTACAAGGCCGTCCGATTGCGTGGGACGTCTGGGCGGTGGCTACCACGCAAGAAGAAGAGACCTTCGCGGGCGCCTATACTTCTGCATACCAGCTGCGTCCCAGCCTGGCGATTGCTATCGACGTCACCTTCGCCTCCAGCCCCGGAAGCCCGAGCCACAAGACCTTCCCGATGGGGAAAGGCATCACCCTGGGCTGGGGACCCAACATACACCCCGGGCTGCACAAGGCGGTCAAAGATCTGGCAGACAGGCTCGAGATCCCTTATACCGTCGAGGTGATGCCCAGGCACTCCGGCACCGATGCGTATGCCTTGCAGGTAGCTGCCGAGGGCATCCCCACCATGGTGGTGAGCATCCCCTTGCGCTACATGCATACCCCGGTGGAAATGGTGGCGATGAAAGACATCTTACGCGGCGCACGCCTGCTGGTAGAGTTCGCCGTCAGCCTGGACAATGAGTTCATGGCAAAGCTGAGCTGGGAGGATTGAGCGCAGGGCCGCTGGCTGGTGCTCGATGCACACCACAGGCATAAAAGGGAAAACCATGACTACACAACCAAGCACAGAAGGGATCCGCTTGCCCCGCACTGGGACATCCCAGATCCGGCTGTTGGAGCGCCTTTCCAACGCCTGCGCGGTATCTGGCGATGAGGGCGAGGTGCGCAAGATCGTCCTGGAAGAGCTGCGCCCCCATACGGATGAGATGGACATCGATGCAATGGGAAATGTCCTCATCACCCGCCGCGGCCAGGGCGAGCCGCGCCTGCGTGTCATGCTGGCTGCCCACATGGACGAGGTCGGCTTCATGCTCGTGCAGAACGAGGACAAGGAAGACGGCATTTACCGGTTCGACATCGTGGGGGGTATCAGCGCCAGCTGCCTTGCCGGGCAGCCGGTCTGGATTGGCCGCAAACATATACCAGGAGTGATCGGCCTCAAGCCCGTCCACCTGACCACCCGTGATGAAGTTAAAACGGCCCTATCTATCGACAGCCTGCGCATCGACGTCGGTCCGGGGAACAGCGGCAAGGTGAAAGTCGGCGACCGTGCGACCTTCGCCACCCGTTTCGACCGCCGCGGACCCAGCCTGCGCGGCAAGGCATTGGACGACCGCCTGGGCGTGGCGTCCCTGATCGAGCTGGTCAAGAACGCTCCCAAGCATATCGATCTGCTGGCAGCCTTCACCGTGCAGGAAGAAGTCGGCCTACGCGGGGCGAAAGTGGCAGCTTATGCCTTCCATCCGGACCTGGCTTTCGTGCTGGACAGCACCCCGGCCAACGATCTGCCCGCCTGGGACAAATCCGAGAACGCGCGCTACAACACGCGTCTGGGCGCCGGACCAGCTATCTACCTGGCGGATTCCAGCACGCTCTCGGACCCGCGCCTGGTGCGCCACCTGATCGACACCGCCGAATCAGCCGGCATTCCCTACCAGTTCCGGCAGCCCGGCGGGGGCGGCACGGACGCAGGCGCCATCCACAAGCAGCACGCCGGCATCCCGAGCATCTCCGTCTCCACGCCCGGTCGCTACCTGCACACGCCCATCTCGATCGCCCGCCTCTCGGATTGGAAGAACACATTTGCCCTGATCTACGCCGCTCTCACACGGCTGACGCTCGAAATTCTGCAAGCTGAACGCTAATCCTGCCCGCAGACAGGCCAGAGCCAGGCGAACTCAAATTTGATCCATTCACCAGGAGCACTGCATGAAATCCCTGATACAGAAAGTCGTCGAGACATTTGGACCCTCCGGTTATGAGACCCACATCTGCCAGGTTGTGCGCAGCGAAATCGAGGCGTTGGCAGACGAGATACAGGTCGACGTGTTGGGAAACTTGATCGCCCGTAAAGGTCAGCTCGGGCCAGGCGGCAAGCGCATCATGCTCGCTGCCCATATCGATGAGATCGGCATCATGGTCACCCATATCGATGAGAATGGATTTGCCCGCTTCACCAACATCGGCGGCGTGCGGGCCTACAACCTCCCGGGAGGCCGGGTGCGCTTCCTGAACGGTGCCGCTGGCGTCATCGGCCTGGAGCGCCTGGAAGATGCCAGCCGGACGCCGGCCCTCGAGCAGCTTTATATCGACCTGGGTGCGCACAGCCGGGCGGACTGCCCGGTGCGGGTGGGCGACGTGGCGGCTTTCGAGCGCCCATTCCTCGATCTGGGCAGCCGCATGGTGGCGAAGTCCATGGATGATCGCATTGGTGTGGTCGTGCTGATCGAAACTTTACGCCAGGTGCCCGCCTCTCCCAACGAAGTGCATTGCGTCTTCAGCGTGCAGGAAGAGGTGGGCGTGCGCGGAGCGACGACCGCCGCCTACGGCATCGATCCGGACCTGGGCCTGGCGGTGGATGTGACCGCCACCGGCGACACCCCCAAAGGGACAAAAATGGAAGTGAGCCTGGGAAAAGGGCCTGCCATCAAGGTGCGCGATGCCGGCATGCTGGCTGACCCACGCGTGGTGAACTGGATGGTCAAGACCGCCGAGGGGGCAAAGATCCCCTACCAGATCGAGATCCTAGAGCAGGGCGGCACGGATGCCAGGGCAATCCAGCTCACCCGCGCCGGCGTCCCGGCCGGCTGCCTGTCCATCCCCTGCCGGTACGTGCATTCACCCTCGGAGATGGTGGACACCTCCGACGTAGAGAATGCAGTGCGCCTGCTGGCAGCTCTGGTCAGCCAGCCGGTAGAGTTGGGATAGACTGCCTGGAGGGGAAGGTCACAGTGCATGCACTCTGCCGGCGAACGGCAAGACAGACCTCCATCGTATGTGCCTGGCTATTGATATTTCTGGCCGGGTGCAGTGGGCTGGCGCCTACACAGATCATCCCGACACAAACTGCAGCGCCTACGGTCAGCCCCACGCCGCAAGTGACAGCCGCGGTCACCTCCACCCCGGCTGGCCCGGTGACGCTACGCATCTGGCTGCCCCCTGAGCTGGATCCGGCTTCGGGAAGCGCAGCCGGCAAGATTTTACAGGCGCGCCTGGATGAGTTTACCGCTCGTCGCCCGGATGCGCGCCTGGATGTGCGCATCAAAGCTCCGGAGGGACCCGGTGGGCTGGTAGATTCTCTCAGCACTGCCAGCGCGGCTGCTCCGCTCTCCCTGCCGGACCTGGTGGCCCTGCCGCGCCCAGACCTGGAAGTGGCGGCTCTAAAAGGCTTGCTGAAGCCCTTCGACGGCTTGATTGAGCCCATCGATGACGGCGACTGGTACGAATATGCCCGCCAGCTGGCGCACCTGCAAAACAGCACATTCGGCCTGCCCTTCGCGGGAGATGCCCTGCTTCTGGTATACCGCTCGCCGGTTATCCCCGAGCCTCCCCGCTTGCTTTCCGATACGCTGTCCACACCCGGCCCACTTGTCTTTCAGGCAGCCGGTCCGGGGGCGCTTTTCACCCTGGCGCAGTACCAGGCTCATGGCGGGGCTATCCTGGATGAGCAGGGGCGCCCATCCCTGGAAACCCAACCTCTCGTCAAGGTATTGGACTATTATCAAAAGGCTGTGCAGGTCGAGCTGATGCCATATTGGCTCACACAATACCAGGATGACGAACAAACCTGGCAGGCGTTCATCGACAACAACGCCCCCATGGTGATCACCTGGGCCTCGCGCCACCTCAAAACCATGCTTGACGATACAGCCGGGTCGCCCTTGCCTACGCCGCAGGGCAAGCCAGCCACGTTGGCGACCGGCTGGGTGTGGGCGATGGCCAGCCCGAACCCCGAGCACCAAAAGCTGAGCGCCGATCTGGCTGAATTCCTGAGCGAAGGGGATTTCCTGGCCTCCTGGACGTCTGCTCTCGGCTATTTGCCCCCGCGCTCCAGCGCCCTGCAGGACTGGGGTACCCCCGCCCTACGCGCTCTGGCGAATGAGATCGTCTCCTCTGCCGGGCTCATCCCATCTGAAGATGTACTCAACAGCCTTGGCCCTCCGCTCGAGGAAGCCACTTTGCAGATCTTGAAGCTGCAGAGCGATCCGGAAAGCGCCGCCCGCCAGGCTGTCGAAAGGCTGAATAGCCCTTGAGCGCTGTGTCTGGCAGGCGCGCCAGCCTCATTTGACGTTTCCTCCGGGCGGTGTTATCATGCCTGCGGAGCCTGCTCCTAGTATGCCACAAGACGAAGCCAGAGTAGCACCCTCAATTGAAGGCGACCCTCTCCAGCAGCCGCAGATCACCGGCGTGCCGGATCCGGAGCGCAAAAGCCGTCTGCTGGTGATCTGGGAGGAGCTCTCCCACGCCGGCCTGGCAGATACTGCCATGCGGTTGGGCACCCATATCCTGCTAATTGCTCTCATCCTGGCGACCGCCTGGATCATGCGCCAGTTCTACCAGACCGTGCCGGCAGAGCAGGGGACGGGGGGAGCCGCCCAGGCAGCCTCTCTCCCAACGCCAACTCCAACCGCGGTGCCGCCCATACTTCCGCTTTTCCAGCCAGAGATCGATGAACCGGCGGGCATACCCCGCCTCTCCAGCCTGCACACCACGCTGCCTACCCTGCCGCGCGTGGATGTGATCACCTACACGGTCACGGCGGGCGATACACTGTTTGGGATTGCCGAGAAATTCGGCCTGGAACCGGAAACGCTCCTGTGGGGCAACCAGTTCGTGCTGGGCGATAATCCCCACAACCTGCGGCCTGATCAGGAGCTCAATATCTTGCCGGTAAATGGCACCTACTACCGCTGGTCGGCGGGTGACGGCTTGAACGGGGTGGCAGATTTCTTCGGCGTGACGCCGGATGAGATCGTCAGCTATCCCGGCAACCACCTGGACCCTGAGACCATCGGCGATTACGCCCGCCCGAACATTCCCCCGGGCACCTGGCTGATCATCCCCGGCGGCAGGCGCGAATTTGTCACCTGGAGCGCCCCGGAGATCCCGCGCGATAACCCCGGCGTGGCTAAAGTGCTTGGCCCAGGCGTGTGTGGAGAGATCGCTGACGGGGCTATCGGCGTCGGCGCCTTCATCTGGCCTGCGAACAACCACTTCCTCTCCGGGTTCAACTACTCCCCCGCGGCCAACCACCCTGGCATCGATATCGACGGCGAAACTGGCGATCCCATCTATGCCGCTGACAACGGCGTGGTGGTGTATGCTGGTTGGAATAACTGGGGCTACGGCAACGTGGTGGTCATCAACCACGGCAACGGCTGGCAGACGCTGTATGCTCACCTGGGCGCTTATAACGTCGGCTGCGGGCAGAGTGTGTACCAGGGCAGTGTGATCGGCGCTATGGGCAGTACTGGCAACTCTACCGGCTCGCACCTGCACTTCGAGATGCTGTACAACGGCACCAAGATCAACCCCTGGGATTATCTGCCCGCAGCCTAGACCCTAAAGATTTTTTCGTCCTAATCCGCGCCTTTTCTGTCCAGGAAAACCTTTAGTGGTGTGTGCGGCGGCGTAGCCGCCGCACACACCACTAATAAAATTCAATTTTCTGATAGATACTTAGGGGCTTATGCCTGAGGCTTTCGGTCCGTTATGCGGGCGCTGAACACGGTTTTGTACAGGTTTTCGTCCTCAGCC
>Ga0105094_10001009_pt1 | contig 14563 bp, 21 predicted proteins | sample PPLLak1March2015_2_FD_87023 | JGI IMG/M metagenome (GOLD analysis project Ga0105094, IMG submission 87023) | Freshwater sediment microbial communities from Prairie Pothole Lake near Jamestown, North Dakota, USA - PPLs Lake P8 Core (3) Depth... | ecosystem: Environmental > Aquatic > Freshwater >...
CCAGCCAGAGCAAGGCGTTGATTCGCAGGAGCAGCATCGATACAAAGGCGGGAACTGGAGGCCTAGGCATTGGGAACTCCATTCCAAGCTAGACAAGGCGATCGCGCCGCTTCGAAACCAGTCGCTGTTAGATGGGCGGCCAAACGACCTCGAGCCATGAGCAACATCCCGCCGGGAAAGGCCCCCGGCGCATGGCGCTCGGCGCCTTCGGTCTGCGGCAATCGAGTAGGGAAGCCACACCCGCCTCTTCGCCCAAGAGCCAGATCGGTCGCCTGGCAGGCTTGAGCCCTCCGGGACCTCACCTTGGAATCCCCTAAGTCGCAGGGCGGCATGTCGTACAGGGAACTACAGAGTGAATGTGCCCGCTTCATACACAACCTGTCCGTCCGTCGCAATGGTTCCCCCCGTCGCGCATGTCGCACAGGAAGTCCCAGCGAAGTCCGCTTTCATTGACACTTCCGGACTCGGGGTATCCCGCCCCCAGACCAAAGTGAAGGGTGCCCGCAATCTTCTCGTCAAAGAGCATGTTCCTGCTGAAGGTACGGATACGCCCGTTTTCGCCCACGCCGAACTCACCCAGCCGTCTGGCGTCTTCGTCGCTATCCAGCATAGCGGTCAGGTAGCGCTGGTTCTTCTCGGCTTCCGCTCCAATCACTTTTCCGGCTTTCAACTCGAGCCTTACGTTGCCTGCATCAACGCCGCGGTATATGGAGGGAGAGGTCGACTCGACCCACCCGTGAGCAGAATCCTCTACAGGCCCGGTGAAGACTTCGCCGTCCGGCATGTTCAGCCTGCCGTCGCAGCTGACGAAGATGCGATCCTCAACAGAGAAAGCGATATCCACAGGAGGGCCTTGAGCGATGCCGGAACGCCTGCCGCAGAGTTGCGCGACCAGGGAGGATTGCACTTCGGCAAAGTCCTGCCACGTCGCGATCGGATCGTCCAGGTCGGCCCAAGTCGAGGCAAACAGGAACTCTTCGAACTGCGCCAGATCTATCTTCGCCTCATGCGCGAACGCGGCCGTGGGAGTGGAACACCGCACCCACCGCGGAGACTCCTCCGCCGCCCGCTTGAGATACAGGCCGAGAAGATCAGCGTGCGCGGTGGCGCGGTGCGCGGTTCGGGAACCGTCGGCCCGCCAGAGGCGACGGGTATTGGTGGGGGCCATGATCGCAATGTCACAGTGGAAGCAACGAATCATCTCTTCGGTCCACGGTTCGCGGAACCTCAATTGATCGTCGGATGCCTCCGCATAAAGGATCCGGTCGAAGCCTTCGGTGTAGGGAAGCTGCAGACATGGAACCGGCTATCCCCCTGCACGGAGAATCGCCCGCAAGACGGCCTCCATCAGAGGCAGTGCCGCTGGGGAAAAGGGATAGCCAGAGAGACCGACCAACTCCCGAGGCTTGACGGCAGTGCTGTAGTTGACCAAGATATGCGCCAGGCGGTCAATTCCGGGATCAACCATGGGCGTCCTTTGGTTTGCGCGCGGTGCAAAGCACGCGTGCTGTGCAGCAACTTCCGCCGATTCTCGCGCATGTGGGCGGACCGGAGCCCCGCCCTCTGGCCCCCTTCGAGTCTGTCTCTGCTAGCGGATGACGTCGCCATCCAGTCCTGCGAGCAGCCTTAGGTTACCGACCGAGAGGCAGAAGCCGGTGGGTGACCCGGCGGGCATACTCTCGGTAACCGGGGAGCTCAACCTGCAGCGTCCGATCTTCCAACACCGTGCGGAGGATGATGAGCAGCGCATCAATCGTGCCAGGCACCAGAGCCATCCAAGACCCCAGCAGGACCGGGGTTGAGATCCCAACCAGCGCGCCTCCAGCGTAGGCGGGATGGCGTACGTGCCGATACGGACCACCAGTGACGACGCTGTGGCCGTGCTCTGCCTGGATGCGCACGAGTTGCGAGAAGTAAGCGTTCGAGGCGGTTGCCCATACGACCAGGCCGTATCCAAAGCTGCAGACAATGAGCCCCGCCACTTGGGCTGCTGGGTGGATGTCACCCGACCAGCCGTACCGGTGATCGAGACCGGCCACGACCAGCACCGCGATCTGCAGGACGGCCTTGAGACTCATGAGGGTCAAGTCCCAACGCTTGGCCCCCTTACGGGGCCCAAGGCGCTCGGCGAGCAAGTCCGGGCGATGGCGGACAATGGCCGTCCCGGTTGCGATGACCCAGGCGGTTGTGACGGCAATCAGGGCCCATGCCGGCCACCAGCACAAGTCTCCGGCAGGCCAGAAGAGGGCAAGCCCTGTGAGCAACACACCCAGCGTCTCACGGACTGCGTATCGGAGCATCAGCTTCTTGTCCACTTCGCACCAAATCCTGAGGCGCGCGGCCAACGGCCTCAAGCTCTGCTGAGCGCCCTGGAAGGGTCGCGCAGCAGGCTGCAGGCGAAACCGCTCGGCAGTTCGGGCAGGGCCACCTTACTCTAGCACAACCTCGGCTCCCCGGGTGCAACAGGATTGGCAGCTCACAAATGCGCCGCCGACCTGTATCGTCAAGGATGCGCGACGCTTGGCTCTCCAACATCGTTGTCCGGCCGAACCAGCCGATTATTAGGCGCAGCGCGTGCAAGAGATCTGGCTGATTGGCCATATTCCGCTCAAGGCGCAGAACCGGAAGCGGCCCGAACGGGTCTGTCCGCGTCCTGATCACCCCTGTGAAGGGTGGGCGTCAAGCCGGGCTCGAGGCAGGCGCCAGCGTGACTAGTGTCATCCGAATTCGTGCGCTCTGCCGGAGAGGATTCCGTGAAAGCGGATGCGGGCCCGGCAGTGTGCCTGCGGACAGGAGGCCTGCGCGAAAACGGCATTCATGTCTGGGGCCGCTCCACTGTCCATGGGAGAGAGGAATTGGAGAGAGCAGTCTCCGGTTTGCGGGCAGCGCTATCCATCGTCCGCGCGGCGCTACGCCCCTTGCCGACACACGCCCGCACTGCCCCGAGAAGAAGTATAATGAAGGCAACCGAATGGCCGGTTTCTCGGCGAGCCACGCCGTCGGACCCTCGCGTGGGACTGGCGGCGTTTGAGCCTCTTGCCGGCATCAGATGGGTCGAGAGTCGAGGTGGTCGCGTGGAGTTCAAGCCGGATGAGCTGGTAGTCCACCCACGATACGGCATTGGCTGTGTCGTAAGGCTCGCACAGCGGCAGTTCGGTTCGAACCGCGCGCAGGAGTACTACGAGATCGCAATCGGTAGCGGAACCATCTGGGTTCCGGCAGGAGTTCCCGGCCACGGGCTGCGCAGAGTGACTTCAAGAACAGACCTCAATCGGTACCGCAAGTTGCTGAGAAGCCAGGCAGTACCTCTCGCAACAGACAGCAAGCAACGCAAGACCGATCTGGCAGAGCGCATGAAACAAGGGACTTTTGAGTCCAGATGCGAAGTGCTGCGCGACTTGTGCGCTCAGAGGTCGATCAAGCCGCTGGATGAGAACAGCGGTGCGTTGCTGCGCAAGGTTCGAGAGATGCTGTGTGCGGAGTGGGCGGCTGCCGAGGGCTTGTCCCCCGAAGACGCGGCTGGGGAAGTTGACGCATTGCTGCTCGAAGGGCGCGAGATCCACAGCAGCAGTGCCACTTGACCCGCAACCGGACCTGCGCCTGCGCCGTCGGTTCGCGCCGGCCGCAATCCCACCTGTCGTGAGCTAACTCAGGCGGCGCGCTGCCCTCAGTCCTGCGGCTCTGGCATCCTCATGTCCACTCGCACGCATCGCGGCAGGCACCCTCCCCATCCCGATCCGTCCATCTGCCGAGCCGTCATCCCTGGCCTGCCTCAGGATACTCGGACGGCGAGTCATCAGCCCCTGCCCTCTAGCACCCCAGGGCCAGCCCCGCAATACGAGCGGCCGGGTTGACCTCCTGTGCATTGGCATCACGTGACGCACAAGGCGCCAGGTTGAGTAGGACCCCTCCCTCGAGTTGCCTTCTTGAGATGCAGCGCGGATGCCCTTGAGGAAAGCCGCGCAGTTCGCCAGAGACCTCTTGTCCATGTTACATGCAGAAGTCTTTTGCCTGAAAGCTGAACGCGTCGAAGCAGGCGGTGTTCGCGCCAGGGTGCCGAGCCCGGTCTTCAGCCAGCGCAAGGAGGCGGTGCCCGTAGCCTCGGCCACGGAGTTCGTCGATTGCCCATAGCAGATCTACATGGAGCCAATTCCATTACGTTGCACCTATGAGGCCACCTACAACGGCGTCATCTGGCGCATACAGGAACGAACATAGTCGCTGGTAGCCATTGTGGCCTGCATTGAGTCCGTTGTAGTCTCTGATGCCAAGTCCAACGACGGTTGCCTTTGAGTCTTCAGGCTTGTCAACCAGCGCGATCCGGTGCCCTTCAGCCATGGCTGCCTTCTCGTTACCCTCGAAGAACCCACCCTTCGGCCCCCCGTCCGATGTTCCTGGCAAAGGACTGCAGCACACACGCTAGACGCAGTTCGAGCCTACGGCTCCAAGCTTCGCGCAGCATCTGGTAGCGAACCTCGCCCTGCCCTACTCCTGCGCCGCAACACCAGTTCGGAGAGGACATCGGGACGATAGGCAGCCATGGCAGGCGCCGAATTGTTGGCAGAGCAGAAACCTGGCGCTCAGGCCGGTGCGGATGGCCCGACGTACACTGCCATCACAATGAAGTGACTGAGGGCGCCAAGGATCACAAACACATGCCAGATCTCGTGGAAGCCGAAGATCCCGGGCAGCGGGTCTGGTCTCTTGAGGATGTAGATCACAGCTCCGCTTGTGAAGAACAGACCACCGAGAATCAGCCAGAGAAGTGCACCACCTGGGATTGAGGCGGTCATCTGCCGCACTCCGGCGACCGCCAGCCACCCCATCAGGAGATAGACCCCCGCTGTGACCCAGCGTGGTGCCGAGATGACAAATAGCTTGACGGTGATCCCAAGGATGGCAAGCGACCATATGATCACCAGTGGAAGCCAGCGCCAAGTCCCTGTGAAGTAGTGCAGACATATCGGTGTGTAGGTTCCGGCGATGAGCAAGTAGATGGCGGTATGGTCGAGTTTCCGAAGCCAGGCCATTGCCCTGGGACCGGCGCTTACCAGATGGTACACACTGCTGGCGGAAAACATCAGTACCAGCGCCAGCCCATACACCGTCAACGCAACAAGCTTCACAGGGCTTTCCCCCGCAACCCAGATGAGGAGGACGAGGCCCACAGCCGCAGCTATGGCCGCTCCCAGGTGCGTAAGCCCATTCACCGGCTCGCGGAGTCTGCGATGCATTCTCTATCCCCCACACAGCACTGAAGCAGAGTGCAATCGGCCAACGGCCTCGAGCGTAGCGCAACTTTCCGTCTGCCATGCCGCTGGGCGGCACTCGGCTGGCTCCTTCATTGTAGAACAGGTTGATCGGGAAGGCAGCCCGGCGTTTCCCCATCCGCCAAGCAGCTTCCCCGGTCCCCGATTGGCAGATGGACAACGCGCGGCTCAGGCAGGCAGAGTGTGGTTGGGCGGCCGCAAGGCCATGTCTCACGTCAAGAATGCGTCCACACACTCGCGCCTCACCTGGATTGCCGTCGGGACTGAATTGCGGATTTCAGCCTGCCCACCGGTCAATCCGGCAAGCCAACCTCTCTGGCGATCCGCCTCCCCTGCACTGACCCTCACCTTGTGCCCGATATCGCTAGCGGATTGGCCCTCCGCAGGGAACTCAGTTCTGCACCCCCATTCCAACATCCTTCCCCGCCATGCCCATCCTTGCTGCCTCGCGGGAGTTGTCATTGCAGCAATACGTTACAAAGCCGTACTTGAGCAACTCTCCGCCAAATACACTGGATCCGAATCCGGACTCCTTCGGGGGGATCGCAATCGCGGATGTACGCAACCCGGATTCAAGGCTCATCGCATTCACGTTGTGCGCACTGTAGACCCTGCCAATTGGCCGCTTCCATACCTCCTCATATCGTGAGTCGTCCTCACTGTCACCCAGCGGCGCCGCAGTTCGCGCGCCACCTTGCAGGGAACTCCGCCCTTCCCGACACCTGCGCCGCACCTGCGGTGCGGCGAGGACATCGGCCCGATGCGTGAGCCTGGCAAGGGTGCTACCCGGCGGCTTGGGCATATCAGCGTCGATTGCGGCACAATTCGGCGGGTCAGGCACCCTGCCCTTTTTCGCGCCACCCAGGCCACTCTCCCCGGCCTCCCGCAGGACCCAGGTACGATGTGCGGTCATGCCAAACCGCGCGCCGGACGGCACCCAGCAAGGAAGCACAGTGCCTCTCGGCAATCAGGGTGGCTTGCTCGATATTGATCCTCCGGGTGGAGAGCACTTGTTCGTTGATCTCGAGATTGTTGATCAGGCTCAGGGCGCGCACGATCCCGTCCCCCACCAGCTCACACTCCACCTCGCCATATTCGACTTCCGGCCGGACATCGCTGGCCCACACTTCAGTCGAGACTGACCCGGAATTCTGCCTGGTACCCGGAGCACTTAGTTCAGTCGTCGCCTTCATGAAGTCGAGAGCGTCTGTCATATCGCCGGGCATAGTGAGGGTCAGCAGCTCCCGCTAGATGCGATTCGCCTGCGTGTTCGTCATCTCGTCGCCAAACGGGAGTGCGAGCAGGAAGTCCTTCGCATGCAAGAGGGGTTCGCGCCCGGCTGGCGTCTGGCGCTCCGACGTGAGCAATGCCGTTCCCTTCGCCGGAGCGGCGGCCAGGATGTACTGCGCGCGGACCAGGAATTGGCGATCGTAAGCAGGGTGCACAGCGGTGAAGGACATGCGCTTCCGCCGGTCCACGCGGTGCACCCGTACCCGGCCCAGCCTCGCCGACTTTTTCGCAGCCTTGGCTGCTTGCAGATACCGCCGATCCATCTCATGAAGGCCATGTGCGTCCAAGGTGAGACGGATGATCTGCTCAATGAGCCAGTCTTGGTCCTGCATGGCGAGGTGCGCAAGCAGCCCCGCTTCAGATTGTGGGACGGCTCTTTGTGGATCAGCCGCACAAGGGACTCGAGGTTGTACATGTGGCAGCCACTTCAGGGATCCTGCTTGGCCGCCTGGCGGTCTCCAGCTTCGCGGAGCACACGGCAAGAGAAGCCACACGTAGGGTATGGCTTGCCCCGATTCTCGCCCGGGCCAGATGGCCGGCCAACCTACCCGGCCGTTTCGCCTGCCAGCCGAGTCAGCCCCAGCCAGTTCTTCGGCGGCAGCAGACATCCTGACGACAGTGGGAGACCCGCCGCTCCACGAATCGCTACTCCGCCCTAATCAGCGCACGATTCTCAACCGCGGCATTCGGGGAGAACAGCCGGACAGTCGCTTCAAGGCGCGTCAGGTGGCGATCGACCTCATCGTCGCTGATCCCCATCGGTGCGTAGACAGTGAAGATTGCCGACCGCGTCCCTGACGTGATGCAGGCTCGGCGGCTTGGACCGTAGATGATGCTCGAGAGAACCCCTAGTTCGTCTCGGATATACATGTCCTTCGGCTGGAGTTGCTGCGCTGCCCCACTGAGCAGAGTGTACCTTTCGTTTCCTAGCGACAGATCCACACTCAAACCGCCTTTGACCTCTGCCAGATCGTGGGCAGCCGTCAGAAGCATGCTCCGAAGCTCCTCAATGAACATCGCGTGCACAATTGCGCTCGGAGCCGTGATCGGCTTCCCCTTGAACAGAACCGACTCCAGCTGGAGCTGGATGTGGTAGCTCTTGCCAAAGCGCTTGTAGTACTCCGAATAGGTCCGGAGGGCAGAGATGGCGCGTAGGGATGAGCGGTCAGCTCCGGCATACCTGGACCTGATCGCGTCACCCAGGTCACTCGCTCGACGGGCTAGCGCAGGATCGTGATCGGGGTTTGCCAGTCCCTGCAAGGCGAGAATCCCGACGATGGCGCCGGGGTAAGCACTCCTCCATTTCTCACTGGACGCTGCTGATACTGGCACGTGTGCCCAACTCTACGACCGAACGCCATCGGACTTTCCGCTGCAACCTGCGGGAAAGCCGTTCATCGGCTCGGCATTTGTCCCCCAATTCCAGGGCAAGTCCGCAGGCAATGCACAGCGCCGCCATCATCCGCCGGCCAACTCGGCTTGCCCGGCCTTTCGCACGACATCGGGACGAGGTTTGCGGCCCTGGCAGTCAGCCAGCTGTTAGGCGACGTGATGCGGGCAAGACCGGCCTCACCAGACGCCCGGCAGAATACGGAATCTCACTCCGTGTGCGTAATCGCCATAGCCCTGCAGCTCCGTCCTTAGGGTAGCATCTTCGAGATGCGTACGAATCAGAAGCACGGTGCAGGTAAGGACCGCCGGGATGACCGCCCAAGCCGAATCGAGCAAGAAAGGCGTGGCAAGATAGGTGAGCAGAGCTCCGGCATAGCCAGGATGCCGTATCCACCGGTAGGGACCACTGGATACGACGTGGTGGTTCCTGTCGGACTGGATCCGTACCATGCCAGAGAAGAAGCGATTCTCGATCAGAGCGAATGATCCCAAGGCATACCCAGCAACCAAGGCTGCAAGTGCAACTGTCTTCGTGAAGGGGCTGAAGGGTGGCGTCCACTCCAAGCGGGCATCTAGGCCAGCGACCACAAGGATCAATGCGCCTGCCAACGCCAGCAAGGGGACAAGCCATCTGTCCCAAGCTTTGGCATTCGCATGCTGCATGAACCGGGCACGCTCAGCCAGGATGTCTGGATGGCGGCGTGCGGCCAGAACGCGGCTGATCGCGAATCCCGCAATAGATACACCGGCATAGGCCCAAGCTTCCAGCCATGCCCAGCGCTGCGAGATGAGAAGCGGCAGGCAGGGGACTATGACAACGAAGAGAAGCGTCAGGACAAGCACGCGCGGTGAGAGCAGAGTCCGTCTAGGGGACACAAGTCACCTCAATCGCCCAATGGCTCCGGGTTTCGCGCAGCATCCTGCAGGGAATGACACAACCGGTCACGTATGCCAGCATTCTCGCGCCGGACGCACGCCAGGCCAAGCCGTCCTCCCTTTCCGGCCACCAGGGGAGCCAGCGTCACCCGCCTGCCGCAGGGCATCGAGACGATATGCGGCCCTGGCAGGCCAACGAAGGGCAGGCTGCCCTCAGGCTCCCCTCGGCGCCAGGCAACCGTGCTCCAGTCTCCGGGATCTCGCACCCTCTACCAGACGGTGACGCCGCCATCTGAGAAGGACATCAATTCGCCCACGGAAGACCTGCGGCGTTCATGGCGTTCCCGCCGCAACCGGAGGCTGCGCCGCCCAGGATCTCAAAGCCCCGGACAGAATCATGTCCAGATTGAGCAGCTCGAAGAACGCATCAGGGAACGAATTGCACTGCACCCCCTCGAGCCAGCTCCGGAAGGTGCTCCTCCGGGGTCGGGGACATCCTGACCATTGTCATCGAACACGCGATCGGCTGCACCGACCTCTTCGACATATAAGGCCAACCCACCGGCCATGCCGGCAATGTCCCCACCATCCACCCCAGCAGCGGCGTACTTGGGCCACATGCGCGAGACTTCCATCTAGTAGCTGGAGTGGACATCTCGCGGAGCATCCCGGAGCGACGCGCAGGAATATCGAAGCAGCCAACGTCGTCATCCGCCATCAGTGCCATCACGCCCGGAAGGCCAAGCGGGTCAGCCAGATCTCCGACCAGGTCTTCCGGCGCAACGGCCTTGCCTTGGCTGTTGGCGCCGTGGCCCGCCAGCGCGCTCAGGGCGCGTTCTTGGTACGCGAGACACAACAAACCTAGCGGGCAGCTGCCGTCCGGCTGGCCAATCCCAAGCACATACGAGCCTGGCGGACTGGACAGGGGGCGTGCCTCACACGTATCCATTGAGATTCTTGAGTGAATGCCAGTCGGTGGCAGGGCTGGCTCATGCGGCGCTGACGGCGAACGCAGTCGAGGTGTCCTTGTACGTAAGCACTTCCGCGGAGAAGGGTCGGGAGCCGCGGTGGATCGATCAGATCTCAGATCTGGGTCCGCAATGATCGCAGCGCGATCATGGATGTTTGGCGGGGGGGACGCTCTGCGGAAACCATCTGGCACCTCCGAGAACAGCGGCGTCGCAAAGGCACATCGGGATCGTCTGGAGCCAGCGATCCGAGAGCCAGATCGGAGCTCACGCAAGGTGTTGTGGAGCCAGAGGACGCGAACTGAGTTCTTGCATACTTGTCACGGGCCAAGGCTACCCAATCGTCGGGAGATCAGCAGCACTCCTGAACACCCCACATTAGGTCGGCTGCTACTATGTCCGAGTCTGAACAGGTGAGATCCGAGATTGGGTTGCCACATCGGTAAGGGGAATGCATGGTACACTGAGTGCGCATCTGAGGACACGGATCGTCCGTTGTACTCAGACCGCCGAGCCACTTGTGCGCTGGCGGTCAATCCATGCACGGCCATGCCTAAGGAGGCAGCAAGAGATGGACATCAGAATATACGTGGGCAATCTGGCGAAGTCGACTACCCAGGACGAAATCACCGCGCTGTTTGCGCAGGAAGGCGAAGTCACCTCGGTTGATCTGATCAAGGACCGGGACAGTGGTCTGTCCAAGGGTTTTGCCTTTGTCACAATGACCTCACAGGAAAGCGCAGACAAGGCCATCGCGAAGTTCAATGCCTATTCCCTGGCTGGGAATGAACTCAAAGTGAATATTGCCAAGCCCCGCGTCGAACGCGCTTAGACAGACTGGGTACAGAATAAGAGAGGACCTCGCCTTGGGGCGAGGTCCTCTTTTGCTTACTTCATGCATGATGGGCAGCACTGCTCCTGCCGTTTGCGCCTTCCCCGGGTCGGTGCCAACGGCAGGCTTGCTCGGCGCACAGCCTTCCGCAGGGAACCCCACCCATCCCGATACCTTCGCCGCACCGCTTCTTCGCTGAGGACGTCGGGCCGATGTGCGGGCTTGCCGAGAGTGCTGCCCGGCGGCTCGGACGTTGTCCCACCCATTCGCGCCCAACTCGATGGACCAGGCAATTGACCCATCCACAAGCCAGCCGGGTCAGTCGAGAACCCAGGTGGTCTTCCAGGGCATCAGCCAGTTGTCAGGCGGCAGCGCCTTGAAGAGACCCCTCTCGTCTCATGGGGGATGCCACCCCCGTGAGGGCAATCAGCCGTCAACCTCAATGATCTCGACTGAGAGCAGACCATCTCCCGGGTAATCGGGATTGGCCTGTGGGTCCCGCGGCCTCAAGCTGCTGAGGACTTCAGCACCTTCAACAACTTCGCCAAAGATGGTGTGAAGGCCGTTGAGGTGAGCCGTTGGCGCATACGTAATGAAGAACTGCCCGCCGTTGGTTTTTGGCCCCCGGTTGGCCATCGCCAACAAGCCTGGCTTGTCAAACTGGAGATCTGGGTCGAACTCATCGTCAAACGTGTAACCTGGCCCTCCTCCCCCTGTCCCGGTCGGATCGCCTCCCTGGGCCATGAAACCAGGCAAGACCCGATGAAATGTCGTGTTGTCGTAGTAGCCCTGCCTGGCCAGAAACACGAAATTGTTGACCGTCACCGGGGCTTGTTCAGGGAAGAGCCGCACTCTGAAATCGCCGATCTCGGTCTTGAATATGGCCTCATAGGACCTAGAAAGATCGATCTCCATCGCCGGGGGCGAGGACCATTGAAGAGCAGTTTCGCCCTCTTCGGCCTCAGCAGGTGCAGTTGGGGGCGTGGCGGTGGTCTCTTGGGTGGCGGATCCGCATGCTGTGACCGCCACCAAGCCAATCGCAGCGATACCAAGTGCAACAATTCCCCTCTGTCGTCTTTCCATTGTCAAGAACCTCCGGGTTTCTCGTTCTTCGGGTATTCCGGCTGTTTGCGGGCTGAGTCTCAATCCATGTCTGCGAACCTGAAGAGCGTGCCGCCTAACGGCCTCGAGCCTTGGACTGTCGGCAACACAGGCTACATCCGCCCTTCCCTCAGCCAGCGGAACGAGGTGCGGGCTTGACAAGGGCGCCGCCCGGCGGCTCGGGCCCGAACCCATGCTGACGCCGGCCTGGTGCCCAGCCCACCTACCCGTCGCTTCCACCCGCCAGCCGAGTCAGCTTCCCTGGCCTCCGGAAGGACCGCGGGATGATGTGCGGCCTGGGCAGCCAGGGAGATGGCAGGCAGCACTATCTCGAGGGCTGGGCAATCAGACGGCCTCCTCTCACCGTAGCTCCGATGACGATCGCAGCAGTGACCAGCACCAAGTTCTTGATAATGTACTGGCCCTCAAGTGTTGGAGCGATTGGGGCGACAGTAAAGCACAGTTCCGGGAACAAGAAGAGCGGAGTGATCGTGCCGAGCATCTGGAGCCACAACAGCAGGAGTGTCGCCCGTAAGAAGTAACCCGTGAGTAAGCCGATACCGATGAGACACTCCCAGACAGCGAGGATCAACACAGCCGTTTCGGGGGCAAGCAGCCCGAATGAAAGCGCCGACATCGTGGTGCCGGCAAGTGTCTGAGCTGGGCTAAGGCCCGGGAAGAACTTGAGAGCGCCAAACCACAGGAAGACCACAGCGAGGCTGAAACGGAGAAGCTTAATGCCGTTCCTGGCCATCCATTCGGTAAGCCGAGTATCGATCAGGTCGTAGTTCTTCCGAAGGGCGGTCATCGAGACACCTCAAGCAGGCGGAATGGAGTAGGGCGCCCAACTGGACGACGGAAGGCAACATTGCCTTTCAGCCTCGAGCCCTGGACTGTCGCCAAGACAGGCTACACTCGCCCTTCCCTCAAGACGCCCCGTTCAGGCCGGGGCGAGACGGTCGGGACAATGTGCGGGCCTGGCCAGGCGTCCGCACGGAGGCTCGGGCTGACTTCCATGCATTCTCCCACACCTTGACCGGCCCAGACACCCCGAACGGTCACCCGCCCGCCGTGCCGGCATTGGCGAGATACTGGGCGCCCAGGCCTCACGTCTTCCCGTTCGGCCGCGCACGTAACCTCGCCAGGACGTGGGAGATTGCTGCCTGCATCCTGCGATAGATGATCGAGGCGCCGACGAAGATGACCAGACCGGATGCACCGAGTACGGCGGCGGCAAAGATCGCTGGCCGCAGGCTCGGGCTACTTGTCATTCTCGGGCGCGGTTGGCGGCAGGCAAGGCGCCTTGCCCCCGACGGTCAGCCGGGTCAGGCCATCCTGGGCTGCCAGTCCTTGGCATGCGTGAGTTGTGGGGCGGCCTAACAATCGGGGGTCAGGAATAGGTCAAGGGGCATGAAACCCCGCGGCCACTCATAGCCACGCACATTCTTACCGAGCACGCCAACACCTGTGATCGCTGCCATGTCAATCGGACCATAGACGTGCGGGAAGAGCGAAGCACTCGCCAGGTGAGAGGAGCCGCCGCTCACACTGGGGGCGGCCGCCTCGTACCGGGTTTGGGAGGCGAGCCTGGTGGGGTCGATCTCCAACACAAGCAGGCGGCCGGAGGCCTGCAAATAATAGTCGTTCGCAACCGGGACCACCGAAGCTTCGAGAGCACAATGCACGAATCCATCAATGCGCAAATCCGGCGGGAGATATGCGGGCCCCTCAAGTTGGGCAAGAAAGTCCGACTCGAGCACATTGTGGTAGATCATCGGATGACCCTCAGTCATCGCCTCGCCGCCCGCGCCAGTCCTTGGCCTGGCGCCAAGACGGGCTACACCCGCCCTTCCCACCGGACACCCCGTTCAGGCCCGGGCGAGGCGGTCGGGACGATGTGCTGGCTGGCAAGAGCGCTGCCTGGCAGATCGTGCAGGCTGCGGTCCACTCTCGCACCCGTTGGCAGATCGGGCGCGCCGACGCATCGGCCGCCGGCCGAGTTTCCTCTCCTGACCTCCCCCAAGACATTGGGGTGTGGTGCGGCCTGGAGAGCCAGCGAGGAGTTGGGCGACCTAGACGTTGGCCCGGCGCAATTGGGTGCGGGGCAGTGGGCAGCTCGGTCCTCAGCCGACCGCTTTTTTCACGAGCGCGCCGATCTTTGCTTCTTCAACGTCGGTCAACTTCTTCAGCGCGAAGGAGGTAGGCCACATGGCGCCTTCGTCGAGGTTCGCCTCGTCGCTGAAGCCGAACGTCGCGTACCTCGATTTGAACTTCTGCGCGCTTTGGAAGAAGCAGACGACCTTGCCGTCCCTGGCATACGCGGGCATCCCGTACCAGGTCTTCGGCGAGAGCGCGGGCGCGCTGGCTTTGACGATCGCATGAAGCCGCTTGGCCATGGCGCGCTCCGATCCCTGCATCTCGGCGATCTTCGCCAGCACAGCGCTTTCCCCGTCCGCCTTGCCCGCTTCCGCCTTCAGTTCTTGGGCACGCTCCTTCATCGCAGCTCGTTCCTCGTCCGTGAATCCCTTCGCCTTCTTGCTGGTCGCGGGGGTGCTCTTGGCGGTCTTTTTCGTATCCTTCTTTGGGCTCATAGAAACCTCCTCAAATGGCGATCGAGTCTCGTTGAAGCACAGTCATCAGCCACCCAAGATGGATGGTTGCTATACTCTAGAATATGGATTCTGGGCCGTCAAGAGGGGAATTGTCCGAATTAGGCATCCTATGACTTCTTCTGGTCGGCAACCAGGGTCCAAGCCATCTTCAGCATGGCATCTGTCCCTCTTTGGGATTCTTCCGAGTCAGGGCCACCCATCCACTCGCCCAACGGCCTCGAG
>Ga0105094_10001010_pt1 | contig 14556 bp, 15 predicted proteins | sample PPLLak1March2015_2_FD_87023 | JGI IMG/M metagenome (GOLD analysis project Ga0105094, IMG submission 87023) | Freshwater sediment microbial communities from Prairie Pothole Lake near Jamestown, North Dakota, USA - PPLs Lake P8 Core (3) Depth... | ecosystem: Environmental > Aquatic > Freshwater >...
CATGAGGGAGTACCGGAAGAGGTCTTCTTCGCCTTGTCTTTGGATGGCCATATTCCGCAGGGCATCGTTGAGTTTCACGTGGGATTCAAAGCGGATGGCCAATAAGAATCATAAGCGCGCGTCTAATGGACCGCAAGGAGAGAAAAATCTATGAAGAAGGATAGAGCATCCGATGAACTCCGTCCAGAGTATAGGCGAGAGGATTTAGGTCAGGGGATCCGCGGCAAGTATTTTGAGGCCTACCAAAAAGGTACCAATCTCGTTCTCCTGAGCCCCGATGTGGCAAAGGTGTTCCCTACAGAAGAAGCCGTTAACGAGGCTTTGCGGTCCCTGATAGACATCGCAAAAAAATCGACAGGCCGAACAACGCGCTGAACCGGATCGCCGATAAACCCGCTTCCGGTGACTTCTTCGCTACCCAGAAGACAAAATTTTAACTTTTCTTCTTCGATAGCCCACCGGGATAAAGTCGTCCTTCTCTTTTTCCTCTATTTTTTTCAACGCGAGCTCCATGAGTAACTTTCTTTTTTCTTCGTATCTTTTGGAACGCTTTCGATATCTCCCCATCCCTAATTGCTCTCTTAACAAGAGAAACTCTATAGGGGATCCTTCTTCATATTTTTTTATTCTAACCTTCATCAGCCAGCCAACATAGACTCTTTTTTTGAATTATTTCCAATATTTCCTTCGTTTCCATTGGTAACATTTTAACAACTCTGTTAGGCTCTTACAAGGAAAACATTATTCTTCGAATCTTCCAGGATAACGTCATAGTCAGCCTTATTTTGTTGAATCCTTTTTGAAAATCGCTCTTTCTTAAAATCCCCCCTCGCCCCCCTTTTCCAAAGTGGGGTAATTAAAGTCTCCCTTTAGCAAAGGGAGGTTTAGAGGGATTTTGATAACTCGTATAACACGACTTTGACGGGGCCCTGCGAATCCTCTTGACAAGATCCTCCTTTTTCTCTATTTATAAGCCAGATACAAAGTAGTATCTAAGAACAGGGGTGTTCGAAGCACCCCTTTTTTTGTCGCCTCTCCTCCTGCCAACCTCCGCCTACCAGCAGGCAGGGGCTGGGGACAAGGTGGGAGAGGAAGCTGGGATTTGAGATTTTATTAAACCCATTGTATAAAGAGGTATTAAAAAGCTGAACGGGAGGGTTCCATGAAGAAAGAGAGGTATAATGTTGCAGTGGTAGGGGCCACCGGTGCGGTGGGAAATGAAATGATTGCTACTCTGGAACATAGAAACTTTCCGGTAGATAAGCTGAAACTTCTTGCCTCCACACGGGGAGCGGGCACAAAGCTGGAATTCAAGGGAAAATCTTATGCCGTAGAGGTGTTAAACGAAAACTCCTTTGCCGGGGTCGATGTCGGTCTCTTTTCTGCTGGAGGATCGGTGAGTGAAAAGTTTGCCCCCATTGCCGGAAAAGCGGGCTGCGTGGTGATCGACAATACCAGCGCATTTCGGATGGACCCGGAAGTCCCTCTGGTGGTTCCGGAGGTGAACGCTCATGCGATCGCTCAGTATTCTAAAAAGAATATTATTGCAAACCCGAACTGCTCAACCATCCAGATGGTGGTTGTGCTCAAGCCCATTCATGATGCCGCCCGAATCAAGAGAGTGGTGGTATCCACTTACCAAGCTGTTTCTGGAACGGGAAAGAGAGCGATCAAAGAATTAGAGACCCAGGTTCTCGCCATTTACAATCAGCAGGAGGTCAAGAAGGAAGTCTATCCCCACCAGATTGCCTTTAACTGTCTACCCCACATCGACGTCTTCTTCGATAATGGTTACACGAAAGAGGAGATAAAGATGGTCAATGAGACGAAGAAGATCATGGAGGATAATTCGATCGGTGTGACCGCTACCACGGTGAGAGTCCCCGTCTTCTACGGCCATTCGGAATCGGTCAATATTGAGACAGAGAAAAAATTGAACCCCGATGAGGTGAGGAAGATTCTCTCAAAGGCTCCGGGCGTCGTGGTCGTGGATAATCCGAAGAAGTTTGAATATCCTCTGGCCATCCACGCAGCCGGCAAGGATGAGACTTTTGTCGGAAGGATTCGCGAGGATGAATCCATCTCCAACGGCATCAATATGTGGATCGTTGCAGACAACATCCGAAAGGGTGCTGCACTCAATGCTGTCCAGATTGCCGAAATCCTGATCCAGAAATATCTGTAGCGATTAACTCTAAGGGAGGTACTTTGATGAAGACATTCAAAGGAAGAGGATTTTTGTTTTCTTTCTTAGTCTTGATTTTCGTGGCCTGGGCTTCTCCTGCCCATGTGGCTGAGAAATCTCCCTATAAGGTCGGGGCCAATCTTGAGTTCACCGGACCCTGGGCAGAGGTCACCAAGACCATGAAAAATGCCATGGTGTTGGAAGCGGAGAGGATCAATAAGATGGGCGGCATTGATGGACACCCTCTTGAACTCATCTTCGAGGATAATGGTTTCGATTTAAATAGAGCTGCTGCCAATATGACTAAATTCACCAAGGATAAAGAAATTATCGCCGTTGTAGGTCCTTTTGAAGACAATTTACAAGGAACGACCAGGGCCATTGCTGAGAGGGAAAAAATCACCAACATTATTATTTGCCCTTCTAATCCTATGGTGAGAGCCCTAAAGCAGAAGTGGGCTTTTAACATCGCCCAGAGTGATATCATCGTCTCTCAAAAGCTGGTAGACCTCTCCCTGGCCAGGAAATATAAAAAGGTTTTAGTCTTCCCTGCGGCGATCCCTCTGGCTAAGAGCCTGGCCGAGTATTATAAACAGTTCGGGGAGGCAAAGGGGATGAAGGTGATCATCTCGAAGGAGACTCACAAACCAGCTGACATCGATACGACTCCCCAGCTCATCAAGCTCAAACCCATCATTGAGAAAGAAAAAGTGGACGCTTTCTATGCCTGTACTGCTGGCCCTCCAGGCCCTATTGTCTGCAGGAACTTGCGAACCCTTGGCGTGAAGACTCCGATCCTTGGAACCCATGCCTTTGGATTCGGATTTATCATTGCCCTGGGTGGAGAGGCCATGGAAGGGGTTGAGTTCGGTGCTGGAAAACCTGTGGTCCCTGATCAGCTCGACGAAAACGATCCCGCTCGACCTGTCATCCTCGATTTTGATAAACGGATGAGAGAGCGTTACGGAGTGGGAATTGATCAAATCGCGGGTCATGCCCATGATGCGATTTCGTTGATCGAGGATGCCCTGAAACGATGTCAAGGAAAAGTCACACGAGCAACCTTCAGGGATGCCTTGGAGAATACAAAGGGGTTTAAGAATTGTCATGGAATTTATAATTATAGCCCCACGGATCATGACGGCTTGAGCAAAAAGGACATGGTCTTTATTCGAATCGAAGGAGGGAAGTTCAAGCGGATCAGATTCCCCGGATTCGAATAAAAGTTGAAGGCCATATACGTTCTATGTGAAAATAGGGTGAGCAAGTTGTCGCACGGTCTCACCCTTTTTTGTGACCATCGGACGTCATGGACCTCTGGACATATATTCCCCAACTCCTTGCTTCTGGTATTACGATAGGGGCAATTTATGCCCTGGTGGCATTAGGATTTGTGACCATCTCCAGGGCTTCCCAGATCATTAATTTTGCTCAAGGGGAGTTTGTCATGTTAGGAGGGATCATCACTTTCTTCCTCCTGAAAGTGGTGAATCTTTCATACCCCTTCGCTGCCCTCATCGCCATCGTGATCGTCATCCTCATTGGCTTCATGATGCATGTCTCAGTCATCTATCCCCTGCGTAAGGCATCGGTGCTGATCCTCCTCATGGCCACCCTGGGAGCCTCCATCTTTCTCAGCAGTACGAGTGGCCTTATCTTCGGAACCCTCCCTAAAGCCCTTCCTCCTTTCTCCAGCGGGTCACCTCTCTCAATAGGGGGAATATCCGTCCTTCCTCAGAGTGTCTGGATCCTCTTATCCACCTTTGTATTGCTGATCCTTCTCTATCTCCTCTCTCACCGAACTTTATTGGGAAAGGCCATGGAGGCAAGCTCAACGGATCCTTTAGGGGCAGATCTCCTGGGTATATCAAGAAACCTTATGGTCTTTTTGGCCTTCGGAGTGAGCGCGGGAGTTGGTGCCGTTGCCGGAATATTGATCACACCAATCTTCTTCACCAGCTATAGTTCTGGAACGATCCTCGGTTTGAAGGGGTTCATCGCCGCCGTCCTGGGAGGTTGGGGAAAGAACAGCGGTGCGATCCTCGGAGGCTTCGTCCTTGGGGTTGCAGAAGCTTTAAGCTTGGTTTTTGTCCCCTCGGGGTATAAGGATGCAGTCGCTTTTGTCATTTTATTGCTGATCCTATACTTTCGTCCGAAGGGAATCTTGGGGTCACCGTTTATCGATAGCCGCAGATGGTAGACGAATAATGAAGCACCAAATCCCAAGCACCAATAATCAAATAATCACCAAAATCCCAATGTCCAAAATTCAATAGAAACTTACAAAAGTTTTGGTCATTTGGGAATTGGAAAATTGGAATTTATTTGGGATTTGGAATTTGATAATTGGAGTTTTACACGTGAATGCCCGGAAGAACATGTTTTCTCAAACAAAGCAAGGATCACAAAGCGACTTTAGAAAACGGGACCTCCTTTATCTGGCGCCCCTGTGGCTCCTTTCCTTAATCGCACCCGATCCATACCTCTACCATAAAAAGGAGTTTAAAAAGAAGGACTTCTACTATCTCGGCGCAATCTGTCTGGCGCCTCTTATCTGGTCTGATTCACACTTCCATCATCTTATGGTTTTGGCGGGAATCTACGCCATCCTGGCTTTGGGATTGAGCCTTTTCATTGGTTATGCGGGGCAGATCTCTTTGGGTCACGCCGCCTTTTTTGGAATCGGAGCGTATACCACAGCCATCCTCACCACTCGTTATGCTCTTCCAAGCTTTCTGGCTTTTTTGGCTTCGGCTCTTTCTGCCGCTGTGATCGCTTATTTGGTCGGGAGGCCCATTCTCAAGCTGAAGGGATATTTCTTGGCTCTGGCCACACTCGGATTTGGAGAAATTATTCTGGTCATTGTCAGGGAGTCTACGGATCTCACGGGTGGTGTCATCGGGATTTTTGGCATTCCATGGTTTTCTGTAATGGGCTTCTCCTTTGATACCTATCTCAAACAGTACTACCTCATCTGGGGAGTACTCATCGGTTTATTTATCTTCTCCAAAAATCTCGTTCGCTCAAAGGTGGGCCGGGCCACTCTGGCGGTGGCAGCGAGCGAGGATGCGGCCTCGAGCGTGGGGATCAATGTTCCCCGGATGAAGCTACAAATTTTTGTCTTGGGCGCAGCCTTCGCCGGACTAGCCGGGAGTCTTTTTGCCTGCATCATGTCAACCGCCAACCCCGAGGCGTTCAGCCTTGGGTTCACCGTTCTCATCGTCATGATGGTCATTCTGGGTGGGGCGGGAAATCTCTACGGGCCTGTTGCCGGGGCGATCCTTCTTACATGGCTGATGGATTTTCTAAGTAAATACCAGGAATACAGCCTTCCCATCTATGGTGTGATCTTGATCCTGCTACTTATTTTCTTCCCCGATGGTATTGGAACGCGTTTGAATGTCAGACTGATATACCTAATCGGTTACTGGGCGAAAAAAAAGAAGAGGGACGAAGGGAAACTCTAATGCCATTGCTCTCGATCGAAGAGATCACCAAGGAGTATGACGGAATAAGGGCTCTTGACCGGGTCTCACTAAAAATTGAAAGAGGAAGCATCAAGGGACTGATCGGGCCTAATGGAGCCGGCAAAAGCACCCTCTTCCATTTGATCACTGGCGTGGAGAAGCCTGATTCGGGGAAAATCTCCTTCAAAGAACGAGATATTACCTCAATGGAACCCCACGAGATATCATCCCTTGGAATAGGAAGAACTTTTCAGACTCTTCAGATTTGGGGAAACATGACCGTCGTGGAGAACGTCATGGTTGGGATGAATCGAAGGTTGAAAGGTAATCTCTTCTCCTGCGGGCTCTGGCTCCCTTGGATCGGGAGATCGGAAAAAGAGGCACTGGGGCAGGCAAAGGAGATTCTGAATTCTCTGGGCCTTTTGGGTAAATGGGAGTCCATGGCTTCCCAACTCCCTTATGGCAAACAAAAACTTCTGGAATTAGGCCGATCCCTTGCGATGAGACCGGAACTGCTCCTCCTGGATGAACCCGCGTCTGGACTGACGCTTACCGAGATACGGCAGCTTTCGGAACAAATCTCAAAGATCAATCACGAGGGAATGACGGTCTTCGTCGTCGAACATCACATGGGGATGGTGATGGAGATCGCCAACCAGATCGCTGTCCTCCACAATGGCAAGCTCATTGCTGAGGGAACGCCCGAAAGCATAAAAAGGAATCCGGAGGTCATTGAGGCTTACTTAACACGGCACACCCCCCCTCACCACATCCCTCTCCCTCCGGGGGGAGAGGGGAAGGGTGAGGGGGTTAGGCAAAAGAACGATGCTTAAAATTAAAAAACTAACCGTACAATATGGACCTCTGGCCGCATTATATGAAGTCTCTCTCGAGATCGAGAAAGGAGAGATCGTCTCCCTTTTGGGACCCAATGGGGCCGGAAAGACTACCCTCTTGCTCACCCTCTCTGGAATCTTAAAAACCACGGAGGGAAGGATTATTTTCGAAGAGGAGGATATCACGAACCTCAATCCTCATCAGATCGTCTCCAGAGGAATCGGACATGTTCCTCAAGGACGGCACATCTTCCCCACCCTTTCTGTCATCGATAATCTCGTCATGGGAGCCTACCTCTACAGGAACGAAAAGAAGGAGATGAAAAAAGATCTGGAGCGGATCTACCGGCTTCTTCCCGGGCTTCAAGGAAGAATCCATCAAAGAGCCGGGACCCTTAGTGGAGGCGAGCAACAGATGCTCTCCATCGGAAGGGCCCTGATGGGGCGCCCTAAGCTCCTCCTGCTGGACGAACCTTCCTTAGGGTTAGCTCCTCGTCTGATGGGCGAAGTCTTCGCCATATTCAAGGAAATGAATCGGAACGGGCTCACCCTTTTTATTGTAGAGCAAGAGATCGAGCTCTCTCTCAATATCTCGGCGCGGGGATATCTCCTGAGAAATGGTCGCGTGATCAAAGAGGGATCGGCATCCACACTGATGGAGAGCCGGGAACTCATGGTATCTATGGGAGCTTGTATGCCCGATTCTTCCTCTCTTCTATCAGAAGAAGACTGAAGTTCACTACCCACTTCAAGTTGAATTTGGTATAATTGAGTAAGAGTTTTTTGACGTTGTGATAAAAAGTTGAGGGGGTCTTATCGTGCTGGATTGGTTGTGGGGTGTGGTCTCTCTGTCGATCTTGGCTCCGGTCTTTTTGTTCATTCCTGGAATCGCTGCTGCGGAAGAGAAAACCGTCCTTGGGGGAGTCGAAGACGTCATCTTCTTGCCGTGGGGGATAAAACTTCCGGCCCGCGTCGATACCGGGGCTGCAAAATCTTCGCTCGATGCGCGCGAAATCAAAGTCCAGGATGATATGATTGAATTCAAGCTGCCCAAAAAGTACGGGGGATTGCAGATCCGCTTGCCCATCATGGGGTGGCGCCATATTCGAACCCCTGAGGGCCTCGAACGGAGACCCGTCGTGGAGGTGGAAATCTGTCTCGGGTCTAAGCGATTTCGTACGTTGGTGAATCTCACCGATCGCTCCATGGTTAAATACCCGTTGATTTTGGGACGTAATTCCCTCAGAGAAAATTTTCTTGTGGATGTCAAGCGACGGAGGATACTCCCCCCTAGTTGCCCGGATACTCATTGAACGGGAAACTCGGCGTCTCGGTCGCTCTTTCTCCAATAAAAAATTGATTCTACTTGCCGAAGAAGGTTTAACCATTTTATAAAGTGAGGAAGATGGGGAGCGGGCAAAAAAGATTCCGAATACACCGGATGCTCAGACCAACGGGCCTGACGTTTCTCCTCTTCTTAATCATCCTTCTCGTTTCAGGAAAAGGCGAAGCTGGAGACAAAATCACGATCGGCGAAGTGGAAGAGGTGATCCTGATGCCGTGGGGTGTGAGATTGCCGGCACGGATTGATACAGGAGCGGATACGTCATCCCTCGACGCAAGGGAACTCAAGGTTAAGAATAACATCGCTGAGTTCAGGCTGCCTAACCGGTATGGCGGCTTGGAGTTACATTTACCAGTGAAAGCGTGGCAGAACATTCGAAGCGCGGATTTTAAGGAAAAAAGAGCCGTCGTGGAGATCACATTCTGTATGGGCCCGAAAATACTCCATGTCAGGGTCAATCTCAATGACCGCTCCACTGTCAAGTATCCATTGATTTTGGGACGTAATGCCCTGAAGGATTACTTTATCGTTGACTGCGAACGGTCCCACTGCCTGTCTCCAAGCTGCCCAGAGGGGTTTTCGAAATGAAGCGCCCCACACTCTTACTGACAGTGGCGCTCCTCATGCTCTCTTTCGCTCTCATCAGCTACCGTATCATCTGGCTCAAATACCCGATTCTCCCCGCGGCCCCAGAAAGGGTGTGGTATCTTTCCATGGATGCCCGTGTGAAGGGTGGAGAAAAGGAAACTGCCGTGATGATCGGGCTCCCTTCCACACATCGGGGGCAAATGATTGCCGAGGAACGGATTCGCTCCGGAACAATCAGCTTCAATCTCCTTCGTGAAGGACTAAATCAGATTGGCGTCTGGTCGGGGACGATCAGCCAGGAAGGTGAGACCATTGGATACAGCGCAACCATCAAAGTGCGACCTCAGAAATCCGTTAAAAATAGAATGCCAAACCTTGAACCTTACCCGCCAAGTGTCGGAAAGGAAGAACAGGAATTAGCAAGACGCCTGGCAAGAAAATGGGATCCCCTCCCGCCATCTGACCGACTTCGAAGAATTGCGGCGGCGATGAAAGGGTTTTGGGGAACCCCGCTTCCGAAGGATGAAGATCTCAGAGAATGGTCAGCTTTTCACGAGAGACACGGCCAACTGGAAGCGTTCCTCTTGCTATTACGAGCGGGTGATCTCCCTGCTCGAGTGGTTGAGGGTTTGCAACTCGCTGAGAGCATCGCAAGTTCGACCCTGACCTGGATAGAGGTATGGACCGGCCAAGAGTGGGAGCATCTCCAACCGGAGAAAGGAGAGATTTATCCAAAACCCGCTCCATTTCTCCCGTTAACAACGGGACTGCCCGTCGTTCGTGTGGTCGACGGCGAACTGTCGGAGATCCGCTGGACATTGAACCGTCTGATCATTAGCCAGTGGCGCATGCAGTTCGAGCGTATTATGAGTTCAAATCGGTTCCTCGACCGCTGGTCGCTGTTTCGCCTGCCCACCGATTTCCAGGGAACCTTCCGAATCCTGATTCTGGTTCCGATTGGCGCTCTGATGATATGCCTCTTCCGTAACATCATTGGCTTCCCAACATTTGGGGTCTTTTTGCCGGTTCTCATGGCTCTCGCCTTCCGAAATACTGGCCTGGCCTATGGACTCGGCATCTTTTGGGGCGTTGTCCTCTTCGGATATGTCGTTCGCCGTCAGATCGATACACTTCGTCTTCTCCTTGTCCCGCGGCTATCAGTGATCCTGACGCTCGTCATCCTTTGTATTATCTTCTTCGCCCTGCTTGGGAACAAACTCGGCCTCCGCGAATTCATGGCCGTTGGATTACTACCTTTCGTCATTCTCACCATGACCATCGAGCGATTCTTTGTCATCGTGGAGGAGTCAGGCACACGGGAAGCGCTCTGGACTGCAGTGGGAAGCGCCGGAGTTGCCGTAATCACCTATAAGATTCTTCAATTAGAACCCCTTCAACTCACCTTCTTTGTCTATCCGGAACTCCTTTTTGTCATCGCCGCGATTCAGGTGCTCCTTGGCCGTTACACCGGCTACCGGCTTCTGGAGCTCTTTCGCTTCCGGGGATTTTGGAGGTCATCATGATTTTAAAAGCCGTCCACTGGCTCAGAGAAGTGGGGGTGCTCGGGATGAACCGCCGGAATGCCGAATATATCATGCGATTCAACCCTCGGCCCTTCTTTCCGCTTGTGGACGACAAACTCAAGACAAAGCAACTGGCAAAGGCGCATCAGATCCCGACCCCACCTTTGTACCACGTGATCGAGCATCACGGGGATATGGGCGAGCTCGAGGAGTGGGTGAGCGACCACAAGGAGTTCGTCGTCAAACCCGCCCGGGGTGCGGGTGGCAGCGGGATCATCCTTATCTCAGGCCATTCAGCAGAAGGTTTCACCAAGCAAAACGGAGAGGTCATCCCGTTGAAGGACCTCATCTACCACATCTCCGATATTCTCTCCGGAATTTATTCCCTTGAGGGGCTCGAAGACCGGGCCTTCATCGAGGCGCTTGTTCATCCCAATACCGTCTTCGATGCCATCACCTATCTCGGTGTACCGGACATCAGAATCATCGTCTATCGTGGTGTCCCCGTAATGAGCATGGCTCGCCTTCCAACCCGGGCTTCTGATGGCAAGGCCAATCTTCATCGTGGGGCGATCGGTGTTGGAATCGACATGGGGGAAGGGACGACGCTGAAAGGCGTCCATCGCTCCAGGATCGTGACTCACCATCCGGACACGAATAAACCCGTGACAGGGATACAGGTGCCTCACTGGGAGAGCATGCTCCTCATCGCAGCAAGAACGGGCGATATGACCGGCCTTGACTACCTCGGAGTGGATCTGGTGATCGATCGGGAGCGAGGCCCGCTGCTTCTCGAACTGAATGCCCGACCGGGACTCCAAATCCAGCTTGCAAACCAGGCGGGGCTCCTCAGGCGCTTCGAACTCATCGACAACGCCCCTCCAGAAATTTTCTCGACGCCCGAGATAAGGGTCGCCTGGGCACTCGACACATTCTCCGCTCGCCCTGCGAACTGATGACCTCGAGGCTATTCGACAGACGTTTCCTCAGCCGGATAAACGAGGTACTTCCCATCCCACCGGGCAAAGGGAGTCATCCGATGAGGTTGACGATGGGTTGTGCTGAGGATATGAGCTACCTGCATTCCCCTGATTGCAAGGGCATCGGAGATCAGGGAGCGATGACAACGCCAGGGCAATGCCTCGGCGTACATCAATGCAGTCCGCTTGCGTTGGGCAAGTTTTGCCAACTCATTTAAATGATTTTCAAACTCAGCGGTCCTCATATAGTCAGCGAAACCCCTGAATGAAGCATTCCGCCAACCCAGGTTTATTGAATCAGGCTGCGGCCGGCGAAACGCAATATAAGAAGAGAAAGGCGACTGTCTCTCTCAAAAGTTTTACATCCCTCTTAGAAGAAAACGCAAGAAATCAAATAGTTGGGTAAAATTGACACTTTAGATTTTTGAATATTATAATGTTGGTTTGAAGAGCTTGCATGTACGAAGAGCGAACCTACCGAAATCTGGTGAAAACCGATGACCTCATCAATTTTGAAGTCATTGTTAAAGAAACCGATCTCCTCGTCCGGGCGGAGCGAGACCTTTCCAAAGAGACAAGAGAATCGGTATTAACATGCCGTCATCAACTCGAAACCTATATTGCCGCGAACCCTCAGTTTCAAGAAAGCCTTGTCCCTCTTGCGGGCGACCCGCATGCTCCGGAAATGGTTCGGGAGATGATTCGAACTTCTCAATTGGCCCGTGTCGGTCCGATGGCAGCTGTGGCTGGAGCCATGGCCGAAATGGTCTCGAGAGACCTTCTCAAGTTCTCGAAAGAGGTGATCGTCGAAAATGGCGGGGATATCTATCTTGCTACCTCCAAAGAGCGGATCATCGGGATCTATGCAGGCAATTCTGCTCTCAGTTTAAAAATAGGGATCGTGATCTCACCCGAAGACTCTCCTCTGGGCGTCTGCACCTCTTCAGGAACGGTTGGCCCTTCCCTCAGCTTCGGGAAAGCGAATGCCGTCTGCCTTCTTTCCAAATCTGCAGCCCTTGCGGACGCAGCAGCCACGGCTGTCGCCAATGTCGTAAAAAAGAAGAAAGATATCGAATTGGGTCTTGAACGGGGAAGGGAAATCGCAGGGATTTTAGGAGCGCTCATCATCGTCGAAGAAAAGATGGGTGTCTGGGGCAATATCAAGCTAATTCAACTCTGATGGTCGGGACAGGAATGTCCGGTCTATCCTGCTTAAACGGAGCAGACTAATTAGAGCCTGTTTATAAACGCCCCTTTTCCGTCATGCCGGACCTGAGGAGCCTGCCCCGTACTTGATACGGGGGCATCCAGACGTCGTCCCGACGAAAGTCGGGAACCATCTCAAATACTGGATCCCGGTTTTCACCGGGAACCCTGGATTCCGGCTTTCGCCGGAATGACAACCTTTTTGGAAGCCATTAATTTATGGACAGACACTAAATAATGAAAACCATAGCCATTGCTACACTTGGCTGCAAAGTAAATCAGTTTGAATCTGAAGCTCTCATCGATGCCTTGGAACAGAGAGGGTATACCTTCGTCCCTTTTGAAGAAGGGGCGGACATTGCGATCATCAATACCTGTACCGTCACCCATCGAGCTGATTTTCAATCGAGGCAGATGGTTCGAAGAGCTTCCCGATACAACCCGGAGTCTTTGATCATTGCAACCGGATGTTATCCGCAGGTGGAGCCAGATGCCTTCTTAAAGATGAAAAGCGTGCATTATGTTTTGGGAAACGAAGAAAAGAGCCAGATCCCTGACCTCCTTCCCTCGATGCGAAAGGGCGAATTTCCAACAGTTCACGTGAGTGATATCCAGAAGGAGGAGCTCTTTTCAGAAACCCCTCTTCATTCTTTTCGTCACCACACCCGTGCTTTTCTAAAAATTCAGGATGGCTGCAATGCCGGTTGTTCGTATTGCATCGTTCCCCATGCCAGGGGTCGATCGAGAAGTCTCCGACCGGAAAGGGTGAGTGAAAATGTAAAGGTATTGAAAGAGAGGGGATTTAAAGAAGTCGTTCTCACCGGCATCCATCTTGGCGCATACGGACTTGACCTCGATCCTCCCTTTCCTTTGGAGAAACTCATCAAGCAACTCGAAAAAGAGAAGACCCCTGACCGAATTCGGCTCACTTCGATTGAGCCCGGGGATTTTTCTCCAGAGCTTATCTCCATTCTCTCAGGGTCGAATAAGATCTGTCCTCACCTTCACATCCCCATCCAGAGCGGAGACGATGAGATACTCAAAAAGATGAACAGAGACTATGACCGGTCCTTCCTCTCCGATCTCGTCCAGGAACTCCATCTGAAGATTCCAAAACTCTGCATCGGCGCGGATGTGATTGTAGGATTTCCAGGCGAGACAGAAGAAAAATTTAAATCTACCTACCGACTGGTTGAATCCCTACCCTTCTCTTATCTCCACGTCTTCCCTTTTTCCAGGAGAAAGGGAACCCCTGCGTTCCTTTTTCCTCAACAGGTGGATGATAAAGAGATCAAGAAAAGGGGTGAGGGGATGAGGGAGTTGGGTCAGCAGAAGCGCCAGGCATTCTACAGCCAGTTTCTCAACCAAGAGCTGAGCGTCCTGGTGGAAGACCGCAAAGAAGAAACCGGGAGGTTGAAAGGTCTTTCCCGGAACTACGTCCCTGTTCTGCTCGCGGATCAAAACAGGGTCAAAAAAGATCGGGATTGGGTCAATCAAGAATGGACCGTCACGGTGACGGAGTTGGCCGAAAAGGGCATGGTCGGAAACGTTTCGGAGAACGGTATGGACGACGAGAGGTTGACATCTTTAAAAGAATTTGGAGAGCGTCTGGGTCATCAATTCACAGAGATCAAATGGCTCGATCAGGCCCTCACGCATAAGTCTTTTGTCTATGAAACTAATCGTTCAGAAAAAACAGCCAATGAGGTCTTAGAATTTCTCGGAGATTCGGTTCTCGGTCTTGCGGTTAGCTACCTCCTCCTCCAAAGATTCCCCGAGGCCCAGGAAGGGACCCTCTCCATGATGAGGTCGCAATTGGTCAAAAGGAGTTCTCTCGCATCCCTCTCTAAAGAACTTCAAATAGAAGGCTATCTCCTCCTCGGAAAAAGCCAACAGGCAAATGGGACGATGGAATCCTCCATCCTGGCCAATGCTTATGAAGCCTTGATCGGAGCCATCTTCATGGATTCAGGATTCAAGCGGGCTTTAGAGATTATTCAACGGCATTTTGAGCCCTATCTCGAAATGAAAACGTCATCCATGCTATCCGACGATTTTAAAAGTCTCCTTCAAATATATTCCCAACAGACTCATGGAGTCTCTCCCCAGTATCGAGTGTTGAATGAGTCCGGGCCGGATCACGATAAATGGTTCCAGGCATCCGTCACCATCAAGGGCGAGGTGAAAGGATCGGGAAAGGGAAAAAGCAAGAAAGAGGCAGAACAGGACGCTGCCAGGAATGCTTTGGAAGAATTGCGGATTGCAGATCGCGAATCGCAAATTGAAAAATCTGAAATCTAAAATTCTGGCCAAGAGCATTTGAAATCTTCCGATAAAAACATTGCAGTTCGTCATTCCTGCGGAAGCAGGAATCCAGTATCTTTGGCCCTTTCTGGATTCCCGTTTTCACGGGAATGACATTTTTA
>Ga0105094_10001012_pt1 | contig 14552 bp, 14 predicted proteins | sample PPLLak1March2015_2_FD_87023 | JGI IMG/M metagenome (GOLD analysis project Ga0105094, IMG submission 87023) | Freshwater sediment microbial communities from Prairie Pothole Lake near Jamestown, North Dakota, USA - PPLs Lake P8 Core (3) Depth... | ecosystem: Environmental > Aquatic > Freshwater >...
CTCGAATCGCGCGAGTACGTCACGCTCGACAAGCGCCGCTTCCAGCCGACCGACGTCGGCCGGGTGGTGAACAAGTTCCTGTCAGAGCATTTTTTCAAATACGTGGATTACGACTTCACCGCGCGCATGGAAGACGACCTCGACGCCGTGTCGCGCGGTGAGAAGGAATGGCGGCCGTTGCTGCAGGAGTTTTGGGGCGAGTTCAAGGTTCAGGTCGACGAGAAAGAGACCGCCGATCGACCCGGTACCGAAATTCTTGAAGAGCTTTGCCCGAAGTGCCAGAAACCGTTGTCCAAGCGCCTCGGCCGCAACGGTTATTTCATCGGCTGCACCGGCTACCCGGAGTGCGACTACACGCGCAACGTGGACGAAGAGGCCGGCGCCTCGAACGAGCCGCAGTATGTCGAGGACCGCGTCTGTCCGAAGTGCGAATCGAAACTGGTCATCAAGCGCGGCCGCTACGGCAAGTTCATTGGCTGCAGCAATTACCCGAACTGCAAGCACATGGAGCCGCTCGAGAAACCGGCCGACACCGGCGTGCAGTGCCCGGAGTGCAAGCAGGCGAACATGCTCAAGCGCAAGTCGCGCTACGGCAAGATCTTCTACTCGTGCGCGCGTTATCCGGATTGCAAGTACGCGGTCTGGAACCTGCCGCTCAACGAGCCGTGCCCGAAGTGCGGTTGGCCGATCCTGACCATCAAGACCACCAAGCGCCGCGGCACCGAGAAGGTCTGTCCGGTGAAGGAATGTGGTTTCGCCGAGCCGTACGAGGGCGAGCTCGACATGCCGGAAGCCGCGCCACAGATCGGGACCGGCTGATAAGGTTTGTTGCGACTACGAAGAGGTAACAACGGGGCGCCGAGAGGCGCCCCGGTTTTTTATGTGCGCGAGCGAAGCCCAAGGGACCGGTCCTGGCCGTTGTCCTATAAATACAGACTCAGGCGGAGAACAGCAGCTTGGCACCGGCGATCACCAGCACCACACCCAACACCCGCCGCAACGTCACCGGTGCCAGCCGGCGCACGGCCAGTTCCGATCCGATCACGGCACCGGCCAGCGCCGCGAGCATGAGCGCCGGCAGTTGCGTCGGCCAGGTGACGGCGACGGCGGCATGCCCGGCGAGTCCGGCGATCGAGTTCACCAGGATGAAGGCGGCTGACACCGCCGCGGTGGTACGCATGTTGGCCCAACGCAGCAGGAGCAACAGCGGGCTCAGAAAAATTCCGCCGCCCACGCCGGTCAGGCCGGACAGCAAGCCGAGACCGGCGCCGCTCACCAGTGCAATCCAAATATTTGGCGTGGAGGAGGCTTCGTGATCCTGCGTCTTCCACAGCAGGCGCGCGGCGGCAACCAACAGGGCGACGGCGACCAGGATCTTGTAGATACCGCCCGGCAGGGTGAGTGCGCCGCCGACAAAGGCGAGCGGGATCGAGCCGAGTGCAAACGGCCAGAACAGGCGTGCGTCGAAATAACCGGCACGCCGCAGGCGGTAGAAGACCAGGCCTGCGACGGCGATGTTCATGGTCAGCGCCGCCGGCTTCATGAACATCGGCGCCAGCCCAAACAGCGCCATGGCCGCCAGATAGCCGGAGGCACCGCCGTGACCGACCGAGGAATAGAGCAGCGCTGCGAACGCGATCAACGCGAGCAGCGCGGCCAGCTCGGGGGTAGTCAGGATTTCCATGGGGTGCCGCCGGTCATCGCTGAACCCGGTGTAATTCCGGGTCAGCGCTGCGACAGGAACCCATCACTCGTGCTGATGCCCGCCCGGGCCGTGCACATGGCCATGCGCGAGTTCTTCGCTGCTGGCGTCGCGCACTTCCACGATGGTGACGGCGAAATTGAGTGGCACGCCGGCGAGCGGGTGGTTGCCATCCACGGTCACGCTCGCGGCGTCGGTGCCGACCACGGTCACGATGCGGGTATTGCCGTCGGGGTCGCCGGACTGGAACTGCATGCCGACCTCGATGCCGTCGCTGTCCTCGAACATCTCGCGCGGCACGCTTTGAACCAGACCGTCGTCGCGCTCACCATAGGCTTCGGCCGGCGCAATGCGCACGCTCAGCGAGTCGCCGGCGCGTTTTCCCTCCAGCGCCGTCTCGAGGCCGGGAATGATATTGCCGCTGCCATGCAGGTAGGTGAGCGGCTCGCCGCCCGCGGAGCTGTCCAGGACGTGGGCGGTGTCATCGGTCAGGGTATAGTCGAAACGCACGACCTTGTTGCGGCTGATCAACATGGGAAAATCTCGTAGTGAAAAAGGCAACTTTACGCCAGTTGCCGACATGCGCCAAGCCGCACACGCGCTGGGCGCCGTGATTCCAGGCAGAAATCCAGGACGCGCGCACCGTCCGGCAGGGCCATTGTGGCGAGCCGGACGCGTACGGCACAATCCGTTGCATATCATCTTCGGGACATTCATTACATGACTGGACGTCGCCATCATTTACCTCAGTGCCGTGGCCGCACGTGGACGGGCTTCGCGCTTCTTTGCGTGTTCGGACTCAGCGGCTGCGCCGGCTGGTTCGCGCCACCGCCGCCCGGGATCGGTCAGGAAGTGGCATGGTCGAAACTACCCGGCTGGGAAAAGGATCGCCACGCCGATGCCTGGCCGGCGCTGCGCAAAGGCTGCGAGAAGTTCGCAGCCCGCAACGCACAAGGGCGTGCGAGTGCGGCTGACGCCGCCTGGGAAAACATCTGCCTTGTTGCGCGCACACTGGAATCGCCGGACGACGCGGCGGCGCGTGTATTCTTCGAGACCCATTTCCGCGCGCACCGGGTGAATGCCGAGAACGGGCGCGATGGACTCATTACCGGTTATTACGAGCCGGTGTTGAACGGCGACACGGCGCGCAGCGAGCGATTCCGCTGGCCGCTGTACAAGCGGCCGGACAATCTGCTCATTGTGGATCTCGCCAGTCTTTACCCGGAGCTGAAGGGCCGGCCCGTGCGCGGCCGGCTGGAGGGCAACCGCGTGGTGCCGTACTACAGTCGGAGCGAGATCGGCAATGGCAGGAATCCGCTCGCCGGACACGAGCTGCTGTGGGTGGAAGATCCGGTCGAACTTTTTATTCTGCAGGTGCAGGGTTCCGGGCGCGTGCGCCTGCCGGATGGCCGCGAGCTGGCGGTCGGTTATGCCGACCAGAACGGTCACCCCTATCGCTCTCTCGGCGGGCGTCTGATCGAACTGGGTGCGCTGACCCGCGAGGAAGTCACGCTGACGCGCATCCGCGACTGGCTGGCCGCGCATCCGGAGGAAACCGGAGCGCTGCTCAACAGCAACCCGAGTTATATTTTTTTCACGCAGCGCGACGCGGCACTCGATGGCCCGCTCGGTTCGCTCGGCGTCGCGCTGACGCCGGAGCGTTCGGTCGCCGTGGACCCGGCCTACATTCCGCTCGGTCTTCCGGTCTGGCTGGATGCGGCGCTGCCGGATGGCACGCCGCTGCAGCGTCTCGTGTTTGCCCAGGACACGGGCGGTGCCATCAAGGGTGCGGTGCGCGCCGACCTGTTCTTCGGCCAAGGTGTCGAGGCCGGCCGGCTGGCGGGCGAAATGAAGCAGCGCGGCCGGCTGTACGTGTTGTTGCCGAGGCCGCCGGAGCCGGTCACCACGCTTTCACGGCAGTGATGCCGGAAGTCGCCGTTACGGTGCCACCGGTCGTTGGCACGAAGGCCTCCGTGCAGGCCGTGAGGTTGTCGAGCGGATAAAGCGCGAGCACCCCGCCGGCAAGCAGTGAACCGGTGGCGGCACGTCCGACGCTTACGGCCTGCTCGATGGCCGGCGGGCCCAGTGGATCCAGCGGCATGCCCTTCAATACCAGCACATGCGCCGGCAGGTCGAGGCCGCCATCCGGACGGCGCGCGAACAGGTTCGCATAGAGCACGTTGCCGCTGGGCATGGCGCGCGGGTGAGCCGCGATACCGACCAGAACCGACCAGACGTTCGGAAGATTCTCCATCGCCTGGGTGTAGTAGTGCACGGTGTGCTCGGAAATCGGCAGGCCCTCGATCGGTGGCCGCGCGATCGCATAGCGACGCAGTTCCTGCCATTGCACGGTGCCGCTCACCAGCACCCCGTCCGGGTAGCGCGCGGCCAGCTGGCGCCACAGGCTGTCGAGCGGCGTACCGGGTTCCACGCGCACTGTGTCGCGCGCCCGCGCGGCAAGCGGGACGTATACCAGGTTGCTGGTCTGGAAGATGCGGTCGTTCACCAGCGTCTGGTATACCGGCGTGCCCGGCCGGGTGGAATGCACGAAGGCATGGCCCGGCACCACCAGCGCATCGCCGAGACCCTCCCAGCCGCCGACCGCGGCGGTCCCCACGCCGGCCAGCAGGCCCGCGGCGTCGAGTTGCCGGTCGCGCAGTTCCTCGGGGACGCGCGCCGCGAGACGCGCGCGGACATCGCCGACCACACAGGCGCCGGGCAGCGGTTGGGGTTTGATCAGGTTGAGCAGGAACACGAAACCGGCGAAGGCGATGGTGACCCAGAACGCGCGTGCTGCTGCCAGTTGTCGAACCGTCGGCCTCATGCCGTTTAGTGTAGCTGTTGAATCCGCCGTCTGCCGGTCAGGGGGAAAGAAGCGTGCCGAGCTTCGCGCCGAGCAGCTCGGCGCGCCAGCCGCGCAAGACACTCGCCGGGTCGGCACCGCGCACGAGTTTTTCGATATCGCGGCGCGTGGCCAGCACTCCCGGCGCGAGTTCATGCTCGCGCGCCACGTTGCGCACCGTTTCCATGAGGCGCTTGCCGAGCGCGTTCTGCTCCGGGGTGGGCGGCAACTGCCGCTCCCAGAGCGGCACCGGCTCGGCGTGCTGTCCCTCCTGGACGCTGGCCAGCAGGCCATCACTCCAGCGCTGGCGCGCTCCGTCCTCGAGCCCGCGGATCGAAACCAGCTCGGCGTGTGTCTGGGGCGCGTGGCGCGCGAGTTCGAACAGCACCTCGTCGCGCAGCACCCAGGGGCGCGGCAGGTTGCGTGCCTGCGCGGTCTGCTCGCGAAAGGCGGCGAGCGCGCGCAGGATCTGCTGGTTCGCCGCCGGCAGCTCGGCCGCGCCGCGCAGCCGGCGCCAGGCCTCGGCCGGATTGTTCGCGTACAGCGCCGGCTCGGTGAGACGCGCGCAGTCGTCCGCCACCCACGCGAGCCGGCCGGCGGCGGCGAGCCGCTCGTGCAGCGCCTCGTACACCGGCATCAGGTAGCGCACATCGTCCTCGGCGTACTGGTGTTGCGCGGCACTCAGCGGCCGCTTCGACCAATCGGTGCGGGTGTGCGTTTTGTCGAGCGTCACGCCGGTGACCGCCGTCACCAGCGTGGCGTAGCCGATCTGGTCGTCGTAGCCGAGATAGGCGGCGGCGATCTGGGTGTCGAACAGCGGCGCCGGCACGATCCCGCGAAGGTCGTTGAAGACCTCGAGGTCCTGACGCGCGGCGTGCAGCACTTTGCGCTGACGCGCGTTTTCCAGCAGGGCGTGCAGCGGTTCAAGCTGGTCGAGCGCCAGCGGATCGATGCAGGCCACGAGTCCGGGAACACCGATCTGAATGAGGCACAGGCGCGCATAATAGGTGCGCTCGCGCAGAAACTCGGTATCCAGCGCAATCCACGCACTGCCTTCGAGCGCGCGGCACAGGTCGGCGAGCGCCGCGTCGGTGGTAATCAATTCGCTGGTCATGGTGGCAGTCTATGGAACAAGCGTGCACAAAATTAGCCTTTTTACGGAAAGCAGGCTGGCACAAGAATAGCCATTCTAGCAGAGCGGCCCGCAGCGGTTGCTGGTCATGGGCATGGCATGGCGTGTTATTATTAAATAATGAATGCAGGCAGGCACGGCGTCGCCCGGTGCACCGGTTGGGTCCTGGTCGGGCTGCTGTGCGGCGCTGCACCTGCTGCTTGCAATACCCGGCCGAGCGCGCCGGAAAGCCGCGCCGAATATTTCGTCGAAAAGCTCATCCGTGAACCACAGGCCGTTGAGGAACTGCGCAGCGTGGCGCGGCTCGCCGAGGGTGAAAGCCCCGATGCGCTCGCCAATGACTTGCCGACGCGCGCCGCGCTGGTCTACCTGCGTGCCCGCCAGCGGCTCGGCGCGGAACTTGGGTTCCATGTGGCCGGCAGCCGCCGCCCCGCGCCCGACAGCCGGGTGGTGAGCGTGGTAGTCAGCGAGGTCGTGGCGGCACTCAACGAGGGTGCGCCGGTGCGTTTCCAGGTGGAGTTGCAAAAACAGGAAGGCGCCTGGCTCATCACGCGTCTGCGTTCCGACTGACGTTTAACACTGTGTCCCTTATGCAGATCCTTAAGATCATTCTCGATATTTGCCTGTTGCGCGGACGCGCGCAGGACTTGCCGGCGTCCATGAACCTGGTTTGGCTCACGGCCGCCGCCAGTGTGTTGGTGAATGCCTTGGGTATGCCCGAGCGGGCCCTGGATCTGGCGCAGCTGCTGTTCATTGCCTCGCAGGCCGTGCTGTTCGGTGCGGTAGTGTGGCTTGTGCTCCGCCTGCGCGGTTTCGCGGCGCGCTGGATGCAGACGGTTACCGCACTGTATGCCGTGGACGCCGTGTTCAGCCTGTTGCTGTTGCCGTTTCTGCCGGCGCTGATGGAGATGATCAAGCAGGGGCCGGAGGCCATGCCCAGCTGGCAGGCCTACGTGCTGCTCGCGCTCAGCGCCTGGCTGCTCCTGATCATCGCGCGCGTGTTGCGCGAAGCCACCGAGTGGCCATTGCCGCTCGCCTTTGTGGTTGGGTTTGCTTCGCTCCTGACGGTGCGCATCCTCGGTCACTTGCTCGCACCGCTGTTCGGACTGATGGTGCAGGCCTGATTAATTAATATGGATATTTTTGTGCAGGCGTGCTTTCCCAAGATGGATATTTTTGTGCAGGCGTGCTTTCCCCAGCTGAATATTCTTGTGCAGGCATGCCGCCCTTAATGCGCATCCATATTCTCGGTATCGGCGGCACCTTCATGGGCGGTGTGGCGGTGCTGGCGCGCGCGCTCGGGCACAGCGTGACCGGCTCGGACGCCAAGGTCTATCCGCCCATGAGCACGCAGCTCGAGGCCGAGGGAATTACGCTGCGCGAAGGCTACGATCCGACGCATCTCGAACCCGCGCCGGACCTGGTCATCATCGGCAATGCCTTGTCGCGCGGCAACCCGGCGGTCGAACACGTGCTCGACCGCGGCATTCCCTACACTTCGGGCGCGCAGTGGGTGGCGGAAAATATACTCCAGGGCCGCTGGGTGCTGGCAGTCGCCGGCACGCACGGCAAGACCACCGTCACCAGCATGCTCGCCTGGATTCTGGAGTACGCCAACCTCAAGCCGGGTTTCCTGGTCGGCGGTGTGCCGGAAAACTTCGGCGTGTCGGCGCGCCTCGGTGACGAGCCGTTCTTCGTGATCGAGGCGGACGAATACGACACCGCGTTCTTCGACAAGCGCTCCAAGTTCGTGCACTACCGGCCGCGCACCGCGATCCTCAACAATCTCGAATACGACCACGCCGACATTTTTCCGGACATCGCCGCCATCCGTCGCCAGTTCCATCACCTGGTGCGCAGCGTGCCGGGCAGCGGCTTGCTGGTGGTGAACGGGGCGGATGCACAGCTGGCGGAAACCTTGGCGATAGGTTGCTGGACGCCGGTGGAGAAGTTTGATGATGCCCGTGGCTGGCAGGCCGATCCGCTGCTGCCGGATGGCAGCCGCTTCCGCGTGTTGTTCCAGGGCCAGGAGCAGGGCAGCGTGGAGTGGGACCTGATCGGCACGCACAACGTGCTCAATGCACTCGCCGCGCTCGCGGCCGCGCGCCACGCCGGTGTGCCGGTGAAGGCCGGTTGCGCGGCGCTCAAGGAATTCCGCAACGTCAAACGCCGCATGGAAGTGCGCGGCACGGTGCGCGGCGTCACGGTGTACGACGACTTCGCGCATCACCCGACCGCGATTCACACGACACTGGAAGCACTGCGCGCGCGCGTCGGTAACAAGCGCATCATCGCGGTGCTGGAGGCACGCTCCAACACCATGCGCATGGGCGTGCACCGCGCCGAGCTCGGTCCGGCGCTGGCGGTTGCCGATCAGGTGATTCTGTTCCAGCCGGCCGAGTTCCCCTGGGACATCCGGATTGTGACCGCGGCGCTCAACGGCCGCGCGCGCGTGTTTCGTTCGGTGGACGAGATCGTGGCGATGCTCGGTGAAGAGCTGCGGCCCGACGACCAGGTGCTGGTCATGAGCAACGGCGGCTTCGACGGCATCCACGCCAAGCTGCTCGCAAGGTTGGCGGCATGAGCCGCGAGGCGATTGCGCTCGCCATGACCGGCGCCTCGGGCGCGGCCTACGGCTTGCGCCTGCTCGAGTGCCTGCTGGAAGCGCAGAAAACCGTTTATCTCATGCTCTCGCCGGCGGCGCAGATCGTGCTCGCGCAGGAAACTGACCTGAAGGTGCCGGGCGCACCGGCCGAGCAGGAGAAATATTTCAGTGCGCGCTATCGCGCGCGCGAGGGACAGTTGAAGGCGTTCGGCCCGAACGCCTGGTTCTCGCCACCGGCGAGCGGCTCGAATGCCCCGCGGGCGATGGTGGTCTGCCCGTGCACCAGCGGCGCGCTGGCGGCGATCGCGCAGGGCAGCGCCGACAACCTCATCGAGCGCGCCGCCGACGTGGCGATCAAGGAGGGCCGGAAGCTGATTCTGGTGCCGCGCGAAATGCCGCTGTCCGCGATCCATCTCGAAAACATGCTGAAGCTCGCACGCCTCGGGGTGGTGATCATGCCGCCCAATCCCGGCTTCTATCATCACCCGAAACGCATCGAAGACCTGGTGGATTTCGTGGTGGCGCGCCTGCTCGATCACCTCGACATCGAACACCACCTCGTGCCGCGGTGGGCGGACGATGTACCGGAAAGCTAACGAAGCCCTGCTTTTGTTCGTTCTTACAGATTCTTTTCCGGCCGCCGTTGTCCTACACAGAGACCGGCAGTCCGCCAAGGTTGCGCATGGCGCCGGGTATGCCTTACGCTTCTTTAAGATGCACAAAAGACAGCCGTTGGAGGAAAGCGAGCCTGCGGAATATTGCTGTTCTTAGAACGCTTCATCGGAGAATTGAAAAATGAGAAAGCTGATCGGCCTGTCCTTGTTTGCCCTGCTGCTCCTGCCGCTGGTCGGCCAGGCGCAGTTTATCGAAGGTGTCGAGTACACGCGCGTTCGCCCGCAGCCGGTCGAGACCGGCAGAAAGATCGAGGTGCGCGAGTTCTTCTGGTATGGTTGCCCGCACTGCTTCTCGCTGGAGCCGTCGGTCGAGAAATGGCTCAAGACCATGCCGAAGAACGCCCAGTTCGTGCGCACGCCGGCGGTGTTCAACGAACGCTGGGCCGTGCATGCACGCGTCTATTACGCCTTTGAGGCGCTCGGCATCACCGCGAAAATGCACCATCCGCTGTTTCGCGCGTTGCACGTCGACAAGCGCTCGCTGTTCGACGCCGACAGCATCGCGGCGTTCGTGGCCGAAAAGGGCGGCGATCGCCAGGCGTTTCTCGATGCCTACAATTCCTTTGGCATGCAGGCAAGCGTGAATCGCGCGACCCAGGCCGGGCGTGCCTACAACATTGAATCGGTGCCGACGCTGATTGTGGACGGCAAGTACATGACCAACGCCAATATCGCCGGCGGTTTCGATCGCGCCATGCAGGTGGTGGACTTTCTGGTCAAGAAGGCCGCCGCCGAGCGTAACGCGCCGAAGAAGTAACGGCCGGCGGCGCCCGTGAGCGGCCTGTTTCTCGTCAAGGTCGTGGTGTCGGCGCTGGTGATCGCATTCGCGAGCGAGCTGGCCAAACGCGACTCGTTTTGGGGTGCGCTGCTGGTGGCTTTGCCGCTGACCTCGGTGCTCGCGGTCAGCTGGCTGTATGTCGAAACCCGCGACAACGTGCTGGTCACGCGTTTTGCACGCGATATCTTCCTGCTGGTCCCGGGGTCGCTGGTGTTCTTCCTGCCGTTCCTGCTCGAAACCAAAACCCGCCTGGGGTTCCTGCCCAATCTGCTCGCCGGACTGGTGCTGCTCGCGCTCGCCGTCTGGGGGATGCGCCGGATTCTGTCCTGAGCGCGTTCAGCCGGCGCCGGCCCGCCGTTTGAGGCGCAACAGTTCGGCAAACTGTTCCGGCGGAACCGGCCGGCTGAAATAGTAGCCCTGCATGCTGTCGCAGCGATACTGGCGCAGGAACGCAAGCTGCTCCGCGGTTTCCACGCCCTCGGCGACCACCTTGATGCCCAAGCTGTGGGCCATGGCGATGATCGCCTGCACAATGGCCGCGTCATCCGGGTCGACGCCGATGTCGCGCACGAACGACTGGTCGATCTTGAGCACGTCGATCGGCAGGCGCTTGAGGTAGCTCAGGCTGGAATAGCCGGTGCCGAAGTCGTCCATGGAAACGGTGACACCGAGCGCGACCAGCGCCTCGAGCGTGTCGGCGGTCTGTTCCAGGTCCTGCATCAGCAGGCTCTCGGTGATCTCGAGTTCAAGCGTGCCCCGCACCACGCCGCAGCGTTTGAGCGTGGACGCCACGATCCCCGGCAGATCCTTCTGCGACAACTGCCGGCCGGACAGATTCACCGCGATACGCAACCCGGCATGGCCGGCGTCGTGCCAGGCGCGCGCCTGCGCACAGGCCTCGGCCAGCACCCACTCGCCGATGGGCAGGATCAGGCCGGTTTCCTCGGCGAGCGGAATGAATTCCGCCGGCGATACCAGCCCCCAGTCGGGATGTTGCCAGCGGATGAGCGCCTCGGCACCGAGGATCTGGCTGGACACCAGATCCACCTGTGGTTGATAGTGAAGCTCGAACTCGCCGCGATCGAGCGCATGTCGCAGGCTGGTCTCGAGCGTCAGACGACGTTCGGCGCGCGCGTTCAGCTCGGTGGTGTAGAAGCGGAAGGTGTTGCCGCCCTGTTCCTTGGCGTGGAACATGGCGGAGTCGGCATTGCGCAGCAGCTCCTCACCCGTGCGGTCGTCGAACGGATACAGGGTAATGCCGATGCTCGGCGTCACGAACAGTTCGCGTCCGCCAATGGTAATGGCCGGCGACAGCCGGCCGAGAATCTTGTGCACCACCCGGGTGACATCGTCGATGTGCGCGACGTGCGCCAACACGATCACGAACTCGTCGCCGCCGTAACGCGCCACGGTGTCGCCCGGACGCACCGCCTCATTGAGCCGCCGTGCCACGACCTTGAGGAGTTCATCGCCGCTGTCGTGCCCAAGCGTGTCGTTGATCACCTTGAAGCGATCGAGGTCGATAAACAGCACCGCAACCAGGCGTTCGTTGTATTCCGCCTCCTCGAGAGCCTTGGTCAGGCGCTGGCCGAGCAGCACGCGGTTCGGCAGATCGGTGAGCGTGTCGTAATTCGCAAGGTACACGAGGCGCGCCTCGGCATGTTTGCGTGCCGTAATGTCCTGGATGATGGCCACGAACACCGGCGGATTTTCGGTGCGCGACAACTGCAGGCGCACCTCCACCGGGTAGAGCGAGCCGTCTTTGCGGCGGTGCGCGGCCTCGAACGCGACCATCTCCCGCTCGCCGCTGCGCAATGGCTGGATGAGGGTGTTGAACTGCTCGCGGGTCATGCCCGGCTTGATGTCGACCGGCGTCAGGGCGAGCAGTTCGTCCATGCTGAAACCGAGATTGGCGAGCGCGCCCTCGCTCACTTGCACGAAGCGCAGCGTGTGCGCGTCGAAGATGTAGATCTCGTTCGAGGAGTGTTCGAGGATGCGGCCGAGGCGCGATGACATCTGCTCGAGGCGCCTGATGTTGCTCAGGTCGCGCACGGTCGCCGTGTACAGGCGCTGATTGCCCACCCACATCACCGCCAGGCTGAGTTCGAGGGGCAGTACGCCGCCATCGGCGCGCTGCCCTTTGAGTTCGTGGCGCTGGCCAGGCCGGACATTCCGCCAGTCCGGGATGATCAGTTCGGCGCTGCGTCCCTGCATGTCCTCGCAGTTGCAGCCGAATATTTTTTCCGCCGCCGGGTTGCAGGATTCGATAATGCCGCGCTCGCTCAGCGTGATGAGACCGTCGGCGGTGTAGGTGAGCACCGCCTGCAACCGCTCGGCGGACTCCGTCATCGCCCGATGTTCCTGCCAGAGCTGTTGCGAGGCAAAGTTGAGCGAGCGCTGCAACTGTCCGATTTCCTCGGTCTCGGCATTCACGGCAATCTCGTCGCCGCGCCGGGTATTAAGCGTGGCCGAAAATTCCGTGGCGAGTTGGATCGCGCGCAGCGGTCGCCGCAGATACAGGAGCAGCAGGCACAGGTTGACCAGAATGGCCGCGGTCGCCGCCAGCACCGCCTCTTTCAGGATGCGCGCGCGAACGGCACGCGCCTCGGCGAGACTGTAGGCAATGTTGGCCCAACCGACCACGCCGCCGTTCATGACCGGCGCCCAGGCATCGATATCCCCGTCCGGGCGGGAGGCAAGAAAGGCGTTGACCTGCATGGGGGGCGTGAGCATCGCGTGCGTGTAAACCGGGTGCAGCGTTCCGTCGGCCGCGCGCACCACCTCGCTCAGGATTCGCTGATCCGGCCCGCTGACGCGGATGCCCAGCACGTCCGGGAGCGCGGCGCTGCGCAGCAGCTGATCCTCGAGCGAGGCCAGGTCGTCCACCACGATCAGCGGCGCACTGCCGGCCGCCACGGAATCCACCAGAGTGGCCGCTTCCTTGCGCATCGAGTCCTGCAGGTGTTGCGTTTGTCGATCCGCCGTCAGCCAGGCGTGCGTGAGGAGCGTGGCGGCGATCAGCAGCGACAGCAGCAGCGACAGCTGTACCGACAGCCGGCGCGGCAGATGTTTGAGGGGCGAAAGTGTCGCAAACAGCTTCATCGCTTTCCCAGCTGGGTCTGCACGACGTATTTCTGCAGCCCCAGTTTTTCCAATGAGCGGTAATCGCGCGCATAGATGGCACGTACCGGTTGGGTGAGATCGACCCGCTTGAGCAGGGCGCGGCCGTCCTCGTTCCTGGCCATTTCCAGGATCGTCTGGACCACGGCCTCCCGCAGCGCGGCCGGAACACGCGGATGGACGCACAGCGGATGCGGAGCGGTGCCCGGCGTTTCATACAGCACGCGCAATTCAGCGCGTGTTTCCGGGCGTTCGCGCGCCAGCGTCACGTTCACACCGGCGCCGGCCGCCACGTTGCCGAGGATGACGTGCCGGTAAACGTTGCCGTGGGTGCCGAGGTAGCGCGCCGAAAAGCGGACATCCTTCGTTTCCTGCAGCAGCGCGCGCATGTAGAGCGAGGCGGCGAAGGCATTCGGGTCCGGGAACGCGACCACTTTGCCCTCCAGGTCCTTTATGGATTTCAGCGGGCTGTCGTGACGCACCAACAACAAACCACTCAACAGGCGCGCCCCATCGCGCACCAGAGGCAGGTAACCCTGCGCCTTGCGCGCCATGAGAAAGTGATAGGGATTCATGTAGGCGAAATCGACGAGGCCGTTGGCCAGATCGGTTTCGAATTCATCGAACGTGCGGTACACGCGCACCTGAAAGCGCTGGCCGGTGACACGCAGCAGGTGCTCGGTAAATGGCGCCCATTGGCGATAGGTGGCGGCCGGCGAGGCCTGGGGCACCACGGCAAGCGTGAAATCCGCCGCCGGGATCGCGAACGAAGCCACCAGCAGGGCAAGGCCGCCGATGAGCTGGAACAGGCCGACACGCCAGAAACCCGGGACAAAGCCGTGTACCCATGGTGCAGTCATCATTTTCAGGGCCGGTTCCGGGAGTGCTTGTACGTTGAATTTTCTTATTTTTTAGACGATACCTTTATTACTTAGCAAAGCCAGCGGGGGGAAGCCAGAAGGTTTTCGGAACGAGGCGGGAAAATACCGGAATTGGCGCGCCCTAGAGGATTCGAACCTCTGACCTTTGGAATCGGAATCCAACGCTCTATCCAGCTGAGCTAAGGGCGCGAGCCCGGCAAGGATACTCGCTGCCGGCCGGAGGCGTCCACCGGGGCGGTGTTTTCCGGAAAAATTCGGGTATACTGGCGCCCCGCGATTCCCCGGCCGCCCGCCGGCCAGTGGTGGAAAGCAGATTTTTTTAATCAATCAGGAGACACTGACACATGACCGACCGTGAGTTTATGAAGACGTTTTCTGGCCTGCTGGCCGCATTGGTGGCGTTGACCGTCATTATTTTCGTGGTGGCGCAGATGGTGAGCGGCTCCAAGAAGACCCAGGTTGCGCAGGCCGATGGCGACGTCGTTGCCCGCATCAAGCCGGTGGGCGAGCTGGTCGCGGCCGGTGCCACAGCGGTGGCGAATGGCGTGATTCCGTCCGCGCAGGCCGCGAATGGCAAGGGTACCTACGACAAGGCCTGCATGGCCTGTCACGCCGCCGGTGTTGCCGGTGCGCCGAAGCTCGGCGACAAGGCCGCCTGGGGTCCGCGCATTGCCCAGGGCAATGACACCCTCTACACCCACGCCATCAAGGGTTTCCAGGGCAAGAAGGGCTTCATGCCGGCCAAGGGTGGCAACGCCGCTCTGTCGGACGCCGACGTGAAGGCGGCCGTGGACTACATGGTGGGCCAGGGCAAGTAA
>Ga0105094_10001013_pt1 | contig 14544 bp, 11 predicted proteins | sample PPLLak1March2015_2_FD_87023 | JGI IMG/M metagenome (GOLD analysis project Ga0105094, IMG submission 87023) | Freshwater sediment microbial communities from Prairie Pothole Lake near Jamestown, North Dakota, USA - PPLs Lake P8 Core (3) Depth... | ecosystem: Environmental > Aquatic > Freshwater >...
GGAACCAATCCGGGTGCGCTCCGATGACGTGGAGATCGTGGGCGCGGTGGTGGGGCTGCTGCGGCATTATCGGCGTTTCTAGTTTCTAGTTTCTGGTTTCTGGTTTCTGGTTGGGGCAGAAGTCACTCCGAGGTTCTCGATCGAGGCTTGTTTGCTCCGCGTCTCTGCGCGAGAATTTCAAGAACCGCCACAAGTTTGGAGGAACGTCATGGTGCGCGACATTGCCCATCTGGACATCCCGAATTTCTATGCCACCCTGGAAGAGCTCCGGCGCCCGGAGCTCAGGAAACGTCCCCTCACCCTTTCCGAATGGGGCGCACGGGCGGTCGTCCAGGGCGTCAATGCCGTGGCGCGTGCCGAGGGACTCCGGGAGGGAATGCCCCTCAGCCAGGCCAGGCGTCTGTGCCGGAGACTGACGGCTCTTCCCCCGGACCTTCGCTTCTACCGGGAGCAGCACCGGAAAGTGATCACGGAGCTGGGCCTTTTTTCGCCCTTGGTGGAAGGGACTTTTCCAGGCCGTTATTTCGTAGACCTGAGCGGGACCAGGCGCCTATGGGGGCCGGGGACCGACGCCGCCTGCCGGGTGGAGCGGCATCTGGCCGACCGGCGGGCTCTGGTGGCCCGGGTGGGCCTGGGGGCCAACAAGCTGGTGAGCCAGGTGGCGGCGAGCTGCATGCCGCCGGGGGATTTGGGATTCGTCTTTCCCGGCGGCGAGCAGTCTTTCCTGGCTCCCCTTCCGGTGACGGCCCTTCCGGGCGTAGGGCTCAAAACCTCTTCGAAGCTCTCGGATTTCAACATTCAACAGGTGGGGCAGCTGGCGGCGCTTCCGGTGGAGGCCATGGCGGGCGTTTTCGGAAAGACGGGCAGCCGCCTCCTGCGGCTGGCTCGGGGAGTCGACCCGTCGCCCGTCGTTCCCTTCCAGAATGTTCCCCGCTTGACCTTCACGCGCCAGCTGGACCGGGATGAAATCGACCGGGAGCGACTGGAGGCGGAGCTCTTCTTTCAGGCTGAAGAAGTGGGCTGGGTGCTGCGCACTCACAACCGCACTCCGGCGCGGTTCAACCTGGAGGTGCGCTATGCGGACGGCGTCACCGTCCAGACCCAGCAGCCCCTCTCCCCCATCACCACCCACGTGGACACCCGCCTGTTTCTGGCTTTCCTGCAGACTTACCGGAAGCTGGCTCAGCGGCGGGTGGCCATCCGCCGCATGGTGGTGGAGCTCACCGACTTTTCCATGCCTTTGCGTCAGATGTCCCTTTTCCCCTGGGAGGAGGATTCCTCCCGGGACGATCTGCGGCTGCAGGATGCTCTCGACCGCATCCGCCGGCAGTTTGGGCGCCAATCGATCTCCTGGGGGCGGGTCATGGTGGCGGGTTCCTAGTTCCTGGTTCCTAGTTCCTGGTTCCTGGTTCCTGGTTTCTAGTTCCTGGTTTCTAGTTTCTGGGCCTATATGCACCATGGATTTTCAGGCGTTTTGAGAAAATTGAGCCATGAATGCTTCAGTGGAAAGTGCTGATTCAGCCCGAAAGTCCTTGGCGGCATCGAAGATCAAGTCCTCCAGGCTGAAATTAATCCCCCCTTCAGGGGGGCCGGGGGGGTGTGCTTCTCAAGGGCTGAAGGGCACCCCCCCCCTTCCCCCCCTCGAGGGGGGACCTCGCCCGACCGTTCAGTCATTTCCGCAAGAACGCACGGGGCAAGCCGAAGGCAGCCAAACCAGAAACCAGGAACCCGGAACCAGAAACTCTTCCCATCCTCCCTTCGTCCACCTGCATGTGCATTCGCATTACTCCATGATGCGGGGGGTGAGCTCCGTGGAGGCTCTTTGCCAGGCTGCGGCGGAGGCGGGGTTCGAGTGCCTGGCGCTCACGGACACCAACGGGTTTTACGGGCTGATCAATTTTCTGGAGGCGGCCCGGAAGCACGGAATCACTCCCATCGCGGGGGCTCATCTGAAGACAGACCGGGAGGAGGCCGTTTTCCTGGCGAAATCGCCCAGGGGCTATGAGCTGATCTGCGAGATGGTGAGCCGGCGGCATCTGGAGCGTGACTTTTCGGTGCTCCGGAGCCTGCCGGAAGAAGCTTCGGGCGATGTGGCCGTGCTGAGCGCCGATGCCGGGCTCATCAAGGGGCTGTGCGGTCGGCTCGACTGCCGGGTCGAGGTGTTGCCGGGATCTCCGGGCCGGAAAGCCCTGCAGATGGCCCGCGAGCTGGGAATTCCTCCCGTGGCCACCAACGCCGTCCATTTCGTGCACCCGGACGATCACGATCTCCACCGTCTCGTTCGGGCCATCGACCTCAACCGGACCCTCAGCACCCTCCCGCCGGAGGAGATCGTCCAGCCCGACCGGTGGCTCAAATCTCCGCGTGAGATGGCCGTGCATTTCCCTCATGCTCCCGAAGCCCTCGCCAACACCGTCGAGCTGGCTCGCCGGTGTTACACGGCATGGGACCACTTCCGGCTGGTCTTTCCCCACTACCGGGATCAGGCCACGGACCACTTCACGCTGCTCCTCGAGGAGTGCCGCCGGGGCATTGTCTGGCGCTACGGAGGGACCAGCCCGGTCATCGAAGCGCGCCTTTCGGAAGAGCTGGACCTGATTCGCTCCAAGGGCTACGTGGACTACTTCCTGGTGGTGGCGGACATCGTCCGGCGCCGCCCCATCCATTGCGGCCGCGGGAGCGGTGCTGCCAGCCTGGTGAGTTATCTGCTCGGCATCACCCATGTGGACCCCATCCGCCACCGGCTGCTCTTCGGACGCTTCCTGAACCCGGAGCGAAAGGACCCGCCCGACATCGACGTCGATTTTCCCTGGGATGAGCGGGACGATCTCTCGGACGAGCTGGTTCGGGACTATGGGCCGGAGCGTCTGGCCTTTGTGGCGAACCACGTGGGGTTTGCGGGGCGCGGGTCGGTGCGGGAGGTGGCCAAGGTTTTCGGGGTTCCGGCATCGGAAATCAAGGAAGTGACCCGGCGCATGAGCTACTGGACACACCCCGCGGGGCTCGGGAAGCGTGTGGACCACCATCCGAAGTTCCACGGGTTTCACCTGGATCCTCCCTGGCCGGAAATCCTGCAGCTGGCTTCCCGACTGGATTCCATCCCCAGGCATCTCTCGGTCCACTGCGGCGGTATCATCCTGGTCCCGGACCAGGTGTCGCGCCATGTGCCCGTCCAGCGGAGCGCCAAGGGAGTCCGGATCATCCAGTGGGAAAAGGACCAGACGGAAACGGCGGGCCTGGTGAAGATCGATCTCCTGGGCAACCGGTCGCTCGCCGTCATCCGCGATGCCATCGCATCCATTCGGAGGAGCACGGGGGTGGCCATCGACTACGCCCGGTTCAATCCCCTGGACGATCCGGAGACCACGGCCCTCATCCGGCGGGGCGACACCATGGGCGTCTTTTACGTCGAATCCCCTGCCATGCGGCAGCTGCAGCAGAAAACGCAGCGGGGGGATTTCGAGCACCTGGTGATCCACTCCTCCATCATCCGCCCGGCTGCCAACCGGTATATCCGGGAGTATGTGCTGCGGCTGCACGGGGCTCCGTATGAGTCCATCCACCCGAGCCTGGGGGAGCTGCTTTCGGAAACCTACGGCGTGCTGGTTTACCAGGAAGATGTGGTCCAGGTGGCCATGGCCCTGGCCGGGTTCACATGGGGGGAGGCGGACGGGCTGCGCAAGGTCATCAGCAAGAAGAGCCCGGAGCAGCTGACGAGCTACCGGCAGCGTTTCTTCGACGGCTGCACCCGGCGCGGCGTCGAGCGTCATGTCATCGAAACGGTCTGGGACATGTTTCTATCCTTTGCCGGCTACTCCTTCTGCAAGCCCCATTCGGCCTCCTACGCCCTGGTGAGCTTCAAGTCCGCATACCTCAAGGCCCACCACCCGGCCGAGTTCATGGCGGCGGTCATCAGCAACGGCGGCGGGTATTACAGTGCCCGGGCCTACATTTCCGAAGCACGCCGCATGGGGATCCAGGTGCTGGGGCCCGATGTCAACGAAAGTGAATGGGCTTACACGGGAAACGGACGGACTCTTCGCGTGGGGTTTCAGCAGCTGCAGCAGATCCGGCGGGATTCCCTGGATGCGTTGCTTGAAGAGCGTTCACGGAACGGCACCTTCGCTTCCCTGGAGGATTTTCTGGGCCGCGTGGAGATCCATCCCTCCGAAGCTCCCCTGCTGGTGAAGAGCGGCGCCCTCGACGCACTGGGGATGCAACGGCGGCTCAACCGCCCGCAGCTCCTCTGGTTCGTGGAATCCTGGCTCAACCGGCGTTTCAGTTTGAACACCGCCCCTGCCCTCATGCGCATGAACTTAAGGTTGCGGGACCGAGAAAGTCCCCCTTTCAAGGGGGATTCAGGGGGATGTGCCCCGGATTCCAACTGCACCCCCCCCCGGCCCCCCTCCAGGGGGGATTGCTCCAGCCAAGGCCTGGCGCTTAAGTCAACGTCCATACCCCCTGCCACCCCCCAAAGGGAGGATCGTGGCAGTCGCTTATTCCCCCTCCGAACCATCCGGGTTCCTCCCCTGCCCGACCTGTCGCCTCGCCGCAAGTGGGAGCAGGAGATGGAGGCCCTGGGATTCATCCTGTCGGTCCATCCGCTGGCTTTGTACGCTTCGACCATCCGGAGCCTTCCCCACCGCATCGTTCGCGCATCGGACCTTGCCGACCACGTGGGGCGCCATGTCCACGTTCTGGGGTGGCCCATCACCCGCAAGGAGGTCATGACCCGGGCGGGCGAATCGATGGAATTCGTCTCCTTCGAGGACGAAACGGCCATCTACGAGACGGTGTTCTTCCCTCAGGCTTTCAAGCGCTTCTGCCAGGAAGTGGATATGGGAAGCGCCTACCTGCTCACCGGCAAGGTTGAAAGCGAGTTTGGAACGGTCAGCCTGACCATCCGGAGGGTCAGCAAACTCTATCCTTCAAAATCGGAGAGCTCTACGGTATACGCTCCCGAAAGGAAGGGTTTCGAGTCTCGAGTCTTGAGTCTCGGGTTTCGGGCTCAAGAGCCCAAAACCGTCTTGATCCCTTTCGGGATCTCGAAAGGTCTGCAGCTGGAAGGATGGGATCAAGAGGGCGAAGGGAATGAGTGAGGAGAGCAAAGGCACGCTCGATATTGAAGATCTCTACGACTTGCTGCCGGTCGTCTCGTGTATTCCGGGGTGCACCGAGTGCTGCCGCGAGTTCGGTATTCCGTGCCGGACCCGGGTTGAGGACGAGCGATTCAAGGCATATCTCAGAGCAAACGGCATGGAGCTGGGTCAGGCGGTCGGGACAACCTGTCCGTACGTGACCGAAAACGGCTGCAGCGTCTACCCTGTCCGTCCCTTCACCTGCCGGCTGTACGGAGCTTCCGTGAACTATCGATGCAAGCTTGGAGCCGTCCCGCAACGCATCCTTGATGAGGACGAAGAAGCGGAGATCCTCAACCTGTATAGCTCGAATTTCTTCTAACCCATTCGTGCAGGACACTCATTCCAGCCGGTAATGGGGCTGCTCACCCGCCAGGCCGATCATGGCCAGAGCCCCCCCGCATTCCGTACAGAAAAGGTTGCGCACCAACCGGTGGTCACAGCTGATCACGGTGTCATCCAGAACGATCTCGCCCATGGGAATGAGCAGCGATATGCCACAGTTCGTGCACATGCATTCGATGTCTCGGTCCATACCTTTCTCTCGTTTGATCCTTCAGCAGGAAGCACTTTCCTCCATGACAGCAGAAAAGGGCATGTCGATGTGAAACAAGCACTGTCGGACTCACTCACCCAGGGCGTCTTTGAGTTTTTCTATCGCTTCCACGAGGTCCGGCAGAAGGTCCGGTGAAACCGTCAGCCCCTTCTTCGAGGGGTGAAACTCGCCGTCATCCCCCTTGTAGTAGATCCTGAGATCGATGTATTGCTTTCCCTTGTAAACGGAGAGTGAAACGCGCACTTCTTCCAGCGGGTTCTTGGGAAATGAGTGAACGAGCTGAGCTTCCTTGGCCATTCTGCAATTCCTTCCTCTCGAAGTTCAATGTTTAGCTCGACGGCGCCTGAACGGGTTATCCCGCGGGAGACTCCTTTTCACCATCGATACGCCGGAGCCTCTCCTGCGATTCACGCTGAATTCCGCCAATCAACGATTCCTCGTATTCCTGCATCTCCGCACCGGGCGATTCAGGCCATATAGTCGAGGTTCTTCAGAGCATCAATGGCTCCCTCCCATTTCTCTCAGTATTTCCATCACCGCGGCGAAGTCCAGATCTCCCAATCCTCTCGCCACACAAGCCCTGTAGAGATGCAGGAGCACGTGCCCTGCGGGAATGGCAGCGCCCGTCTCATAGGCTGTGTCCACCACAAATTTGAGGTCTTTGGTGATATGTTTCAAGGGGAACTGAGCAGGAAATTCGCCTCCTCGGATCATGTCGCCTTTCATCTGGAACAAAGCACAGTTGAGAGGTCCCGAAGACACGACGTCCAGGAAGGTATCCACTGCGAGCCCTCCCTTGGCCGCGAAGGTCGCCGCCTCGCACAGTCCTTCCATCATCGTTCCCAGCAGAAGGTTGACAGCCATCTTCATCATCGACCCCTGGCCCACCGCACCGCAATAGACGACCTTTTTGCCCATCCTCAAGAGAAGTGGTGTGGCTTCCTCCACATCCTGCTGCCGCCCGCCTGCAAGAATCACAAGAGTGGCGTCCTCGGCCGGCTTCTTGGACCCGGAAACGGGTGCATCGATGAACCGAACAGACGTGGGAGCCAACCGGGCTGCCAATTCGCGTGTGTAGCGCGGTGATACCGTGCTCATGTTGATGAAGACCTTGTGCCCGTTGAAGGCCGCTCCGGCACCTTCGGGGCCCCAAATCAATGCCTCGATAGCCTCCGGGCCCGTCAACATGGCGATGATGAAGTCCGCCTGCTCTGCAAGCATGCGAGGATTCGGGGCCATGGAAACCCCCATCGACTCCAGCTCTTCCTTTCTCAAAACCGTTCGGTTGTATACGATCACCTCATGGCCCGCGCGCGCCAGATTGCCGGCCATGGCGCGCCCCATGATTCCCATCCCCAGAAAACCGATCTTGCGATCCATTCGTGACTCCCAGCCAAAAACCTGTCTTTCAGGCACCGAAAATCGGCTCACACCGCATGCGAGATCCACATTGTGAAGGCATCGTTCAGGGTACTCTCTACGCCCTGATCTGCTCCACCCGGGCAACTCATCCGCTAAGGGGATCGTCCGCCGTTTCCCGCCCTGGCTTCCCGCATATTCTCATGCCCAACGAGGGAGCTACACTAGTATCGACCCTTTGGAAGTGTCAACCCTGTATTGAGTGCGTCCTGCAGACGCCCTGCACCACAACCACCAAACCCAGAGAGGATTGGCATTTGTTTTGATTGGCGGGAGCAGGTTGACCAGCCTGCCTTCGCCCTCTGGAATGGGCGGGAGCGGTCATGAGGTCGGAGACGACGTGACCCGTTGGCCAACCGTTGGCCAACGGATGAGCAGGTCCACACCTGCGGTTGTCATGAGCACCGTTCAGCTCACGACATGGTGTTGTGGACACTCTCCGCACAAATTAATCCTTTCGAGAGGTAACCCATGATCCGGAAATTAACGCTCAAGATGAAGCTGACTCTGACCTGCGCTCTACTGGTGGCCGTTCCTGTCCTGATCGTGGGAATTGCAGGCCTGGTCCAGTTCCGCTCCTTTGGCGATTCCACCACCGAACAGTCCTTTGCCGCCCTGGATGAGCAGGCCCGTCAGATACTCAAAGTCGGCCTGGAGAGTGAGCGAGGCACCCTGTCCTCCATCATCGCGAAGGTCGAGGAGGATGCGCGAAAACTCGCAGCCTCCTCAAATCTGACAGGTTATGTCAGTGCGTTGACGGGCGAAAACGAAGTGCTCAACGAACTGACCGAGAAGGAGGCCGTTCGAGTCGTCGAGGGAATCAAACAGACCTGTCAGGCTCAGCAGGGACTGCTCCAGAAAAAGGTCACTTCGGATCTTGGTGTTGCCAGGCACCTCCTGTCCCAGAAAGGAACGTTGCAGCAAACGTCCAGCTACGAGGGTTGGAATGCAGTCAACCCGGTCAGCCGAGAGACCCAGGTTGCGGTCCTCCCTGTCCTTCAGATCGGAGACATCAAGCTCGAAGCCGATTACGCATCCGAGAACCCTGGGTTTCTGGTGGACGAAGTGAAAGCTATCGTGGGTGGAACGTGCACGGTTTTCCAGAAGATGAACGCCCAGGGGGACATGCTGCGTGTGCTCACCAATGTGAAAGACCGAGAGGGAAACCGGGCGGTTGGCACCTTCGTCTCAGCGACACTCCCCGATGGCCGGCCAAACCCGGTCATCGAAGCCGTCATGAAGGGTGAAACCTTCTCCGGCCGGGCCTTCGTTGTGGACAGCTGGTATGTGACCGCTTACAGTCCCCTCCATGACGCAGACGCGTCTCTGGTCGGAATGATCTACACGGGAGTCAAGCAGCTCGAAACCGATGACCTGACCCAAAGTATCCTTGGAACAAGGCTGGGAGAAACCGGGCAATCCTTTGTCACCGACAGCATGGGTACGATCCTGCTCCATCCGCAGGCAGATCTCGTGGGCAAGAATGTGGTGACTGACCTGAACCTGTCCAGGTTTCAAGCGATCCTCGATCAGAAATCCTCGGGAAAGACGCAAACCCTGCTCCATGAAGCCGGCGGCACCCCTAACCTCCTGGCTGCGACCTTTTTCCCGGAGTGGGACTGGGTGATCTGTACGACGGTTCCCATGCAGGAAATCTCCAAAGGGGTGGCATCGGTTTCCAGGAAGCTCCTGATGGACGAAATTTCCACCGTGTACAAGACCTCCAACGCTGAGATCAACGGGACTCAGGCACCCCTTTACAGCCAGATCCGCCTCCTCGACGAGAAGGGCCAGGAGCTTTTCAATCTGAAGTCGGGAAAATTTTCCGAGGACCTGAAAGACAAGAGCGGCGAGCCCTGGCTCCAGGAGTCCAGGAGCGTCAAGCCGGGTGAAGCGTCCAATTCCGGGGTGGTCATCGCGGCCAACACCGGGAAACCCGAAATGCGGGTCACCTCTCCGGTTTTTCTCAATGGGTCCTCCCGGGGTGTGGCGGCGCTGAGCCTGGACTGGGATCTCACGGTGAAGATGCTTCAGGGGAAAGTCTACGGAAAGAGCGGCTATCCGTATGTGATCAACCAGCAAGGCGTGCTGGTCAACCACCCGAAATACGGTCTCGCCAGTCCCGTCAACATTGGAGATTCCAAGCACGGAGCGCTCTCGGACATCGTCAAAGGCCCCATGCTGAAGGGCGAGCAAGGGGTCAGTCGATACAGCTTTGAGGGCGTGGACAAGTTCGTGGCTTTTGCCCCCCTCAGGGTTGGCAAGCATACGTATTCCATTGCGGCCACCTGCCCGGTCCATGAGCTCCTGGGTTTGGCCAGCTCCATCAAGGCCAGTGCCGATGAGAAGTCGAGAGAGGTATCCCGGATCGTCGGGGTCAGTGCTGCTGCCCTCGCTGTTCTGGGGATGCTGGTGGGATGGTTCTACAGCCGAAGGATCGCCCGCCCACTTGCAGGCGCCATTTCGGGGCTTTCCAGGGGAGGCGACGAGATGGCCCAGTGCTCGGAAGAGATCGCGGCTGCAAGTCAGCTCCTGGCCGACGGGGCGTCGGCCCAGGCGGCCTCCCTTGAGCAGAGCTCTTCGGCCATGGAGCAGATGGCCTCCATTGCACGAAGCAATGCCGAGAGCGTCGTCAGGCTTCATGAGCTGGGAGCGGAATCCGAGCAGAGCATGAAGGCCAGCCACCAGGCTTTGCAGAAGACCCATGAAAAGATGAATCTCATCGCCAGTTCCGGCGAGCAGATGGCCGTCATCAACCGCAGCATCGACGAAATCGCTTTCCAGACCAATCTGCTGGCCTTGAACGCTGCCATCGAAGCCGCGCGAGCCGGCGAGGCCGGTGCGGGATTTGCCGTGGTTGCCGATGAAGTGCGCAACCTTTCCAAGAGAGCCAGCGATGCGGCCCGCCAGGCCCAGTCCCTGATCAGTGAAACCCTTCATCACATTAAGGAGGGCCAGGACAATATTCACGCGACCCGTGATGAATTTGTGAAGATGGGAGATGCGGGCACCAAGGTCATGGGGCTTGTGGGCGAGATCAAGGAGGCTGTCAGCGAACAGTCCAAGGGGATTGAACAGGTGAACCTCGCCCTTCGTGAAATGGACAGGGTTGTCCAGACGAACGCCGCCCAGGCTGAACAGACGGCCGCAGAATCCGAACAACTGAGCCGTCAGGCAGCCCAGATCCGCGCCCTCACCGGCGGGTTGAAGCTCGTATTGGACGGCGAAGGACGGCAGGACAATGGACGTTCTCCCGAAACAGGCTCGGGCCGGCACAAGGGTTCGAGGGCTCTCCCCGCGCCCACGGAAGTCAAAACCATTGAGAATCTCGGTGGCAGGGGTTCCAAGAGGCTTCCCCCTCCAGGACACCGAACTTCTTCGGAATTTGAGGCACAGGAGCAGCTCGAAGACTTTTAGACGGTTCTGCGCACAAATCCGATGGATTATCGAACTGATGTTGGCCTCCGGGCTCTACTGGTCGCGCACTTGCCGACGCAGCCGTAATCCTTTATACGTCAGTGAACTGTGAGGTTCTTTCCCTTGTCCAGGGAGGCGCTTACAGGCGAGGGGTGTTTCGTTGGCCTGAATTGACTGGCCGCGGATGGCGGTCCCGCGGGGAGATCGTATTCGCACAACCTCAGTCCGTTCCAATGGAGACTCGGATTGCCCATGGAAGAGAGAATCAGAACCCTTGGAATCCTGCATGCAGCCCACTTCAGTGCGCAGCTCGATACGGTGCGCCTGAGAACGGGAAGGCTCACCGAACGCATTAAGGTCGATCACCCTGAAGCGGCCGCTGTCGTCCCGTTTGTCGATTCCACCCACATCCTCATGGTTCGGCAGTGGCGATATGCCATCGAACGGGAGACCCTCGAAATCCCTGCCGGCAAGGCGGACCCCGGGGAAGCCGTCGAGGTTTGCGCCAACCGGGAGCTGGAGGAGGAGACGGGTTACCGTGCCGGGCGGTTTCTGCAGCTTTTCAGCTATTTCCCGGCCATCGGCTACTCCAACGAGGTCATTCGGATCTATGCGGCATCGAACCTCACGCGCGCGGAGGTGCAGCGTGACGAGGACGAGATCTCAAAAGTCGAGATGCTGCCCATCGATCGGGTCTACGATCTGATCGTCGATGGGTCCATCCGGGACGGGAAGACCGTCATCGGGCTTTCACTGTTCAAGGCATTGCAGGAGCGCGGGGAAATCCCGAGCGATTTCTTTGTCTGAGACTTGATCTGAAAGGTGAGATCGGGATTTGATTTTGGGGTCCGACTGCCGGTGGAGCGCGATTGAGTGGCTTCCTGAATCGGCAGAACCCCGGAATGGCAGTTCTCATGGAAAAGGTTCCCATCACACGCAGCGGCTATCACCGCTTGAAGCGGGAATTGACCTACCTTCGCCGGGTCATCCGGCCCACGGTTATCGAAGAGCTCCAGGAGGCGCGTGCTTTCGGAGTGAAGATCGATAACCAGCAGTATTTGCTGGCCCGCGAGCGCCATCTCGTTCTTCAGAGAAAGATCAGCGAGATCGAGCGGATGATCTCCGAGTGCGAGGTCTTTGTGGGAAGGAAATTCTTCAGGAAACAGGTTGGCTTCGGGGTGGTGATCATCATCAGGAACGTGGACAGCGGAGCGGAATCCGAATACGAGATGGTGGGACCCTATGAATCGGACGTCTCCCAGGGGAAGCTGTCGGTGAGCTCCCCCGTCGGCCGCTGCCTGATGGGATGCCGCGAGGGTGAAGAAGTCACCGTGTACGCGCCTTCAGGCATCCGCATCTACCGAGTCCTCTCCATCGACCGCTGAGGTCAGTCTTCAGGGCCACGAAACTCCAGCAGAACCGGGCGAAAGCTCCAGACCGGTTCTGCTGGGCACGGTGGACCTGTGCCCACCCTACTGCTCCGCGAACCGCGGCGGTTGTGCAGGGTGGGCACGTCTCTCTGTGCGCACGGAAAACGAGAACAAGCTTCCGGGTGTCAGGAGGAGGTGCCGCCGAGGTAGGCCGACTGGACTTCCGAGTTGGAAGCCAGATCCTGGGCTGTGCCTTCGAGGACGATCTTGCCGAGCTCCATGACATAGCCGCGGTGGGCCAGTCGAAGGGCGGCCCGGGCATTCTGCTCGACCAGCAGGATCGTGACGCCGGCCCGGTTGATTTCCTGGAGTGTGGTGAAGATTGCTTTGACGAGAAGCGGTGCGAGGCCAAGGCTCGGCTCGTCCAGGAGAAGGATTTTCGGACTGCTCATGAGGGCCCGCCCAATGGCGAGCATCTGCTGCTCGCCGCCGCTCAGGGTCCCGCCCAGCTGATCCCGCCGTTCGGCCAGGCGCGGAAAGAGCTCGTAGACTTGCCCCATGGCCAGTTTCACCTGCGCACCATCCCGGCACACAAAGGCTCCGAGGTTCAGGTTTTCCTGAACCGTCAGGGTCCCGAAAATCCGCCGTCCCTCCGGTACCTGGGCAATCCCGCGCTTCACGATTTCATGGCCCTGCAGCCGGTGCAGATCAGTGTCTCCCGAACGGATGGCGCCGCCGGAAGCCCGCACCAGGCCGCTGATGCTGAGAAGCGTCGTGGATTTACCGGCCCCGTTGGCTCCGAGAATGGCAACGATCTCGCCCTCGTGAACCCTGAGGTCGATGCCGTGCAGCACTTCCACGTTGCCATACTTCACCTGCAGGCCGGCGACTTCCAGGATCACGGGCTTACCAGTCATGTTCCGTTCCCAAATAGGCCTCCACGACCTTCGGATTGCTCTTGATCTCGTCAGGACCCCCCTCGGCGATCTTCAGACCGTATTCCATCACCACAATCTTCTCGCAGACCCGCATCACCAGGCTCATGTCGTGCTCGATGAGCAGGATCGTGATCCCCCGGTCGCGAATGCTTCGGATGAGGTCGACCAATCGCGTGGTCTCCTGCTCGTTCATGCACCCGGCCGGCTCGTCCAGGATCAGCAGCTTGGGAGCCGTGGCGAGGGCTCGAGCGACTTCGAGAAGCCTCTGGCTGCCGTACGAAAGGTTGCGGGCCAGTTGAGCCGCCCGTCCCTCGAGCCCAACATATTCCAGGTATTTCAATGAGGTAGCGATTCCCTTCCGTTCTTCTCTTCTCTGGCGCCCGGTGTGGAGGAGAGAGCCGATGAGCCCCGTCTTCATCTGGCAGTGGTGTCCGGCGAGCACGTTTTCAAGGGCCGAAAGACTCTGAAAGAGCCGGATGGTCTGGAAAGTGCGCGCAATACCGCGGGCGACGATGCGATGGGTGAGGAGCCCCACGATGCTCGAGCCGTCGAAGAGGATTTCCCCCTGGTCGGGTCGGTAAATCCCCGTTATCAAGTTGAAAACCGTCGTCTTGCCGGCTCCGTTGGGTCCAATGAGCCCCACAATGGAGCCCGAGGGAACGTCAAAGGTGAGGTTGGAGACCGCAGTGAGGCCACCAAAGCTTTTGGTGAGGCGGCTCACGCTCAGGAGGCTCATGCCCTGCCCTCCCCCTCCCCGGCTTCAGGCAGCCGGTACTTGCGAGGCCGAGCCGGCAGAAGCCCCTGTGTGCGGAAGATCATCATGACCACCATGGCCGCCCCGAACACCAGCATGCGGGCATTGGCAAACCCGCGAAAGATCTCCGGCAGCCCCACCACGAGGAAAGCCCCCAGGAGCATCCCGGGAATTGACCCGCTGCCGCCGAGAATGACAATGGCGAACATCAGGACCGACTCCCAAAAGGTAAACGATTCCGGTGAGATGATGGTCATTTTGGCTGCGTAGACGTTTCCGACCATCCCGGCCCAGGCCGCCCCCACGACGAAAGAGGCGAGCTTGTAATGGGCCGTGTTGATTCCGCTGCCTTCGGCCGCCGTGTCGTCTTCGCGCAGGTAGTTGAGCGCTCGGCCGAAGCGCGAGTATTCCAAGAGATGGAACAGGACGACGGTAACGCCGACCAGCGCCCAGATGAGGTAATAGAACTCGTGGGGCGTTCGGATGACCCAGCCCAGCAGATTGGGCCGCGCGATCCCGAAAATGCCGTTTGATCCCCCGGTGATGCCGAACACATCATTAATCAGCGCAATCCGTACGATTTCCCCCACGCCGATGGTCACAATGCAGAGATAATCCCCACGCAGATGGATGATGGGGCGCGCCACCACGAGGGCGAAGAACCCTGCGGTGAAAGCGCAAACCGGCATGAGCCAAAGAACAGGGATCCCGAAACGGGTGTTCAGGATCGCCGCCGTGTAGGCGCCCACGGCGTAGAACGCGGCGTGGCCCAGGTTGAAAAGGCCTGCATGGCCCACGATGAGGTTCAGGCTCAGGGCCAGAACGGCGTAGATGCCGATGCTGTTCAACACGTCGATCCAATAAGGGTTCAGAAAAGCGGGAGGCAATACCGCCAGCAGAACCAGACCACCGTAAACCCAAGCCGCTCGCCCCATCAGACCTTTTCCGCCAC
>Ga0105094_10001014_pt1 | contig 14525 bp, 13 predicted proteins | sample PPLLak1March2015_2_FD_87023 | JGI IMG/M metagenome (GOLD analysis project Ga0105094, IMG submission 87023) | Freshwater sediment microbial communities from Prairie Pothole Lake near Jamestown, North Dakota, USA - PPLs Lake P8 Core (3) Depth... | ecosystem: Environmental > Aquatic > Freshwater >...
GTTCTTATATAATGTCTTATATTTTAACAACTATTATACCTAATTGAGAAAATTAGCTGATTCTTAAAAAGAGAAAATAATCTATGCTTTCTCGTAATTTCTACCGGTTTTTATCTGAGGAAATGTAAAATTTGCTAGAAAAAGCCTTGGATGAAAAGGTATAACTTATGTAACTTAGATTTAGATCACCTGCAAAGATTTATTAACAAATTATTTTTGTTCATAAATAAAAAGGGTCCCATCATGAAAAAACTTATAAACTCTAAAAAAATATATATAGGAACCATATTAATTATTGGAATAATGATAATGCTGGATGGCTGCAAAGATTCATCTAATGAATCCAATCCTCCTTTAGGTGAAAATTGCCCGAATGAATTAGTGCATTTTTGGAAGTTTGAAGAAAGTTCATCTCCTTTCATTGATACCGAAGGAAGCAATACATTAATGGGTGATTCAATTCAGAAAACTAGCGGCAGAATAGGTGAGGGAATTAGCTTTAAAAATCAGGAGATGATTAATACGTTATTTGATTCAACATTCAATTGGGCTATAGATACTAGTTTCGCAATAGAGTTCTGGATGAAGGATTCCACAATCTCTACTACAAATGAAGTTATAATCGGCAGAGATGATGCAGCAAATACGTCTGGCAGGAATGTTCATTGGTGGATTGGTGTTCAGAACAATGGTCATGCAAGCTTTAATTTGAGAGATAATAACAGAAACGGGAGCGGTATATCCGGAAATACGGTTATTGCCGACGGAAACTGGCACCATATAGCTGTTGTAAGAGATCATAATACAGATGAAAATTATCTTTACATAGACGGACAATTGGATGGTCAGTTTTCTTTTAACTTTACAGGCAGCTTTAGCGCTGTCAATACTCCGATTAATGTAGGTTACTTAAATCTTTCCCCTTTCTATTACTATACCGGGGATCTTGATGAATTAGCAGTTTATAATTCCGCTTTATCTGCTAATGATGTTCAAAGGCATTACCAGAATGGTTTAAACGGAAGGAATTATTGTCAATAATAGTCAGTTTAATTTTCGTGCAACTACAACCGTTGTCTTTAAAGTCTCAACAACACCGGAGTTTTCGTCAAGGGCTTCAAGAAAGATAATATATATACCCATACGCATTGCAGAACCATTATCCTCCAATCCATCAAAAACAACCGAGTTATTCGAACCGGCAGCTTGATTATTTAATAAAGTCCGGATCAACCTTCCTCTGCTGTCGAAGATCTTAATTCTGATTTGAGAAGTCGGACGAGAAAGTTTGCAATTTATTAATGCAAAATCTTCAAATCCATCATCGTCCGGTGAAAATGGATTTGGTGAGACCGATATTCTAGCCTGAGCATTCTGCTGTTCTTCAGTAAAAATACTATTTCTTTTCCCCGGAGTAGCACCTGATAAATCAGCTGAGCTGCTCCAATTGAACTTATCATTACTATTAATTTTAGGATTTATTCTTTCCAGGGATCTATTTTTTGTTACGACAAAATTAGAATTATGCCATTTTTCAGAATACCAGACTGAATCGATAATGTTTCCCTTAAGATCTTTAAGCATTATGAGTTCACTAATATTAGTTAATCCCATGTCCCCGCTGTTTAATATCCGCAGGTGAGGATTTTCATATAAATTGTATTTTTCTATCCCAATAGAATCAGAAAATACCGTGAAGTACGAACCGGGAGGAATAATAAAATTAGTTTCACAAAGTTTGTTAAAGTTTCCTTTTTCATCTTCAATTTTCCAGCCTCCGATATTTATTTCTTCATCGGATTGATTGTAGAATTCAACAAATTCACAATTATCTATATCCGGGTCAAACATGATTTCATTTACTGCTACAGAATTTCTATTGTAATCAGGCAATCCGATTATAGAATTTGAAAAGCCCGGAGTGGATTTTTTTGCACTCAATGAAACAGCCCAATTAGAGCTGTCGTGAGTTGGAGAAGAAAGAGAAATTCTTTCAAGAGAATATCCTTTTAAATTTCCCCATGAAGGTTTATAAAGGAGAGAATCTATAACTGCATTTCTAAAATCATAAATAATAATTCCATCCGAAGTATTGCCAAGAACCCCGAAATTAACAAATCTGATTTTACATTGGGTTTCAGGATGAGCCGAGTGAAATGTTGTGTCTTTCGTAATTATCATTAATTCACCGGGAAAAATGAAAAGATTTTCATTTGTTATGAAATCTTTGGAAGGAACAGATAGAAGATCACTGACGGACCAATTTATCAAATTTACGGAATCGTCAGACGCATTGATAATTTCAATCCATTCCGGTTCAGTATTTTCCGGATCAAACATTATTTCATTTACAAGAATAGAATTTTTTGAAAATCCTGGTTCCACACTTTTTTCCGCATAATTGTTTAATGGATCCTCATCTAAATCAAATATTATTTGAACTGAGCATAATATTTTTTTATTTATACTCACTATTGAAGCTTGAGAAGAAATTATCAGGGAATCCCCGGAAGTTAAAAGAGGAATTAAAATTGTTCCTAAATCATGCTCCGGTACATCATCTGAATCAGCATCTATAAGGAACTTAACGGAAAAGTCTGATGCATTTATGGATCCGTTATTTTTAATTTCAGCCTGAAGTAAAACATCTTCGCCCTCGACAGGATATATGGGATTAAAATAGATTTCTGAAATTGAAAGATCATTTAACTTTGGTGCTGCTGTATTAATTCTGCCCGGAGTACTCATCTCGAGATCAATTGAGGAAATCCAATTAGCATGAAGGGTTGAAGACGCAGTAATGGAGATCCTTTCTAAAGAAAACCCGCTCTTACCCCAGGAAGATTGATATACGGCCGAATCTATCTTAAGCCCCCTATCATCCTTAAGAACAATCCCATCGGCATCATTATTCAAATTGGGGAAATTCAGAATTAAAATTTCGGAAGGAATTATCCTGTGATAATTTATAATTGATGAATCCTTGCTGATGATAAGAAAGGATTTTCCGTGAATATAAATATTGTCAGATATTTCAGTTTCTGAAGGCGTTGTAAAAATATCCGAAACAGACCAATTCTTTAAATTGACCGGGAACTCAGTTGCGTTATATATTTCTATCCATTCAGGTTCGCCGTTGGACGGACTATACATTATTTCATTAATCAAAATTGATGAAACAGGATAACCTGGGGTAATATTCTTTACAAGGTAATTGTTACTAGTATCCTGATCCAGGCTGCTGATTAAAACATGGAAGTTACGGCTTGACTGAAGATTAAGCACAGTAAAATTGAAGTTTATTACTATTGAATCGCCCGCAGATAATATCAAAGAATTTATTTGTTCCAGTTCAAGGTCCGGAAGAGTATCCAGGTTGCTGTCTTCCGAAAGAGTAAGATTAAAAATTATTTCTGATTTCCCTAAGTTTATCACTTTTGCAGAAATTGAAATATTATCCCCAAATATAGGGTTGGCCGGATTGAAAATTATTTCTGACAGTTCAAGGTCGAAATCTTTTTTTGTAACAGAATTTATATAACCCGGAGTTGCTCCGTACTTATTTATTGAAGTCTTCCAGTTGGATGAAAAAGTTGATGAATCATCCGGATCAATTCTTTCGAGAGATTTTCCGGCAGATCCGCTCCATTCAGGCAGATATTCCAGGCTATCAATTATAATTCCTAATGAATCCCTCAGAACAACCGCATCACCTGAATTATTAAAAGAAGGAAGATTTATCAATATTAAAGGTGACATAACTGAATAATATTGCAGAATAGTTGAATCTTTTGAGAATACTAAAAATGAGCCGGGTTGAATAAAAAGATCGCCGAGGATTGAAATCGAACTTGAATTATCTCCAATGCTCCAATTGTCAATATTGATGGAGGAACCGCCCCCGTTAAATATTTCTATCCATTCTGTTTCACCTGCGGAGGGAGCATACATAATTTCATTAACTACTATGCTGTTATAACTGCTGCCGGGAGGATAAACATGAATCACCTTTAAAAAAATATTATTTGAAAGATCTTCATCAGCAGATAAATTTATTCTGCAGATAATATTATGCCTGCCTGCTTGTTCAAAAGCGAGGGGAACAGTAATTATAATTGAATCGCCGGCCGGAAGGTTATTATGGATTTGTGAAAAAATTCTTTCTTCTTCAGTGCCGGAGGAATCATTATTTAAATCATCAAAAACCTCAGCTTCATAAATTTCGACACCTTTTCTTCCCAGGTTTTTTACTGTTATATGAATACTTGCATTTTCTCCAATAAATGTAACAGGAGGTATCATTGAAACAGATGAAATTTGCAAATCATAATCAGAAGGCGTTAATGAATTTTTAAAGCCGGGCGTACCATTAAATTTTAATGAATTCCCCCAATTCCTATTTGAGCTGTCCCTATTTGAAGTAATTTTTTCATCTGAAATACCGGAATTATTATCTGCAAAATATGTATGAACGTCAATTGTGTCGTCATTAGGATTAATCAGACAAATTGTTCTGTCTGAAGTATTGGACATACCGCTTGATCCAAAAGCATTATCCGATATTCTAAGAATCAGCGCATTTTGAGGAATTACTTTGTTGTAGATGCCGGATGTCAAATCGTAATCTCCTTCCAATATTACCGCATAAGAATTAGGAGACAAAAGGGTTCCAAAACCGGCATCAGCAATTACTTCATTACTAGAAGTATGAATTTTTATTTCGTAAATACTCATATCAAAACTTTCTGCATCGCTCAGATTATAAATTTCTATAAATTCATTATTGCCGGAGGCCGCGTAAAACATAATTTCATTTAAGATTAAGGAGGTATCTGACTGAGAGTAAAGAAATGAGGAAGAATAAAGCAGCAGAAATATGTATCCCTTTTTCACGGAATGCTGGTATTGAAATAAAAATAATCTTTTATGGAAAAGTAAAAGTAGAATTTGACTAAAGCAATATTCTCTTAATCATTTTATTTGCAATATTTATTAATCAAGAAATATGATTCGAAATTGCCGAGTTCACCGGCAGTTGTTAAATCGTTGCATCCTTCCTTTACTTTTCCTAAATATATTTTAGATAATCCTCTTTGAAGGTAAGCTTTGGAATCCCTAGGATTTAATTTTATGCAGTAAGAAAAATCCCGTATGGCATCCAAAAATTCTTTAAGTACATTATATGTTTTCCCCCTTTCAAAATAAACCTGGTAGTAAGAAGGATTTATTCTCACCGCTTCGGTAAAATCGTTAACTGCATCTTTAAAAAGCTCTAGTTTATTATTCAGATCTCCACGCAGGAAGTATGCATCGGCATTCGAAGGATTTAACTCGATTGCTTTCTTATAATCTGCGAGAGCATTATGATAATCTCCGGAGAGTGCTCTTACTCCGGCTCTATTTAAATAAGCGCCCTCATTCATTTTGTTAAGTTCGATTGCCGATGAATAATCCTGGTCAGCCCCTTTATAATCTTCGAGCTTCATCTTTACATTTCCCCTATTAATAAATGCTTTTTCGGATGCTGCGTCCAGTTCAATTACTTTTGAGTAATCAATCACTGCTCCCGAATAATCGGACAAAGCATCTTTAACATATGCTCTTGTAAAATAAGCGGAAGGGTTACTGCTGTTTAACTCAATATATTTGTTGCAGTCTTTAAGTGCATCGGAAAAATATTTTGAAAGGATTCTGGTTTTTGCCCTGTTAAGGTAAGCTTCTAAAAAATTAGGATTTAAATTAATAGCATGGGTATAATCTTCTATAGCACCTAAGTAAAGTCCCAGCTTACTTTTGGCATTAGCCATATTAAAATAGATTTCAGGATCATTTGGTTTTAATTCAAGCACTTTTCTGTAAAAATATATTGCTTCTTTGTAGTCCCCATTTTCATAGCTCTCTGATCCTGCGTTCAGGTATTGCTCGTAATCCGCTGTGCAGCCGATCATCAAAACAACAAATAATATGGTTGAAGTAAATATTTTACTCATCCGGGAACATGAATCTGAGATGTGTTCTTTGAAATTATGCCGCCTGGTGGTATGGATCCAATTCATACTAAAATATCGACAAATCCAGTGCCTTCTTTTATTTTGCTTTCCCCTGGTTTGCCACAGCCTGGGCAGCCTTTGCAATTTCTTCCTGATCTGCCAGGTAATAATTATTTAAAGGCTTTAATTGATCATCCAGTTCGTATACAAACGGAATTCCTGTTGGTATATTAAGTCCGACTATCTCATCATCTGAAATATTATCCAGATATTTAACAAGAGCACGGAGGCTGTTGCCGTGAGCGGCAATAATTACTTTTTTACCTGATTTTACAGCCGGAGCAATAGTTTCTTTCCAATATGGGAGAAAACGGTTAACAGTATCTTTTAGACATTCCGTTAATGGAAGTTCCGATTTGGAAAGATTTTTATAACGTTCTTCAAATCCGGGGTAGCGTTTATCTGTAAGCTCAAGGGAAGGCGGCTGGATATCGTAACTTCTGCGCCAGATTTTTACCTGGTCTTCACCGTATTTCTGGGCTGTTTCCGATTTGTTTAATCCCTGAAGTGCGCCGTAATGCCTTTCATTTAAACGCCACGATTTTTCCACAGGAATCCACATTAAATCCAGTTCATCGAGAGTAATCCATAGAGTTCTAATTGCTCTTTTAAGAACGGAAGTAAATGCAATATCAAATGTATAACCATCTTTTTTTAATCTCTTGCCTGAATTAGTTGCTTCCTGAATTCCCTTTTCCGAAAGATCTACATCAGTCCATCCTGTAAAACGGTTCTCCTTATTCCATGTACTTTCACCATGCCTTAATAAAACTAATTTGTACATTTCTTCTCCGGTTTTTAATGAGAATATTATTTGCTAATTGTGCTACAAAAATAGATATTGAAAAGTGGAAATGCTAAGGCAATCCGCTCAAAAATTTGTTTAATATAATGAAATAGATTTAATTAATGAGGTTAAAATAAGGGGCTTTTTATGAAAGCAGCATTTATAATAATTTTAATTTTCGCAGTTCCCGAAGTATCATTTTATCAATCAAAAATTGAGAGTGATATCGACTATGCTTTTCAAAATGCTAAGAAAGGGATCTATTGGGCGCTGGAAAATATCCCGGAGAAAAAAACTAAAATTGAAAACAACCTCATAGCAGAGGATAAACTGTATTCAATAGTAAAATTAACCAAGGCGGTAAATGGGATTAAAATAGAATCGACCGGTTACCATAATACAAATGAAGTCACAATAAAAATTTTCAGATCAAATGAGAGCCTTGAAAGCGATGGTTATTTGAAAAAGAAGGAATATGGGAATCCAACTAAGGTTGAAAAAGGAAAGGATTAAAGTGAAGATTTCGAACAAAGTACCGATTGTTGTTTTACTGAGCATGGTCTTCATTCAAGAATTGCAGCCGCAAGCCGCTTTTCAAACAGGCAAGATAGGAATAAGAGTAAATGAATTTGGAAACATACAATTATCGGTTCCAGCAAATCAAAATCTATTAAATATCTACCGTACCTCGATTTTGGTTGGAGTATCCACCGATCAGGTTTTCGATTACTTTAATGACTCCGAAAATGAAGACACTGTTAATTTTGATACATTAGGAGGATTTAGTGACTACAGAATTTATGGGGCATTCAACAACAATGACAGCAATCTGCCTCCCGATGTTTTAGTAAAATTAGATGTGTACGGTTGGAAAAATGCTTCTTATGCTTTATTAAAATTTAATGTCCAGAATAAGGATACAGCATCAGTAAACGCTGTTGCCGGTTTAGAAATAATTCCACAGATTGAGGGAACACCAGAATCAGATACCGTCAGCTATTTGTTTGATTCCGGGATAATAGACATTTTTCAGGAAAATCATATCGGATTTAAATTATTATCGGACCAATTAACTTCATTAAAGGCATTTGAATATTATGACGGTTTTGAGAATGATTCCAGTTTTTACAGCTGGCTTACTTACGGAACAATTGATCCCTTTTATACTGCAAATGATACTTTAGCCGATAACGGGGCAGTTATTATTACATCGCAAGCACCCGTATTATTAAATCTTCAGGATTCAATGATAGTATATTATGCTCTTGCTTTTGGAAATACTCTTGATGAAATGGTTTCAAATATTAATACTGCGGAATCAAAATATATAATTATAACTTCAGTAAATGATGAAAAACCAGTAATTGCCGGTCAGATTAATCTTTTTCAAAATTATCCGAATCCTTTTAATCCCTCCACAAATATTGAATTTAATATTCCCGAGTTTACTGCAGAAAAACAAAATTTAGAATTTGTAGAATTAAAAATTTTCAATATCCTGGGGAAGGAAGTTACTACTTTGGTTGCCGATTATTTGGCAGCAGGTTCATATAAATACCGGTGGAACGGCGCCGGTTTGGCAAGCGGAGTATATTTTTATAAGCTTACAGCAGGATCATTTACGGAAACAAAGAAGATGATTCTTTTACGGTAAAATTTTTATTTGAATTAATTAGATTTATGTATATTGTGGATTTCTTCAGTAAAGTTTTCCACAAGGATTGTAACAGTTTCCTCTTTGCCTAATAAATCATGCAAAGTAATTTTATTTAGCACATGATCCAGCATCGATTGAATTGTACTCCAGAGCGATCTTATCGAACAATCTATACTGTTTGTACATATTTTTTCGAGACCTGCATGATATTCGCAGAAACCGGCTTCATATAATCTGCCGCCCAGAACCTCAAGGACCTTATTAATATTTATTTCTTCAGGCGGGTGTGCTAATTTATAGCCGCCGGTTTGGCCTCTAGCGCTTTCGATAAATCCTCCCAGTCTTAAAATACGCAGTAATTTTCCTACGTTAGCCGTCGAGAGACCTTCCATCTGGCTGATTTCAGGTATAGTTAAACCGTTTGCGGTTTTTGCTTTTCCTATCCTGAGCAGGCATCTTAATCCATATTCTTCCTGTGTACTAAACTTCATAATGTTCCCGAATTCTGTTCAAATTCATTTGTTAAAATTTTATCCCTTAAATAAAGGAATTTTTGATCCGCACATTTTTGCATGAACAATTTTTGCGAAGTTTTCAGGGCTGATTGAAGGTCCGGGGGCAGTGCAGAATTTATCGAATGCTTCTTTAAGTTCTCCGGCTATATATTCTGCGGTGCGACCTTCAATATCATATCTCTGCATAAAGTATATCAGGTCTCCGTTTTTAAACATTGCTACACTCGGCGAAGAAGGAGAAAAACCGTGTATATGCTGACGAATTCTATCGACTGCATCTCTTTCCTGTCCAGCGAATCCTGTATAAAGTTTATCCGGAATTATGCTATGCTGAAGCGCTAGAGAAACTCCCGGACGGGCACTTCCCGCCGCACATCCGCAGACGGAATTAATCATTACTAAGATAACTTTATCATCCTGGACATTAATTGCCAGATCGACTTCGGCAGGCGTCGGTAATTCCTGGAATCCTACCGCAACGAGCTCATCCCTCATCCATTGAACCGCTTCAGGATCATACATCGGGGGACGGGAAACTATATTAAACATCATTACTCCTTTTATTATTGGTTATCATAATTATTAAAATCTTTATTCACAAAGTGCTGGTTAAGAAATTACATAATGGAAATAAACTACATAAATCCTAGTTCGACTTTTGCAACATCGCTCATCATCTCTCTATCCCACGGCGGGTTCCAAACTAGTTCTATTTTAACATCATTAACTTCCGGAATAGATTTGATTTTATGCTCCACTTCGGGCGGAAGAGATCCCGCAACAGGACATGCCGGAGAAGTGAGAGTCATTTTTATATTGACATTTGCATCGTTATCAATCTGAATTTCGTAAATCAATCCCAATTCGAAAATATCTACAGGGATTTCCGGGTCATAGCATGTTTTTAAAGTTGCTATAATTTTTTCTTCAAGTTCTTGTTTGTTTAACTCAGACATATATGTTTTACTCTGTGGAAACAATTTTATTCTCTTCCTTTAAAGCAGAAATTAATGTATGCCAGGCAAGGCTGGCGCATTTTACTCTCAACGGAAATTCCTGGACTCCGGCAAAAACTGCGAGCTTTCCCAGATCCTCAATAGATTGCGATTCATCTATTTTACCTGTTATAAGATCGTGGAATTTCCCGAATAATTCTTCTGCTTCCTCAATGGTCCTCCCTTTCATGAAAGAGCTCATTAAAGATGCAGAGGCTTTTGAAATAGCACAGCCTGATCCCTGGAACGAAACATCTTCGATTTTTCCATCTTCAACTTTAAGATAGATATCAATTTTATCTCCGCATAAAGGATTATAACCTTCACCGAAATGGTTGGCATTATCCATTTTTTTGAAATTACGCGGACTCTTATTATGATCCAGGATAACCTGCTGATAAAGTTCTCTTAATTCCGCATTCATTGCCTGAAAACCTTAATTACTTTTTTTATTCCTTCTGCAAGTATATCTATCTCTTCCCTGGTATTATACATTGCAAAAGAAGCCCTTGTAGTAGCCGGTACATTAAATCTTTGCATCAGTGGCTGCGTGCAATGATGCCCTGTTCTTACAGCTACACCTTCAAAATCCAAAAATGTTCCCATATCGTGCGGATGTATATCTTTAAAAACAAAAGAAAGGACACTGCATTTATTTTTTGCATTACCGAATATTTTTATTCCATCAAACCGAGAGACAACCTCCCCGGCATAATCAAGCAATTCTTTTTCATGTTTTGCGATTGCATCAATTCCAATATTTGATATATATTCAACTGCTGCTCCAAGCCCTACAGCACCTGCTATATTGGAAGTACCTGCTTCAAATTTATAAGGCAGTTCATTATAGGTGGTTTTTTCAAAGCTGACTTTTGATATCATATCACCGCCGCCCATAAATGGAGGCATTGATTCAAGCAAATTTATTTTGCCGTAAAGAATTCCGATTCCAGTCGGACCATACATTTTATGGCCCGAAAATGCAAAAAAATCGCAATCCAGCTGTTGAACATTTATCGGAAGGTGCTGCACCGCCTGGGCACCGTCAATGAGAACAGGAATATTGTGAGAATGCGCAGTCTGGATAATCGTTTTAACCGGATTAATTGTCCCTAAAGAATTTGAAACATAAACAACCGATACAAGCTTTGTCTTCCTTGTAATTAGTCTCTCAAATTCTTGCAGGTCTAATTCTCCATCATCATTAACAGGTATGATTTTAATTTTAGCTTTTTTGTCCGCAGCAATTAATTGCCAGGGTACTATATTGGAATGATGTTCCATCTCTGAAATAATTATTTCATCTCCCTCATTTATAAAGCTTCTGCCGAATGAGTAAGCAGCAAGGTTGATTGATTCTGTTGTACCTCTGGTAAAGATGATCTCCTGCGTACTGGATGCATTAATAAATTTTTTAACCTTGACCCTTGCATCCTCAAAAACTTCGGTAGCCAAACCGCTTAGATAATGTACGCCTCTGTGAACATTTGAATTCTGATGTAAATAATAATTATTTATAGCTTCCAGTACAGCTTTTGGTTTCTGTGTTGTGGCAGCGTTGTCAAGGTAGCATAAAGGTTTGCCGTGAACTATAGTTGAAAGAATCGGAAAATCTTCTCTGATTTTATCAACGTTGAAAGATTTAATTTCTTTTTCAGGTTTAGGAATTATTAATTTGGTTGTCATTGTTGAAATTGTTTATTGAATCGCTCTGTTAAAATTGATTCGATATAACTTTTTATAGATTTTAAGGGAATAGATTTTATAATATCGCTTGCAAATGCATGAATTAAAATTGCACGTGCTGTTACTTTGCCTATCCCTCTTGATTTTAGATAAAACATCGAATCCATATCGAGCTGCCCGATTGTTGCTCCATGCGTGCATTTAACATCGTCTGCAAAAATCTCAAGCTGCGGTTTGGTATTTACAAGAGCTTCCGCAGATAAAATAATATTATTGTTTTCCTGGAATGCATTTGTTTTCTGTGCATCTTTTCTGACCATTACCTTCCCGTTAAACACGCCTCTCGATTTATCATCCAGGATTCCTTTGTAATGTTCATGACTTGTACAGTGCGGCTTTGCATGATCGATCATTGTATGAGTGTCGTACAGCTGTTCCCCGTCTGTTAAATAAAGGCCGTTAAGTGTGCCTTCCCCGCCTTCGCCGTTGAATCTTATATTACAATCATTCCGCGAAATAATTCCTCCCAGCGATATTGAATGAGAAGTAAAATTGCTGTTTCTTTCCTGCTCCACTTCAATCCTGTGAATGTGAAATGCATTCTTGCTTTCTTCCTGGAGTTTTACATGATCAACAACTGCATTTTCACCTGCGGAAATCTCGGAAACAGAATTTGTAAAATAAATTCCATGGTCGATGGAGACAAAATGCTCAAGAATTTTAACCTGGGAATTCTTCCCGACGGAAAATAGATTCCTTGGCTGGGATAATATTTTTTCTCCGTTAGAATTTGTAATAAAAAGAATATGAACGGGATCTTCCAGTATCTTTCCGTCCGGAATATGGATGAATGCACCGTCTTTGGTAAATGCCGTATTAAGAGAAGTAAAGATATGCTGCTTGTAATCAGCATATTTGCTGAAATATTTTTGTACCGCAAGATGATATGAATTTATCGCATCTTCAAGACTTGAAATAACTACTTCTTTGGGAAGGTTTTCCAATCTTGATAAATCTTTTGAATAAATTCCGTTAACAAATACAGCCAGGTATCCTTTCAAATCATCAAATGTAAATTGATCTACTTGAGCATTTTCGATTTCTGAAATGCTTGCTGCCGGTTTAAAAGAGTGTTTAAACAGAGGTGTAATATTGGTGTATTTCCATTCCTCATCTTTTATAGTTGGAAAACTTAATTCCGAAAATTTAGCCATGGCATCTTTTCTCAACTGATTAATCGGCTTTAAGCTTTCACCATTCAGGCTATTTTGAAATATTTCAAAATTATCCAGGTACCATTTTTTAATATTCAATATATTGTCCATAATATTCACTATTTAGAAAGAGTTAATTGGCTTGAATGTTCTTTAATCCAATCGTATCCCCTATCCTCAAGCTCAAGTGCCAGATCCTTGCCTCCGCTTTTAATAATCCTTCCTTTGTATAGAACATGCACATAATCCGGTATTATATAGTTTAGAAGCCTCTGATAATGCGTGACAACAATAATTGAATTTTCCTTTGATTTTAATTGATTCACTCCATTCGCCACAATTTTTAATGCATCGATATCCAATCCGGAGTCGGTCTCGTCTAGTACTGCAAGTTTCGGATTTAAAACTGCCATTTGAAAAATTTCATTTCTTTTCTTTTCGCCTCCGGAAAAACTCTCATTTACCGCTCTGCTTAAAAGCGACTGATCCAGTTCTACCAATTTCATTTTATCTTTAATTAGCGCAAGAAATTCAATGGCATCAAGCGGTTCTTCCCCTTTAGCTTTTCTTATTTCATTTAAAGCTGTCTTTAGCAAATTAGTATTGCTTACACCAGGTATTTCAACGGGATATTGAAATGCAAGAAAAAATCCTGCTCTTGCACGGTCCTCGGGCGACATCTCCAGAAGATTTAATCCTTCATATGTTACCTCGCCTTTTGTAATTTCGTATTCTTCCCTTCCGGCTAATACCTGGGCTAAGGTGCTTTTACCCGAACCGTTAGGCCCCATTATTGCATGCACTTCCCCTTTGTTTATTTTCAAATCTATCCCCTTTAAGATTTCTTTTCCGTCAATACTTACATGAAGATTTTTTATTTCTAACATTAATAATCCTTATAAATTTAGATGAGAATAATTTTAACCGACGCTTCCTTCAAGACTGATGCTAAGAAGTTTTGTAGCTTCTACAGCAAATTCCATCGGAAGTTCTTTAAAAACTTCTTTGCAATATCCGTTTACAATAAGACCAATAGCATCTTCAGTAGATATTCCTCTCTGATTAAGATAAAATATCTGGTCTTCACCGATCTTTGAAGTTGTTGCTTCATGCTCAATTTGTGCAGTAGGATTATTGATTTCCAGGTAAGGAAAAGTATGAGCACCGCATTTATCACCTAGAAGCAGTGAATCGCATTGCGAAAAATTGCGTGCATTTTCAGCTTTCCTGTTGATCTTTACTAATCCTCTGTAACTGTTATTGCTTCTCCCGGCGGAAATACCTTTGGATATTATTGTGCTTCTTGTATTTTTTCCTAAATGAATCATCTTAGTCCCGGTGTCGGCCTGCTGCATGTTATTTGTAACTGCAACCGAATAAAACTCGCCGATTGAATTATCTCCCTGTAGAATGCATCCCGGATATTTCCATGTAATTGCAGAGCCGGTTTCTACCTGCGTCCATGATATTTTTGAATTAATGCCTCTGCATGCTCCGCGTTTTGTAACAAAGTTATATATTCCGCCTTTTCCATCTTTATCACCGGCATACCAGTTCTGCACGGTTGAATATTTTATTTGAGCATTATCCAGCGCAATCAATTCAACGACTGCTGCATGAA
>Ga0105094_10001015_pt1 | contig 14522 bp, 13 predicted proteins | sample PPLLak1March2015_2_FD_87023 | JGI IMG/M metagenome (GOLD analysis project Ga0105094, IMG submission 87023) | Freshwater sediment microbial communities from Prairie Pothole Lake near Jamestown, North Dakota, USA - PPLs Lake P8 Core (3) Depth... | ecosystem: Environmental > Aquatic > Freshwater >...
TCCCCCAGGTTCAAGGCCATCCGGTCATTAAAGATGATCTGAGGCGGCGTGATGACGAAGCCCTCGGAATGGTCCTGGATATCCCGTTCTATTTGTTTCATGGAGCGGCGCATTTGGTCGGCCTCTTTGGAATCCGGCGCGGCCTGAGCGAGTTTGTTTTTCTGTTCCTCAAGCCTCTGCCTCATGTACTGGACACGGGTGACGACATACTCCCGGTCCCCGTCCATCAACACCGGACAGTCCATGTGGCCGATGATCGTGGCCTCGGGAAAGGCCTGGTTTCCCCAAGCATGATCCCAGTGAAAATGGGTGTTGATGACGTAAGCGAAATCCGTCCGGTTGAACTCCTTTTCGATGATCCCGCGCATTTTCCTGGCCGTGCTGGGAAAGCCGGAATTGTCCACGACGACGAGGCCCTTCTTCGAGGCGATGGCCGTGATGTTGTTGCTCATGACGTCTTCTTTGAGGACGATGACCCTGTCGCTCAGACGGACGACCTCGATGGGGATCTCGTCCTCCGCCTGATGAACTCCCGCGGCCTGAAGGAAGCCGAACAACCCAAAGACGAGAAAGAGACCGGCAAAGCAGGCCCATTTGGCTCTTTTCATGTCCCTATCCTTTCTTCCCGGCTGAAATCCAGCCAGACTTCAGCCGGTTGTTTTTTGCGCCTGAATCCGGACATCACTATGGTCACGCATCACTATTCATTGAGATCAAAGGGATTGGAGGCGGAAAAGGTAGATGTACAACCGGTTGTCCTCGAGAGATCTGTCGATGCGCTCGAGGATGAAGCCGGCTCTCTCCATCTGGGCCGTCATCGTTTCCGGGGTGGTCCCTTCGCCGCGCCCATCCTTTCCGCGGACCCACTCTGCGATGGCCAGCCGGCCGGCCGGCTTCAGGGCGGGCCGGGCATGGCGCATCAGGGTGACGGGATCGCTGAAATGATGGTAGGAGGAGATGACGAATATCAAGTCCAGCGTCCCGGGCGGGAGCTTGGGATCGGTCAGGTCGCCGAGGATCGTTTCCACGTTGCTGAATCCGCCGCGGCGGCAGCGCTCCGCGAGATGGCGGAGGAAATCGCCGTTGATATCCTCCGCGTAGACCTTGCCGTCCGGACCCACACGGTCGGCCAGATGGACAACGTACCTGCCCTGGCCGGCCCCGATTTCAGCAACGGTCATTCCAGCGGCGAGTCCGATGATGTCCATGACCTTGTCGGGCGGCTGGAGCCTGTTCAGACGGGCCTCATTCGCGTTTTCCGGAGCAAGGCTGCTTTTCTCGACTTGGGAAAACGCTGTCCCGGCGAGAAGCCAAACGCAGGCCAGAGTCCACAGCCCTGACTTTTTCAGGCGTTTTCCTATCGTCCGTGTCATCGTTGTACCTCTTTATGCGCGGATACAGTGGATAAGGAATTCCTTTGAGCCGGAATCGAGCGGCGACTCCGAGAAATCCCCGTAAATGGCCTTGAGCTTGAGCTTGGACCGGGCGACCAGGTGTTCCAGTTCATACCGGAAAAAGAAACGCATGGGAAACGACCATTCCCGGCTGTATTGTCGTCCCTCGTCCTCCCAGTCGAACTTCATTTTCACGGAGGTGATCTGCGTGATGAGATCAGAGGTGGCTGAGGTGGTTCGGCTAAGGCGCTTCCCCGGAGCATGCTCGCCGTCGAAATCGGTGGTGGGAGGGAGCCCATCGAGAAGCAGCTTCAAGTTGGGAACATACAGGTCGAAGATAAATACTCCCCCCGGAGCGAGATGATCATGGACGGTGTTGAGCGCCCTTATTTGTTCATCGATGCCGATGATATGCGAAAAAACCCGAAAGGGGGCGATGATCAGATCAAAGCGTTTCCCGAGGTCCATATTCACGAGATCGCCTTGCCGGACGCGATGATGATGGCAAGGTTCAAGCTTACCGCGCAGCACGGAGAGCATCTCCGGGCTGTTATCCGTACCGTGGACATCCGCTCCCTTGTTGAGAGCCTCAAGAAAGATCCGGCCGGTCCCGCCGCCCGCTTCAAGAGAAGGCCCGCTGCAAGAAACCAGTTTATTCACATAGTACGCCTTGTCGGCGGCGTCACGCACCTCGCGATAGACGACATCATAGAACCGCGCCACGAAGTCTGGATATGCGCTCATGGAAACCCCTCAATCCTTCGCCGCAAAGGAAAAGTGCTGCTGGACCATGACCCAGCGGCCGTCCCTTTTCTCAAGGACGCCGGTCCAGCGCGTGTTCTCCCAGTTCGCGGGCCGCCCTTTCCACTCATTAATGTCGTCGAGGAGACAGAAAAACCAGGCGACGTCGCCCGACTTCGCGAGCTTGATCTTGAGGTCCCGGATCTCATGGCGGATCGCCTTGAAATCCGGGCTCTCCCAGAATTTTTCCGCCTTTTTAAACTCCTCGAAGCCCCTGATGACAGAGCCGTCCGGATGCACCTCAAGGAAATCCGGATCGTTGGCGATGACGCTGTAGAGAAGGCGGAAGTCCTTGGCTTTCGCCCAACCAATGCAATCCCGGATCGATTGTTCAATTTGTCCGAGCTCGCCCTCGCTAGGCCCGCCGGACTGGACGAACCGACCTGCTGCTATCGCCGTGGACACGATAGCAGCAAGTCCGAAACAATAAACCACAAGAAAGAGAAGTTTTTTCATATCTTCAACCTCAACTCCGTGATGAATTCAGCGAAAACCACACAGGCAAAGCTCATTCCCGTTTGCGGGCGACCATCCAGACATGGGGGGCCGGCGGATCTCCCCAATCGCCGGAGTGGTCCAGTTCCCGGTAGGTCAGGATCTCGAAGTCCTGGAACAGTTCGCGAAGCGCGCCGGGAGCCAAGGAATGGACGCCGGGCGGAAAAGGATTTTCGGGACGTTGGATCACATGCTCGTAGACAACATAGCCGCCCGGACGGATAGACGCCTTCAAGCGAGCCAGGAAACTTGGCTCCTCCACGGGCGCCCAGGACAGGATCATGGCGATCAAATCCCACTTCTCCCGGCCGAAGTCGAAGTCCTCATCCCTCCGGCTGCTCGGTGAACTGGCCGCGGATGACATGCAAACGGCGCCGGACCTTTCCCTTGTCACCAACCCGGGCCGCAAGATGGACAGTGACCCGGCCGTGTCCGGCGCCCACCTCGCCAACGACAAAGCCCGGCCGGATGCCGAGAACGTCCAAGACGACTTCCGGCGGCTGGAGGTCGTTAAACCCTTTTTCCTGAGGTTCGGCCAGTTGGTTTGGATTACGGGCGGCTTGGGCCGCGCCCCGGGCGGGCAGGACGCCCATCAGGGCTGTCAGCAGGAGAATTCTGAATATGGTTGCTCCTCCGAAGTGTTTCATGCGCAGGTGCTCCGTTCTTTCTTCCAGGAGTCCACAACTCGTCTAGTAATTCTTGCCTCCAAGTTGTCTCCCCTCATCGAAGCGAGCTATTTCTTCTTTCCCGTTCTTCTTTCCCGCCGGCCTCAGCTTCTCGATGACGTCGGCGCGAACCCAATAGGCGTGGCTCTCGCCCTCGCGCTGGCTCAAAAAAAATAAATACTTGCCGTCGGGGGTAACCACGGTGCACAATTCAACGGAGGGGCTGTTGACCTCCGGACCGAGTTTGACGGGCTCGGACCATGCCCCGTCCGTCTTCCGGAAGCTCACCCAGACGTCAAACTCGCGCTCGAAGAGGAGATAACTTCCGTCCGGCGCGATGAAGGGAGCATTCTCGCCGGCCGCAGAGTTGATGGGCTCACCCACATTGACCGGTTTTTCATATTTTCCTCCGGAGAAGCGGGCCCGGTAGATATCCTGCATACCGAGGCTGTCCGCCCCCTGCCCTGCAAGATAGATATTCCGCTCCCGATCGAGCGAAAATTCCCAATGCATATCAACCGAGTTGACATTGGCGTCCAAGGGCTGCGGTTCGGACCATCCGGCGTCCGTCCGTTCGGCGGACCAGATCCTTTCCCTTCTGCCCTGCGCCTCGTCGGGGAGCGGCCGGCGCGAGATGAAGTAAAGCCTCTTTCCGTCGGGCGAAAAGAAGGGCACATCATCGTTGCCATAAGGGCCGGAAAAGGGCGCCCAGGCCGGCGGCGTCCAACGACCCTTCACACGTTTCATCATCAGCAGTCCGCCGCGGGAATAGATCTCCCCGGGGTGAGTGACCATGGGCGCCCAATAGACCTCGTTCCCGTCCGGAGAGAAAACGGCCGTGCTGTGGAGACCCCAGATCGAGGAGATAATCCCCAGGCCGAACAATTCGGGTTTATCTCCCGGGGGCTTCTGGCCCAGATAATCTCCTTCGAGGATTGGAAACCGGATATCCGACTTGTCGGCTCCCTTTTCAGCCAAGAGTCCGGCCGTAGACTCCATCTTCCTTTCCAGAGCGACGTTGTAAGCCGTTTGCCCTATGATCGTCCGGCTGTCGAGGGGAGCGCCCTTCTCGATGAGGATTCGGGCGGCGTCCGTCCGGCCGTCGCGGGAAGCATAATGAAGAGGCGTCCAGCCGTACCGGTCGGATTTGCCCGGGTCGAATCCTTTTTCGAGGAGGAGGCCCACGATTTCGGCAGATCCTCCCGCCGCTGCCGAATGGAGGACCCAAACCCCGGAGGGATCGACGGCTTTGAGATCCTGCCCTCCCTCGGTCAGACGCCGGAAGAGATTGGCCAAGCCCTTCTCCGCCGACTGGGAAAGCAGTCCTCCCCAACTCCGCCCGCCTTCCGGCAACTTGGCCCCTTTTTCAAGGAGAAGGTCGACGAACTCGGCCTTGCCGCGCCAGGCGGCCAGTTCGAGCGCGGTGGATCCGAATTTATCGACAGCGTTGACATCCGCTCCGGCCTCAATGAGGACGCGGCCCGTGGCCGCCTGTCCGCGTTCCCGGGCGCAAAGAATGAAGGCCGTGCGCCCATAGTCGTCCCGCGTTTCAATGGCAGCCCCTCGTTTGAGCAACACGGAAACGGCCTCTTTGCGGTCATTTATTGCCGCCAGGTGGAGAGAGGTTTTCATCTCTGCATTCTGGACCTCGAGCTTGGCCCCCCTGGCGATGAAATAATGGATGAGTTCGACGTTTCCTTCCAGCGCAGCGTAATGCAGTGGGGTATCGCCGTCGCCGTCGCGCGCCTCGACGAGCTTCGGCGATTTTTCGATCAAGGCTTTGACGGCGGGGACGTCCCCTTTGCGGAGCAAATCGAAGATTTCCTGCGGCTGCACTGGAACACCAAGCGCGAAAAGACAAAAAAGAATCATGGCCATCTTTTTCATCGTATTTTCTCCTCACTCATGGTTCAGGCCAAGGACTCCAGGTCCATCGGTCTGTTCGGGCAGTTCCTCAAGCGCGCACCGGGCAGCTTATCCAGGTTGATTTTGTATTCTTTCCCCTCTTTTTTTTCAAAAATCTCATCGTATTTTTCTCCGGGCTGGCCCTCGGCCACCCCTTTTTCATGCTTATCTTCGTTTTGTCGGCAGCAGTTCGCTACCCAATTTTTGTTATTGTACACTGAAAACTTGACCTGGCTTCGATCAGCCGGAATGGGAATGATCCCTTCGCCCAATCGAAGATTCCTTGAGACTGAGCCACCCCGGACAGGATGAGGCCAAGGAAAAGAACTCCGATCGTATTTTTCATCTTGGTGTGGCCTCTTGTCCGGGACACAGATGCGCAATCCAGAGCGCAAAAAAGCGAGTCCCAAGTCTTTTCAAGGAGGTCCTCCTGGCGAATCCGATCCGTTCCGAAAACGAACGACGGGATAGCGGTCAGTCTTCTCCGAATATCCGTCGGGCAGGCAGACATCGATGATCATGTCCCTGTTCGAATGCCTGGAGGGAACGGTGATCGTTTCGCCAATAATGATTCCGTGGTCCGACTGACGCGTCTGTTGGCACGAGACAAGAGTCAGCGAGACGAACAAGGCGATGAGAAGACCTCGGCTCAATGGATATCCAGCCATAAGGAATACCTCCTTGATTCTTCGTCCTGACTGGAAATAAGAGTTGGCATCTTCGGCTAACGAGAGCTGCCGGGGACCTCACTCACTTGAGGCGTCGCCAGGATAATGATCATATGGCTTTTGAGGAATGAATCATCGGCCTCAAGGAGCGAATATCCCGATTGGCGGCCATACTGCTGGATCTCGTTTTTGGAAAGAAAATGACCGGAACTCCCGATCTTCGCGGGGTCAGGATCGACGATGACCAATCGGCCCCCAGGCTTCAGGTATTTCCCCGCGTTCCGCATCCAGGTGACGGGCTGGGAAAACTCGAATAAGCAGTCGAAGACGACGATCATGTCCAGATTGTCTCCCGGATACCTTGGATCGTCTTCAGTTCCCAACACGGTACGAATATTCGTGATCCTTTCGGTTTGGCATTTCCGGTCTATCGATTGAAGAACGGCGGGAATGATATCGTTGGCATAAACGAGGCCGCCGTTTCCGACCCGCCGGCTCATCTTGAAGGTAAAATATCCGGAGCCTGCGCCAGCCTCGCCGACAATCATGCCTGGACGCAGTCCGATGACATCCATGACCTTTTGCGGCTGCTGCTCTCTGTTACGAAGGTGATCGATATCTTCCTGACCTTGTTCTCCACGGATTCGCTCGATCATCTGTTTGGCGTTTTCGTTGTCCGGGTTTAGCTCCAGCGATTTCTTGTAGTACTGGAGGGAAAGATCCAGTCTTTTCATGCCATAGCACCATTCGCCCAGGCTGTCCCAGGTATTGGAGGAGCCCGGAAAGAGCAGGGTGTTGAGAACAAAGACCCGGTGCGATCTATCCCAATCTCCCTTTTCCATCAAGGCATAACCTTTGCTATTGTTGCTTCTCTCAAGGACTCCAGGATCGAGCGGTGTCCACCATTCGTATTCTTGATATTTCTCCCTGAGCTTTTGACAATAGACAACCGCGGCTTCCGCTCCCTCATCGGCAGCGAACTCGGCCACCGATCTCAAATCCTCGCTCACAATCAAGTCCAGGGCCGGATCTTCGCCCCGGAAATAATCACGGCTCGAAAACGCCGCCGGAAAATGGGGCATAAAATATTCAGTCTGGCCGATGGGCCATCGGTTCGTGAACTGCAGACTGGCGATCCATAGAGGGAAGCCGCTGTTGGGCAGGTTTCCCGCGAACCGGCTATTGGAGAACAGATCGGAGCCGCAGCCATCCGGCTCTCCTATGAATGTGGCCTTCGTATGGACCGCGAGTTCATACAGGAAGATGGAAGCGGCACTGTAGGTTGTCCCACCCGAGATCACATAGAGGACCCCTTCTTTGTTGATAAAGTCTCTTTTGATGAGCTGATGCAGGAAGGGAATGATCAAAGTGCCGTTACCGCCGTTGTTATTGCGGAGGTCAATGATGAATTTGCCGATATCCCGGGCGTTCCGGTCCACATAATCCCACAGCCGAGTGGAGAACCGGGCAAAGTTTTCCTCCTCGTCGGGCTGGTTCATGATCTGATTGAATTGGAGATAGAGGACCCGGCCCTTGACCAAGTGTTCAAACCAATAGAACCGAACCCGATCTCCCTGGTATTGGTAATGCAGCGTCCCTTTTTCTCCAGGCTTCACGGAGGGACTGACGTATTCCCCCTTTGTCGGGCCCGCGCGAAGCGGGAGACCCCAACCATACGCAATAGGAGTGTTGTCCGACAGAGAATGAATTTTCAGCTTGTCGGACTCGCCATTATCCGTGATCAACTCCAGGTCCGCAAAGTCAGGATGCTCGATGAGTTTCAGACCAACCAAGAGGCGGGCAAAGGGAATCCCGTTCAAAGCCCACTGTCTTCTGCCGAATCTATTGTCACCGCCGACGACTTTTTCTATCGCGGCGAGGATCTCTTCTATGGGCCGGCCGTCGATGGACAGCAGGCGAGAACCCAGATACCGTCCATATTCTTTCGTGATGACAGTGATGTAGACGCCGTCGGTGAATTCAGCGACGCGGAATGGAAACCTCAAGTCCAGAAGATCGAAGAGACCGTTATCCAATAATCCCGTGTGTCCGTCTTCAATACACGCCACGATCTTTCTCAGAGCCAGATAGCATTCCAAGTCCGATGGGGATTGGGCGATTTCACGGCGGGATTCGGCGACGATTGAATCGAAAATCGCTTTGTCCGTTTTATAGAAAAGACGGGGATGGTTTGATCCGAGCTTGGAGACGACGAATTCAAGATCTTCCAGCCATTGCTGCGTGGTCAATCTTCTTTCTTCTGATGCACCGGGTTGGAATACGGTGGCCAAGATCAGGGCGAAGAAGAAAATTGGCCTCTTCATAGCGACTCCTTTATTCATACATAGGCATGACCATTATTTCGTCAGGAAAGAAGATTCTTTTTATCGCCCTCCTTCCGGGTTCATAACCAGCTGATAACGCCCGCGATGATAAGGCCGAGAATGATCATCAAGATTGCCGCTTTGGCATGACCCCTGAAGTGATGGGAGAAATCCTGGTAGTCCTCCTTGATCGACCCGGAGATGATGGCGAATTTCGGAGTGATCTTGCTGATGAGGAGCCAGTCCAGGAGCACAAGGTCCCCCAGAGTAGCCAAGAAAAACATAACCAGCACATTGAGCAGGGCTGTTAAAAATGAGATTTCCCCTCCGAGCTTGGACTTCAGTGTCAGGGTTGAATAGACGGGAAAACCGGCGACGAAGACAAACCAAGGGAGACCGATAATCCCGGCAATTATCTTTTCTTTTTTGGTCTGGGCCGGGACTTTATTCTTGACGACCTCCGGATAATCTTGATACCCCCAGATACGCGGACTGAAGGTAATCATGATGAGGAAAAGATATCCCGTCGCAATAATCCCATAAAAGAGGCCATGGGTAATTATATGGGTGATGGCCATGGAGAATGGCCTCCTTATCGATTGAACAGAAGGAGCCGGTCACCCTTGTTTTCGGGACAGATAACTCGTGACGGGAGTTTCTTCCGGGCTGCTTCCCGGGCGAAGGCGCCGTACATGTATTCGCGGTTATAGCCGTGGATCGGAAAAACAATGCGGGGAGTGAGCGACTCGGCTTGGCGGAATTTCCCGATGAAGGCGAGGTCGATCGTTCCCGCCTTCTTCATCAGGTAGGCCATGTCATCCTGGTAAGTATCGAGCGGGCCCATGTAATCGCCCGAATGATAGATAGCCAGTCCATCCACTTTGACCAGATAGGCAACCTCGGGAACGTCGTTGTGCTCGCAGTTGATTGTGAAAATCTCCATTCCCCGAAGCGTTTTTGTCGCCCGGGGCGCAGGCATGTCTATGGTGCGCTCGCCCTTCCCCGCATTCCAGCCGAAGACATAGGTGATATTTTTTATCGTCGGCCGCCAGGAGAGAATCACGGGATCAAAATGATCTCCGTGGGCGTGGGAAACGAAAACAATGACTTCCTGGCCCTTGATCTCCTCCGGATTGACGAAGCCATTGGCCAGAGAAGGCTTTTCCGGCCGCGGCCAGCCGCGGCTGAAGTAATCAAAGATGAGCAGCCGGCTCCGGGTCTTGACGGCGAATCCACAATGGCCTAGTGACCAGACGATCGCTTCTCCGTCGTGGAGAGGGTTGGCCAGGAGCGCGGCGACATCCGTTTTTTCCGTGCTCGGTTTCGGCTCCGCACCCGCATCTTTCAGGATGCCCCCGATATTCGGATAGGCGTATTCTTCGGCCAAATCCAGCGGAGTCCGTGCTTTCTCGTCCCTGGCCTTGGGATTCGCCCCTTTCTGAAGAAGGAACCGGACCATATCGGTCCGTCCTTTCTTCACCGCAAGGTGAAGAGGCGTCGAGCCTTCGGGGTCCGGAGCATCGACCTTGGCCCCCCTGTCGAGGAGCATCTGGGCGATTTCCACACTTCCCCCCTGTGCGGCCCGCAGGAACGGAGTCCGGCCGGATTCGTCCTTCAAATCGACAGAAACTCCTTTCTCCAACACAAACGATGCCGGCTCTACCATCCCAAGATACGCAACCCGATGAAGCGGATATTTATCGAGCAGGTCCCTGTTCTTGAGGGCTTCAGCCCGGGGCCAAAGCTTTTCGACGAGCTCGACAAAGCCGTTCCCCAACGGGAAGGTCAGCGCTGTTTCGTTGTACTTGTTCCGGACATCGATCTTCGCTCCGTGGCCGATAAGCCAGTCCATGGCTTCGGCCCGGCCGGCCTGGGAGATATAAAGCAAGGGCGTCGAGCCTTCCTCGTTGACGGCATGGATATCGGCGCCGTTCTTGACCAAGATTTCAAGAAACCGGAGATTCCCAGAGAACGCAGCCTCATGGAGGGGGGTCTGCTGATAATAATCGCGGCTCATGACGTTCGCCCCCCTGGAGAGAAGGAACTCAGCCGCGGCGTCCGACCCGGCCTCGGCGGCTTTGAGAAGCGGCGTCCGGCCGTAGCGGTCCGGGCCGTTAACGGGGGACCCGGACTTGACTAAACTCTCCATCAAGTCCACCAGCCCGCCAGCAGCGGCGCAATGGAGGAGAGTCCGTCCGTCGCGGCACACGGCCTTGAGGTCAGCACCCTTGGCAATCAGGAAGTCGACGGTTTCGCCATACCCCCTTGTGGCGGCCAGATGGAGTGGCCTTTGGCCGATATCATCAGCGGCATTGATATCCATCCCGCCCTCAATGAGTTTCCCCACGAGGACAGTCAGTCCCCCCTCGGCCGCCGAGTGAAGCAGAGAACCTCCGGCGGCGTTTTTTGATAAGATGTCCGCCCCATGGGCTAAAAGGTAATCAACCAACGGCAGAAATCCGGCCGAAGCCGCGCGGTGGATGAGCGCTCTCCCCTCCTCTCCTGCTGTTTCCACCTTAGGGCCGCCTTCGAGAAGCGCCTCGACCGCCTCGGGATGCCTTCCATAGAAGGCCGATTCGAGAGTGGATACGCCGCGCGCGCTCAGGGCATTTGGGTCGGCGCCGGCTTTAATGAGCGCCCTGGCCGCGTCAGCCTTTCCTTCTGACGCCGCCCAGTGGAGCGGCGTGAATCCGTCGGGGTCGGTTGCCGTCACGTCTGCTCCATTGGCGATGAGGAAGGCAACGATCTCCATGTTCGCTCCGACGCAGGCGAAATGGAGAGGGGTCCGGCCCCGGTCGTCTTTTTCGTTGATGGCCTTAGGATTTGCGGCGACGAGCGCTTTGACCTTGGCCAGGTCGCCCGCCCGGACAGCCTCGTGGATTTCTTGAGCTCCAATAGGAAAGGAAAAGACGGAAAGAAAAACGAACAGAAAAAAGCTCTTCTTCATGGGATCGACCCCTCTCCCGCGATCTTTCCCCAGATCGCCTCGATGTTATTCTCGTGAATGTTCGTCCCCCTTATTTCGAGCCTTTTATCCTTGAAATAGGGAAAATCCCGCTCGATCGTGTATCTCTTCTTGGCGTCTGCCAAAGTAGCCCCTTGACCACGCATCTCCCGCAGGCCGTCCCGGAGCGTTTTAAAATACCGGTACTGTTCTTTGTATGTTTCGACGCTGAGCGTCATGTCCGAATGGGCCATGTTGACATGCTTTATTTCCCGTCCGCTCTCGACGATCCGGCCCCAGTTTTCAAGGATCACATCCAGGTCCCAGGACCCTTCCTTCCTCAAATAGGGCAGCACCCCGTCGGGCCACATGTCTCCGATGGCCACCAGTCCTTCCTCCGGGACGAAAACCATGATATCGCTTGGCGTATGCGTCCCCCCGACCGAGTAGAGCTCCAGGGTCATGTCTCCCATATCAAGGGTCAGGCTGTTGTCAAACAGGACCGTCGGGAAGGTCGGCTGAAAGCCTTCCTGAAGTTCTTTGATGGCCGTCTTGAGGAGGACGAGTCCCTCCCGGAAGAAATGGTATTCCCTCGAATCCGGCGCCGCCTTTTTAAACTCCTCTCCCCAATCAACTTCCATTTTCCTGAACTTCTCGATCTGCTTGGTCAATCCTTCGCCGGTGAGCTCGCTTTTCATCCCCTCGGGAACCGTCTTGTGGCCGATGATCGTCGCGTCGGCATAGACCTGGTTGCCGGCGGTGTGGTCGTGATGAAAGTGGGTGTTGATCAGGTATTTGAAGTCTTTCCGGCCAAACTCAGTTTCGATGGCGCGCCGGATCCGGAGGTCCGCCGACCGGATGAGGCTTGTTTCGATGACGACGATCCCGCGGGCGGTCGAAAGGGCGACCACGCGGATCATCTGCATGTGATCGCCAACCCAGGCGAGGAGAACCCGGTCGCTCAGCTTTTCGGTATGCAGCGGCAGCTCATCATTCGTTTGGGCGCCTGGGCCGGCGACGGGCCAGGACATGAGGAGAAATACCACGAAAAAGGCTGCGGAGAATATGCTCTTTTTCATGCGTCTCTCCTTTACTCCGGACAAGAAGTGTCTGCTTGCGGGCCTCCGCTCGCGTCCCCGGATATTCCTTGAATCCGGTTAATAGTTCCAGGACGAAGTGTCTTCGCCCGCCGGTGCGTTTTTCACGATGTGCTCTTTGAACAGCTGGTAGAGCTCGGCGCCGCGCGGACCCCAGCAATGAGGCATTCTGTCCCCGTACTTAACGATTCCGTCATAATAAGGGTCTTTCGTCTTTTTCAGAAAATTTTCGAGCAGGACGACCGCGTTATTCAGATAGAACGTGTCCATATCGCCGATATAGACATGGAGCTTTCCGACGAGCTTCGGCCCCAGCCACGACCAGTTGTTCTCCAAGTAGTACCGGATGTCATACTTCTTCCATTGCTCCGCGACTTCATGATCGATCTTCCCCGTCTTCCAATCCCAGAGGGGCTTCGGATATCCGTCCTCGCCGATCGGAGTGTAGGCGGCTTCCCAGATGGCCCATTGATTCCCGCTCCTGTGTTTGTCCCCAAGAGTCCATTCATAATAGTAGGAGTCGCGGACGGTGTGCCACACTTGTCCGTCCGGGTCACGGGCCTCGGGACGCTCGGCCTGAATATGATTGTGGATCCTGTAATAAGCGTTTTCATCCTGATAGATGTTGATGAGCTCGTAGTACCGGAAGTCCACCGGGTCGGGGCACAGGGACCAGGTGCCGCCGAAGAAATCGGGGTGGAACACCTGCATGGCCAGACATATCCAGCCTCCGGTCGATCCGCCGGTGAGCATCCGCGCATAGGGCTTCCGGATGATGCGGAAATGCTCTTCGACATAGGGAATGAGCTCCTGCATGATGGCGTCGTCATAGGGGCCTACGTTGGGCGAGTTGACCACATAGGAATCGTCATAGTAGGGGCAGGGGTGTTGGAAGGTGACGGCGATCATCCTCGGAAAATTTTCCGATGTCCATAGCTTCTGAAAAGGGCTCCCCTCGCCGAAGCCATGAGGGGCCCTTAAAGAAAAATGGCCCTGATCATAACAGACCGGATAGTAGACATCAGGATGGGTCTCGTACCCTTCCGGAAGAAGCACCGTGGCTCCCAGGTAGATCGGCTGTCCCCAGAACTTAGTCAGGATTTCGCTCTTGAACTTGATCCGCTTGACGTAGGCGGTATCCGGCGGCACTTGAACGGGCGGGATGACCTTGCCGCAGACGAGCCGGATCGTCTTCTCTTCGCCGGGGTCGATAAAGACCTTGCTCACGGCGCTGTACATGTTGCCCGGCGAGATGTTCCATCTCTGTCCCTCCCACTGGTCGTTATGCATCCAGAGCGTGTGTCCGTCCGAACGCTTGAACTCCGTATAGATGTTGACGAACCCCTGGACATGGTATTCTCCAGGCGATATTTTTTTGATGCTTTCCAGGGGAAAGCCGAACACGGTCTCATCGATCACGGCGGCATCTCCGGGCTTGAGCGCCTGAACATTTTTTCCCCAGATGGGGATGCCCGCAGCGATATCGAACCCGGTTTGAAGCCGGGGTTCCCCGCCGCCGTCCTTGGAAACAATAACATAGACGCGGCCCGTTATCGGGTCGGAATGGGCGGCGGGAGAAAAGGCGATTTCGAATTGGAATGGGCCCGGCAGTTCCTGGGCCGGAGTGTCCTGGCAGAAGACAGCCGAAGTCATGAATCCGGTGGCAATTACAGCGAGCAAGAGAAGTTTCCTGAGTTTCATGTCATCGTCCTTTCTTTTATCCGGGAAGATGGTAATTCGAGATGAATGGTGAAGTCAAAAAAAGTTGGGCTACCGCCCCGGAAATGCTGCCTTGGCTTAAAATGTCCCTAAGATCCTCTATTGAAAAAGACAGCAACCCGCGTGCCAATTTGAGATCGCTGGCCTGCTCGATATAATAATGAGTTGAATGGCCCGATCAAATGAAAGAAGATTACGTCGAAAGTAAAGGAACTTGGCAGGCCGGCGCTCAATCAGAGGACGATCCATGAAAGACCGAAGGGAACTCGTAAAAAGCTATGACCTTATCTCTCGCGCCTACGGAGAACGCTACGCCCATGAATTGGATTACAAGCCCTTTGACCGTGACCTCTTGCGCCGCTTTGCCCGGAGCGTGCCAGCCCCTGCAGTCTGTGACCTCGGTTGCGGCTCCGGCCACATCGGTGCCCACCTGCAGTCGCTCGGACTCCAGGTTGTCGGGATCGACCTGTCACCGGGCATGGTGGATGAAGCCAGACGACGCTATCCCCA
>Ga0105094_10001016_pt1 | contig 14516 bp, 17 predicted proteins | sample PPLLak1March2015_2_FD_87023 | JGI IMG/M metagenome (GOLD analysis project Ga0105094, IMG submission 87023) | Freshwater sediment microbial communities from Prairie Pothole Lake near Jamestown, North Dakota, USA - PPLs Lake P8 Core (3) Depth... | ecosystem: Environmental > Aquatic > Freshwater >...
AGCCCTATCGAAGATCAAAGAGATGATTGATCACGAGATGGGAAACTGAATGGAATTGACTCCCCCCGAAGAAATTCAAACGAGGATTGAGCGTCTTCAGTCCTGTCTAAAAAGTGAGAAGGTTGAATCTTGCCTGATCCTTCAAAATGTCGACCTCTTTTACTTCTCCGGAACCATCCAGCGATCTTACCTTTATATCCCCGGTGAAGGGGACTCTCTGCTCATGGTTCAAAAAGACTTTGATCGAGCCCGAAAGGAATCTCCCCTAAAAAACATTGTTCCTATTGAACGGCCCAAAGTCATTTCTTCCATCCTCAAGAAAGAAGGAGCATTGAAGCGCGTCGGCCTCGAGGGCGACGTCCTTCCGGTGAACCAACTCAAACAACTGGAGAAGATGTTCCCTCATTCGGAGTTTGTGGACATCTCAAAAACAATCAAACAGGTGAGGATGATTAAATCCCCATACGAAATTGACCAACTGAGACGTTCCGCAAAAATTCTTGACGAGGTGTTCGAATATGCGAAGAGAGTCCTCAAACCCGGGATGACCGAAATCGAGGCGGAATCTCATTTGATTGAATTGGGAAGGCTTCGAGGACATCAGGGACTGACCCGGATGAGGGCTTGGAACCAGGATATGGTCAATGCCTGTGTGTTATCCGGAAATTCAGGGAGTGTGCTCACTCATCTGGATGTCTCGGTCATCGGCCCGGGAATCTCCCCTGCCTTTCCCCAGGGGTCGAGCTTTAATCCGATCGGAAGAGATGTACCGATCCAAATTGATTTCAGCATCGCTTACAATGGTTATATCACGGATGGGGCAAGAACCTATGTCATTGGAGCCCTCCCCCAAAAGCTTAAAGAAGCTTATGAAGTGGCTCTAGAGATACGGGAAGAAATGGAAAAAACGGCAAAACCCGGAGTTCCTTGTTCCCACCTTTATTATCTCTCCTCCCAAATGGTTAAGAAGAGGGGCTTGGAAGATTACTTTATTGGAACGAAAAAAAATCAGGCTCCTTTCGTTGGACATGGAATCGGTTTAGAAATCGATGAGCTTCCCCTTCTCGCCAAGGGATTTCCTCAACCTTTAGAGACCGGAATGGTCTTCGCCTTTGAGCCCAAGTTTATCTTTCCGGGGATCGGTGCCGTGGCCTTGGAAGACGATTATGCGGTGACTGAAGAGGGCGTGGAAAAACTCACTTATGCAGATGATCAAATCATCGTGATTCCTGAACCCTGACTTCCTATTCTCTCAGACTCCCTTCTGACAATAGCCCAAATCTTTCGTGAATCGTCCGATTGAACCTTGGCCGATAGATCAATTCAAATGTTTCTTCTTTTCCAGGGAAGAGGCTGCAAGCCGCCCGCTTCACATTCTCCACAATCCCTTGCGCCTCTTCGAGTATCAGGTCATCCTGTTGGATCGACAAGATAGAAAAATCAACCAGGAACCGAAGGTAACGGATCTTCCGGTTCTCCTCTTGCATTTCATTTTCTTTAACCAATGTTTTCCTTCTTTTTCCTAAAAACTTCACCTTTTCTTTTATATACCAGACAGTTATCTCCCCTGTAAAGATGCTGCGACTTCAGGTCTTTAATGGCCCTTCGTAGAGCTACCTCATTTGCAAGAAATGCGAAGGATGATCGGGGAATCACCAATGCCCGTCTATGTGGGGAAAGAACGGCACTGGTCAATGTGGAAGTGAAGGATCTTGCCGGCCCGGGTCTGCTGGGGCCTCCGGCGTTCAACGGTCAGCACGTCAGATTCTTTCCATAACCGAATCATGACCTGATTGACTGCGGAGCTCGCCGCCAGTGATTCGAGGAATACGCTCCGCGCCTGTTCAAAATCTACATCACCCACCGAAGGATTCACCAGAAGCTTCACGGCTGCCTTTCCATCCGGCCCCTCCTCTTCAAGAAGCTGGTAGTCGGTGGGTCCGCCGCCGAACCTCTCGGGGAGGACAACTTCTAAGAGGGGAATGACATCGGACCCGAAAAAAGTCATCCCGCCGCTTGTGAGCTTTTCATAGCTCCGGATGGTGTGGAGATGAACGTGCCACCCCAACTTCTCGAGCGGGCATCCGCATGAGCGGGGGCTGAGGATTGCCTCATCCCCCATCGACACATTGAGCAGCACAAAAGGGGACCTGGGATGCAGAGCTGTAATGAGAAGACCGGTTTCTGGGAATCCGAATGCTTTGCCTTCCGGACCTGCTTGGATCAGGGCATGCAGATCATTCAACAAATGAACCTCGTCAGCTTCGACCGGTTTCATACAACCATAGCCGATGGGGCCGCACTCCATGCTGCCGTATCTTGGCAACGCTGTGGCGCCCGCGCTTCGGACGCTATCTAATCTCGCTCGCGTGATCGGCTCCCCGCCTATTGTGAAGCGCGCGCCCTCAAGGTTACCCCCTGCATTCATCGCTGCCTTGCAGGCGGCTACTGCGGAACTCGGGAAAGTGAAAATGTGCGGAACCCCGCCCTCTCGAATGACCTGTTGGCTCCATTTCAAGAGCGGTTGAGGATTCGACAGAGGGGTGTGAATGGGTCTGGGTATGGGAACGCCCGAGAAATAGCTGGCAATGTGCATCCCCCAGCTGTTCAAACGGAAGACAGGATCGAGGGTTGGATCTCTTGGATCAATTTGTGAAAACCACCGACCGGGTGGCGAGCCAAAACAAGCATACTTGATCAGTCGAAACCGAGCCCCTGCTCCTGGTACCTCCCAGGTGGCCTTCCGCCAATCTCGCCCACCCCATGCATTGAGATAAAACAAACTGTTGATGGCGCAACCACGCACGAATGCCAGGTCCATGAATACCGGCGTCCCGCCTCCCCGGCTCCCTCCACTGACAACCGGGACATGATAAGCTGCACAGGGATTCCTCAGGCTGTCCGGACCCAGCTCGATGGTCTTTCTTCCCCGTACCGCCGGGCGGCGCCCTTTGAACTCATCCACAGAAATATAGATGCCGTGATGGAAAAGAACTTTTAAAGCACCCTCGACTCCTTCCCCCTGCACGAGCTTCTCCACATCACCATACTCGCAACCCGCAGTGCTGAACAGATCGAGGTAGGGGCTCCGGGGATACCCGAAAACTGAATTGCGCAGGTTCGAGAGAAAGCATTCCTCACGCCGTTCGAGCCTCTGAGCGACGACCACGGACGCCTCTGCCAGCGTGAGCCTCTTCCGCAGGACAACCGGCAGGCGGCTAAAGAAACGAAGTCCCATCATCATATCGCGTGGATTGATCATCTCTCTTTTCCAAAGCAACACCCGGGTCAGTTACTAAAAACAATTCGCCCTGCTTGCGGGAGGGGAAGGCAAATCTTGCCCATCGTGTCGCCAGATAAACTTAGACCGGACAGATCATATCAAGAAGGAGTGGTTATGACAATCTAAAAACATTCTTTTCCCTTCCTGCTCATGGAAAGACTCCGCTTCCGTAAATTATTCATTGACAGTCTCATGAGAACATATATATGATAGGGGAAAAAGTTGAGGAATTTCCAATAATGGCCGGCGATCCAAAAGACAAAATTATCTTTGCGCTTGATGTCGACCACTTCACAGAGGCCCAGCGTTGGGTCAAACTCCTGAAAGATCATGTGGGGATATTCAAGGTAGGGAAACAACTGTTCACACATGCCGGACCAAAGGTAATTGACATGATCCGACAGAAGGGTCAAAAGGTCTTTCTCGACCTGAAGTACCACGATATTCCCAATACCGTGGCCAAGGCAGGGGAAGAAGCAACGAAGCTGAATGTGGCCATGTTCAACCTCCATGCGCTGGGGGGCTTTGAAATGATGAAAAAAACCGTGGAAGCCTCCAGGGCAACGGCTAAAAGTCTTGGGATTCCAAAACCTCTGATCCTGGCCGTCACCATTCTCACAAGCATGGATGAAGGCGCCCTGAAAGAAGTGGGGGTTCAGGGTTCAATCCTGGAAGAAGTAGGCCGTCTTGCCTCCCTGGCTTCTAAGGCGGGGATAGACGGGGTCATCGCTTCCCCCCAAGAAATTGGGACGATCCGGGAACGATGCGGAGAAAAATTTCTCATTGTCACGCCAGGCATCCGTGCTCCTTCCGACAAGAAAGATGACCAGAAGAGAACCCTCACCCCGAAGGAGGCAATCTCCGCAGGGGCGAACTATCTCGTCATCGGCCGACCCATCAAAGAAGCGAAAGACCCCCTCGAAGCCGTTCAAAAAATCATCGAGGATATCTCATAAGAAAGCCCTCTGCTCAAGACCAAATGTCAGATGCCTAAGTCCAAATTTCAAATTAAATCCGAAACTCAAATGCCTAAGATTTTGAATTTTGAAATTTGACATTCATTTGACATTGGGATTTTGACATTTGACGTTGCCTTATGCGCTCAATTATCTATGGAATTCATCCTCTCCAAGAGGCGTTAAAGTCGTCTCATCTCCAAATTGAAAATATTTTGATCGGCACTCAAACCCTTCACCCACCCCTCCAATCGATCCTCGATTTAGCCAACAAACGGAAAATTCCCGTGACCTTTACCACCAGGGAATCCCTCGAGCGAATGACAAAGGGCGGCGTTCATCAGAACGTTGTGGGCCTCGTTAAGGAAACTCCTTATACGGATGTCGGAGAAATTCTCTCTCATTGGAAAAAACAAGGGACCAAGGCGCTTTTTCTTATCCTGGACGGGATACAGGACCCGCAAAATTTCGGATCCCTGATTCGAACGGGTCTGGGATGTGGGGCCCATGGGATCGTCATTCCGAAAGACCGGTCGGTCGGAATCACTCCGGTGGTCATCAAGGCGTCTGCAGGAGCGACTGCCCATTTGCCGATTACCAGGGTGGTCAATATTGCTGCCACGATTGATCTCTTAAGAAAAGAGGGAATCTGGGTCTACGGTGCCTCAGGGGAAGCCAAGGATTTGATTTACCAGCTCGATCTCAACATCGATCTGGCCATTGTGATCGGCGCAGAAGGAAAAGGAATGAGACCCTTGGTGAAGAAGAAGTGTGATAGACTCTTCTCTATTCCGATGAAAGGTCCTCTCTCCTCTTTCAATGCTTCGGTATCCGGAGGAATGATCCTTTACGAAGTCATGCGGCAGCGTTTTTTGGAAGGGAATGAAAGATGATTCATATCCAGAGGTTCGGCCAAGAACCTTTAGAAATCGATTTTATTCTAATCGACTTCGAAGGAACTCTTGCGTCAGATTGCCGAGTTCACCCCAAAGGGAAAGATAAACTCAACCTTCTCGCCAAGCGAGTCAAAATCTACATCCTGACGAAGGAAAAAAAGGAACACGTTGAAGAGGTCCTGAAAAAAGTCAAAGCGGAGATCGTCTATTTAGCGGAGGGAGAATCTTCCAAACAAAAATTGGACTTATTGCGTCAATTGGGGGCAACCCGGACGGTTGCCATCGGAAATGGAGCAGATGACGGACCAATGATGGAAGAGGCTGTTTTTGGCCTCTGTGCCATCGGCAAGGCAGGGGCTTCTGCAGAAGCCGTAAAGAATGCCGATGTTTTGTTTACGGACATTCTGGATGCCCTCGATTTTTTGTTGAAACCCCTCCGCCAGCGGGCTACCCTCAGCCTATGAAATGCAGAATTCGGATTGCGCCTGCCTGCCGGTAGGCAGGGATTGCGGAATGAATATGGGCTTTTTGTTTTGAAACTCTGAACTCCGAACTCATAACATGTTTCCTTACTATTTCATTCGATTCAGCGGTCCTGTGCTTCTCATCCTGATCGGATTAAAAATCCTCTCCGGTTATTCCTTCGTCGGAAGGATCCAAGCCTCCTGGCTTTCAAATCTCCATATCAATAAGACCCTTGACGTCTTCCTACTCTTTGTTTTCATCTTTCATGCTCTTTATGGACTTCGACTTTTTCTGATCGATTTGGGAATGGTGAAACACGAAAAGATTTTATTCTGGGCCTTCACCCTCTCAAGCGCCGGACTGTTCGTCTTCTCTTATATCTATTTTTTCTAAAAATTCATTACCCCCTCTATTCTCCCCTTTAGTTAAAGGGGGATGAAGGGGGGTTATAAGGTCGGGGATGAAGGTCCGGTTGGGAGGGATTTAGTATTTAAGGGTTTTAAAATGGAACTCCTCTCTCACGACATTTTAATCATCGGCGGAGGACTGGCGGGATTGAGAGCGGCCATTGAGGCGAAGAAATCCGGCCGGGATGTGGCGATCCTTTCTAAAGTCCATCCCCTGAGATCCCACTCTGTGGCTGCCCAGGGAGGAATCAACGCCGCCTTGGGAAATGGACCTGCTCCTTCGAAAGATACCTGGAAAAACCACTCCTTTGATACGATCAAGGGAAGCGACTATCTGGCTGATCAAGATGCGGTTGAGGTCATGTGTCGCGAAGCCACGGAGCGGGTGGTTGAAATGGAGCACTGGGGAACCCTATTCTCCCGTACCGAAGACGGGAAGATCGCCCAGAGACCGTTCGGGGGAGCAGGCTTTCCGCGGGCCTGCTATGCTGCGGATCGGACGGGTCACAGTCTGCTGCACACTCTTTACGAACAAGTCATCGGCCTTCAAATTCCCGTCTACGAGGAGTGGGTTGCCCTTTCTCTCGTTGTGGACAAGGGAAGATGTGCGGGTGTCCTTGGCTTGCACTTTTTCAACGGAGAGTTGATCCCGATTCAGGCGAAGGCTGTGATCCTGGCAACAGGAGGTTATGGCCGAACCTATCTCAGATCCACCAATGCGGTCATCAACACCGGAAGGGGCTGCTTCCTGGCTTATCAGGCCGGCGTCCCGCTTGAGGATATGGAGTTTGTCCAATTCCATCCGACAAGCCTTTTTGGAACGAACATTCTGATTACAGAAGGAGCAAGAGGCGAAGGAGGATATCTGATTAATGCGAAGGGCGAACGATTCATGGAGCGATACGCCCCGCATCTCATGGAACTGGGGCCTCGAGATATTGTGGCCAGGGGGGCTCAGACGGAGATCGACCAGGGCCGCGGATTTGAAGGAGGGTATGTATCCCTCGACCTCCGGCATCTTGGAAGAGAAAAAATCCTCGATCGCCTCCCCGGGATTCGCCAGATCGCCATGGACTTTGCCGGGATGGACCCTATTTTGAAGCCTATCCCTATCCAGCCGGCCCAGCATTATTCCATGGGAGGAATTCCGACCAATGTGGATGGTGAAACACAACTTCCCGGCCTTCTTGCCGCCGGCGAATGTGCCTGTGTCAGCGTTCATGGTGCCAATCGGCTGGGCGGAAATTCCCTTTTGGAAGCCTTGGTCTTTGGAGAACGGACCGGGAGGAAAGCGGCAGAACAAGTGGACAAAGTAAGAGAGATTCCTCATAACACGGCCTTTCAGAATCACTTGAGAGGATTTCAAATCGGACTGGAAGAAATCTTCGAACGGAAAACGGAAGAACCGAGTTATCTCATCAGAGATGAGATGAAGACCTTGATGGCTTCCCAAGTTGGAATCTTTCGAAACGAGCCGGCTTTGCTCTCGGCAAAAGAGAAGATAAAAGAGCTAAAGAAAAGATTTCTGAAGATCGGACTCAAACAAAAAGACCTTGCCTTCAATCATGAGGCTATCCAATATTGGGACCTGGAGGGAATGCTCCATCTGGCGGAGGCAATTGTGGAAGGAGCCCTGGCCAGAAAGGAGAGTCGCGGCTCCCATTTCAGGGTGGATTTTCCCAACCGGGACGATGAGCATTGGCTTCGGCATACCCTGGCTTCTAAAACACCCGAAGGGGCAAAGCTTGATTATAAAGAGGTGACGATTACCTCCTATCCGCCGAAAGAGAGAACCTATTGACGAAGTTTTAAGTTCCAAGTTTTGAGTTCTAAGTTCTAAATTCCTAGTCTTGAATTTGAAGTTCAAAGCTCAAAGTTTGAAGCTGAAACCTAAAAACTAATGAAACCCAATCTGTTAACATTGAGGATTCAACGATTTCATCCAGATCATGATCCTCCCCAGTGGATCGAAACCTTTCAGGTGGAGATCCGAAAAGGAATGAATCTCCTGGAAGCGTTGTTATACATTCAGGATGAACAAGATGGGACGCTCTCCTTCCGTTATTCCTGTCGGGGAGCCGTCTGTGGCTCTTGTGCCATGCGGGTCAATGGCAAAGATGTCCTGGCCTGCCGAACCCATGTCGAAGACCTCCTGGAAGAACCTGTCCTGATTGAACCCCTCCCTCTTTTTCCAGTGATTCGAGACCTCATCGTCGACCTGTCCGTTTTTTTTGATCACTATCGGAAAATCGAACCTTACCTCCAGGGAAAGCCCGTCTCCCCACACGTGGAATATTTGATGGAAGAACAAAAACGTAAGGAGATCGATCCCTACATCAACTGCATCCTCTGCGGCATCTGCTTCGGAACTTGCCCTGCTTTTGAAAAGGACTCCGCATTCTTGGGGCCTGCCATGCTGGCCAAAGCTTATCGTTTTCTGGCTGATCCGAGGGACAGAAGGAATGACGAAATTTTGAAGCCGGTAAACACCCAACAAGGTGTGTGGGGTTGTAAGACCGTTTTTAATTGCGTGAAGGTTTGTCCGAAAGAGGTTCCTCCCACTCATGGTATTGTCAAAATGAGAGGAAGGATCTTGAGATATAGACTCGTCTCAATCGTCTCCCGCTTATCATCTCTGTTCAGTCACTCAAATTCAATTTAAGGTTTGCTTCTCCTTTTCGCTTCACCGCCGTTTCCCCGCGTCACCCCATCTCCGCGTCTCATCTTAGTGGCTGCCTTTTAAGAAATCCAGGTATAGCGAAGCTGCTTCCTCCGGCCTTTCGATCATCGGTACATGTCCGCAATCCTTCATGATCACTTTCTTATGATTTCTTATTTTTTCAAATATCGAAACACTGGACACGTCGAGCACCCGGTCGGTATCTCCCCAGAGGATGAGTGTCGGCTGGGGTATTTTTGATAAATTGCTTTCCAAATCGAAATTATCCATGAGCATGTCCTGGAATAGCTTTTCATTTTTCGATTTCTCCGCAGCCGCTTCTTCTGCGAAAATCCTTTTTGCAATGGGTGGAATGAAAGGGGGTTTTACAAAAATGAATTTCAAATACCGGTCGAAATCAGCCCGACTATGCACGATCATTGGGTTAAAGTCCTTTTCGATGAGTTTTTCCCGCTCGCTTTGGGTTGGCGAATTCACACCACTCGCATCAAAGAGGGCAAGCGTCTTTACCATCTCCGGGTACTTGGCGGCATAATTCCCGGAGATATTCCCGCCCATTGAATTCCCCACCATATGGAATTGAGAGATCTCCAACCCCTTACAAAATGCGTTCAGCCTTTCGACCTGGGCCATGATGTTATAACGGGCATCCTGAAGTCTCGTACTTTCTCCATACCCCGGGAGATCCGGTATGATCACATGGTATTGAGGGGTGAAAAATTTTGCAAAGCGCAGCCAGTTGTCTTTATTGCCTCCAAACCCGTGCACCATGAGTATGGTTTCCCCGGTTCCGCCCTCGGAATAGACGATGATATGATCTCCGACAACAGTTGATTTGACGGCCAGTTTTGCCGCCTTCCGTTGAAGCCCGATCAACCGTTTGACGATCAGTTTCGGTGCAGTAACGTAAAGGATGATGGGAATAACAATTGCCAAACAAATGACCAATACAATAATTCTCTTTCTTGATAGTTTTGGCATGGGATAACTCCTTGTCAATCCATCCAGCACCCTGTTTTCGTAGAATGCTTAAAAAATCAAGTCAGTCCGTTAGGACAATTCACTTACCCCGGACTTCAACGTTATCTTGGTAGGATCCGACTCCCAGGGCCAAAGAGCAGCGTATATCACCTGATGACCCTCTTGCCTGTAGAAAAAAGATTGTCCCTTTCGCAACCCTCCCAGGGAATCAACGAATTCCTCAATTTCCTTCGGCAGATTGGCTTCTTTCCCACGTTCCTTGGCGGCCGAGCCTAAGTATCTCTTTAGCAAAGAATTAAGTAATTCTATGTCTTTCATGTCAATAACTGCTTCCAGATACTCCGATCCTTGTGAGTTCGGCCTAATTTCCATGCTAAGCGCTTCTTTTAACTCATCAATCATGTTCATCGCTTTTCCTCACCTTTCTTGTAAACTCCAGAATATGAAGACCAGCCCCGGCGCGGTCTGTGATATAGATCAGCCCTCGGCCATCGAGATCCACATCGTTGGTCTGAATCACCTTTTTGGATCCACGCCCTTCCCTGCCCTTCCCCCCCGGAACAGGGATATAATGGCCCACCTCTCTGGGCTTAAATGGATCAGAAATATCGACGATTCGTAAGCCGGCGTTGAAATAGGCCACATAGAGAAGAGACCCCCCAATGATCTCCCCGTTTTTCGTCTCCGCAAATTGGTGAGGCCCGAAACGCCCTCCCCGATCGCAGAAATCTCCATCCGGAACCTTGAAAGTCGCAATCAGCCGAGGTTTTTTCTCATCCGTTGCGTCAAGGATGTAAGTCTGAGGCCGATTCTCCTGGCATCCATACGTCAGAGCCTCTTCCGAGACAACAAGGACCTGCCCGGGACGGCCCTCCCCTCTGCTGAAGCCGGACCTTCTATGGGGTGGAAACGGCACCGCCGTATGTGATCTCGATGGAGGAGGTAAAAAGTCTATATGGGCGATCATCTTCGGTTGAGCCTTATCGGCAATATCCAGGATCACCACATCGCCGCCCCGGAGGTAAGAGAGATAAGCCCTGTCTCCTGAGATGACGGGGTGGTGAAGGCTAACCCCGCTTCCCTGTCCGCCGGGGGATTGACCGGGAAGCCCCCAGTTGGAGACGAACTTAGGCGTGTAGGGATTTTTCAGGTCGTAGATAATCAGGTGTTGTCCCTTCCAATCCGGCCATATTCCGGAAAGGTATGCATAGCCGGTTTCCGCATCCCACCACCCCTTATGAGCTGCGTTGAGTCCCTCAATTTTTGAAACAAGCCTCGGGGAAGGTCGATCTGTGATATCCCAGACCTCAAAACCAGTAAAGTGGTTGGATTCCTGGTTCCGGAGGAGATAATCCCTCCCATCAAAATATTTCTCCACAACCTGAACCGCACGGCTCTCCGCCCCCTCATATCCCGGGATATGTTTGATGATCCTGGGTTGCTTCGGATTTGAGACATCAAGGATCGTCGTCCCATTCCATTCAAGGGCTCCGGTCATGGGATTCCTCTCTCTTCCCCGGTGGTGCCCGACATACGCATAATTTCCTTTTAACACCACCTGAAGGGCATCACGGCCCTGCAGGTCGCTGTGGCCCACGAGTCGAACATTTGCTGCGTCGGCACCATAGGTCCTCTGGGAAGTCAAGAGAGGGATCAATGCAAGACATGGAAGCCAAAAGATAAGAAGGAGAAACTTGTTCATGATGAGCTTTACTCCGGTATTGACGAACCCTGGTCAATTAAAAAATAATATACTCTTCTTTTTTATTTCCGTCAAAAGGATAGACCAGATACCTCATCTCCCACGAGACTATTACTTGAGATCTGACGGTGCGTTCGGGGAACACACTCTACAAGGTTGTAATGGAATAAAATGCGTTTGTATTAGTAGAGGTTGGGGACCTCATGATCACTCATGGGGATGGTTTTGAGGTCCTAAGGGCCCAAAAGAAATACTTTGGAAGAGTCTGGTACACGATTGGAATACTCCATTGCGGCCTTCTTTAAAAGGTCTCCAAGATTATTTCCCCTTTCCTTTTTCCTTCTCTCTATCACCGTTCCAAGAAAGATCATGCAGCGGGTCAGGTCATCTCTATAATAGACTTTGAATTCCCCGTAGTTTTTACCCGACGATGAAAGTACTTTCTCCAATTTCGGCAGAAGGGCACGGGGACTATTACCCATATCTTTTTCAGGGAAAAATCTCTCCCATTCCCCCAACCGCTCTAAAAGGCAGCCTTTCCCCAAGAGTTCTGACACGCAAAACCGAATTCCCCTATAGAGAAGCGAGTGCCCGCAGGTTCTTCCTCCCACGAGACATCTTGATAGTTTCTCTTCCATCGCCATTTCAAACAGGTTTCTTGCCCGCATCTTCTGTAATTCACATTTGGCCTCAAGAATATCCATGGAGACAACTCCAGGGAAAAAAACTCATCGAAATCTTATTCCACATTATTCAGCGGAGCAAGAATTGTACCAACCCCTAATAATAGTATCTTATTGATATTAGATTCGTTTGTTTAAGTGATCCTTGGGAAGATGGGTATTTTTTTGTGCACTATTCACATTTTTGTGAAGCTCCCCGCCCACCCCGTTAGAACGGGGCAGGCACGCAGTGGCGAACAGAATGTGAGCAAAGGGAGTTTTGTTCATATTGTGTCCCTTGACCCCGCCTGTCCCGCTTGGGCGGGACGGGGCACGTCTCGGCCAAAAAGCATTATTCAACCAAGCGCACACCTCTGAAGGCCTACGCCGGCGTTTTTTTCCGATGGAAAGTTAAATGAGAAATTGATATATTTGAGACCTTGCCTTACGTGGGTGGAAAATTCATTCTGTACGTCTTTAGTGAGAAAGGGGAGAAGCCATGGACAACGTTTCAAGCCTGCTTGAAGGAACTGGAAGAGGACGGATGGACCGGATCGTCATGGGAAAGCTCAAATTGGATATTGATCTTCTGGAAGGAATACAAGAACTGGCGAAAAAGGAAAGGGTTCAGACAGGAATCATCCTCTCTGCGGTTGGGGCTCTAAAGAAAGCGACCTTCAGAAACCTCAAAGTTCTTCCACTAGACCTCAAAGTCGAAAAACATCACCGGCTCTACCTTGAATTGGAGCAACCCATGGAGATCGTTTCCCTGACCGGATGGATGGCAACCAGAGAAGACGGTGAAATCGAGGTCCACGCTCATCTCTCTGCCTCTACGGTTGTTCAGGATCAGGTCACCACCCTGGGAGGCCATCTCACTTCCGGAATCATTACCTCCTTGAAAGTCGTGGTCGTGATCGGGGTGATTGAAGAGAGCAATATCAGAGCGGGTCTGGACCCGAGAACGAATCAAATCGATGTAAGGTTTTCTGTCTGAGAGAAGGCGAGCGACTGTAAGAAGCCTGGGCGATGGACTTCCATTTTATGTTCCATTTCCCTTCACAGCTTTGGTGTAGGAAGGGAATGATCATCTTTTGCAGAATTCTTGGAAATTTTCAGTCCCAAGATTCGAGAAGATTTTGCGTCGGGGTCGAACCTGTTAAAAGATCTCTCCCATTCTTTCTTTTATAAAATCGTGGACCTCCGAAAAGATCTCAAAGCCCAATCGATCGCTGGTTTCAATAATCTCTGCCCCGATCACATAATCTCCTTCAAACTCATCCTGAATACAATACTTGATTTCTCCAATAAACGGAACCTCTTTTGTAATGGATTTAGGCGCGGAGATTAGGCATTCAATCGCTGAATCAACCGGTATCTCATATGAACTTTTCATCCGGATCCCTCTGGGACTAAAATCAAGGAGTTTCACGGGCACATATTCACCGGTATCTTCCCTGACTTTCAGGGTAATATATTTCCGGTATAGTTCCGGCACAACGTGTCTTTTTTCCTCACGCCTCTCTATCATTAGCTTTCAACCTTGAGTTTGCCGCGTTGAGCCTTGCACACTATGCCATGTTCTCTGCGCAAAGTAGAGGGAAATAACTTCTAATGTTCAATTGCTTCCCTGTGTTTCAAGCGTTTTGCAGAAATGCCACCACTGCAATTAAGATTAACCATATGACGCTTCCGAGAATAAACCTTTTGCACATGAACTTCATCTCTCCTTATCTTCCGAAGTCTCCTCAACCCTCAATCACTATGAACTAATAGAAATTGGATAAAAGCAAATAATGTGCCGGAGATTTAAGTTTCTAATCTGTTGAAATCTAAAGCATTTTTAAAATCCCTATTGGGGGAAAAGACTCTTTTTCTGGCAAATTCCTGACCAATTGTCAAGAATTTGCCAGAATACTCCGGCCCCGTTAGAAATTCCAGTCGTTACGACTCGAAACCGAGCGGAGCATTAAACCCCGCCGGAACTCTTACAAACCTAATCCTCTCTAGGGGACTGCAGGGCAGCGGGGCATTATTTCTAAAGGGGTAAATCGCGGGGTCGAAACCTTGGGAAAGAGAGAGCTTCGGGCTTTCAGCTTTGAGCCTTGAGCCTTTTAAGGAATTCTTTCCTTCATAAAATCGTGACTCTTCAAGAAGAGTTCAAACGCTGTCTTATCACTGGTTTCAATAATCTCCGCGCCGATGAGATAATTACCCATTGGCTCTTCCTGAATACAATATTTAATCCTTCCTTTGAAGGGAATTTCTTTTGTGAGAGATTTAGGCACCGAGACTAAGCACTCAATCGTAGAATTGAAAGGCAACTCGTATCGACTTCTTATCCTGATACCATGGGAGCTAAAATTGAAGAGCTCGGCGTCCACAAAGTCACCGGAGACTCCCCTGAATTTGAATGTAATGTATTTCCTGTATAGGTCAGGAAAAACAAGCCTTTCTCCCTTACGTCTCTCCGTCATTTATCAC